>Ga0233417_10000469_pt1 | contig 12068 bp, 10 predicted proteins | sample Sed_MG_FD_189023 | JGI IMG/M metagenome (GOLD analysis project Ga0233417, IMG submission 189023) | Sediment microbial communities from Lake Towuti, South Sulawesi, Indonesia - Sediment_Towuti_2014_0.5_MG | ecosystem: Environmental > Aquatic > Freshwater > Lake > Sediment | place: Indonesia... | reverse complement strand
TCGCGGATGGCCTCTCCTACAGGAAAGCGCGCCCCACTGGGGTAGAATTGCACCACGCGCCAAGCATCTTGTTTGGCCAGTTCCTGCAGGGGCTGACCGGTCCACTCTCCATAGCGAACTTCGCCTACCCCTTCACGAATCTGAACCTCGAGGTTGTGCGGAGCGGCAATGGTCTGAGCTGTCTCAACGGCGCGTTCTAGGGGGCTGGCATACACGGCAGCTAAGGGCTGTTGGGTCAGCCGCTGAGCCAGGGCCTCCGCCTGCGCCCGCCCCTTGTCGTTGAGATGTACATGGGGCGTCCAGCCGGCCAGTTTGTCTCCTACCCAGTCATTCAACGCATGTCGCACCAGCAGCAGGGTCGTCGGTTGGGGTTGCTTATCTTCCCCGTCAGCCTCGCCGTTGCTGTGGCTTTTGTTGCTCTGGTCGTCTGCGACCATGTCACCTCCCGGGTTCGGCATATCATAGCACAGAATCAGCCATGGGGGAAACGAGTCAAACCTGCCATGGCAGGATTTGGCACAATCCCTGTTTCCAGTGGCTGTGCTTTGTGGTAAAATGTGGAGTTGTTGCGTGCGGCGAGGACCCATCCGCTTGTTTCGTTCAGGTTGGCGCCCTGCCCTGCCGGTCGGATCACCCAGAAAATCTCGCACCAGAACACCTATTTCCTAAAGGAGAAGAGGCTGTGGATATTTCAGTAAAGTCGGGAAGCATTGAGGCAGTCGATGCCGATGCGATTGTAGTCAATCTGTTCCAGGGAGTAACCCAGCCGGGTGGCGCCACTGCCGCAGTAGACCGGGCTTTGCATGGCGCTATCGTTGCCCTGATTGTCAATGGTGCCATGCGGGGTAATCTGAACGAGACGGCGATCATTCATCCGCGCGAGGCTATCCCAGCCCGGCGGGTTGTCGTGGTGGGGTTGGGGCCGGAAGCTGCCTTCGACTTTGATGCGGCACGCCAGGCCGCAGCCGCCGCGGCCCGTGCAGCACGCGATTCGGGCGCTCGCACATTGGCCTCAATCGTGCACGGAGGTGGGCAAGGCCGGCTTCCCTTTGCCGCCGTTGCCCAAGCAGTGGTGGAAGGCACGTTGCTGGGCCTGTACCGCTACGCTGCGCCAGGCATCATCCCCCGCGAGGATTCTGAGCGACGTGTGGATGCGCTGACTATCGTGGAGTTCGACGCCGCTAAATTGCCCGAGCTTGAGGCGGGCACCCTTGCGGGGCAGGCAATCGGGACGGGTACCTGCCTGGCGCGTGATCTGGCTAACCAACCGGCCAACGTACTAACGCCTATCGCACTGGCCGCGGCGGCCCAGCGCCTTGCCGCGGAGCATCACATGACCTGCCAGGTGCTGGATCGCGAGCAGATGGCGGAGCTGAAGATGGGGTCCTTACTGAGCGTGGCACAGGGAGCCAGTCAACCCCCCAGGTTCATCGTGCTTGAGTACGCTCCCGCTGAAAGCGACGCGCCTCCTATGGTGTTGGTGGGCAAGGGTATTACCTTCGACTCGGGAGGTATTTCCATCAAGCCCCATGAGGGAATGGAAAGAATGCGCAGTGACATGGCGGGGGCAGCCGCAGTGCTGGGCGCGATGCACGCCATTGCTGCCATGCGTCTGCCCAGGCGCGTGGTGGCCCTGGTGCCTGCCGCAGAGAACATGCCCAGTGGCACCGCCACCCATCCGGGCGATATCGTCACGGCTATGAACGGAGTCAGCATCGAAATCGTCAACACCGATGCTGAGGGGCGCCTCATCTTGGCGGATGCCCTGGCCTACACCCAGCGTTATATGCCGGCAGCGGTGATCGATGTGGCTACCCTGACGGGCGCCATCACCATCGCCTTAGGGCACCATATGACCGGTGTGTATGCCAGCGACGATTCGCTATGGGAAGCCATTCAGTCCGCCGGTGAGGCGGCTGGCGAACCGATGTGGCGCATGCCTCTTGCGCCCATCTACGATCGGCAGATCACCACGCCGTTTGCCGACGTGAAGAACACCGGAGGCCGACCAGGCAGCTCGGTGACAGCGGCGCGCTTTCTGTCCAAGTTCGTTGGAGCACATCCCTGGGCACACCTGGATATCGCTGGCACCAATTGGTGGGAGCAGGACCTGCCTTATCCTAAAAAGCCGTACTATGTGCGGGGGAATACGGGGGTGGGTGTGGGGACGCTAGTGGGTGTGTTGCGAACCTGGGGTATCGATTAAGGTGCGGCTCAGGCTGCGTACTGCGTATGCTGTCCCAGCAGCATGCGCAGTGTGCACGCCTATTTGCTCTTCTTGGACTTGCCCAGACCGGCGAAGCTGTACAGAGGCAGCAACAGTGAGGAGGCGTGATAGCTGGCGATATCGGCCAGTTGGCGGGCCTGCACACGCAATCTTGCCGACGTGATCGAGAGTTTTTGCCCGACTGGGGCAGAGCGCCGCGCCATAGGCCATTCCACCTGTTGAGCTGGCAGACCCCAGCGCACTACCGTGGCCGCCCAAGTAAACCCGCCCCCAAATCCGACCATGCAAATGTTCATGCCATCGCGGATGCGGCCCTCTTCCAGCGCCTCGACCAGGGCTATCGGAATGGAGGCTGCCGATGTGTTGCCATAGCGATCGAGATTAACCACCACCTTCTCCATAGGCAGGCCGAGGTGACGGGCAGCCGCCTGGATGATGCGCAGGTTGGCCTGATGGGGGATGAGCACATCAATTTCGTCCAGGGTCAAGCCCGCTTTGTCCACCGCCTGCAAGGTGGCCTCACTCAGCACCCGGATGCCAAACTTGAAGACTTCCGGCCCGTTGATCTCAATGTACATCGCTTTGTCATCGACCATCTCGTGGCTCATGGGATAGGCGCAGCCGCCGCCACGCACGATGAGATGTTCACCGCCGCTGCCGTCGGAGCCCAGCACGAACGACTGCACACCACTGGGGTGGCTGCTGGCTTCCAAGACGACAGCCCCTGCACCATCGCCGAACAGGGCACTTGTAACCCGGTCTTGCCAGTTGACGAACGTGCTGATGACTTCACTGCCAATGACCAGAACCCGATCATAGGCTCGCGTGGCGATGAATTGGTGGGCGGTGGCCAAGGCATACACGAATCCTGTGCAACCGGCCGTCAGGGTGAAGGCGGGACAGTCGGCCCCTAGCTGATACTGTACCTCGCTCGCCACGCTGGGCAGGAAGTGGTCGGGCGACGAAGTAGCCACGATGATGAGCTGGACATCCTTGGGAGTCAGGCCTGCCACATCCAGAGCCCGGTGTGCGGCTGCTACTGACAGGGTACTGTTGGTTTCGCCTGGGCCGACAAGGTGTCGTTCGCGAATGCCGATGCGTGAAACGATCCACTTGTCGCTGGTGTTGACCATCTTTGCCAGCTCGGCATTGGTGAGCACGCGGGATGGAACGTACTTCCCCCACCCGATGATCCTGCTGTAAAGCTCGGCCATGGCATTCCTTTCGGAGTTTGTACTATTTGGGCGCGACGTCGGGATCTGCAAAATAACCAAAGAATGATTCACAATCAAAAGGCAACGCAGCCGGTGCCTTTTGGTGCAGGGGGTCATGCAGGCAACTGATATGGACGAGGCGCTATGCGCGAGCCATCGACCGTTGTCGCCAGAGCAGGGCGGCGACAACGCCGGCCACCGAGAGTACCGAACCCAGGGCGGCTGCCCCAAGCAGAAACCCTCGCCGGCGGAAAAAGGAGACACGTGGGTGCGATCTCTGTTTTTCCGCCCTCTGCAAGGCGGCTGCTAGCAGGTCCTGCTTAAGTGTGGCCGTAAAGGCAGGCGCGGGTGTTACCGGCACCAAGGTTGCCTTTATCCGTTCAGCGATCCTTATCAAGGGTGCCAACTCAGCCCGATAAGCCGGGAAAAGGTTCAGGTATTCTTCGCCGTTGACCTGGTCGCCAACCAGATGATCGGCGTGAGCTGACAATACTTCCACGATCACGTTCTCTGACACAGATCTATGCTTTTCCACAGTCATACCTCTTTTGGCCGACATTCAGCTCGTCCCTATCAAGACCCTACGAAAGTTGCTGGGCGTCTAGCGTCTCGCGCAATGCCAGCAGGGTTCGGTGATAAAGCGACTTGATCGCCCCCTCGCTGCGACTCATTACCTGCCCAATCTCGGCGTTGGACATACCCTCAACAAACTTGAGGATGAGGAGCTGTTGGCGATCATGTGGCAGACGCCGAATAGCTACCAGCAACTGGTCCTTTTCCTCGCCCAGTTCGGCCATTTCATCCGGCCCGTCGCGGCGTTGAATCCTGAGCTTGATGTCTTCTAGCGAAATGATCTTGCGCCGACTCTGGTCTCGATGCCAGTTGGCGACCAGATTATGGGCAATACGGTACAGCCAAGCCGAGAACGGTGCGCCCTGATTCACATAGTTCTCGATGTGATCCAGCGCCCTATGGAAAGTGCGCGCCGTCAGGTCCTCTGCATCGTGCTTATTGCCGACTCGATAGTAGATATAGTTATATATTCTATTGACGTAACTCTCGTACAGGACGCCGAAGGCTGCTGGATCTGTCTTGGCACGCTCAACGAGGGCGTCTTCATCAGCTAGCATTGCTTACCCTGATGATTACCTCGCGGCGTCTGATTACTAAAACACCGCCAGGCCAAGATGGTTGCGCATGGACCGATTATAGTCACAACACTAATACCCTGTCAACGCTCACGGAATGGGTTGGAAGGGCTGGGCAGAAGGGGAAAATGCGAGAGCATTCTTGACAGAATATTCACAAAAGCCACCTTCATCGCCGTGAGAGGTGGCTCAGAGTGGGCAGCAGGTATTCACCCCGAGGCCGCAAGGCGTGTTTCGTGAGACTGGGTGGTGGTCACTTCAAGTGGCCAGGCTTCGGGGCAAACGGCTGCCCCCACTAGCCCGGGTCCGGTGTGAGCGCCAATGGCAGGGCCCACCTCGCCAAAGAGAGTGCGAGAACAATTGAAACGGCGCCGCACCTCCGCTTCCAGCTCACGTGCCTCTTCAAGTGCCTGCGCATGCATGGCGATTGCCTGGACGGGTTGTCCGGGCGATACATGCGACCCCAGCTCGTCCAGCAAGCGCTGGATGGCCTTGCGCTTGCTGCGGACCTTGTCCACAGGCTTAATTACGCCTTCGTCCAGCATTAGAATGGGCTTGACCTTGAGCAGGGTGCCTAGGAAGGCCGACGCCGCGCCGATACGTCCTCCCTTCTGCAGGTACTCCAGCGTGTCAACCACAAAATAAACCTTCATGTCGCGCCGCATCTGCTCCAAGCGAGCCACAATCTCGTCCAGGCTGCGGCCCTCGGCCGCCATCTCAGCCGCGGTGATAACCATCAAGCCCATGGGAGCGACCGTAGAATACGAGTCGAACACGGCGATGTTGGCATCGGGTAGAAGTTGCCTGGCATCTACGGCCGACTGGTGGGTGCCGCTCAGCTTGCTGGAGATGACAATGCAGACCACATCGTGACCCGCCTTGGCCAGCTCGGAGAATACTTCTAGAAACTGCCCAGGCGACGGTTGGGACGTTGTGGGGAGTTCGGGCGCCTTGGCCAGCATGTTGTAGAATTGGGCGTTGTTCAGGGTAACTCCCTCCTGAAACGTCTGCTCTTTGCCGAAGTGCACATTGAGAGGCACCAAGCGGATGTCATACTTCTCAAGAACATCCGCAGACAGGTAACACGTGGAATCTGCAACGATCTTGGTCATTCCCCGAGACTCCTTCCTCCTTCAATTTCCAGTGCATCTGCCGTGAACCTCACGGATAGAGTTGGCCCTCAAACATTTTCAGCGCATCCTGCAGGAAGGTGGTCAGTCGGTTGACGCTCTCCTCGCTCAACTCGCTCAGGTGAGCCTGGAACTTCCTGGTGTGGCTGACCAGTTTGCTCACCAGGGAGGGGTCCTCCGCCTGATTAGAGATGACCGAACCCAGGCTGAAGCCAGCCAGTGTCCCCAGGCCGACGGCGTCCTGGGCGGTCAAACTAGTCAGCAACCGAGGTGTAATCAGTTCACCCGCTTGCTGGCTGGCATAAGCCAAGTTTAGTAGAAGTACACCGATCATTTCGGTGCAGTACATCAGCGGTGTTTTCATATCAGGCAAGCGGGCCAGGGTCTCACGCACAACCTCGGCGTAATTTGATTCTTGGGTTTCCCGTAGGCGCTGCAGCAGGCGTCGCTTAGCCTGTTGCCACTCGTCACCGCCAAGGGCTTCGTGACGCAACTGGGTCAGAAACCTGGCTGCTTGATGGGTAGGGTAAAAGACGACCATTGAGCGACCCGGTCCTTCGTGATCGTGGCCAAGGACGTAGGATGAACCCGCGACGCCCTTCTTCTCCAGCAGCTTGAGCATATCATAAGCGGAGAACTTGTTGACGCCGAGGCGTTCTGCCACCACCGTGTAGTGGATTGGGCCATTAGACTCCCGGTACAGTTCAAATAGCTTATCCAGAAAGGCTTGTTGTCGAGGGGTGAGTTTAATCACGACGCTTCCCTCCGATGTACTGGGCACTGTGTGCCAACAAGGGATTGAGCAACGCGCCGCCCGTACGCCTCCTACACTGACGTGCCAGGCCGGGGTGAGCCACGGATACGCTCAAGCGCCTAACCGCGTGAAAGTGGCAACGGAGCATATGCGACACCCAAAAAAACCAAAGGCTGACGTGCATTGTACAATCAAGATAGCACTTTTGTCAACACGCCCGGAGACAGACCCCAGGGCTTGTGCAAAGATATCATGCAGAAAGTCCAGCATATGCGCCAACACTGCGGGTCTACGAAATGACCTCGGCCTTGTGTAAGATCGTGCGCTTGGGCGAGCTTACCCCAGAAGAAGGCAGGCTTACCCTGGCTTTGGCCCAGATATTAGGGATACACTTGATACCTCCAGACACAGACCAGGTTCGAGCAGCTTTCGACTGGACCCTGCGCTTGGAGCGTGCGGCTGCCTACGACAGCTTCTACCTGGCACTGGCTGAGACGTTGCGATGTGCTCTGTGGACGGCTGATAGGCGCCTGCATAACGCGGTTGATCAGCCATGGGTCCGCTGGGCTGGCACTCCGGCCAGTCCCTCATGATTCCCTGGCTCCGTTTTATGTTCCATTATCTCCCTGACCTATCTAGGGATACCGCCACCCAGTTGTCGCTCGATCACTTCCTGAAGGTGACCGTCGGCGCGCGCCAGTCGAAGCCGGCCGGGCCGCTGATGCCGTACGGGTGACAGCCAACTAGCCTTGCCAAATACTGGGTAGTGGAGTACAATAATCGCTCGTTACCCATGGGTATGCCAGGCGCGGGGGTTGATGCGATGCCTATCTATGAATACGAATGTACCAACTGCGGACACCACTTTGAACAACTCCAACGTGTCTCCGACGACCCGGTGCAAGCCTGCCCGAATTGTGCCGGGCAGGTGCGGCGCGTTTTCCATCCAGTTGGTATCATATTCAAGGGATCAGGTTTCTACGTCACTGACAACCGTCGAAGTTCGAGTGGTTCTAGCCGCAAAGCGAAACCATCGAGCGAGACGTCCAGCAATGGCAAGGGCGAGAGCACCGAGTCTTCAAATTCCAAAAGTGAGGGCGAGAAATCCCATTCAAAAGCTTAGAGATGGCTACAGGCAGCGCTCGAACGCCCTTCATCATCTTGAGCAAGCCGAGCCAAAGCAAGCGGACTGCATCGAAGATGCAGTCCGCTTTTCATTTCAAGCAACGCCAATAGCAAAGATCTAGAGGATCACATAAGCTGGAACCGCCCGGTAGCTTCCACAATCTTATGGCGATAGTTGGTCACGTAGTTCATTAGCTTACCGTGGAGCTCTTTCCATTCGCTGGCAATGAGAATCTGCTGCATAGTCTGCAGATCCTCGGCCACTCCACCAGTCAGGATTTGCGGGCCGTTGCCGTAGACGGTATACCAGGCCTCTGTCGGTTGAATTCCGAGCTGCATGATGCCAGGCGCAAATTCGCGTACCACAAACTCAAAGTATTCGCTTTCCCGACCAGGGCGAATATCCCAACTCATCAGCAGCTTAACCATTCCGTGAACCCTTCTGCGTCCTTGCCGCAAACCTAGAACCTAGCTACCCAACGGAGCGCCCCGCCCTTATCTATCCAAGGCCACCCGTCCCGCAATATGTAAAGCATAGCAATATCCTACAACAAAGCAAACATAGCTTCGTGCCTTCTGCACGACTGATGATCGATTATACCACGCTGTAAATGCGGCCGCAAGTTGCCTGACGGGGTGACTGCCGAAAAAGACTGGGGTGGAGAAGCCTAGGCAGCTATGTCCTTCAAAGTCTCAAATCGCCACCCCTGCTGCTTCGCCAGAGCGATGAACTCGTCGAGCGCTTCAAGCGCAAAGCTGCCGGTGTTCTTGTAGAGAAAGGGCTTGAAGGCGATGGTACTTTCATCGGTATGAACCTTCTCCGGCATCTTCACGAACTCCCAGGGATGCAGGTACACGCACAGGACTGAGTTCCCGCTCTTATGTTTGACTTTCTCAAACATCCTCTCGCAGAGACCAGCAAACCACTTTGCCCCCTTCAGCCGTAGCATGGGCCACTGATCGCGTCCGCGGTTCTTGTCGCCGTTTTCATCCGCGTCCATGTCGTAGAATACCGGCACTTCGAGGATGGACATGCTCCCCTCTTTAGACCAGTCTTCGCTGGATGGGTGATACGGCAGAAAGTCCCGGGCGTGAAAATAGGCAGGAAAAGATGAATCTATCCTGTATTCGAGTTTCTCAAGGGCTTTGATCATGTTAGTGGAGCCGAAAAGCCGGGGGGCTCTGAAAGAAACGGGCCGGATTCCTGCAACTCTCGTGACAGTCTCCGTAGCCAATTGCAGCCTGCCCTCTATTTCGCTCTCTAAAGCAAAACTTCCGACGGGAACATCATAGACTGGCACACCAATTGTTTCGTGGAACATAGTATGGCAGCCGACTTCATGGCCATCTGCCAGCACACCTTCCACGGCCTCTGGGTGGTTCTGTGCCTCACGTCCTGTGAACAGAAACGTTGCCGGAGTATCACGATTTCGCAGGACCCTGAGAATCTCGGGGGTACCCATGGTTATGCCGCGAACCTCGCTTGTCCAGGAGCCAACGTCAGTTTCCATGTCAAAACTGAGGACTAGTGTATTCCCTGTCATGATCACCCTCCTTTAGTCAGCCCCGCACCTTCCAATTGGTTCCTTGGAGGAGGGTGCGGGGCCAGTCGGCGCATCATTTGTCTCGATTTTGCCTGATCCTTTGCAGGTGAGCTCAGGGCGGGTCGGTAGCACACAGGAAGTTGCCGCTGACCGGCTACACTGACGTATGGATCTCATCCAGCTTCGGGCTCAGAGGCACCGCACCACTGTCAGTGATCTCATATCCCGTTTCGATGCGAACTCCATGCCACTCAGGATGGCCGAAGAAGCTAACGTCCACGCACACAGTCATACCTGGCTTGAGCTGGTCATCGCTACCGGGCCCAAAGAACGGAGCTTCTGCTTCGTGCAACCCGATGGTATGGACAAAGGGGCATACCAGGAATCTGCTAAGGCCGTTCCTTTCAAAATAGGCGCGTGCAGGGGCGTCTATCTGCTTGCCGGTTTTTCCGGGAACCAGTTGCTCCTTGGTCAGACAGAATGCCTCGCGAAGATGCTGGATGCACTCTTTTTGAGAGCCCGTGTAAGACCCGGATGCTGGGAGTGCATCACCGATAACACCCGAGTATCCGTTGACCTTCGGAGCCAGGCCGATCATGACCATCTCGCCTTCTTTGATCTTCTTCGAACTGGCTGTCGGCACAACCGCGTCAGATCGCGCACCGCTACCGACGATGGCCGTAAAACCGAACCCACTGGCCCCCTGGCTACGAGCAGCATACTCTCCTTCCGCAGCAACCTCAATCTCACTGACGCCGGGTGCGATCTTTTTCTTCATGGCTTCATAGCACGCATCGCCAATCCTAAACGCTGATCTCATCTGCTCTCTCTCCCAATTGGATTTGAGGAAGCGCAATGAGACATACTCTTCTGAAATGTCAACCAGCTCGACACCCTTGAAGCCATCAATGATCTGATGGTAGCAATCCACGGGCATCCTCCCGCCACCCACAAGACCCACGCGCTTCACGGATCCCAATGTGCTGTTCAGTTCCCTGAAGAGGGCCGGGAAATCAATAACAGTGGCGTTGGGGTACTCTTCATCGGGAACCATGAAAACCGGGAAATTCCGCGTTTCTGTGATGGCGCTGTCCAGTTTAGCAAACGGCTCGCTTTCCGGTCCCCCCAGAATCATGGGCTCTCCGGCCCGTGGGACGAGAACCGCACCACTTTCAAACTGAGGGCACCATCCGGTGAGATACCACCCGTTGCCGATGTTGAACTCATCATAATAGATCAAGGCGATATCCAACTCCTTGGACCCCATGATCTCCCTGAGCCTTCCAATTCTCTTATTGCTTTCTTCTTTTGGCAGGTATCCCATGACATGGTCTCCTTTTTTCCTTTGTCTCTTGCATAGTGGGTATTTCCTTCGCCAGTGCTCCGGGGTTCAAGAGCCGCTATATCAACTGTTCCTGAACGCTTCGTGCCGGAGCCGCGCGTTGTCTGCAATTCGCTGGAATGGTGATTCTAGCCCATCAACTTCACGCACGTCCCCTTTCTTCCGCATATGATGTCAAGCCGATGCAGGGAGCATAGCCAGCTTTCGTAGCAGCCGATTCTGTAGCCAGATCCAGCGCCGGTACCCCTCGCCGACCTGTGCCCTGCTGATCTCACGGGCTTCGTCGACCGCCTGAGCCAGGGAAGTCGCATCGCCGGGCACGGCCAGCAGTGCCAGGTAACGCCCGGCCGCCTCTGCTCCACCCATTAGCGGAGCCAGGTCTTCGGCCACGAACTGCTCCCAGGTCAGGTCAGCCTGGTAGCCGAAGCGTGCAAAGGCCAGGTAATTAATCTCGTTGACCATGCTAAAGGCGCCCACCTCTCCCCAGATGGTCGCCCCCTGCATACCCGTCTTATGCATCAGGCGCATCATCTGGGCAAAGCGCTGGGCGACCAACTCGTAGCGCTCATGGTTCCACTGGCTGCCCATGTGCGTTCGCAACACGTTCTTGGGGCGCGGCAGGCGAGCCACGTGTTCCGGTGTCAGGTTCTCTTTGACCTTGGGCCAGTAGGAGCGATTGACACAAAACTGGTAGATAGCGTCCTCGGGCAGGTCGGCCAGCGGCGCCAGGGCTTCCAGGTTTAGAATATTGTCCCAATAGGCCTCACTCACCAGCCACAGGTCGGGGCGCCCGCGGCGCGCGGCTTCAAACAGGCGAGGGTAGAGCAGGGCTTGATCCTTAAGAGACCAGGTTTCATCCGCGCTTCGGCGAGTAGTGCAGTCAGGACAGTTACACACCCCGTAATCGCCGGTCTCAAAATTGATGCCACCGATCTCGAATGTCTCGGCCAGCCATTGGATGGCCTCTGCGTGGTAACGGGCGTTTTCTGGCTTGGAAGGGCATGCGGCGTCGGTGTAGTGAGTCTCAGGGAACCACAGCTTGGGAAAGTCGGGAATGTGAAATGCAACCGGTTTGTCAAAGGTGGCCCGCAACTCCGGGTGTTGGCGCAGCCAAGTGCTCAGATTGTAAGGATGCTGCCCCTCCCAATAAATGCCCCCATAAGCGTTGACGCCTATCCCGGGCAGGATGCGCACACCCCGTTCGGCGGCGTAGCGACACAGCTCCTGGGCGGCCTCGACACCGCCATGGCTATCGCGCAGAAAACCATAAATGGTAACCCCACTGATCCGGTGTAGGCTCATAAAGTCCACCAGGCGGCGATAATCTTCCAGGAATCCCTCGGCTGGCTTGGAGTAATAGTTGAGGGCGCCGATCTCTTGCAGGCCCACCTGTTCCAGGTACCAGTTGGTGCTGTGATCCCAGGTCCAGAACAGGCGATACGGCAGAGCCGGCCGGTGGCGCAGGTCAAGTTTGGGCAACTCCAGCACATCGTCGTAGCTGACCAGGCGGCGCATACCCAGTTCGTTGACAGCATAGACCAGGCCGGGGATCCCTCCCCCGGCTGCGAGCAACATCGGATGGCC
>Ga0233417_10000468_pt1 | contig 12094 bp, 9 predicted proteins | sample Sed_MG_FD_189023 | JGI IMG/M metagenome (GOLD analysis project Ga0233417, IMG submission 189023) | Sediment microbial communities from Lake Towuti, South Sulawesi, Indonesia - Sediment_Towuti_2014_0.5_MG | ecosystem: Environmental > Aquatic > Freshwater > Lake > Sediment | place: Indonesia... | reverse complement strand
CGGTTCGCGACGTGATCGTCCTCCGGCGAACCGGGAGCACGGTCAACATGATGCCCGGACGCGACCTCTGGTGGCATGAACTCGATGCCGGGGTGGGCAATACCTGCGAGGCCGAGTCCCTCGACGCCGAGCACCCGCTGTATGTGCTCTACACCTCGGGCACCACCGGCAAGCCGAAAGGCATCTTGCACACCACCGGCGGTTACCTGCTGCAAATCACTACGGTGATGCGGTGGGTTTTCGACCTGCGCGAGGAGGATACGTATTGGTGCGCCGCCGACGTCGGTTGGGTGACGGGCCACAGCTTCATCGTCTACGGCCCGCTGTCAGCCGGCGCCACCACACTGATGTACGAGGGTGCCCCGGATTACCCCCAGTTCGACCGCTGGTGGCGCATCGTCGAGAAGTATCGCGTCAACACTCTGTACACTTCGCCGACGGCCATCCGCGCGCTGCTGCGTCAGGGAGATCAATGGCCCAATGCGCACGATCTCTCCAGCCTGCGACTCCTGGGCTCCGTCGGAGAACCGATCAATCCCGCCGCCTGGGAATGGTACTACCGCGTCATCGGTAAGGAGCGCTGTCCCATCGTCGATACCTGGTGGCAGACCGAAACTGGCACGGTCATGATCTCGGCCATGCCCGGCGCGATTCCTGCCAAGCCCGGTTCAGCCAGCCTGCCCTTGCCGGGCGTGATCGCCGACGTTGTGGACATGAACGGCCGGCCCGTCGGCCCCAACCAGGAGGGTTTCCTCATCGTCCGCCGCCCCTGGCCCGCTATGTTCCGCACCCTGTGGAAAGACCCGCTCCGCTATGAGCAAACATATTGGCGCAGAATCGACGGCGTCTATTTCACTGGCGACGCCGCCCGCCGCGATGAAGACGGCTACTTCTGGGTGCTCGGCCGCGTGGATGACGTCATGAACGTCAGCGGCCACCGCCTCAGCACCATGGAGATCGAATCCGCCCTGGTGCGCCACCCGGCGGTCGCCGAGGCCGCGGTGGTCGGCAGGCCCGATGAAATCACCGGGCAGGCCGTGTGCGCCTTCATCACCTTGAAGAAAGGCGACTACGATCACCACGCCACCGGTGAGGCTTTGAGGAAATGGGTCGCTCACGAAATCGGCGGCTTCGCTAAGCCCGCTGAAATCCGTTTCACGGAGGCCCTGCCCAAGACCCGCAGCGGCAAGATCATGCGCCGGCTGTTACGCGAGATCGTCACCACCCACTCCGTCACTGGCGATGTCACAACCCTGGAAGACATGGCCGTAGTGACCCGCCTGGCGTCCCAAACCGACGAGGGCTGAACCCGTCCTCAGACAACGTGACGGGTACTCGAAGCGCGCCACGGGAGCGGTGGTTCAAACCCTCTCGGTGACGGAGTTTTTGCATCGCAGCAGGCGCTTCTTGCATCGGAGGGTTAGTGTGGCAGTGCGAAGCGACGTCGGCCACCCTGGCTGAGCCTTCCCGCACACGAGTTTCCCCCTTGGAGAAGTGAATGCATCAGATCGTCCGCGGTGCGCGCATCCACATCGCCACCTCGCTCACTATTGCCGCTCTGGTGGTCCTAACCTGCCTGCCGGCTACTAGTTTCGCAGCCAAGCCCGGTACCACCCCCGTTGCCGTGGAATCGTTCTCAGGCACTTGGCAGGCGAATCAGGATGGACTCCCCGCCCTGGTCCTGACTTTTACTCGGGATGGCGAGTCTCTGGCCGGCAGCGCGGTTTCCCATGAGATCCGTCATGACGGCGGCAGCGTCAAGGTCGCCGGCAGCGAAGAGCGTTCGCTGGTTGACCTCAGACCGAACGGTAACTCACTGACTTTCGGTGTGGAATTCAACAACCGCATCCTCCAGTTTGAGATGACGCTGCTCGGAGACGGCGAAGCCGAACTACGCCTCTTCACCGCCGCCGACGAGGGCATCAAGCTGCGCAAGCAGCAGTAAGCCCGGGATCAGCTACCCGCAACTACTAGCGTGACGGGGCACTGAGCTGAGATGCATGCCGATCCCGCTTCTGTGCAGGAGCTGATCGCTGAGTGCTGATCGCTGAACGCTTTCACTTATCCTTGGCTAATTCAGTTCTCCTCGTTGAAGAGGCCGCTGCCCTCGGGTGCCTGGGAGCCCCAAACGACACTGGCGGCCTCTGGCGCCTCACTCCCCCAGATCACGGAAAAGGCGGCTGAGCTGGCGCTGCCCCAAACCACGGAACTGCCCCATACGACCGACGAGCTCTCCAGGAGCACCTGGCTCCCCCACACTACGGAGGAACCCCAGACGACGGAGGATCCCCACACCACGGACGATCCCCACACGACCGACGATCCCCACACCACCGAGGAGCCCCGGACCACCGAACCGCCGCTCACCACCGGCGTGTCGAACACCAGACGGACCACGGTTCCGTTCGCGGTCTCCTCGGCCACCGCGCGCGGAGACAGGGCCATGGCTCGGGCCGGGGACGCATCGTTACTGACGAGCGCGGCCGCGATGTCCAGATAGCCGGAGCCTACCGTAAAGATGTCATATTGGCTCACAAAGGTCGCTCCGGTCGCGGGATCCACGGTGATACTTTGCGCCGGAAACTCCTTGCTCGCCGTCTTCATGAGCCGGGCCTTCACCTGATCGGGCTGGAGCTGCGGTTCTCTCTCGAGCAACAGGGCCACCGCGCCGCTCACAACGGGAGTGGCCATGCTGGTTCCACTGAGCCGGGTGAACAGCGGCGAAACCTCTCCCGCGGCACGGGAAGGATCATGATAGGACCACGGCACATCATCGTGGACGTAGGTCGTTTCGAGAGCGGAACCTCGGGCAAGCAAGGAAATGATCCGATGGCCGGGCGCCACCAGGTCGGGCTTGACGACGTGATCGATCAGGGTCGGGCCTTTGGAACTGTAACTGGCGATCAGGTCGTCACCGCGCAAAACAGTGCCTTCCGTCTTCATGGCGCCCACAGTGATGACCAGAGGGTCGTTGCCCGGGCACGTGATGGTGCCGTAGCCGTTGTTCCCGAAGGAATTGTCGCGCCCCAGATTACCAGCCGCCGCCACCACCACGATGCCCGCGTGCCACGCCTTCTGCACCGCCCGGTTGAGCGGGTCAGCCAAAGCGGACTCGAAAACTGGCCGTCCTAACGAAAGGTTGATGACACGAATGTCAAAACGATTCCGGAGCTGAATGGCGCGCTCAATCGCGCTTATCACCGCGCTGTCGGTCCCCCGTCCGGCTGCATCGAGCACTCGCAGGTTGACAATGCGGACGCCTGGAGCCACGCCATTGAAGACTACTGAGCCGCCTGCCGGATCGGCGCACAAACCATTGGAAGCTATCACGCCGGCCACATGGGTTCCATGGCCGTACTCGTCCGCCGTGGATCCGTCGTCTGGGAGGAAGCTCTCACTGTATACGACTTGCTCCCGGGAACATCCTTGGTCCCGCAGTCCGCCATGGCCGTACACCCCACTGTCGATCACTGCTACGCCGACCGCGCGACCTGTCCAGCCATACTGCTGGGCCAGAACGGCGCCTACGGTGGGAACCGCATAGTCGAGGGCCGCGCGGACCTCACGGTCCCGCGCGACGTACTCAACGTCCGGATCAGCTTCCAGTTGCGCCAACACACGCGCCGGGATGCGTGCCGCCGCACCCCGCACCACATCCAGCGTTCGCTGCCGCCGTGCACCCAGATTCGCCAGCTTGCGCAAATGGCTCTCGCCATCTCCCTGGTTGAATATTACGATCACATCCACCTCGGAATCTTGCGGAACGAGATCCAAGTCGCGCGCGGCTTTGCGGGCTGCGACGGCGCCCGCGGGCAGCCCCGCCAGTAACAATAGGACGGATGCCCAGAGCCCAAAATATCCAAGCAAGATACTACGTGCCCGGTCCATATAAATTCTCGATTCACGCGGTTGTGAGACAACCTTACTGGCAACTCACGACCTGATTGTACGAGAGAAAGGCGAAACTGCCGATATCTGAAAGGAACTTAGACAGTCATGCTAGGTCTAGGCCCGGAGTCCTGAGGGAATCGGGCCAGTGAAAATCAGAGAATGGACTTATTCCAAAAGGGGTATGCAACGGCTCGCCCGCCCGCAATCACCGCCAAAGTGGATCAGATGATCAGCAGGACTTGGGCCAGCCGTCCGAAGAACCTGGCAGCGGAAACCGACTCAGCCAAAGAGCGGGCGGCGCCGCATGAGTCACTTGAGTGGCTTGCGGAAGATGGGCCGTGTGGGCGAGCGGCGCGCTGCTTCGACGAACCCCGCCTTGCGGAACGCGGAGGCGAGGCCCGTATAGACGAACACATCTGGCGAGTCCGGCTTAGCAGGCTCGATTGGATAACCCTCGACGATGCGAGCGCCCCTGGTTCGCGCGTACTTCACGGCTGCCTCCAGAAGCTGCTCGCTCACACCCTTCCGGCGGAAGCCTTTGGCCACGAAAAAGCAGACCACTGACCACACCGGTTGATTGTCCACGGGCTTGAGCACCCGGGATCGGTCCAGCGTGTGGAATTGTTCGCGAGGAGCTATCGAGCACCAACCCACCGGCACACCACCGTGATAGGCCAGCAGGCCAGGGACTTCTCCGGAATCGACGAGCCTGGAGAGCGCTTGCCGGTTGCCCTGGCCCTTATGCCTCTCGAACTCGCTGCGCTTCAATCGCCAGTACATACACCAACAGCCGCCGCACGCGCCCCTGGGCCCGAACAGAACCTCAAGGTCGCGGAAACGATCGGGAGTGACCGGATGGAATTCCAGACGGCTGGCGCGACTCATCCGGCCGGCTCCACAGCCGGGCGTTTGCGACGCCATATGTAATACACGGGGATGCCCAGCATCACGATAATCAGCCCGGGCCACGTGTAGTCGGGCTTGTACACGAGCAGTATCAATTCGATCGTGCAGCCGGCCACAATGTAGAGCACAGGCAGCACCGGGTAGCCGAAGGCCCGGTACGGGCGCGGCAGGTCGGGCCGCTTGCGTCGTAATACCAGCAGGCCGGCGATGGTTTGAATATAGAAGAGCAGCACCGCGAAAATGACGTAATCCAGTAACTCACTGTAGGTCCCGGTAAGTGTGAGAATGCAGGCCCAGGCGCATTGCAGTGCCAGCGAGATCACCGGGGCGTGATGCCGGGGGTCGATGGTGGCCGCTCGGCGGAAAAACAGGCCGTCCAGCGCCATGGCGTAATAAACTCGCGCGCCCGCCAGGATCAGGCCGTTAATGCATCCGAAAGTCGAGATCATGATGGCCACTGCCATCAATTGCACCGCCACCGGACCCAGAATGCCCTCCGCGGCGGCCGTCGCCACCCGGTCCTCGCTGGCGGTCTGAATCGCTTCCAGCGGCAGGGCGCCCAGGTAAACGAAGTTGCAGGCAATGTAGAGACCGGATACGGCCGCCACACCCAGCGCCAGGGCCAGGGGCAAGTTGCGTCGCGGGTTCCTGACTTCGGCGGCGGCAAACGTCACGTTGTGCCACGCATCCGCAGAGAACAGGCCGCCCACCATGGAGACTCCGACCGCGGTCACCGTAGCGAGTTCCCCCCCGGCGTTCTCCCAGAAATTCCCGAAATTGCGGCTGATAGCTTCGGGCCGCCGGCCGAAAATAATCCCGAATCCGATCAAGCCCAGCAGCCCCGCGGTCTTGGCGAACGTGAAGACATTTTGCACCCGCGCGCCGCTCTTGACGCCCCGTGTGTTGACCCACGTCAGCAACACCAGAACCGCGATGGCCAGCAGTTGCTGCGTCGAGAGCCCCACCGGGCCGGCCTGGAACAACACGTTCTGGGCAGAGATGGCCGGCAGCAGCACTCCCGTGAACTTCGCGAACGCCACGGCCACCGCCGCGATGGTTCCGGTCTGGATGACCAGGAAGAGCGTCCAGCCGTAGAGAAAACCGCTCAGGGGACCGAAAGCCTCGCGCAGGAAGACGTACTGCCCCCCCGCATGCGGCATGGCCGCGGCCAGCTCGCCATAGCTGAGCGCCGCAATCAGCGTCATGATCGCAGTGATCACCCACACCAGGATGAGAAGCCCCGGCGACTTCACCTGCCGCGCAATGTCAGCCGACACAATGAAGATCCCGGACCCGATCATCGAGCCCATCACCAACGTGGTTGCGTCCAACAGTCCCAGGGCTCTTACCAGCCCCGTACCGGGCGTCACCGATTGGTCAGTTGCAGCCATTCCTCCACCCGAGATCGAAGAGTCTGATACGTGCACGGTTCGGGAAAGACATCACGGATCACTGCCACGGAATCGGCGCCCGCATCCAGGACCGCCTGGCAATTCGACCGGCTGATCCCGCCGATAGCTACCAGCGGCCGGGCGGTGAGTTTCCGCAGCGCGGGAAGCCCCGCCACCCCGATCACCGGATCCGGCCTTTCCTTCGAGGCGGTCTCGAAGATCGGCCCGATCGCGAGGTAGTCCACGGGCTGCCGGCGGGCGTCCACGAGTTGCCGGGCGTTGTGAGTTGAGTACCCCAACACCCTGTCGGGCCCCAGCAGCGTGCGGGCATCCTCCGGAGGTAGATCATCCTGGCCCACATGACAGCCACAGTCGAGCAATGTTGCGAGGTCGGGGCGGTCGTCGATCACGAACAAGGCGCCGCCGTTGCGGCAGAGCCTAGCCACTTTTTCTGCCTGTTCGAATACCGAGCGCGAAAAATGCCCCTTGTGGCGCAGTTGCAGAATCAAGGCGCCCCCTTCGAGGATGGCCTCCGCGGCCGCCTCCGTGCCTAGCCCGAGACTCTCCACCAGTGGCGTGTCCAGAATCGGGTAAAAGGCCGGAAGTCGCATCCGCCACCCCATGCCGCTCGAGTGCGGCACATTGGTTCATGATAGCGTGGAGCCGGCGGTGCGGGAACTGCCTCTGCGACCCCGTGGGGCGGACATTCATGTCTGCTGTCGGCTTTCCAGCCGACATTCCGGTTTTCAAACCTCCACCGGTTTCCCAACCGGCGGCCACGCCCTTGGCATTGTGCCCTCTGTGCAGATCAAGGTTCAACGGCTCCAATGCAATGTAGAGTAAGACTCCAGGGGCCGGGTCGGGGACCCAGCGCGGCTCAGGGAGCCGCCCCACGGCGGGGATTGGAGCTGGGGGACACTTGGCGCTCGGATGCCGGTGCTGCGGCTACGTAAGGACGCTCAGAGGATCGATCACCTCCGTCGACGCGCAGTACGGGGCCTTCGAGAGCGGCGGCGCCGGTCCATCTGCGGCCTCCGGGGTGGGTGCACAGCCGTCCGTCACCGGGGCCTTCGTGCGGCGTGCATCCCTGCGGGCTTTCAGGCTCGCAAGGCGGCAGCGCACAAGCAAGGATGTGCACTACGCAAGGGCGGCAGGGACACGGCGATGACTGTGATAACCTGCTTGCCGATGACTTACCGACTCACGATGCTCTTCCTGCTGGTCGCCGCCGGCGGCTTGGCGGGCGACGGCTTTGTGCTTATCCGGGGCGGCCTGGCGGTTATCGACAAAGCCGACTCGCGGGTCGAGGACTTCGAAATTCTCGACCATCCCGTGACCAACGCGGGATACCAGGTGTTCGTCAAAGAGACCGGGCATGCGGCTCCGCTGCATTGGGAAGGAGGAACGATCCCCGCGGGCATGGAGAACTGGCCCGTGGTGTTCGTCAACCGGTACGACGTCGCGGCCTATCTGAAGTGGCGGAGCAAGAAGGAGAACCGCATCTACCGCTTGCCTCTGGTGGCGGAATTCGAGTACGCCGCACGCGCCGGTTCGCCGAACACAAAGTACCCCTGGGGAGATGCGCCTCCCCAAGGCCGAGCGAACTATGACCCGGCGGGCGACCGCACGTTTGGCGAATGGCGCCGGCACCTCCGGCCAGTCAGAAGCTATTCGCCAAACGCCTGGGGCCTGCATGACATGGCGGGCAACGTATGGCAGATGGCCGACACCGATTTCGACTTCTCGCAACGGCGCTTCATCTACCGGCTGGAATCCCACGTACAGAAAGAAGGCACGCTGATTGGCGGCTCCTGGGCGCGCTCGGAGTATTATCTGCGCTGTGGCGTGCGGGGTTCGGCCTCCTCCGGCATACGGCATCCGGACATTGGATTCCGGCCCGTGCGCGAGCCAGTGGGGTCGGCCCATTTCCGGCGCCAGCCACGGCGAGTGATTGCGGCTTCCGCGGGTGGCGGTGTCGTATACCTCGGGTGGCAGTTGCTTCCCGACGACGCCCCAGGCACAGGCTTCCACGTGTACCGGTCGTCACGAAGAGACACCGCCGGAGAACGCATTACGCCCGCTCCGGTGATGGATTCGACGAACTTTGTAGATTCCGAGGCACACGTTTCCAGCCGAGTGTACTATCGGGTTCGTGCCGTTACCGCGGCAGGCACCGAAGGGCCGCCCTCCGAGTGGGCCGGTATTACACTGCCCGCGGAGCGCAGCAACCTGGTCGCGGTCTTCGAGCCCACGGCGAAGGAGGGTGGTTTCGTGCCCGTGTTCGGCGATCTGGACGGCGACGGTGTGCTGGACGCGGTCCTGCGGCTGGACAACGGCATTCGCGAAATGTCGCGCGACCCGGGCGTGCCGGTCGAACTGGAGGCCTTTACCAGCTACGGGCGCAGCCTGTGGCGCCGGCCGCTGGTCCGTCACGAGAACTGTCACGGTAATGCCAACAACGTGCCTGTGGCCGTGTACGACCTGGATGGCGATGCCAAGTCCGAAATCATCTGCCGCCTGGAGGAGGATCGGACCATTCATCTGGCTGTGCTCGACGGGATGACCGGCGCGGTCGTGCGCAAGACCCGGTGGACCGAGATGCTGACCGATCACGCGGGCTCGTCCACCCGCATCCACATCGGGATCGCCTATCTCGACGGGCGCCATCCGGCCATCGTGACCCAGACCGGCCTCTATGAGAATGAAGTCTTCGAGGCATTCGATGCCTCCCTGAATAAGCTGTGGACCTTCCGCAGCCTGGCCGAGACCAACGGGAGCGGCTCGCACCACGTGGACATCGCGGACGTGGACGGCGACGGCAAGGACGAAGTCTTCGATGGCACTACGGTGCTCAACTCCGATGGCACGCTGCGCTGGAGCATCTACCGCGAGCATCCCGATATCGTAGCGGTGAAGCGCATCCTGCCGGATGCTAAAGTCCGCCAGGTCTTCTTTGCGGTCGAAAGTGCGACACACGCAGGGGCGTACGTGGTGGACGCGAGCAGCGGCAAAATCCACTGGAAGCTCAACCGCGAAGACGATCCGCGCTGGAGCCACGCGCATACCGGCTGGGCCTCGGATATCTGGGCGGGCTCTCCCGGCATGGAGATGCTGACCAACCGCGATGGCCACGAAACCAAAGATCTGGTACTGTTCGCCGCGCAGGGGAAGATCCTACTGAATCCCTTCCCGCAGGGCTGGCGTCCGGTGGACTGGCGCGGTGGGGCCGTGCGGGACTTGCTGTCCAACGACGGCCAGAGGCTGGGGGAGTTCAACGGGAAGGAGGTGGCGGTTGTCCCAGGTGTGGAACCGAACCCGGACGGGCAGGCACGCTGCAACATGGTGGCCGACCTCGCCGGAGACTTTCGCGACGAGATCGTCTGCTTCGGAAAAAACATCGAAGGCCAGCCGGCCGTGCTGGTCTACACCAACATCGAGCCGGCACGGTCACGTCAGGTGACTCGCACGGCCAGCCGCGAGTACCGGCTCTGGCTCGCCCGCAACATGGGCGCGGGGTATGCATCCTATTTTGAGTGGCAGCCGTGAAGGTGGCGTGCCGGAAATGCAAAGGGCCTAGCCCACACGGACCAGGCCCTGCCTCGCTGCTTGCGCACCTGATGACTAATTCACGCGCTGCGCGTGCTGCTGGTCCAGCATCTCCTGCATCTGGTCTTTCAGGCGCAGCTTTAACTTTTTGAGCCGAACCTCTTCCAGTTTCTCCTCTTCGGTCAGGTAGTGGCGAGAACCGAGTTCCCGCAACCTGGAGTCATATTCGGAGTGCTGTTCGGCCAGGCGCCGAAACCCGGGGTCCGTCTCCATCAGATGCGCTCGGAGCTGTTCGAGGGTTCTTGCATCCATAGGGCGTATTCTCCTGTAGGGGATGGCCGCTGTACGTCGAATCTTGCCAAGTCGCGGCCTGGGGGTGAATTCCAGGAAGCCTTCATTCTGACTGAGTTCAAGAGCCAGACTGCCCTGACTTTAACACGACTGGCCGAGGAACACAATAGCACCCTGGGCGGGTCTCCTGATGGTACCGAGGGCCGCGTTGTACACGGCAATCAGTCCCGCCTGCTGCTCCACCCTCAACCCGTTTGCAGACTGAAAACCGCCGCGTCTTCCCGGGTGTCCTGGTAATACTCGCGGCGGCGGCCTGTATAGCGGAAGCCGTAGCGCCGGTAGAACTCCTGGGCGCCAAGATTGGACTCCCGCACTTCGAGCCAGGTTGTGCCCTTCCAGCCTGCCAGGAAGGTGTCTAGTAGGGTAGTGGCGACTCCCTGGCGGCGATGCGCGGGAGCGACGGCCAAGTTGAGGATTTCGCGTTCGTCCGCCGCCAGTTGCCGCGCCACGAGGAATCCGACGACCGTATCGCCGTTGGCGGCGACGGCACAGATCCAGTGGAGGCATTCGCGCGGGTCCCAGGCGACGGCCTCGGGGGATTCTGCCTGGACGCGGGCAATCGCCTCGAGATCGGAAGGCAGCGCTGGGCGCACTTGAATGCCGGGACCGCTCACGGGCGCCTTCTCGTCAATTGCAGCGCCGCGAAGCCGAGGATGGGCATCACCGCCACGAGAGCACAGACAGGCCCGAAGCCGTGGCGGTCGATGAGCCATCCGACCAGGGGCAGGAACCAGGCCGACATGGCGCCGTACGCACATGTCAGGAGGGAGACGGCGAAGGCAGCGCTGGCCTGGCCAAACACGTCCAGAGGCAAGGTGTAAATGTTGACGCTGTAGGATGCGGCCCAGAACAGGCTGAACGAAATCGCCGCTGTGGCCAGCGGGGCGGACTGCACGGCGGGCACGAATGCAGTGGGCAGGAGCAGCAGTGCGCTGATCAAACACGCACGGATCCTGGCGTTTATCGCCGGTTTGCCGCCCTTCACGGCCCGCAGAGAAAGCCAGCCCCCTGCCAGCCCGCCCAGATTGGCGAACAGGGGAGGGATAGCGGCGGGGAGCGCAGCCTGCTGTAAGGTCAAGTGACAGGCCTCGGTGAAATACACCGTGATCCAGTTGAACCAGAGTGCATAGGGCGCCATGCCCAGGCTCGTGCCGGCGACAAAGCCCCAGAGGCGGCGATCGCGCAGGATCGAAAGGCCGCGCGCCGCGGCCGGGGCCGGGCCGTCTTCGAGTCTGGGCGCGCGGCTTGCGACGACGTTCCAGAGAGGAATCCAGAGCAGACCCAGAGCACCGGTGAACACGAAAGCCCATCGCCATCCGTAGCGGGTGGCGATGCCGATGGCCACCAGGGGGGCCAGCATTCCGCCCACACTGATGCCGATCTGGCTCAAGGCGTGGCCCAGAGCACGTTCGCTGGGAGGCAAGTAAGTTGTGATCGCCTTGCCTACCGCGGGGACACCGCCGGCTTCTCCCAGACCCAGGACCGCGCGGCTGAGCACCAGCCCTCGCAACGAGTTCACCAAGCCGGTGGCCATATTGGCCAGGGACCACACCGCCACGGCCAGGCTGATGCCGCGGTTGAGTCCGACGCGGTCGATGAACCACCCGGCCAGCGGCGCGCCTACGGCGTAAACCACGCTGAACGCAGACAGAATGTAGCCGAACTCTACATTCGTCAGGCTGTAAGATTCTTTAAGCAGCGGGGCAAGGCTGGTGAGCGTGAGGCGGTCGAGGTAGTTCAGGCAGGAGGACAGTACAAATACCCCCATCACCAGCCAGCGGGCTCGATCTGCCAAGAGTCCGGAAGGCAGCGGGCTCGTGGCCGTCGGGGAGGAAGGGGCTCCAGGTTGGGTCAAGCGGCCGTCATTCCTTTCGGAGCGGAAGGCTCATTCGAGGTGAATCACGGTCACTTCACCAATAGTTGCCGCCGACGCATCGCGCTGGGGGTGGTAGTCGATGGTGACCCGCCGCGGTTTGGGCAGCGGGCCGCAACCGAAGGCCAGCTCGCCA
>Ga0233417_10000467_pt1 | contig 12097 bp, 8 predicted proteins | sample Sed_MG_FD_189023 | JGI IMG/M metagenome (GOLD analysis project Ga0233417, IMG submission 189023) | Sediment microbial communities from Lake Towuti, South Sulawesi, Indonesia - Sediment_Towuti_2014_0.5_MG | ecosystem: Environmental > Aquatic > Freshwater > Lake > Sediment | place: Indonesia... | reverse complement strand
CGATCAGTGCGGTGACGCTGCCCGGCACGAGCCTTGCTGAATCGGACCAGTTAGGTCGAAGCGTGGAAAAGATTCTGCTCAGTGTTCCGGAAGTGGTGGCAACAGCCCGGCGCACAGGCCGAGCGGAGCTTGACGAACACGTGCAAGGAGTCGAATCCGCTGAACTGGATGTTGGACTGGAGATGAAGGATCGCTCCAAGCAAGAAATGCTGATGGAAATGCGGCAGCGCCTGTCTTTGATTCCTGGCATGAACTTCACCATTGGCCAGCCCATCTCGCATCGCATTGACCACATGCTTTCCGGCACCCGCGCCAACATCGCCGTCAAGATCTTCGGTGATGATCTCTACACGCTGCGCGCGATTGCGAAGCAGGTGGAAGCGGCGATGCGCGACGTGCCCGGCGTGGTGGACCTTTCCACCGAGCAGCAAACGGAAATCCCGTCGGTGCGCGTGCACTTCGACCGCGCGGCCCTGGCGCGCTACGGCATGCCCGTGGGCGCGGCGGCAGAGGCCCTTCAGACGGTCTTTGTAGGGCAGGAGGTGGTGCAGGTCTACGAAGGCCAGCTTGCCTTTCCGCTGGTGGTACGCTATCCGCTTGATGGGCGCGACAGCATCGATGCGATCCGGCAAACCATGATTGATACGCCCTCCGGTGCGCGTGTACCGCTCGGAGCGGTCGCCGACATCCGCGAAGACCGTGGCCCTAACTTCGTGACGCGAGAGAATGTGCAGCGCAAGATTGTGGTCATGTGCAACGTGGCGGAGCGCGACTTGGGCAGCGTGGTGAATGACGTGCAGCGCCATGTGAGCGCCTCAGTAGCGTTACCCCAGGGCTACCGCATCGACTACGGGGGACAATTCGAAAGCGAAGCGGAAGCCTCGCGGCTTCTCCTTTGGCTTGGGGCAGCCGTGATCCTGGGGATTCTGGTCATTCTTACTGCCGCGTTCCGCTCATTCAAAGATGCAGCAATCATCATGTTCAACCTGCCCCTGGCGCTGATCGGTGGCGTGGTGGGCGTCTTCCTTTCGGGCGGCATCTTGTCGGTGGCGTCGATCATCGGATTCATCACGCTGTTCGGGATCGCCACGCGCAACGGCATCATGATGATCTCGCACATCAAGCACCTGATGGAGGAGGAAGGCTTGGCCGACTTCCGCCAGGCCATTCTTCGAGGTGCCGTCGAACGACTCTCGCCGATTCTGATGACGGCGCTGGCGGCGGGCTTGGCTCTGATTCCGCTGGCGCTTGGAGCGGGCAAGCCGGGGAGCGAATTAGAAGCCCCGATGGCCATCGTCATCCTGTTCGGGCTTCTCTCTTCGACCTTCCTCAACATGGTGGTCGTCCCCGCCGTTTATTTCCGCTTCGGCAGAAACGCCAAGAATTCAGCTTCAGAAACGGGCTAAGGGGGCCGTATGGTAGATAAAGAGGACGCGGGGCAGGTGAAGGAGATCACGCCGTCCCCACACCAGCATGGAGAACACAAGCACACTCACGGCTTCGTGGACCCCGGCTTACTCAAGACGCAGCGAGGGATTTGGGCGACCAAGTGGTCGTTCCTTGGGCTCGGCCTGACGGCACTCTTCCAGGTGATCATCGTGTACTTCTCCGGCAGCGTGGCTTTGCTGGCGGACACCATTCACAACTTCGGCGATGCGGCCACAGCCGTGCCCCTTTGGATCGCGTTTCGACTGGCACGTGTGAAGCCTTCCAAGCGGTTCTCGTATGGGTACGGGCGCGTGGAGGACTTGGCGGGCGTAGCCATTGTCCTCGTGATCTTATTCAGCGGCATCGTGGCCGGCTATGAATCGCTTCAGCGCCTAGCCCACCCGCAATCTATTGAGAAGCTCTGGGCTGTGGCCACGGCGTCCGTTGTTGGGTTTCTCGGCAATGAGGCGGTTGCGCTATTTCGCATCCGCGTGGGCAAAGAGATCCATAGTGCCGCTCTGGTGGCCGACGGTTACCATGCGCGCGTGGACGGCCTGACCAGCTTGGCCGTTCTGGTCGGAGTCATTGGGGTGTGGTTCGGCTTCCCGCAAGCAGACCCGCTTGTGGGGCTGTTGATTACCCTTGTCATCTTCGGGATTGTGATTCAAGCGAGCAAATCAATTCTGACTCGTATGCTCGATGGAGTCGAACCGGAGTTGCTTGACGAAATCCGGCACGCGGTGCAGCACACGGCCGGGGTCCGCGAGGTGACCGAAGTGCGGGCTCGCTGGCTGGGGCATCGCCTACACGCGGAAATTAACGTGGCGGTTGATTCCCACCTTTCCATTACGGAAGCCCACGCCATCGCAAGGGAAACACAAAAGGAGCTCCTGCATCACCTTCCGTATCTTTCCAGCGCGACGATCCACGTCGATCCGCTTAACGAGTCCGGCGAGGCCTATCACTCGACCCGATAGGCGACAGGTTGGAAGGACGATTCGTTGGTTCGTGGCTTCGCCCGTGGGAGCACGGCAGGCTATCAGTCAATTTTGCCAGGCGCTGGTGGAGCAATATTGCTGCCCAAAGCGCCCGCACTATAACCGAAAGCTCTCTGCTCCAGGTCCGCTGACCCGTACACAGTAACAGCGTGCTGTGAAGGATTGAAGCGCTGGAGAAGTTGAAGCCGCTAATCTGGAAGGTTCTTGAGGTAAGGCCCCAACAGCATTGGGACTGGGAATGGGGTCAATTGGCCGAACGGATGGCAAGAAAGGACCCAGAAAGGATCACGCGTATTGTGTTGTGCTTTTTTCAAAACGAGGATTTCCTGCCCATCCAGGATGACACGACGATACAGGCACTTGCGACCGCGACGCGAAAGGAACCGACCAAATGTTGGGAACTGGTGGGTCCAGCTTTGCTTGCCGAGGAAGAGGTGCAACGCAGTTTCCGGCTGAACCTCGCAAGCGAAGGCTGGTACGCTGAACTAATTCCCACGGAGGTGTTGATCTCCTGGGCCAGAAGGCATCGTCCTCGAGGGCCGTCCATCGTGGTAGACCTAGTGATTGCAAGGGCCGCCCCCCATGCTGGAACGCGCGCGGGCAGTTCTCATTAACTTTCCGGATGACGAAAGGGTTGAGTCTCGAATTGCGGGTAACCTCGTGTCCGGGTTCTTCCACGGGAACATCTCTGATCGCATCAAAGGGCACCTTGAGATTGCAAGGAAGTGGGCTGAAAACTCACATCCGAGAATTCGAAAGTTTGCAAACAGGCTGATCACGGGGCTCGAAGAGGACTTATCAAGGCACCTGATTTACGAACAAGAGGAAGGCCTGTAGATATTTAACTACGCGGATCGGGACGGACCCGACTCCGCCCGCGCGGAATCACACGCCTCTGGAAGGCACCTTATGGGTCAAAGTTCGGTGTCAGTTTTGGTGTCAGTTGCGTCGGCAATCACGCACCATAACGGTGCACGCACTGATCAACCTGGAACGAATGCGAATGTGGCCTAAATTCAAGTCGGTGCAAGGGTTGTGCGCAAACGCGCATTTATGGACGCCTATATGCGCAAACGCCTGGAGGGGCCTTCCGTGGAATCCTAAGTCCTGCGCGTCTGCCAGTTCCGCCACTTCCGCGTGGCCTCAGCATAGCAGGAGTCGCGCGATGCCGGCTTCGCGGGGAAGCGAACCCCCTTATTTTGGAGGCGTGTAGTCGATTTCGTAGGGCGGGGGCGCGCCGCCGGGGCCTTTGAGGTAGTGGTCCATCCACTGCATCATGCGCAGCGAGTAGTCGAGACGCGCCGCCGCGCGACGGTTGCCGTGCGGTTCTCCGGGATAGCGCACCAGGCGCACCGGCGGTTTGCTCCGCACTTTCAGGTGGCGATAGAGCTCCAGCGATTGCCCTGGATGGACGCGCGGATCGTCCGTGCCACCCAGGATGAGCGTCGGGGTGCGGGCTTTGCCGGCGTGATAGACGGGGCTGCGTTCGAGAAACTTCTGCCAGTTCTCCCACGGAAGGTACAGGGCGTGGACCAGCGTTTCCTCCTGAGCAATGTCCGTAGTGCCCCACTTGGAAATTTTGTTGCTGATGCCGACAAACATCACGCCGGCGGCGTATCGGTCGGAGTAATAGGTCACGCCCCAGGCGGTCGCATAGCCGCCGTAGGAGCCGCCGGTAATGCCCACTTTATTCTTGTCCACAAGGCCCTGGGCGATGAGATAGTCCACGCCGTCTACCAGATCGTCAAACTCCTTGCCCGCAGCGTCGGCCTGATCGAGCTTGGAAAACGCGACGCCGCGTCCCGTGCTGCCACGATAATTTGGATAGAAGACGAAGTATCCGCTGGCCGCGGCCATCTGCCCGGGACTGCTGTAGGTGGTAAGCCAGCCATTCCGGTAGTGTGCTTCCGGGCCGCCATGCACAGTGAGAATCAGCGGGTAGCGCTGGCCTTTCGCTTCATCCAGCGGTCGGATCAGCAGCCCTTCGATTTCCAGAGCGTCGCGCGCCTTGTAGCGAACGATTTCCTGTTTGCCCATCCGCACCGTGGAAAGCCAGGGATTGCTGTCGGTCAATCGACGCGGCGCTGCCTCGCCGTGCTGCATGGCGAACACCTCCGCCGGGTGCGCAGGCGTTTGTCCGAGGAAAGCCCCCGATTGACCATCCGCCGCGAGGGAAAGGGCCGTCAGGATCGTGCCACTCGTAGGAACAAGTGTCTTTTGTCCGCTGCCGTCACGGTTCACCTTGTTGAAGCTGGTCCACACGCCTTCGTCGGCGATGTACATCACCGTGTCCGCGCTCTGCCAGGCCATTGCCGCGACATGACCCTTCAGGTTCGGCAGCAAGTCGCGCAGTGCGCCGCCCGTCGCCGCTGCCACCATCAGGCGTCCTTCCTGGGGATCGTTGCGGTCCGCCGCGGCAATCACGGCGATGGACTTCCCGTCCGGGCTCCACTCGAAATCGCCAAACTTCCCCGTCGTGGGGATTTCGGCCGCAACATTCCCGGAGGCGACTTCCACCACGCGAATTTTTCGATTCATGTACTCGTCGTCGATCAGCGGCGTAGGCGCCAGCGCCACGGCCACGCGCCCGCCCTCGGGGCTCCAGTGCAGAGCCGAAGCGGAGTCTCCCAATTCGAGCTTGCGCGCTGAGCTGCCGGCCGTGTCCGTAATCCAGACGCGCACAAACTGCTTGTCCTCCTCGTAGATCTCCTGATTGAAGCCCTTGCGCCGCAGGTCGGCCTTGGCCGCGGGGATTTCCTCCGTCGCCAGATAGGCGATGGACTTTTCATCGGGTGCCAGTGCGAAGCGCTGGACCGAAGTGGGATGGGCCACAATTGGTCGGACCTCTCCCCCCGCAGCGCCGATCGAAAAAACCGAGTTGCGCTGCACATTGGGGCTGCGCCCGAGGAAGTAGATGCTCGCTCCATCCTTGGTCCAGGCAGGCCCGCTGAGGCTGGCCCACTTGGCGACCAGCGTCGCGTCTTTGCCCGCTTGATCCACAACGTGCAGCTCGTTCCATTCCGGACCGTCCGGTTCGCTGAACGGGTCCCGCGGAATGCGTAACACATACGCGACGCGCGCTCCATCTGGCGAAATCGCCGCCTCCCCAACCGTGCGGATTTGCGCAACACTGTGCGGCGTCAACACCTCCTGCGCCGCCACGGGCGTACATGTGGCCATGAGCAGGAAGCAGGCGACAACGACGTTCAATCGCGTGGCTCGACGCAAAAACATCCAGGCGGCAGTCTTCATCGGCAGGATTCACCTTTCTCGAGGATGAAAAGGAAGCAGGGACGCATCGCTTCGCCGGGCAGGGTAGTGCGCACACGAACGCCTGTCAATGTTGACATTCTTGGGCAAGAAACCGAGTCAGCATTCACCCGAGCACATGCGGTTCGGCAACCGGCAAAACAGTCAGACTCTTCCGAGCCGAACTACAGCGCGCGGAGAAACGCCACCAGGTCCTGTTTTTCTTGCGGCGTCAGCTTGCTACCCAGAACCAGATTAAAGAACTCGACGCTGTCCTCCAGAGTCAGCAGGCGCCCGTCGTGCAGATAGGGTGGTGAGTCTTTGATTCCGCGCAGCGGAAAGGTCTTGATGGGACCATCGGCGCTGGCCATGCGGCCGTTGATCATGGTGGGCTTGTAGAATCGCTCGGCGCGCAGGTTGTGCATCGAATTGTCGGTGTAATACGGCGGCAGATGGCAGGAACTGCATTGGCCCTTGCCGAAGAAAATTGCCTGCCCGCGAAGCTCCGCTTCGCTGGCCTTGCCAGGGTCTAGTCTTCCATCCCAACCGAGCTTGGGCGCCGGCGGAAAGTCCAACAGCGCCTGGAACTCGCCCATGAAGTGCACCTGGCTGCCGCGTTCCAGAATGTTGACGCCCTTTTTCGTCGCCGCCACCGGGTCGCCGTCGAAGTAGGCGGCGCGCTGTTCGAACTCCGTAAAGTCCTCCACCGACCGCAGCGCGCGCTGCGAGCCGAACAGCCGCTGCACGTTCACCCCGCGCAGCGAAGGAGTATCAATGCGGTGCCGGAAGGGCTGCGGGCGGATGTCCCCCACCAGGTGTGTGGAGGCGTTGGTGTGGCCGTTGGCGTGGCAATCCAGGCAGGCCACGCCGAGGCTGGGCCGCTCAGAACGTCGGTCGTCAGTGGCATTGAACTGCGCCTGCGGGAACGGAGTCAGCAGTAGTCGCAGGCCCTCGAGCTGCTTGGGGTTCAAGATCCCGTTGAACAGCTCGAAGTAGTTGTCCGTGGTGACCAGCTTGCCCTGGGAGACGTCGCCCAGGTCCGGACGCGTGGTCAAGTAGATCGGGGCGGGGAACTCGGGAAGCAGATGGCCCGGCAGGTCGAAGTCCAGGTCAAAACGTGCAAGGTCGCGTCCGGTCTGCTTTTTGACCTCGTTGATGTGAAACTGAGGAAAAAGCATGCCGCCTTCTGGCTGGTTGGGATGAGGCAGAGGATAAAAGCCTTTGGGGAAGACTCCCCTTTCCCGGATTTGTTCAGGCGTGAGCGCGGCCAGTTGTTCCCAGGTGAAGCCTGTGGGAAGTTTTGTTCGCGGGCCGGCTTGTACCGGCTTCCCGCGCGACATGGTGACGCCGGCTGCGGGCCGGTTGCTGAGGTCATACCGCGCGCTGAGCAGATCGGCGTGCTTCTTCTCGATGGCGGGCTTGGCCGCTTTCATCCGCGCCATGACGGATGCGAAGGGCTCTGTCCCATCCACGGGGGAGTAGCTGGTCTGTCCTCTCTCCTGGGCATACGCAAGGCCCAGTAAGATCACCACGGAGCAAATGAATAGGAATGTAGTTCCTCTCCGGAAAGAAGGTTGCAAGTTCATTTCTGTAGTTCCTCCGTTCGTGCGGCGGCCAACGCGCAGTCTGAGTGGAATTAGAATTATTCTAATTTTAAGAGAAGTGTCAAGCGGAAAATCTCGCGTTCTCTATTCGAGCTGCTTCCCTTTGGTTTCCGGCAGGGCCAGCGCCAGCAGGGCGGCCAGAAGAAATGCTCCCGCCAGGACGAGAAAGGCAGGGAAGAAGCCGTAATGAGCGGCAATCGCTCCCACCGTGAAAGGCGCGATGGCAGAAAAGCCGCGGCCGATGTTGTAGGAGAGGCCCATGGCCGTAGCGCGGATTTCTGTGGGGAAAAGCTCCGAGGCAATCGCGCTGAAGCCGGAAAAAAAGCCCGTCCCGAAGAATCCCACCAGGGGGCCAAGAAGAACCAGAAACAGCATGCTCTTCACCGCGCCGAAGATGGGCACGAGTGCCGCGGCCACCAGCAAGTAGATGACGTAGCTCTTCCTCCGCCCGAGTGTGTCCGCCGCGAACCCAAACAACGTGTACCCCAGCCATTTCCCGGGGCCCATGAAGAGAACCCAACCGAGCGATGCCACGATGCCCAGTCCGCGCCCGCCCTGCGATTCCGGCAGGGCCAGGTACCCGGGAATCCACGTAAACAGTCCCCAATAGCCGAACATCCCGCAGGCGTTCATCAACGTGGCCAGAACGCCCTTCCAGCGGATGTCGCGCCGCCACATCGTCGCAAGCGAGGTAGCCTTTTCTTTACCTCGTTCCAGCCAGATTTGGGACTCAGGGACGTCGCGCCGGATCCAGAAGACCACCAGCGCCGGAAGGATGCCGACGAAAAAGACCGCCCGCCAGCCGAAGTTGGGAAGCACGACCAGCGTCACGGCTGCGGCGATCATCTCTCCGATGGCCCAGGTAGACTGCATCAGCCCGAGGGCTTTGCCGCGGTGTTCGGCCGGCCACGTCTCGGCGATTAGCGCGGCGCCGGTTGTCCACTCGCCGCCCATGCCCAGTCCCAGGATGAGTCGGAAGATGCCAAGCTGGAGGATCGTCTGCGAGAAACCGCAGGCGGCGCTGGCCAGCGAGTACACCAGGATGGAGGCCATCAGCGAGCGCGTCCGCCCGATGCGGTCGGCCAGGAAGCCAAACAGCATCCCGCCGACGGCGGAAGCGCCCAACGTCAGCGAGTTCAGCAGGCCCGCCTGCTGCTTGCTCATTCCGAAATGAAGTAACAGTTCGGCGAGCACCATCGAGTAGAGCATGACGTCCATGGCGTCCAGCATCCACCCGAGTCCGCCGGCGATCAGCGACTTGCGCTCCGCCGGGGTAACCTGTGCTGGCCAGGGGAAGCCGAGGATTTTTCGAGTCGGCCGCTCGACGGCAACTGGCTCCGTGACCATCGCGCCTGGCATTCTACTGGAACCGGCTGCCCCCACCAATCGGGCTTGCGGCAGAGTGCGCGGTTTGCTACGCTCCCCCGCGAAATGAGTACCTACGCCGCCCCAGGAGGCTTTCCATGCCACATTGCAACAAGTGCGGCACCATGGTTGCCGATGCTTCCGCTTTCTGTCCCAACTGCGGCGCGCCCACGGGAGTAGCTCCCGTGGCTGCGAGCACACAATCAGGGCTGACGGAGAATGTGGCCGGATTGCTGTGCTACGTGCTCGGTTGGCTGACGGGCTTGGTTTTCTTCCTGATTGACAAGCGTCCCTACGTGCGCTTTCATGCCGCGCAGTCCATGGTTGTCTTTGGCGGCCTGCACATCGTGCGCATCGTGCTGGGCATGGCCTTTGGCTTCGGCTGGTGGATGGGGGGCTGGGGCCTGGGAACGGGCATGGGCGTGGGCATGTTTGGCGGACTGCTCATCGGTCTGATCGGGCTTGTCACGCTGGTGCTCTGGATTCTGCTCATGATCAAGGCCTACCAGGGCGAGCGCTTCAAGGTGCCCGTCGCCGGCGACTTTGCGGAGAGCCTCGCCGGAAAGTAACAAAGACTCCCCTGAGATAGTCGTTTCCCTTCCGAGTGGCATACCGGGCGCGCACCAGTAAGAAGTTGTCTGCTTGCCTATTGACAATCCCAGTGGCCGCGTCCATCTTTAATGCTTTTCATTCTGTGGAGCTGCGCGCCTGTGCGGCGCGTCGCCATTTGAACCCAATTGCCAGGCCCGCTCACAGTCCGGCTGTGCTTCCACGACCGCTGTTTTGACGGCGCCGCGTCCGCGGCTGTCTTCTTCCGCTTCTACCGTGAATGCATCAATCCCTCCGCGGAGTTCCATTTCACCGGCTTGGCCCATCGCGCCGGCCAGCTTTTTCCCGAGAACCTCTTTGACGGGGACGAAAACGGCATCGTGGACTTCAAATATTCCTCCTCGCCGCGTCTGACCTGGTGGTTTGACCACCACCAAAGCGCCTTCTTGACCCCCGCCGATGCCGAGCATTTCAACGCCGATCGCTCGGGACGCAAGTTTTACGACGCGAGTTACAAGTCCTGCACTCAATTTCTGGCGGACGTGGCCCGCGAAGAGTTCGGCTTCAACCCGCAACCCCTTGCCGAGCTGATCCACTGGGGCGACGTGATTGACGGCGCGCAGTATCCCTCGCCGGAATCCGCCGTGCGCCTGACCGAGCCGGCCACGCAACTGGCGTTGGTGATTGAGGCCGCGCCGGAGCGCGGCCTGCCGGCACAGCTCATCCCGGAGCTTTCCCGCCTGTCGCTGGCCGAGATGGTTGCGCTCCCCAAAGTGGCCGCGCATGTGCAGCCCTTGCTCCAGCGCCATGAACGCTCCATCGAAGTTCTTCGCCAACGCGCTGAAGCCCGCGACGGCGTCATTTATTTCGACGTCAGCGACCTCGATCTCGAGGGCTACAACAAGTTCATACCCTACTGGCTGCACCCCCAGGCGGTTTACTCGGTCAGCGTGAGCTCCTCGCCGTTTCGTGGGAAAGTGTCCATCGGCTCCAATCCCTGGAACCCTGCCGCCATCGAAAAAAACCTGGCCAGCATCGCCGAGCGCTATGGCGGCGGTGGACACCCGCGCGTTGCCGCCATTTCGTTTGATCCCGGCGACATGGAGCATGCGCGTCAGGTCGCCCGCGACATTGCTGCCGAGCTGCGCAATTAGCGCTTCGCGAAGCCCATTTGCTGGTAGAGTTGACCCGCTGAGGAGCGATTTCCTACTCGGACCTTCTGAGGAATACGATGCCCAACTGGATTGAGCCGCACTTGGTTACAACTGCGAACGACATTCCCGGCTATCGCGTCACGCGCAACCTGGGCATGGTGCGCGGCGTGACGGTTCGTTCGCGCAGCGTCTTTGGCACCCTCGGCGCTTCCTTGCAAACCCTGGTGGGGGGAAATATCACCCTGTTCACCGAGCTTTGCGAAAAGACTCGGCAGGAGGCCTACGCGTTGATGGTGCAGCACGCTGTCGAGCGCGGGGCCAACGCCATCCTGGCCATGCGCTACGATGCCAACGAGGTGATGCAAGGCGTCACTGAGGTTCTGGCCTACGGCACCGCCGTCGTCGTCGAAAAAAGTTCCTGACGATACCTACCTCTATCTCTTCCTCTCTGCGTTCAAGAACTCCTGCGGCAATAGCTTGCCCAATCTTTGTGCCGGCGCTCGGGGATGCGTGCCCATGGCGAAGCCAAGCGTCGAAGCCCGTTCCATGGCCCCGTGGGTGCCGGCGAAGTCCACGACATAAGTGAACACGCCCGCCCCATGAAAATACCCAAGTTTTAGGCTCACCAGAATATCCGCGCGGTTTTGAACGTGGTTGGTGGCCCAGTCGCGGATCCGCGCGGCAGCGTCGGGGTATTTCAAGTTCCAGGTAGCCAAGAAGAGATCCTCATCGCTTGCCGATCCATCAGATGACACTCGCGCGCTAGCGCGTAGCCTCTCAAACACGGGAGCCAGCTCGAGCGGATCCTGTCCGATAGCCTCGTACCAGAAGCGAGTGCCATCCTCGCTCCAGCGCAGCAGCCCTCGTCCTGTGGAAGAGCGAATCGTCGCCGCTGTCGGCGTGTTCGCATAAACCACTAGGTCCACTCCATCGGCCTCCACCAACGTGCCAGCAAGCTCTTCCACAGCCTCCGGCTGGCAATAAACCGCCGCTATACCGATGAGCCCATAGTCAGGGATGACCGCGTCGCGTTGGCCCTCGACACTCCCGCTCACCCGCCACCCGCGTTGCTCGAGAGTCTCGGCGAGCAGAGCCGGACGGCTGGGCACTTGCGAATTGCCGTGATCGCTGAAGAGCACAATGCCCAGCTCGCCTTCGGCTTCAAGATAGATCTTTCGCACCACATTCTCGACCGCCGCGAGTGCCGGCTCCACCTCATCCTCTCGGTAGAGGTGAAACATCGCATCGCTGACAGCCAGGTGCGCCAGAAACACGGGCCGATCGCGTTTTTTTTCATAGCCGTCGCGCATCCGGCTCAGATCAGCGAAGTAGCTCTTCCAGGGCAGCAGGTAAGGAAGCGCTTTGGCCCAGCCCGGCGTGTCGTAGTCAAGCTGCTGAATGTACGGGATGCGGTATCCACTGAGCGTAACCCACCATCCGCCGCGGATACGGTTTGCCGAACGGTCGAAGTAGAGTTGTTCGTAACCCGGCACGGGCGGCGCATGAAGCGCATCGGTCAGCGCCGTTTCGCTGTCGGAAGGAAACACGCTGACCACGGCCGTCGGCCGGTAAAACTCGCGGAAGTGCCCGCGGTCCCAAAAGCGCTGCATCACTTCCAGGGGCACACCGTCCAGACAGATCACCAGCCATCGCTTCGGCGGTGACTGGAAGCCGGGCCGATAGAAAAGTTTTTCAGACTTGGGCTCCCAAAACTCATCCAGCACGCCGTCTCCATCGCGGTCATTGGTCA
>Ga0233417_10000466_pt1 | contig 12102 bp, 8 predicted proteins | sample Sed_MG_FD_189023 | JGI IMG/M metagenome (GOLD analysis project Ga0233417, IMG submission 189023) | Sediment microbial communities from Lake Towuti, South Sulawesi, Indonesia - Sediment_Towuti_2014_0.5_MG | ecosystem: Environmental > Aquatic > Freshwater > Lake > Sediment | place: Indonesia... | reverse complement strand
CAGTGCGCCGGTATTAGAGCGGATTCCTTCGATGCCACCGTATTCATTCACACCCTTGGCCGGCAGTTCCGGCAGCACCCAGCCGTACGGGAACCGGTTGCTGGTGCCTAACGAGAAAGTCGGCCCGATAGGATCGCCGCGCCGCAACTCCAGACGGAGCAGGCCCGGAGGGTTGCCGCGAATGCGGTTCGCTTCGCCCAGCGGGATCCAGTCGTGGTAGACCCCGAAACCGCCGCGGACGACCCAGTTCCCGTTGTTCAGGGGGTCCCAAGCCACGCCGACGCGCGGGCTCCACACGTTGGTGATGCGACCGTCATAAACGCCGGAATCCACTTCTTTCATCCGCGCGACGGTAAACACCTGATCGATCTCCTGGGGCGAGTTCAAATCGCGAAACTTCTTGTCCAGGAACAGATTGCCTAGCGGTACCCCTTTAGTTTGATCCCGCGTGATATTGCCGTAATCGTCGAACCGGAGACCGAGACTTAGAGTGAGATTCGGCCGCACTTTCCACTCGTCCTGAACGAAGAAGCCGAACGTAGTGAGAAGATGCTCGTATCCGCCCGGTCCCTCCTTGCCGGTGAGCGGATCAATCAGTGGCCCACCCTGGGTGAAGGGGTTATCCGTGACCAACTCGAGAAGGTTTTGGAAGAAAAACGACGTGCGGCCGTTGACATCGTTGAACAAGGCGTCGTCGTTGCCGGTCCAAGCCTGGAAGCCGAACTTGAGTGTGTGGCCCCCCTTGATCACGCTGACGACATTACGCCAGTTGTAGTTGTTCTGGATAAAGGTCGCCGGGCCCCATGCCGGAGCAATACCGAGGCTCTGGCCCTGAATGCTGATGTCAGGGATGTAGGTCGGGATGGTAGGATCCAGTCCGCGATTGCCTTGCACCTTAATCCAGCCGAAACTGAACTCATTCAGGATCGAGGGATTGAAAGTGTGCGTCCAGTTGGCCTGAATGGCATGCGAGAAGTTGTCATCCACAGTGGCAAACCCCTCGCGGAAGCCTAGGGTTTGGATATCGAGGTCCGTATCGTAGAAATTGAAGTAGATGCGGTCCTTGTTGTCGTTCAGATACTGATCACCCCGAACGTTTGCCTGAAGGCCGTTGCGGAAGGGGCTGGGTTTGTAACGGCCTTCGTTGATCATGGGGAGGTTGCAGGGTATGCCGTAGGTGGTGCCCGTCCCGCATCCTTCCGGTCCGGTTCCAAACACGTCCGCCGCGGTCTTCGCGACCTTGGTGATAGAGATGCCCGAAGGCCGCCGCTCCGTCAGAACCTCGGTGCCGATGGAATTTGGGAACATGCCCCGGGCCCAACTCACAAACTCCTCGGTTTCAAAGGTTTGTACCGCGTCGGCGCTGGACGTCTGGGAGCGCAGTCCTTCGACGGAGGCAAAGAAGAAGGTCCGGTTCCGCCCATCGTATAGCCTGGGGATGTATACCGGCCCGCCCAGAGTTCCATTGAAAAGGTGCTTCTTGAAGGGCTCGCGCTTCTGGGTAAAGACTGTCCGGGCATACAGGTCCTGGTTGTTGAAGAAGTAGCTGCCCGAACCATGCAGGTTGTTGGATCCGCTCTTGGTAGTGATGGCGACCTGGAGCGAGCTCGCCTGCCCTTGTTCCACGTTGTAGGCGTTGGTCTGGATGGAGATTTCCTGAACGGAATCCGGGTTGGGTGCCAGGTTGGAGACGCCCTGGATGATATTGCTTGTGACGTTGAGGCCGTCAACGGTGTAGTGGTTGCCGCTGTAATTGCGGCCGTTGCCGCTGACGTTGATCACTACTTCCGTTGAATAGTTATCCGGTGCGTTTCCGGGCGCGCCGCCGCTGGTGTTGCCGTAGCCGGTCACGCCGGGGGCCAGGGTAGCCAACCCCAGCATGTTGCGACCTTGCAGCGGGAGGTCATCCAGTACCCTCTCCTCGATCGTGGCGTGGGTGCGAGCGTCCGAAGTAGCCAGGATGGGCGCCGCAGCCACCACGGCCACGCGTTCGGTGGCCGTAGCCACTTCCAATACAATGGGGACGTCCGCGGTCTGTGCCGTTAGGAGCGTCACGGCCACCTTTTTGGGCTGGAAGCCCGGCATATCCGCGAGGAGTTCATACTCTCCGGGTGCCAGGCTGCTGAAGCGGTAGACGCCCGAAGAACTGGTCTGGGTGGCAAGCTCCACCTGTGTGTTCACGTTTCTGAGGCGCACTGGAGCGCTGGGGATGACAGCTTGGCTGGGATCCATCACCACGCCGTGAATGTTGCTGCTGAACTGCGCCTCGCAGACTGCTACGAGGAGCGTAATGGCCATGGCCACGGTGGCAGAGAGCTTTCGCGAAATTGACATGGTTACACCTTTGCTCACGTAAGCTTGGATCTGGGCCATTCGGGGATTGCAGGGTTCTAGTACCTCAAGCCTACTGCAAAAACAATAGCATAAGCGGTCTAGTGGCGTCAATGACGTCCTTGCTTCGGTCGGGGGAACGGGATCAGCAAAAGACCCACGCCAAAACGCCCGGGTTCCGGACTCGATTTCAGGGCTGGTCCGGCACGGTCCGGTTTGATTTCAGAAGGCGGTAGCGACCCGTCCGGACGTCATCCTCCATGCCTTTCTGAAGCTGGCCTCGCAGGTTGTCCATCAGCGCCTGAGCCTCCTGTGGCCGTCCGAGTCTGCGCAGGGCGAGCATCAACTGATAGGTGGCGGTTCGGTCGCCGGGGGCCAGCTTCAAAGCCTCGCGCAGCCGTTCCGCCGCCTTGACGGGTGCACCGGCCTTGAGATGGAGCTTGCCCAACTCCACGTAAGACGGCGCCTGGAGGGGATCTCCCTTGATGGCTTTCTCAAGCGCCGAAATTGCCTCCTGGAACTCGTGGTGTCCGGGCTCGACGCCTTTTCGGATCAGGGCCTGGGCGAGCATGAAGTTCAGCGAAGGGTCGTCGGGCTCTTCGCGCAACTGCTGACGAAGCGCGCCGATGGACTCTTCCAGCCGGCCGGTTTCCTGGAGCGTCAGCATGCGGCCGATCTGCGCCGAGCGGGCCGCGGGATCCAGGCGGGCGGCATGCTCGAACGCCGCCTCGGCTTCGGCGAAGCGCCCGAGTTGCGCCTGAATGACACCCTGCATTGCGCGAATCGCCGCCGACTCGTGAAGGTTCTTAACACCGGCGTCGAGAACCTCCAGCCCGAGGTCATAGGCGCCGTGCTCGAGGCAGAGGTTGGCCAAAGCCACGTAATGGCGCTCTTCCCGGAGATACAGGCGAACGGCCTTCTTGAGCGTCTCCAGAGCTTCGGGTGTGCGGTGGTCTCCTTCGTAAGCGTCAGCCAGGAGGCCAAGCACGGCGGAGTCGGGGACGGGCGCCTCCGCGAGCGGCCGCAGCAGGTCTGCAACTTCCGCGTAGTGTCCGCTCTCGTACAGAGCCACCGCGAGCGCGTAGCGCACCTGCTGCCTTTCGGGATTGTCCCGGAAGAGCCCGCGGAAGATGTCCACCGCTTCTGCGGGGCGGCGGACACGGATCAGGCATTCTCCGTAAGGCCCCAGCCCGAAGCGGTCTTGCTCGAGGTACTTCCTGCACTGGTCGAAGTGCCGTGCCGCTGAGGAGCAGTCGTCACGCTCGTAATCGAGAATTCCGAGCATGGCGTGCGCCGTGGGGTTTCCCGGCTGAAGCGCCAACACGCGCTCCAGGCGCAACCTGGCGTTAGCATCACGCCTGCGGAATTCGATTTCCGCGACGCCCAAAAGGGCCGGCAGGTAATCGGGCGCCAAGGCCAGCGCTTTCTGGTAGGAAGCCAGACTGTCGTCTGTCCGTCCGGCACCCGTGTGGGCCAAGCCTTCCAGCGTCCAGACACGAGGATCCCACGGAGATGTGTCTTGGGCCACCTTCAACAACTGGAGCGCGGCGTCAAACCTCTTCTCGCGCAGGGCCTGGACCACAGGATCAAGATTGGGTCGAGGTTTTGCGGTCTGGGCCGGGAGCGGAAAGGCGGCCGAGGCCTGCGCCAGGACAAGCAGGAGGACAGCAGAGGCGAAAAGGAGCCGAGGAGGGCTAATCGGGCTTTTTTGACAGGGCAGCGGCATGAGACAGAGGCGCCGGGCCCTGTGCTCGGCAAAGCGTGCAATAGCCGAACCCGGATCTCGGTATTCCGGTCGGAACCTGCTGCCGATGCACAGGCCCAGTGAATTCAGTGTAGCGCCGGCCTGGTGGCGATCCGCTCCGCACTCGGCGACGGGCGACTCGTCCGGTAGGGCAACTCCGTGACAGGCGCGGCTTCAAAAGAGGGACCGGCGTTGGGGGGCAGGGCTAGACAGCCGAAGGACGGGCCACGGCCAAGCGGTCGCTTTGGACCTGTCCGCGGACTAACTTGGGCTCAGCTCAAGCTGCGCATCGTGGAACTGGAGAGGCGCGTTCTCGGACCACGGCCTACGGGCTGCCGTGGATCTTCCCGCTGTGCGGCGACGCGTTTCGTGACCCGCAATGTCTGGCACTCGTGCGGCGGCACAGGCTAGAGAACCACTTTGCAGGAAACGAGGTAGGATACAGTACGACATGACACGAAGGGCATTCGGTGTTGTGTGGCTTGTCGCGATTGGGCCGTGTGCCGCTGGGGGGACTGACGAACTGAGCCTCATCTGGATGCAAACCGGGTGAAATCTGGCGCCTCCCGTGTCGCTGTACTGTTACAGGAGGCGACATCATGAAACGACAGCGACACCTGGCAGGCGCCGCTTTGGCGCTGCTGCTTTCAGGCTGCACCGTGCGGTCGATACATCCCCTCTTCACGGAGGCGGACTGAGGCGGACCTGACGTTTGACGAGGCACTTATCGGCATCTGGAGAGGTGGAGGGGAAAGAGACCTGGACCATTCAAGACGCCGGAGACAAAGCGTATCGGGTGATCTACGCCGAGCCAGGGAAGGCCACGATGCTTGAAGGGCGGCTTGTGCGCCTGGGTTCGTATCGCTACCTGGATCTGTTCCCCAAGCAAACGGAAGACGGATTCCAAATCCCGGCGCACTTGTTTGTCAGGGTATCGGTGGAGGGCGACAAGCTGCGTTGCGCCATTCTCGACCCGGACTGGCTGCGAGCCGCGCTGGCCGGTGGAAGTGTCACACTCCCGCACGTCGCGCCGTATAGTGGCGCCGGCGTGATCCTCACGGCAGACACGAAGCGGTTGCAGGAGTTTGTGTTGAGGCATGCAGGAGACCCGCAGGCGTTCTCCGAGGGCGAGTTCCAGCGATTGAAGTAGGGGGCGTAGACTACGAGCTCTCAGCGCTGACGCGCTCCCGGGGGGTGATTGTGCGTCGCTACGGGTTGGGGCGCCGCAGCCAGCGGCGCAGGGCCAGCCGGAGGGAAGCGTAATTGGCGGCACCGATCATGAGCACGATGCCTGCCAGCAGGAGGGCCGCCGGCCAAGCTGAGTGGTCCTTCAGCCAGTTCTGCTGGAGACGCACGGCGCCGATGGCCAGGAAAAGCAAGCCGGTGGCCAGGTAGTTCTTCATCTGGCGGGAGATGCTGGCGAAGACAAAGAAGCAGGCGACCGCGGGGAGCAAGATCTCGAAAGTCCGTGCCTCGAAGCGGAGTCCGGCATCGGCCGGGGAGTCCTGCCAACGCCTGGTGGCCTCCAGGCCTAGCAACGGCAGTGAAGTCAGGTCGTGGCCGGGAATCACGAAGCGAAAAGCTTTGGCCACCCCCCGCAATTGCGCGGAGGGAAAGTGATCGCACAGGCGGTGCAGCGCGAAGTAGATGCCGGCGTTGATGACGAACAGATACTCGATCTGCCCGCGGGTCCAGGGCAGTGCGCGCCGAAGCCACTCCGCATACGGCTCGTGAAACGTGGCCACGCCGCTTAGTGCTATGAAGGTGAAGACCACCGCCACGGGATAGAAGTAGCGGGAGTCGGAGACATAGCGAAGACGCTCGATGGCGAAACCCGCGGCGAAGAAGAGCAGCGCAAACGGAATCAGCCGGAAATACACACGGCCGGGATCACTCTCCAACCATTCGAGCATGCCCATGCGCAGCATCGTCGCCCCGCACAGCAGGGCTCCCATGAAGGCCATCACGAGCGAGAAGACGGAGGACTTTGTGAATCGCCGCAACCAGTAGTAAGCGGGCAGAGAAACAAACAGTGCCCACCACAATTGGGCATTGGTGGTGCGCTTGATGGACGGGAACTGAAACAGAAACTCCCACTCTTCTTTGCCCTGCGCCACGGCCGCGAACAGGCCCAGTTCAGCCATGGTGACCACGCAGAAGATGGGGAGCAGCAGGCAAAACGCCAGCAGGAACGCCACCGCAATGCGGAAGCGGCTACGCCGCCAGTCACGCACACCGATCCACAACGCGGGCGCCGCGGCAAGCGCCACGGTGAAGATGGCCGTAAAGCCCGAGAGCGTCCGATATCGGAACAGCCAGACCAGCGCCGCACCGACCGCCAGGAGCCATGCCCCCAGGTACAGCGTGACCTGTGGAAGGGAGAGCCGCCGCACCTCCATGATCCAGGCGTCTTCCCGCTCGATCAGCCGGTCGTACAGGCGGCGGAAGGAATCGTACTCGGAGTCCGAGAGGATGCGGTCACGCTTCCAGCCTTCCAGTTCGCGCAGGTGCTGGCCGATCCGCCCGGACATCACGCGCGAGTAAGAGGAGGGGGAAGCCAGCACCGCCTCCCCTGCCAGGAAGCGTTCCAGGTCCGCGGCAAGTTCGTGTGCCGACTGATAGCGGTCCGCCGGCTTTTTCTCGAGCGCTTTCAGGCAGACATTCTGCACATCACCGGGCACGTCCCGGTTGATGCGCCGGGGAAGGACCGGATCGCTCTCACGGATACGGTAGAGTTGCTCCGCCAAGTCGCCGGCCGGAAAGGGCAGCTCGCCGGTTAGCATCTCATAGAAGATGGCGCCCAGGGCGAAGACGTCGGTGCGAGCGTCCACTGTCAGGTCGCCTTGTGTCTGTTCGGGCGCGAAGTAGGCGGGCGTGCCCAGGATTTCGCCGGGATGTGTCACGCGCGCGGCGGAATCTTCCACTTGCCGTGCGAGCCCGAAGTCGAGCACCTTGGGTTCCAGGTCCGGACCCACCAGGATGTTGGCCGGCTTCAAATCGCGGTGCACAATGCCGCGCCGATGCAGGAAGTCCACCGCCAGCGCGACCTCGCGCAGGAGGTCCGCTTTCTGGCGAACGCTCATGGCCCGCGCGGTCTCGGTTAGCGGCGTGCCTTCCACATACTCCATGACAAAGTGGGGTTCTTCCTCGGCGGAACCGAGGCTGTAGATACGCGCCACGTTCGGGTGGTTCAAACGGGCCATGGCACGAGCCTCGTTCATGAACCGTGTCCGCACTGAGGCGCTCTCGCGAAGCCGGCGGCTCAGCGTCTTGATAGCGACTTTGCGTCCCAAACGTTCGTCCAGTGCCAGCAGCACGCGGCCCATGCCACCCGCGCCGATCTCGCCCAGAATGCGGCAGCCGGAGAGCCTTTCGGGAAGCGGCTCCGAGGGCGGGGATGCGGGCGCGGCGGGCGGTTCGGAGAGGACGCGGTCGAGGCCGGCAATTGTCGCGAGTTCGCTTTGCAGTTCCCCGCCCAGCTCCGGATACAAACCGCGGAGACGGTCCAGGCTGGCCTCCTCCCCGGCCGCCTGCCAGTCCAGGTAGTGCGCGAGGGCCTCGGCGATTCTCTCGTCGTGAGCCCCGGCCGGAGGCGCGGAGGGCTCCTCCGGGTGCGGTTTCATGGAGGAATCGTTCATGTTTGCGGCAATCGTTCCCGGACCTCGCGCAGCCGTTTCACCGCGCGATGCAACAGTACGGCGGTGGCCTGACGGGTGCGGCCCAGGCGTTCCGCTACCTCCGCGGTGGAGAGGCCCTCTACCTTGGACAGGAGAATCACCTCCCGGTAGTCGGGGGGAAGAGCGTCGAACTGCACCAGTAACGCGCGCAAGCCCTCCGCCTCGCGCAGCAGCCGGCTGGGGGTCCTGGAGTCGGCGGGCTCGGGGCCTCCGGAGTCGCCGGCGTCGCGAAGTGGTACCTGTTCGCCCGCCTGGCGCTGCCGGCGCCCGTGATAGCGGGCGGTGTCCACGATAACGTGCTGCGCCACCCGTGCCAGCCATCGCATAAAGCTGCCGGGGGACTCGTATCGAAAAGAGCGCAGGTCCCGAAAGGCGCGCAGGAACGTCTCCTGGAGAATGTCGTCGATCTCAAGTGTGCCCCGCAACGCCGGGCTGAGCTGGTAGTGAACCAGCACGGCCAGCCGGCGGCGATAGGAGTGGAACAGTTCTGCAAAGGCTTCCTGGTCGCCCGCCCGGGCGCGCTCGATGAGACCGTAGGTGCTGGTGACCGCTCCCGGCATCGAGTTTCTTCGTGCTTTCCACTATAGGCGGACCCTGCGGCGGGAGCAAACCGGCGCCGGCTGGGCTTAGAGAGCCGGGTCCCAGATAGGGCCGGAGCGCGTGATGGTGTACCCTTTGTTGAATCCGGGCCGCGGAAAGGAAGGCCGGTTCCTCACCAACAAACACGTTATGAATGCCGAAGAACTCCGCGCCAAGCTGCGTAAGATCGAGGCTTTGTTTGCCGGGGCGATGACTCCGGGAGAACGGCTCGCCGCGGGCGCAGCTATCGAGAGGATCAAACGAAGACTCGCGGAAGCTGAAACGGTTGAGTCGCCCATCGAGATGCGGTTCACTCTCGCGGACGCGTGGTCGCGGCGCCTGTTTGTAGCGTTGTGCCGGCGCTATGGCCTGAATCCTTACCGCTACCGGGGCCAGCGCCATACGACGGTCATGCTGCGGGTGCCGCGATCGTTTGTCGACAGGACGTTGTGGCCGGAATTCCGCGAGTTGGACGCGGCGTTGGTAGAGTACCTGTCGGCCATCACCGACAAGATCATCCGTGAGGAAGTGTATGGAGAAGTGGGCGAGGCAGCCGAGCGCTAGGCCTCCCAAAGTCGCCGGCAATTCTGAGAGTGCAGAACCGAAGGCCAGCAATCCGTCGTGGTCACTCGCTGCCGCGCGGAGATGTGCGTGACAAGTTCTCGAGCCATCCCGCGTGAACCCGGCCCCCGTTGCCGTTGCCGCTCCATACGCTCCAGATCTTGTACACGATGTCGATGTCGCCATCGCCGTCGACGTCGCCGGTGTGCACATCGTGGCCACCCAGCCGGGCGTCGAGTACCACGCGCTCCTCGAAACGGACCTTGCCACCCTCGCTCAGGTTTTCCCACACGAACCACCGCGGGGTCGCGCCCAGCGGCAGGATGTTCGGGTCCTCCTGCTCTACCGTGATAATCTCGTCGTCCCCATCACCATCGAGGTCGGCCAGCCGCAGGGAGTGGAAAGAGCCTCGCGTGCCCGGCGCTTTATTCGCCAGATACCGCGCCCGCAAGCCAGGCGGCTTCCGCCCGTCATTCTCCAGCCACGCCGCGCCTGAATTCTGCCCGTCACAGTCCACGACAACAACATCGTGGTCACCGTCGCCGTCGAGGTCCTTGATCCAACTCCGCGATGAAAGGCCCCAAGGACCCTTGCGCCCGAACAGGATCCGGTGCTCGACCCACTGCTTGCCTTGCGCGGTGTTCTCGAACCAGCGATCGGTGAGCATCACGTCCACATCGCCGTCACCGTCCAGGTCTCCGACTCCGGCCGGGCTGATCCCTCCATGGATGTCGTCCCGGTCGTTGAGAACAGCCAGGGTGATGGTTGTGCGGGGCCAGCCGGCATCGCGCGCGGGATTGTCCGGAACGGCATACCAGAAGCAGCCGTCATTGTCCCCCGTCACCACCACATCCATGCGGCCGTCGCCGTCGACGTCCGCCGCCACGATGTCGTGGATCTCGCGGCGTATCGTGCTGTCGTAGGTATATCGCGCGAAGGGCTGCGTCCGTGGCTGGCCGGTGTTGCGGAACCAGTAGCCGCCGATGACGATGTCCATCCAGCCGTCGCGGTCCACATCCAGGGCCGTACAGCCAAGCTGGCTGATTTCGAATTCGCCGGCCTGGTGTCGCGCCCAATCGTCCCTGCCACGCTGCTCGAACCAGTAGAGTTTGCCGTCGCCGCGATTGTAGAGCGCGAAGTCAAGATCGCCATCCTTGTCGAAGTCGGCCAGCGCGGAAGACCCCACGCCAACGTTCTTCCCTGGTAGTTCCCGGGTGATGTAGTGGTGGCGGAACATTGCCGATGTGATTTCGCCGCTCGCGCTGGCGGCGAGTGCCAACAAAAGTGTCATCGCGGGTCGCATGGTTACTCGAACGCCGCTTCGAACGTCCTCCATCGCCTCATATCCTATCGCGGCCTGGCGCGCCAGGGCGACTTCGCCGCGCGGCCCCCGGTACTGCAGTAGCGGTATCCTGATCGGAAGATGAACCGACTCGAATTCCAGCTCCTAGCGGCTGAGAGGCTGGACGATGCTGTGGCTCTGCTCAAAGCAGGACGATACGCCTGCGCATACTACATTTCGGGTTACGCAATCGAATGTGCGCTGAAGGCGTGCATCGCCCGAAAGACGAAGCAGGACGAGTTCCCTCCGAAAGACGCGGCTAGGTACTACGTGCATGACATCCCAAAGCTGCTGGACATCGCTGGTCTGGGTCCGGCCTTCACGCAGGAGGCGAATCACGATCCGACTTTCAGAGCAAATTGGGCTGCGGTGAAAGACTGGTCAGAAGAGTCCAGGTATCAAAGCCGTCCACAACAGCAGGCGCAGGAGATCCTTGAGGCCGTTAACGATCCTCAGCATGGAGTGCTGCAATGGTTAAAAAGAAACTGGTAGAAGAACTCATCAGCGATGGGGCGAGACTTTTGCGCGAACTCGATCGCAGGAACTTCCCGGTGGAGGCGATGTTCTGGATACACCTGCCCGATGAAGACTATTGGAGGCTCGTAATCGCTTCGCCGTTCGTAACCCAACAAGGCGGCGTGGTAGGATACCGGCGCCTGAACGAATTCTTGCGGGAACTCGCATTAGCTGGGCTCGCGCTGGAGGACATTTCCTTGTTCGATCCGGAGTCGTCGCAATTCCACTCCCTCTATTCCCTAGCCAGCGGGTCGAGCCGACTTGCTGCCGGTCCAGCGTGGCTTGAGTTCGAGGATGCTATCGTCTATCGCTGGACTGGGGCATCGGTCCGCGCAGAACTGGAGTGCAACGTTTCAGCCGATGAATTGCAGGAATTCTGGAAGGCCGAACGAGAGCGCTCGCCGTTGAGTCAACCCGCCTTACTCATCAGCAAAGAGGGCAGGCGCGTCACTTTGCGATTTCACCCACAGCATGGACCACAGCAGAGAATCGACGGCATTAAGACCGCCTTTGTAACCGCACTGCACCGGCCAAACGCGCGCCCGGGCTGCCAAGTGAACTGGCTCGATTAACGGGAATCGCGACTCCCCCGGGTAATCGCGACCAAGCACCCGTCCAGCCACTTCCACGAATTGGCGACAAATCGTCAACGTGGTTGCGGAGGCCTCGGTCGCGAGCGCACGCGAAAGCGCGCATGAGTTGCGCCGACCTCAGCCCGATGTACTATGACCGCATGGATCTTCTGTCGACATATGAGCTGATCAGATCCGGGCTGGAGGGTTGTGAATTGCCCGAGCCTCTAGAGCCATTTGATCATGTGAAAGAGGTAGACCGGCTGCGGATTGCCTTTCGACCAGAGAAAACCCTGCTGCTGATGCTCGCTGAGTCGCATGTGCGTGTAACCGATGAGTACTTCACACACACAGGCGCCGGATTCATATACAACCACCGCTACTACACCCCCTGGTGGAGCGATCTGCTAGTCCCGGCTCTAGGTACACAAGAAGTTCAAAATGTCAGGCTGACTGAAACGGCCAGACTTGCTCAGCTTCGGAGGTTCCAGCGCCTTGGCTTCTGGGTTGTGGATGCGTCCGTCATCGCCTTGAGTGGCTACAAGAAGCTCGGCAAGGACTTCGAGGGGCGCCCATTCGACGTGGTCAAGAGGGCCATCATTGAAATCTCTTGGGAGGAGTACGTTGGCCTAATCGTGGACGAGATGCTCAACAAAGCTCAGCCGCCTGTTATCTGCTATTTCGAAACCGTCGGCTTCGTACTTCCAGAGGAAGTCAGGAAAAAGGGCACAGCGCTGAAGTTTTGTTCACAAGCGAATGCGTCGGACTATCGCTCAGAGA
>Ga0233417_10000465_pt1 | contig 12139 bp, 12 predicted proteins | sample Sed_MG_FD_189023 | JGI IMG/M metagenome (GOLD analysis project Ga0233417, IMG submission 189023) | Sediment microbial communities from Lake Towuti, South Sulawesi, Indonesia - Sediment_Towuti_2014_0.5_MG | ecosystem: Environmental > Aquatic > Freshwater > Lake > Sediment | place: Indonesia... | reverse complement strand
GGGTGTGGCTTGGGTTGCTAGCCGATATATGGCGGTTCAAGTAAGTCTCTCCGACAAACTGCTAGGTTGAAATCCTCGTTCTTTATGAATTGAATCCCGTTGGACATAGCTTCCAAACCGGAGAGGGCGACGAGTCCCTTCATCGAGGCCGTCAGCATGTGGTAGGCGGACTGCCAAAGACTCGCTTGTTTGATTTGCTCCTCATAGGCAACAGGCGTCACACCGCGCGCTTTGGCAAGGAATAATCCAATAGCCATAACAATAGTCATCAGAACGAAGACGCCAAGCATGGTGAAGACTATCCGAGATGATTCGCCGCGTCCTCGGATAGTAAAATACCATGTGATCGTAACCAGCCCAATTCCAAGCGCAACATGGATAATCCATTTGATGTTGTATGCGCTGATAATTGAGAGTAATTGGTCAACACCCGAAAGGCTCGAAACAACAATAGTGAAAATATAATCCTGTAGTAGAACGACCGCCACGATCAGACTCAACCCTGGCGAAAGATAGCGCATCGCCGCTGTATAGGAACCGCCGCCTTCGTTGAAGATCCCCAGGGAATACATGTACAAAAAGCCAAATACAGCATTTGCAAAAGCAATAATGATCACGGCAATAAAGGCATATTTTTGCATACCGTATGGATGGAGCGCGCTCATCATTTCACCAGTAGCATAGAAATAGGAGGTGAAATAGTCCACACCAAAAAGAGCCACGGCTGCCAAGAGGCCAATCTGACCCGCGCCGTGGATGTGTTCATCCTCCTTTTTTTCGCGAGGCGCGGCTTTATAAGCCAATATAAATATAACAACCAATATAACGATGGATAACATTGAATTCTCCAGTGAGAGGGAAGTGATTAATCGAGAAGGCTATTCCACGCCCAAATCAGCCAGGCTTCAAAAATGACCGAGAGTATCAATAAAGTTGATTGCGCCCAATCTTTGGGCATCAGCACAATTCGAGATTGGAGCACAAAGGAGCCGACGATCAAACCAAATGAGCCTGTCCATGCGAGGAACTGTGAAAACTGGTTTGGGCGCGCGGGTTTCTGCGGATATAGACCTGAAAGAATGTAAACGGGCACATCCAGGCGCGATTCCAGGATCTGGCTCAACGGTCTGTGGAGAAGCCCCGCTTGTTGTTCGGCGAAGCACACGATCATATCGCCTGCCTGATGGTTGCGCTTTACAGCATCCACCCAATTGGTGCCGATTTCAACTCTCGCTTCTACAGAGACTTTTCTGTCCTGTATCAATGCAGACATGGTGACCAATTCTCTGTGAAGACCCGGCTCTTGCGCCGCGTCTTTGCATAATCCAAGAAGCCGGACATGCCTGCCCATCGCGTTTGCCAGTTCCCAAATTCGACGCGTCATCAGGGTAGTATCCGTGTCAGCAGGGATGAGCACTATTAAACGGCGAACAGGATATGGATCCGATTGGGAAACGAAATCACTTATCAGCGTCATCTCTGGAGATTGAAAATCAAGTTTGTTCATATCGCCTCACAGACAAGGCCATCCTACCAAGTCGGCATAAAACGGTGACAAAGAAATTATACGATTGCATAAAGAACAAATAAAAATGCCCCGGTAACGGGGCAGGTTAGGAAAAATGTCATTAATGGTTTGGTGATGAATATTACCTACGGAATTAGTGATTTTGGCAGAATTTTCAAACGCCGGTGGACGTTTGACTCCGGGCTACTCATCTGCAATGAAACGATAACCAATGCCAGGCTCAGTAAGAATAAATTGCGGACTTTCAGGATCAGATTCAATCTTTTTGCGCAGTTGACGCGTATAGACACGCAAATATTCCGTGTGATCTGCATCGGCCGGTCCCCAGACGTGCGAGAGAATGCTTTGATGTGTTAGGACACGTCCGTGGTTTGAGGCGAGGTAGGCAAGTAATTTGTACTCCGTGCCTGTCAATTTGATTTCTTCGTCTCCGCGTTTCACAATGTGCCAGGCGAGGTCGATTGTAATCTGCCCTGCCCTCACTATTTTGCTTTGTTCGCCTTTTCTGTTTGCCGAATGTCGTAAAGACACGCGCACGCGCGCGAGCAGTTCCTGGATGCCAAACGGCTTGGTGATGTAATCATCCGCGCCCATATCGAGGGCGGCGACCTTATCGCGTTCGCTATCGCGGACGGAAAGGATAAGGATTGGGGTTTGTGTACATTCCCGCAGGCGCCTGCAAACTTCTACACCGTCCATATCCGGCAGGCCCAAATCAAGAATGACGAGATCAGGTTCATTCGTTGCCGCCAAGGCAAGTCCTTCTTCGCCGCGGCTGGCTGTTGTGACCCTAAAGCCTTTTTCGGAGAGAATAGTTCGCATGGCGCGCAGGATTTGCGGTTCATCATCGATGACAAGGATATGCGGCGCGTTGCTCATTCGGTCTCCGTATCCATTGGAATTTGCGGAGGCATTGCTCCGTTCCACGTGAGGGGAAGAGTGAAATTGAAAGCAAACCCGTCAGGTACGTTCTTAGCCCAGATACGTCCGCCATGCGCTTCGATAATTCCCTTGCAGATGGAAAGTCCAAGTCCTGTGCCGGTCACCCGGTCTGCGGCGGTGATGCGATAGAACTTATCGAAGATTCGTTCCAGATGTTCATGCGGCACTTGAGGTCCCTGGTTGCTCACCTGCACATGCAAGGTATCATTTTCCACTCGAGCACAGATGCGAATGATCGTCCGCGTGGGCGCATATTTCAAACTGTTGCTAAGTAAATTTGTAAAAACCTGCTCCATCTGCACGTAATCCACAGGCACAAGAGGAAGACTCTCCGGCGCGTCAATCTCAATTTGATGTTCTTCCGTCAAATGTTTCATGCGAATGAACACGCTCCCAATGATCTCAGGCAGAATGTTCCATTCACGCTTTGGCTTGAGCGCACCCGATTCGATGCGCGACATGTCGAGCAGATTACCGACCAGCATGTTCAAATGATCGGCTTCGTCGTCAATGGCGGCAATCAATTCAGGACGGGCAGTCGAATCCCAACTGACGTCGTTGCTGCGCAAACTCGACGCCGCGGCTTTGATCGTGGAAAGCGGCGTGCGTAGTTCATGTGAAACGGAGGATAAAATGGCAGACTTCAACTGGTCGCTCTCTTCGAGAACCTGTGCGCGGGATTCTGCTTGCGCAAGCCGGGCGCGTTCAAGAGCCAATGCACCCTGGCTGGCAAGTGTTTGGAGGAGACGCCTTTCACTGGATGATATGGCTGGCGCGCCTCTCCAAAGCCGAATCTCCCCGAGAGCATCACGCGCTGCCTCAATTGGAACAACCAGTTCGGGCGGACGTGTCGGTGGACCGATCTCGGGTAACTGGAAGGAGAAAGACTGTGAGCCGGTGATATTGATTTCAACATATTCGCCCCCTGCAACCGCATGGACTTGTTTGGCGAGAATTTGTGCGATGGCGTGATCGTTCGGCGAGCCTACCAGGGCGGTACTCAGTTCATATAGCTGGGTGGCTTCCCGTTCACGTGCTGTCGCGGCGGCAAGACCCGCCTGTGCCCGCGCCACCAATTGGCTGATCACGACTGCGACGATGAGGAAAACCAATAAAACCACAACATCTGTAGGCTGGTGAACTGTGAGGGTGTAATATGGCACGATGAAAAAATAATTGAACGTCAGAAAGGTAATGAGCGCGCTCATGATGCCCGGTCCAAGCCCCCAGAAGGCGGTGATCATTCCCAGCGGTATCAAATAGAGCAAAGCGACCAATGTGGTATCGAGCGCATCGCGCAACACAATGAATACTGCTGTGGTGGATGCAATTACCACAACTGGAAGCAGATATTTCCTGAAGTGGGCTATAAAAGAAGGACCCTGCATCTTTGCATGGTTCATTATATACCTTTGTGGGAAAATCTATTTCAGTGATTCCTGTGGGTCGATGCATGACACGTCGAATGGAGTTCCTGAGAACCGTTTTTCAATTCGACTTCGTTATATCCTTGTCTTGTCAGTCCCTAAAGTCTCTCCACCACCCAAAAATGAGACAGACCAAAAAGTTTCAGGGGAGTTTTTTCCATGAGTTGTAAAGCCCAGCGCATTATTTTTCCAAACGCACCAAACCTCAAGATGATGTTGTCGTACGCGCCGAAGAGGATCGTGCGCTCAACAACGCAAATAGGCAAATCTGCAAATAGGTTTTCCAGGTCGCCTGTTGAATAGACGCGTACATGTGGGGCAAGTCTGTCGCGCAGGGCATGCGGCAGGTAATTCACGAATAACTTATTGCCAAAAGAATACTTCCCATTCCAGTAAATCCCATGTGTCTCGAAGGGATAGCCGCGGTTTGGGCAAAAGATGACGGCACGTCCGCCGGGCTTTAGGACGCGGATCATCTCGCGGATTGCGGCGCGGTCGTCCTGTACGTGCTCGATCACTTCATGGCTGAGGATCAGGTCGAAGGTCCCGGAAGGAAGCGGGAGGAATTCCCCGGCGGCATTGAGGATGTGAGGGGAGCGAGTCCGCGCTTCAGTTGTGCGCTCGAAGTCATATTCCAATCCGATGACGATCCCGCCGAAAGGGGAGAGGTGTTCGACGTACATTCCCACGCCACAGCCGTTTTCCAGGATCATTCCTTTGATACGTTCTCCCGTGGCTTTGACGATCATATCCAGTCTGCGTTGTTGTCCCGCTCTCCAAACATACGATGGCTCTCCGCGTAAGGCGGCTTTTGTGTAATCTCTGGTAGTCATGAATCTCCAATGATACAAATGCGCAAATAAGCAAATGAGCAAATGAGCATATGGGCAAGTGGATGGGTTAGCGTCCTTTTTGGCGGTTGATTTCGGTCAGAATAAGTGCAACAATTTCGCTGGCAAGATGTAACCGCAGATTGAGTATTTCTGGTGTGTAAGACTCCTTTGCCCGATAGATGCGCCCTTTCGTTTCACGTGCGGAACCAAGAGAATACACGTAGAATAGCACAAGTGGTTTTCCAAGCCCGCGTCCAAACCCTTCTTCTATATTTGAGCAAATTGAATCGGAACTTCCGATGATCTGCTTTGAGAGTACCTGCCCGCGTTCATCCTTTCTCCATTTTTCCGTGTCGCTCCAAAGGAGATGATAAAGATACAGGGCTTTTTGATAAGCGATCAATGACCAGAACTTTTCAGAGCGTATCGTTTCGTGGACAGTGTTTTGCCATCCTTCGAAGGTGAGTTCTTTTTCATTCATAATGCGGGTCCCTTGTTTATTTGAATATTTGCCGATTTGAATATTTGCCGATTTGCTCCCTCAATTATATCTTGCAACTTTTTATCCCCCATGCTAAAATATTGCGTGTACGACGAACTGATCACCGCACGCATCGAGAAGTGGGCGACCCCCACTTTTCTGCTTGTAATACACAGGAGCATACGGAGCAATTAGCATGTCAAAGAACGAGTTCTCTCTGGCTTTCAACGAAGTGCTGGAAGAAAAACAACTCTCGAAGGATATCATCCTCGGGGCGATCGAGTCCGCCATGGTTTCGGCTTATCGGCGGGCTGTCAACGCGTCCACAGCACAGCACGTGGAAGCCAAAATTGATCCGGATACAGGCAAGGTTTTGGTCTTTGCTGAAAAGGAAGTTGTCGAAGATGTGATGGAGCCAAAGACCGAGGTTCTGCTCGATGTGGCGCGCAAGGTAAATCCCGAGGCGCAACTCGGCGACATGGTGATCGTCGAAACCACCCCCGCCGATTTCGGGCGCGTCGCCGCGCAGACCGCGCGTCAGGTGATCCAGCAGCGCATTCGTGAAGCGGAACGTTCCAACCAGATGCAGTATTTCGAACGCCAGGTGGGTGAGATCGTCAGCGGTATCGTGCAGGCGACGAACGCACAAGCGACTACAGTTGGTCTCGATATGAAAGCCGAAGGTGTATTGCCCGGCAATCAAAGGATCCCCGGTGAGCGTTTCAAGGTGCACGACCGTGTCCGCGCGGTGGTGCTCGAAGTAAAAGACGGTTCACGCGGACCGCAGATCGTTTTATCGCGTGCGCATCGCAACTTCCTGCGCCGCCTGCTCGAGAATGAAGTCCCTGAAATTTATCATGGTGTAGTTGAAATTCGCGCGATCTCGCGCGAACCGGGCGCGCGTGCCAAGGTCGCCGTTTCCGCGACCCAGGCGGGCGTTGATCCGGTTGGCGCGTGTGTGGGCGTCAAAGGCGTGCGCATTCAAGCCATCGTCAAGGAATTGCACGACGAGAAGATTGACATCATCCAATGGGATACCGATCCCGTTGTTTACATTTCAAAAGCCATCAGCCCGGCGCGGGTGAGCGGCGTGTACCTCTCCGAAGTGGAAGGCAACCGCACCGCGACAGTTGTGGTTGGTGAGGATCAACTCAGCCTCGCCATCGGGCGCGATGGACAGAACGCGCGCCTCGCCGCAAAACTGACCGGCTGGCGCATTGACATCAAGTCGCTGGCGGAAGCCGCAGGCGATGCCATTCAGAAACTGCGCGCTGATGCCGAACTTTCGGCATTACTGCCAAACGTGGTCGAATCGATCCCGACCATCGAGGAGATCCTCGCCAAGAAGGCTGAGAACCGCCCGGTCACTCCCGAGGAATACGCACAACTCGGTCAGTTCGTGGATCGTGTCGAACGCCGCACCATCCAGATCAAGGAAGATGCCGCCCGCGCAGTGGAAGAGAAATTTGCCGGAGCCCGCGCCGAAGTGCCGACCGCCGCGTTTGGTATGCCGCTCGATCAGGTCGGTCTCAAAGAGCACGTCTTCAACATACTGGTCGAGGCGGGGTATGATACGGTTGGCGCGTTGATGATGGCAATGAAGATGGATGCGAACAAAGTGCTGGGTTTGGCTGGGATCGGTCCCAAGGCGATGCAGAATATCGAAGAGACGCTTACCGCCATTGTCTTCCCTGAACCGCCGCCTCCTGCCGAGCCTGTGGCTGAACCCGTTGCCGAGGCTGAATCCCAGCCGGTAGCGGAAGCCGCTCCTGTTGTGGCGGAATCGGTTACAGGGGAGGAAGCGTCTGTTGCTGAGAAGCAGGCTCAGGCTAAGAAAGAAGCGAAGAAAGTCGTCGAAGAAGAGGAAGACGAGAATGCCAAGGACGGTGTCTCGCTGGATGAACTTTTCAAGATGAAGCCCGAGATCTTCCAGGGTGCAGGCACGGAAGAGGAAGATGCCGATAAGAAGAAGGGCAAGAAGGGGAAGAAGAAGAGCGTCGAATTGGTGCTCGATGAGGAACGCGGTGAAGTCGTTGGCCGCAAGAAACACAAACGCGGCGACGATGAACTTGGCGAAGAGTGGTAAAAAGTTATACCCTCACCCACGACCCCTCTCCCTGCTCCCTTCGGGAGTGTTTTGCAAGGAGAGGGGAGGGTGAGGGGTAAATAAAGGAGTATGTCGAAGAAACCTGTTCAACGTGTGAAGCATGTGCCCCAGCGGACTTGCGTTGGCTGTCGTGAAGTAATGCCAAAGCGAAAGATGATCCGCATCGTGCGTACAGCCGATGGGGTGCGGGTGGACCCGACCAGCAAACTTGCCGGGCGTGGAGCCTACCTGCATGACCGCCGCGAATGCTGGGAGCGAGGCATGAAAGGTGCGCTTGCCCATGCGTTGAAGACAACTTTGACATCGGATGATCGAACCCGGCTCGAAGAGTTTATGAACACTCTGCCGGTGGATACTGAAACTGCGGGGGCCAGCGGATAAGCCATGTGAACGTTTGAAACGCTCATTGGCTCCGCAGGCAAATAAGCAGTTTGCTTATTTGAAGTATGTGAATTGAGGAGGCAGCCCATGAGCAGTAACGGAAATAAGATCGAAATCCCTGTCAGTATCGTGATTCGCGATCTGGCGCAGAAGATCAATAAAAGCCCCATCGAACTCATCAAAAAGTTGATGTCCAATGGCGTGATGGCGACCATCAATCAGTCTGTGGATTTTGACACAGCGGCGATTGTAGTGGCTGAATATGGCTTTGAAGCGGTCCCCGAAGTGGTGGAGGAAGTGAAAGTGGAAACGGGGGAGGTTCCTCTTTGGCGCCGTATGATCGCCGGGGAGGATGAATCGAAGTTGAAGAATCGTCCGCCGGTGGTGACCATTCTGGGACATGTGGATCACGGAAAGACCAGCCTGCTGGATGCCATTCGCCAGACCGATGTCGCGGCGGGGGAGGCGGGCGGCATTACGCAACACATCGGCGCATATCAGGTGGAGAAGAAGGGACGGTTGATCACATTCCTCGATACTCCTGGTCATGCCGCGTTCACGCAGATGCGCGCGCGCGGCGCCCAGGGCGCGGATATCGTCGTGCTGGTCGTCGCGGCGGATGACGGCGTCATGCCGCAGACAAGGGAAGCCATCGCCCATGCCAAAGCCGCGCGCGTGCCGATCATGGTGGCGCTCAATAAAATTGATAAAGCCAACGCGAATCCCGACCGCGTCAAACAGCAGCTTGCCGAACAGGAACTCGTCCCGGATGAATGGGGCGGCAATACCATGGTCATTCCCGTTTCTGCCAAGCAAAAGCAGGGGATTGATGACCTGCTCGAGGGCATTCTGCTGGTCGCCGATAATATGGAGATCAAAGCCAATCCCGCTGGTAAGGTGATCGGCACGGTCATCGAGGCGGAAGTGGATAAATCCAAAGGCGTGATGGCGACCCTGCTTGTACAAAATGGGACGCTTGAGTCCGGCGACACTGTTGTGGCTGGGATAGCGCATGGGAAACTGAAAGCGCTTTCCGATTTCAAAGGCAAGCCTGTGAAAAAAGCGGGACCATCCACGCCGGTTCTGGTGATGGGCTTGAGCGATGTCCCTTCGGCGGGCGATATCTTCGAAGTGGTCGGTTCCGATAAGGAGGCGCGTGTTATCGTTGGGGAACGCCTCGAAGCGGCAAAGACCCAGGCGCAATCGAAGAAGAAGGTTTCACTCGAAGACCTGTTTGCCAACGTGCAGGCAGGCGAAGCCAAGGAATTGAACCTGATCGTAAAAGCCGACGTGCAGGGCTCGCTCGACCCGATCGTTTCAGAGTTGAATAAACTGGGCGAAAGTGAAATCGGAATCAAGATCCTGTATTCTGAAACGGGCAACATCGGCGAAAACGATGTGATGCTTGCTTCCGCGTCCAGCGCCATCGTCATTGGTTTCAACGTGCAGGCGGATATCTCCGCCCGCCGCATGGCTGAAAAGGAAGGCGTGGATATCCGCCTCTATGAGATCATCTATCGCATGACCGAGGATATCGAAAAAGCCCTCAAGGGTATGCTCGAGCCTGTGGTCAAGGAAAAGGTGATCGGCCGCGCGCAGGTTTTGCAGGTCTTCTCCGCTTCCAAATTCGGCAAGGTGGCTGGGTGCCGCGTGACCGATGGCGAACTGCGCCGCAACGCCAAGGCGCGTTTGTTCCGCGGTACCGACATCGTCTTCGAAGGAGACATGGGTTCCCTGCGCCACGAGAAGGACGATGTGAAGGAGATCAAGCAGGGTTACGAATGCGGCGTCGGCTTCAAGAATTTCAGTGATATTCAAATCGGCGACCAGTTAATTTGTTATATACTTGAACAGTCGTAAGGTCTCGGTATGCAGCGCTTGGTTTCGATATGGCGGACAATCACCGCCTGCTCGACCAACGAACGCCGCCGATCGACCGCCAATCGTAAATCGTAAATCGTCATGCCTTCCGGAACCAGACTTCAACGTATTGCGGATCGGATCCGCCAGGAACTCTCGGAGATGCTCATCCGCGAGATCAGCGACCCGCGCCTGAAACTTATTTACGTCACCGACGTAAAAGTGGATAGGGAACTTGCCTACGCGGATGTATACGTCTCGGCTGTGGAAGGAGTCTCGCGCTCGGCAGACGTTCTCGCGGGATTGCAATCTGCCTCCGGTTTCATCAAGCGGACTCTCGCCTCGCGCGTGGAACTGCGCGCCTTCCCGCGCCTGCGCTTTCACTGGGATATGACCCCCGAGAACGCGGATCACATTGAAAAGATACTGGCTGGGTTGAGAAACAACCAAAAAACCCCGGGAGAGAAAGCATAATTTTTTCACAGGTTGTTTTGCTGGTATGATGGAAATGATGGAGAGATAAACAGGAATGGATAAGGAAATAACAGGGGCTATAAAAGAACGACTCAATACGGCAGGTAAGATTATCATTGCTTCGCATGTCCGACCGGACGGCGATGCGATCGGCTCCCTGCTCGGGATGGGTCTGGCTTTGCAGAATGCGGGCAAATCGGTGCAGATGGTTCTCACCGATGGTGTGCCATCCTCCTTCAAATATCTTGAGGGGAGCGGATTGATCGTCAAGGAACCGGGCGGGGACCATGATACCTTTATCACGGTGGACTGTGCTGATTTCAGAAGGGTGGGAAAGCCCTTTGTTAATTATGGTCAGCCCGATATCAACATTGATCATCACAGAACCAACGAGAAATTTGGGATCTTGAATCTCATCGAAGCCGAGGAGGTGGCAACCGCCGCGATATTGACAAACCATCTACCAGAATGGGGATTCCCGATCACCAAATCCATTGCCGCCGCTTTGTTGACAGGCATCATCACAGACACGCTTGGTTTCCGCACGTCGAACACAACGCCCGAAGCCCTGCGTCAGTGCGCTGCACTGATGGAGACCGGTGTGGACATGCCCGACATCTATATGCGCTCGCTGGTGAGGAAATCATTCCCTGCGGCGCGGTATTGGGGCGCCGGGCTTTCAAGCATGGAACAGAAGGACGGCATTGTATGGGGAACGCTGACGCTGGAGGACCGCAAAAAGTCGGGTTATGGCGGCAACGATGACGCCGATCTCATCAACATGATCTCGGCGATTGACGGGAACAAAGTAGGTATGATTTTCGTCGAACAGAGCGACAGTCATATAAAGATCTCTTGGCGCGCCCTGGAAACGGGCATTGATGTTTCGCAGGTGGCGAAACATTTCAACGGCGGAGGACATGCCGCGGCGGCAGGAGCAGATATACCAGGAACATTGGCTGAAATCCAGCCTGTGGTGCTCAAGGTTACAAAAGAAATGTTGGGACTTTAACCAAGAATCGGATAAATGTGTCATAATTAGGATGTAAATTTTCAGGAGGAATGAAAATGAACAGTCAAGATGTAAAGAACGCCATATCCGGCGTGTTGGTTGTTGATAAACCCGTTGGGATGACCTCTCATGATGTGGTGCAGGCAATCCGCAACGGAACCGGACTGCGCCGCGCAGGTCATACTGGCACCCTGGACCCGCGCGCTTCGGGCGTACTCGTTATATTGGTAGGACCGGCGGTGCGGTTGAGCGAATATGTTTCGGCATCCGATAAGCGGTATCAGGCAATCATCCGTCTGGGTGGAAGGACCGATACCTTTGATGCCGACGGGCGGGTTACCCCATCGAGCCAGCCTGTCAACGTGACAGAATCCCAATTTGAAGAAGTGTTGAAAACCTTCGTAGGCGAGATCGAGCAAACCCCCCCGCCGTATTCAGCCGTCAAAGTGCAGGGACGCAGAGCCTACGAAATGGCGCGCAAGGGCGAGGAAGTGGAACTGGAGCCGCGTAAGATCACGGTGCATCATTTGGAAGTGCTCGAATGGGCGCCGCCCGAAGTGGTGATTGATGTGCATTGTTCGTCGGGCACCTACGTCCGCTCGCTGGCGAACGATCTCGGTGAGAAATTGGGTTGTGGTGCATACCTGGTCGGTTTGCGCCGCACCAAAAGCGGACGTTTCTCCCTGCGCGATGCCACGCCGCTTCGCAAGTTGCAGGAAGCCTTCCATGCCGGGAATTGGTATCAATATCTCATCCCTGCCGCGGAAGCACTCGGTGATTGGCCCGCCATCGAACTCAGCCCGGACGATGTGGAAGGAGTCCGTCACGGGCATCGCGTGAAAGGCGCGGCAGATGCCGTGATCGGGAGCCGCGTGCGCGGCGTCAGCACGCAGGGCGAACTGGTCGCTCTGATGGAATGTGTGACGGGCGAGGACGGCGGTCCCGCCTGGCAGCCGAAAAAGGTTTTCTTTACGAACGAGTGATCTCCAGACCTTACGAAAAGACTGTTATGATTCCAGCGCCGTCCCCGGCGCTGGAGCATTTTATCGCTATGGAACACTACCGCTCTCTCGAAGCATTGACGTTGCAGTATT
>Ga0233417_10000464_pt1 | contig 12139 bp, 13 predicted proteins | sample Sed_MG_FD_189023 | JGI IMG/M metagenome (GOLD analysis project Ga0233417, IMG submission 189023) | Sediment microbial communities from Lake Towuti, South Sulawesi, Indonesia - Sediment_Towuti_2014_0.5_MG | ecosystem: Environmental > Aquatic > Freshwater > Lake > Sediment | place: Indonesia... | reverse complement strand
AAAATAAATACCTACGTGGAATTTCCCTACGATTGGCAAATTCCTTTGGATCCAGTAGGCTTTTACCACTCATAGAATCAGAAAAAACATATGTACAAATACCAATACGGTTAGCGAACAAATTGGGCGATACTATTAATTCTACATTTGTTCCCGCAATTCCAACCTTAGCCGACAGAATTGCAAATCTACAATATGATGACGACAGCGAATCACATATCATTGTTAATGACAAGAGAAGTGAGTTTATGAAAAAACTTATCTTACTTTGTCCTACCAAATGTTATAGTCTCGAGGGAAATGATGTAGTCTTACAACATGAAGGCTGTATAGAATGTGGAACATGTTCCATTGGAACTATCTGGAAACATCCTAAAGGTGAAAAGGGAATAAGTTATAGATTCGGCTAGGAATCTGTTTTCCATTTTATGGAACAACCGATGGATGGATCAAAGTCTTTCTCTAATGTTTGTCCATCCAATACGCTCTTGATGTTGTTTTCCATAACATGAACTTGTGGCGTCATCTCCGGTTCCAAGGCATCGTTTATTTTCCCATGAAAGATGAGTTTTCTATTCACATCAAACAAAAATGGATCAGGCGTACAAACAGCTCCATACGATTTTGCAATCTGCTGCGTATCATCAATAAGATATGGAAAATTCAAGTTGTTTTCATTTGAAAATTTGATCATGTTCTCAAAACCTTCATCTGGGTATGCAGGATCATTACTATTTATACCAACAATTTGTAGTTGTGAATTTGAGAATTTGTTCTGTAAATCAACTAGATCCCCAATACGAGCCTTAACGTACGGACAGTGATTGCAAATAAACACAATCAATAGGCACTTACTTTTGAAATCTTCAATTGAATAGAATTTGTCGTCAGTGCCCTTAAGTTTGAAAGAAGGAGCGTTGTCATTTTTCTTGAGTGTTCGACTAGATAATGTCTTTGCCATATTCATAATTTTTCTATATGCCTAATAAATTGTTCAATTTTTTAGTATTATCGAAAAATTATCATGAATAAGATATCCGATTAAGTCAACACGAAATGGCTTCATCAGTTTTCTTGATTATTTAATTTATAGATGATAGATTTTCACTGGCAAAAATTATGTTAGTTTCTTCTATTACAAACATATGATATTATCAATGGAAATGAATTAGTTCCAAGGAAATAGGTACGTGACAATAGATAAATATTAATACAATATCATTTCTTTCAAAATTATTTGGAGGCTGAAAAGGTGATTAATCATACCAAAGACGAAACTTCGTTTGAAAAAATTTTAGTTGTAGGTTTGGGGCAATTAGGCCTTCCTGTTGCAAAATATGTAAAAGAAAAGGGCTTTGACGTTTATGGTTATGACAACAATCCGCTTGTCATGGAAAACGCTGAGAAGCAATATGGAATAAAAAAACTAGACAATTTCAGAGATATTGACGTGTTTATGATATGTATATCTACCCACAGACAGGATGATATCTCCTCTCCTCAGATTGACGGACTGACAGCCATCACAAGGAAAATAGCTAAAGAAGCGACAAATGGAAAGCTCGTATCTATCGAAAGTACTATCCCCAGAGGCACAACACGCAAAATGTTTGAAATACTCGAACATCGATTCCATGTGGTTCATGCGCCCCATAGATGGTTTGCGCTTGAAGAAGACGTTCATGGCGTAAATCAGCTTAGAGTAATTGGCGGTGTCTGTGACTGTTGTCTTAGAACAGGTATTAGATTTTATGATGGTGTAGATCATGCGGAAGAAAAACAAGACTTGGAATATTATAGTGGGAAAAAATCATACAAGAGTCTTGGAATACCAATGTATTCGGTTTCAACCGTTGAAATTGCAGAGTTATGCAAAATCGTTGAAAATGCTGACAGGTACATGCAAATTGCATTTGCTGAAGATTTGTATATGTTCTGTAAAGCAAATAGTATTTCATTTTCAGAATTGAGAGATGCAGTTAATACCAAATGGAATGTAAACATTTTAGAACCGAGAGATGGTATCGGGGGTCATTGTATTCCGAAAGATACACGAATGTTCTTGGAATCATCTGAAATCAAAAGTAAAATACTGATAGCTGCACAGGAAGTAGACAGGGACTATCGAAAATACATTCAAGGAATGATTAAAGACATTAAAGAAATAAACCACTAACCTTTTTTGTTGATCATAATTCAAATTATTGGCCGTTTTTTAGCAAGTAATTTTTGAGTCTAGTTATCAAATGATTTAGATGTGAGAGTCTAAATTCAATTTAAATATTAATAATATTTGTGTATTAGCATGAGTTTTGATAAAGTTAGGAATACTCATAAAGAGAATCAGGACAATTCAGATGAAAATACAACACCTACCATGTATCTGAATTTTTCATTTTATAAAGTTGATTCCAAATGGAGATGGCTTAACGATATCGGAAAGGAGGAAGCAGCAAAAGAGTTTTCATCACTAATTGAAGTTGCCAATACGAAAATGAAAGTGAGAACATATTCCACACTTGGCCTTAGAAAAGAATCAGACTTTATGATATGGAGCATCTCCGAGTCGTTAGAAAAGATTCAGGTGTTAACGTCAAAGGTCTACAGCACTGTGCTTGGAAAATATATTGAAGCTTCAGAAGTATATTTATCGACATCACGTCCGTCAGTTTATTCAAATCAAGTTACACCCAGTTTCATGAAAAACGAAGAACCTTTGAAATACAATATTGTGTATCCATTCACCAAGTCCAGAGAATGGTACCTTCTCCCATTCGAAAAAAGGAGCGAAATGATGAAGGAACACATTAACGTTGGTAAGAAATTTCCCCAAATACGATTGAATACATCTTATTCATTTGGAATAAGTGATCAAGACTTTATGCTAGCTTTTGAAACTGACAATTTGATGGATTTTCAGGATTTGATTATCAAACTTCGTGAAACACAGGTAAGTAGGCATGTTCTAAAAGATACGCCGATGATAGTTTGCGTTCATAAGAATATCTTTGACATAGTCAAGAGTTTTGGTTAGTTATGCTTGCTCTAAAAGAATGGCATATCGTTTGTAAGGCATTAGAGGATGGCAATCAAACAATCTTGCTAAGGAAGGGAGGTATTTTGGAATATAAAAAAGGATTTGAGATAAGCCAGAAATCATTTTTGCTATATCCTACATTAGAGCACCAGGCTGCAGAATATTTGCAACCAAAATATTTGCAAACATATGAATTAATTTTAAGAGGGGATGAGTCTGGAGAAATTCAGAATAATACAAACACTTTAAGATGCATTGTACGAATTGAGGCGATTCAACAATTTGATGATCATGAAATTCTACCCGAATTAGAAAAGTATCATATATGGAATGAAAAGTACGTTAATATGAGAATGAACTATAATCCAAAAAAACCAATGAATGCACTCTTGCTTAGGGTTTACAAGCTGCCTCAACCTATTACAATAGATGTAAATCCTGAATGGGCAGGATGCAGGTCTTGGATTGATATTGATGGGTCTGAAAAATATGGAAATCAATTTGGGAACATGCCTGAAATATTTGACCAAAGTGAGCCAGTTATAAAAGACAAGGAATTTCAAAGAATATTTAAGAATTTTATGGAGATTTGGAATTGAAATATAGGCGATTAGGCAAAAGTGATATCAAAGTGAGCGAAATCGGGTTTGGGGCCTGGACTATAGGTCTGAATTGGTGGGGTAAGAATATTGAAGATGATGAAGCAATCAGAATGTTAAAAAGAGCTTATGATTTAGGAATCAACTTTTACGATACAGGTGACGTCTATGGGAAGGGAAAAAGTGAGAAGCTAATAGGCATCGCATTTAAGGATATGAGAAGCGAAATAGTTTATTCTACAAAATGGGGATATGATATGTATAACGCTAAACAAATTGGGCATAATGAGTTACCACAGAAACATAACACTGAGTATTTGCAATATGCATTGAGTCAGAGTTTAGATAGACTGCAGACAGAATATATCGACGTGTATAGCATGCACAACCCAAAAATGCAGGCAGTTACAGATAAAGAATTGTTCAAGTCTCTGGAGACACTGGTTACCAATGGAAAGATTAAAAGTCATGGTGTCGCCCTCGGTCCAGCAATTGGATGGAAGGAGGAAGGTCTGCACGCTATTAGTGAACACAATATCACTTGCCTTCAAACAGTTTTCAATATACTTGAGCAAGATCCAGGGAATGCCTTACTTGAAGCGGCTAAAGAAAAAAATGTTGGAATAATGGCACGAGTTCCTGATGCATCTGGAGTGTTAACAGGGAAAGTTAATGAAAAAACCACATTTGACAAAAATGATCATAGGAGCGCTAGAAAGAGAGAATGGATATCAGAGGCTCTAAAAAAGGTGGAAAATATGAAGACAATCTCTGACAAGAAAGGGTGGGACATTACAGAACTAGCAATCAAATTTATTCTATCTCACGAACAAATATCAGTCATCTTACCAACGATGATTAGTGTTGAAGAAATAGAGAGGTTTTCACAGATATCAGACGGAAAATATTTGGATTCCCAAGAAATGAAACAAATTTCCGAGATGTACAACAACAATTTCTATGTTGAGACATGTGCAACCAGTTGAAATGCTGCCTTTATCCCCTTATCTCGTAACCATAGATTGTTACACATCATGATGGTGAAATATTAAGTAAAAAATATTTCTCATATTTTTGAAAAGTTATTTTCAATTTGATATACAAAGATACGAAAAGAATCTGAAGTCATGAGATGTTAATATCCAACAATATTAGATTTGCAATTTAAGAAATAACTTTCGTCTCAATTGCATTCTTCTAGAAGATATTTCGGTTATATTTGGTTATAGTGATCTTCGTACTAACATTATACTTTAAATTATGTACTATTGATTTTACCTTGATTTTCATACTGCGATTCGTTACCTAATCCAAATATACTTGAAAACAGCTAGTTTGCATTACTGTTAAGTCGTGGTAGGTAGAATTATTGCCCTTATTGCAATTAGTAGTATAATTTTTCTAGTGTCTGCTATTCATGGCAATGTGTACGGGAGTTTTATCACAGCAGAAAATGAACTGAATGTAAATCAAATTCAGCGATACTATACAATCGCTAGTCTTATCGACAATCAAAGCTCAAATAAGGAGGTCATGAATGTGTTAAAATCGCAATTAGAGAATTCGGATCCCTTTAAATCGCGTAGTGATAATGAAGGTAACGCACTTAATTTATCTTCGACAGTACATGGCGGTCCATTTGACAGACGTTCAAACGACGCGAGTTCAAATAACAATAATAGCGAATGCGAATTCAATTGTGTCGAATCAACGTATATGAGAGACAATATCCCTTTTGAACTACCAAGTATTCCATTTCCTTAGGTATCAACTATTATTGTTATAGTTTATTCTAGACTGAACTAAGGGCATTCACTAAATCAAGGCAAAAAATTATAAAAAACAAAAATAAGGGGAATATGATAGATTACAATGCATATGGGTCATGAAGGTATGGTTTTTCTTGGTTTTTCTGGGTTGCTTTTAGCTCTAATGATTTTCACTAGCATAGACTCTGAAAGCGTATACGGAATCTCAATAAAGATAGATTCTCCTGTGAGCAATCAGCAGGTTCCGGTTGGTGAACTTACCATAACTGGAACTTCTTCTGATAATTCATCGGCACAATGTCAGGTCTACGTAGATTGGAATAATCTAAAACCCTATCAACTAGCCACAGCAACCGGTTCAAACGGCACTTCTGACTTTTCAACATGGAGTTATACGTATACATCCAAATACCATCTTATTCAAACAGGACTAAATGACCTGACTTCAAAGATAACTTGCTTGGTTCCACCAGGTGGTCCGACTGTTACTAAATGGTATAGTATAAATGTTACAGGATCTACTTCACCTGCTCAATCAACTACTCAAACATCTAGTCAATCAACAAATCAATCAAGCAATGTACAATTACCGTTACCAACTGCGAGTGACAAGACTTCAACTGCAGGTGCCCAAACTACGTCCCCTCCAGCAGAAATACCAATTGATACAACTGACGCATCATCAAACTCAGGTAAAATTACACTCGATCTTAATGTCGAACATAATCCGATTTCTGCGGGAGAAAGACAAACGGTGACACTTACCGCATCAGATCCTGCCACTGGTAATCCACTCGACAAGGTTTTTCTACGATTGACTATCAAAGATCCTTCGGGCAACATCATAAAGGATTATACGGACAATGATGGAAATATGTCTCCTTCATTTAGACTCAGCGAAGACATTACCGGATCATTTTCAGTTTTAGCAAGCGCCTCGCAGGCAGGAATTGAAGCTACAAAGTCTATGTCATTTGTCGTCGAGTAACTTCATTCCGAGTGTCATAATAAAAAATTCTGTTGAAACAATGTTTAGATAAATTTATTTTTTAATTCAATTCGCACTATTAAAGTTCCACAAAACACTTTCACTTGTTGTCCACATTCTAGTAAGACTGGCATCACTTTTTGGTAAGAACTCTGAGAATCAATTTATTCTAACCTTAACAATAATCTTTGTGACCGCTCTAATGTAATATTTGCAAAAAATATTTTCTTATTTAAGTAGTATCATGTGATTGAGGATCAATCGGATTTCCTCTTACATCAAATAAGCCCATCCAACCTAAATCCGTAAACTCCGTTTGATGAGCGTGGAACATATATGTTCCAGGGTAAGCGTATGTAAATTCCAGAATGCCGCGGTCTCCTTGCGATAGCGTTACTATATCAGTGTAGTAATCTGGAGTTTCATCTGTACCGGCGGTGTAATAGTTAAACATAGCGCCATGCAAGTGAAATGAATTGACCAAGTCAAATTCAAGCATATTTACAAGGTAAATGCGATATGGTTTGCCTGTTTGTAATACGATGGGATTCATCATAAAGTCAAATGCTTTTCCATTAACTGTGTAAATTTCGTTAACTCTATCTCCGCTATCCTCATCTGATGATTCATCATCTCCACTGTCATCTTGCTCATCTGCACTTTGCATGTCAGCTGAAACCAATGTCATGTTGGCCTCAGTGCTAGTTTCGTTATTTGTCATGCCCTCTGTCATGTTGGCCTCAGTGCTAGTTTCGTTATTTGTCATGCCCTCTGTCATGTCAGAATCTTTGACAGTTTGGAATAAGGCAGCTGGTGGGATCTTAGTTGGCCCTTCCAGATCAAGATCCAAGTCGTATCCATTTAAGAGCATGGCCATTTCAATCATTTGCGGTCGTGGTTCCAATGGATCTATTATCATCATTCCATATAATCCCCTGTTGATGTGATCAGCAATAGGATCTACGTGGCAATGATACGGATAGACCCCGTATGGCTGTGCAATAAATTCATAAGTGAAACTTCTGCCAGGTGAAATCGCTCCTCCAGGATATCCTCCCATCGAAACACCATCATTCTTACCATAGTGAACAGAATGAGTATGAAGTGAATGTGGGTTTGAATTCTCATTACTGTTAATCACCCTAATGCGGACAAGATCGCCTTCTGTGACCCTTATTGTAGGTCCGGGAATTGTACCATTATAGGTCCATGCGTCCAGAATATGACCTTCATAGGTCACAGGTATCTTTTGATTTTCTTCAACTATTAATGTAAATTGTCTTATAGTCTTGCCACTTTCATCCTTTGAGACGTGTCCGCAGTTAAAGTATGTAAGATATTCTACCGGCGTAGGTTTTTTACTCAAATCAGTAGCACAGTTCTTAATTTTATCATATTGCTCTTGAGAAATTCGAGTTCCATGTACTTGGGCAGATACCGGAGTATTTAAGAAAGGATAATTGAATGATGAAAATATCAAAATAATTGACAAAACCAATGCAAAAAAATATGCATTTTGCCCAAACACAATCAATCAAAGATATTCTTTGATATAAATATGTTAAACATTTTCAGAATTCTACGAAGAACTTAAACAGGCAACAAATGAATTGAATATCTTGTTATTCCAAATAAGAAATTTCAACAATAATACTAACAATAAAAGAAAATCCTATTTTCATCATAGTTGCCAAATGGTATAGCAAAGAGTTAAAATATTCCCAGAATTGCAGTCAAGCAAAAATCTTCCTTGAAAAATTAAGAAAGTTTTTCAAACCGTGCAGATAATGACTAATCACAATTTGAAAAACGTTGATGATTTCTAAAACCAATAAATAGGAACCAAATATTAGTAAAAGATAACAGAACATGATTCAGAATTTTCTTACCTAGCCCTTAAAAGATACAATCCTATAATTAAATCCAATGGAAAAGTCAAATGGAATAAAAGCAGGTTTAATTGTGGCAATATTCAGTCTGTTCTTTTGCTCATCAGTCATTATTCAGATATCATTTGCAGAAGAAATTGAACTAAAAAGTGTTGGAAGGGGAGATATTTCTTGCCAAGGTGGCGAAGAAATAAAAAATGTGAGAATAAATTTTTTCGTGTCATATGATAAGGGAACGTCGTTTGCTGAATGGAATATCGATCATGAAAAATTTGGCTCAGCTGGGGGAATCATCACGGGCATTCAAGCTTCATCCGAAAGCTTTTCTCTGAAAGGTTTTGAAGCCTTTGATAGCATATGTGATAATGAAACACCATCTGACATTAAACTTTCAGGACATTGTGGACATGGAACAGTAAAATTGGTATCGGATAATGGTAACAAAGGTACTTTTACTTCTAATGTAAAATGTGGATAAATGAAGTAGAATTATAAAAAATATAAAATCAAGATCCAAAATCCGGTGCGATCCTTGTCAAGATGGTTAAAAGATAATAAATAGACAGTCATAAACAACAATAGAATTTGAAAATTTCTTCTATAAGGAAGTGGCTTCCGATAGTTGGTCTAGCCGCCTTAATCCCCATTATTCTCAGTCTTGTTCTAGGAGTTCCAATAATACAATCGCTGGTAGCTTCCGGTCTTACTGTCTTGCTTGTGCTTAGTGGATTTTTCTTTAGATCATTCGGTAGGGATAAGAAACCTTCTGATTATCAAAATCCGTGAGTAATATGTGAACGCGGTTATTAGGGCAATTTTGCAATGGGAGATTCTACTCTGATCGAATTTTCGTCTAATATACTGAGCATCATGTTATAGTACTGCAGAAATGATCTGCCTTTCTCGGTTGCGCGATAGGTTAGTACACCATCATCAAGATTCTGCGTTATTAGCTCTTTTTCCAAAAGCTCATACAAGTATCTATTGATTTGCTCATAACTCAAGTTCCCTTTGTACATAATGTGGGTTTTTCTTATTCCTGCTTTGCATAGGTCTACTATGTCTGCCATAATTTGGATTTTTCCTCTATTATTTTCATTCTTGCAGAGAGTTTTGCTCATTCCGGTTTTATGAAAGATTCCTAAGTAATTAAGGGGAGCCATGAAATTTCACTTTGGAACGGTCGTTTCATCTCGAAAATGGCATAGGAATTACTCTAATCTTAAGCAAAATGGACAAATCCTAGTCTCAAAATATCATCAGATTTTAAGAATCTATATAATAATACTATGAATAACTACCATTCCCATTCATGAAGAAAAAGTTCAGAACTGTAATTATCAGGTTGGATGAAAAAAGACCCGATGAAAAAATCTTAAGTAATGCGTCAGAATTAATTCGTAGTGGAGAAGTTGTTGCCTTCCCAACAGAAACAGTATATGGGCTGGGAGGAAATGCACTGGATCCATCAGCCGTATCAAAAATCTTTGAAATCAAAGGAAGACCTCCAGATAATCCGCTAATTGTCCACGTAGCAGATATGAGAATGCTTGAAGCTCTTGTTATTCAAATTCCTCCAAAGGCTCAAAGAATTATCAAAAAATTTTGGCCCGGTCCGATAACGCTTGTTCTTAAAAAATCAAAGATAGTACCTGAGATTACCACGGGAGGCTTAAACACAGTGGCAGTCCGTATGCCAAAGAATAAGATTGCCAGGGGACTAATAAAAAAATCTGGATTTCCCATTGCAGCTCCATCTGCAAATATTTCTGGAAGACCTAGTCCTACTGCTGCAATTCATGTAAAAGATGATCTTTCTGGGAAAATAAGATTAATTTTGGATGGGGGAAGAACAAGAATTGGTATTGAATCAACTGTAATTGATATGACTCGACGCATTCCGGTTATACTAAGACCTGGTGTTATTTCCAAAGAGTCAATAGAAAATGAAATAGGCAAAGTATGTTTTCATAATTCTCTACTTGGTAACGATGTTAGGAAGATGACCGCACAGAGATCTCCAGGTATGAAATATGAACATTATTCACCAAAGGCAAGAGTAATGTTGATTGAAGGTCCAGAAAATCATGTTAAAACTAGGATAATTCAGTTGAGTGAAAAATTAGAGGCGGAAGGTAAGAAGGTAAGAATCATGACCTCAAGCAAATCGCTAAAAGTTAGTCCAAAAAAAATTCAATATTTGGGAAGTACATTGGAAACAATAGCAAGAAATCTATTTGCAAATTTGCGGCAAGCTGACATAGATAATGTAGACATCATCATAGTTCAAGGTATTCGATATAGGAAGACAGGTTTTGCAATTATGAACAGGCTAAAGAAGGCGGCCAGCACAAAAATTAAAGTCTGATCTAAAATGAAGTGAATATTAATTCAGAGTTAACCCTGATATTATTTTCTTGATAATTGAAGCTCTTCCAAGATACATTCCAACATTTTTGAAACTACAGTCATCCATAAAAGGGATGACAGATATTGTGCTAGTATCAGTCAATTTTTCAATATACTTTGGGGTCATCGATTCTACGATGCTTGGGTTCTTTGGCATCTGATTGAAAATTATTCCGAGAATAGGTATTTTCTTTGCTTTACATTCGTTTATAGTCATGATTGTGTGATTGATTGAGCCTAAGCGAGGGCTTGATACAATGATACTTGGAAGTTTCATTCCTTTCATAACATCTAATAATGAAATTTTTCTTGTGATTGGAACCATTACACCTCCAATTCCCTCAACCAAAGTAAAGTCATACTTTTTTTTGAGAATATCGAAATTTTTGGATATTGCTTTTATGTCCACGGTCTTGTGTAAGATTTCTGCTGCCATTAAAGGTGAAGCGGGTAATCGAAAGTAAATTGGATTCAATATTTCATCAGATTCTTTAATATCTGCGGCCTCTGCGAGTGAAGCTGTATCACTGGATCTGTAGCGATTTGAGTATATGTATGAAGAAGTCGCAAATGGTTTCATGACTCCAACTTTAATTCCATTTTTTCGAAGCAACCAAGCCAAACCACATGTTATTGTTGTTTTTCCAATTTCAGTATCAGTACCGGTAATAAATACACCTTGTAACTTTTTGGATCTTCTAATAGATTTTGTTTTCGTAAATAAGCGTAAATTTACTATTATTTAGATTTTTTATCCACATTTTAAGAGTAAGATGATGCAGATGGCTCGACCTAGATAGAATAGTACATAGTCATCATCTATTATCCTAACCTCATTTGTTTCAAAAGTAAAACTAAAATTGAATCAAACCGTAGCGTTTCTTAATTTGGATACAAAGACAGGAACAATATTCATTACTTGTACCATTATTTATTTGATCTCGACTTCTCAAATACAGGCGCTTGATCCGCAAAGCAATAATAAGACATCCTCTGCTGATGCAGATTTTTTTACCAATTATCAAAAAACATACATCTCAATTAATGGCTATAATGTAACCATGGCAATAGCATCTACGGATGAACAGAGAATCAGAGGGCTCTCCGGAGCAGAAAAATTGAATGAAAATCAAGGGATGTTATTCTTGTTTGACAAGCCATCAAAGCAGGGTTTTTGGATGAACAAAATGAATTTTCCTATTGATATTATTTGGCTGAATTCGAACAATATGGTCGTCCACATCGAAAAGCAATTGGAACCCTGTAAAATATTTCTCGCATGTCCTGTCTATAATCCCCAAGTTGATGCACTATACGTAATAGAACTTCGATCTGGTTTTGCTGAATCCCATTCTATCAAAAATGAAATGATAATTAATTTCGATTTGCCAGCTGCTTAGGTTTTTCAACCTATTTGAGTGAAACTTATTTTATGGATGTTGCTCAAT
>Ga0233417_10000463_pt1 | contig 12143 bp, 8 predicted proteins | sample Sed_MG_FD_189023 | JGI IMG/M metagenome (GOLD analysis project Ga0233417, IMG submission 189023) | Sediment microbial communities from Lake Towuti, South Sulawesi, Indonesia - Sediment_Towuti_2014_0.5_MG | ecosystem: Environmental > Aquatic > Freshwater > Lake > Sediment | place: Indonesia... | reverse complement strand
GGTGGACGTCATTGGGGCCCGCGACATCCGCGTGACGGCCTTTCAAACCTCGGGCAACGTGGGAACCTTCAGCATCAATACCACCAAGGCCACGGAGCCCGCGCGCTATGACATTATCATGCGTGGCCGCGTGAAGCTGGACGGCCAAGAGGAGGACGTCTACGCACGGCCCCTGGCACTGGTGGTTACGGAACGGAGTGAGAATGTACAGGTTTCTGCCACTCGTTAGCCTGCTGCCGCTGGCCGTTGGGCACGCCGCGGAGGCGCAGCCTCCCACCTACCTCAGAGATGTCGCGCCCATTCTCAACAAGGCCGGGTGCACTTCCGGGACGTGTCACGGAGCGGCGAAGGGTAAGAACGGATTCAAGCTATCGTTGCGCGGTTACGATCCGCGCTTCGACTACGAAGCGCTGCTGTACGATCTGGCCGGCCGGCGCTTCAACCGGGCGGACCCGGCGCGCAGCCTGATCCTGGCCAAACCCACGCAGGAAGTCGCCCACGGCGGCGGGCTACGTTTCGAGCCGGGCTCACGTTATTACAAGACCATTTTCGACTGGATTTCGGCCGGCGTGCCCTACGGCGACGAGCAACGCGATACGGTGCAGCGCCTGGAAGTAGAACCGCGGCAGATCCCGATGAATGGGCCCGGTGAGACAGCGAAGATCCGCGCGGTGGCCCACTACCGGGATGGGGCGACGAGAGACGTCACCGACGATTCCACCATCGAGAGCAACGTGCCGGACATCGCCGCCGTCAGCGGAGCGGAGGTGCGGGGCATGCGGGTGGGGGAGGCGGCGCTGCTGATCCGGTATCAGGGCCAGTTCGTCGCTGTTTCGGTGACGGTTCTGAATTCAAAGCCGGGCTTCGCGTGGCAGCCCCTGCCGCAGCATAACTTCATCGATCAGTTGATCGACGCCAAGCTGCGCGCTCTGAAGATTCAACCTTCGCCCGTCACCGGAGACGCCGAGTTTCTGCGGCGCGTCTCTCTGGACCTCACCGGACAGGCGCCGGCGCCCGAGGATGTCCGGGCGTTCTTAGCGGATCCCACTCCCTCGCGGGCCAAGCGCCGGCGGATGATCGACAAGCTGATCGGCAGCCCGGCATTCATCGATCACTGGACGCTCAAGTGGGCCGACCTGCTGCAAAATAGTCGCAAGTACCTGGGTGAGAAGGGCGCATACGGCTTCCAGGAGTGGATCCGGCAATACCTGATCGCGAACAAGCCGTACAACCGCATGGTGCGCGAGCTATTGACCAGCACCGGCAGCTCGTACGAGAATTCCGCCGCGAACTATTTCCGCGTGACCCGTGACGCGAAACCCACCATGGAAAAGACGACCCAGGTGTTCCTGGGTGTGCGCATGGTGTGCGCCCAGTGCCATGACCATCCGTTCGAGCGCTGGACGAGGAAGCAGTACTACGAGATGGCCGCCTTCTTCTCGGCCGTAGGCATCCGTCCCGGATACGAAATCGGCGAAGAGATTGTGTTCGATCAGCGGCGCGAGTACGAGTTGAAACACCCTCAAGACGGCCGGATCGTCCAGCCGAATTTCCTGGTTCCGGCAGTCGCGGCGCTACCGCCGCGCGGCACGGCGGAGTCGGCCAGCGCGCGGCGGGAAGCACTGGCGGACTGGCTCACGTCGGAGAGCAATCCGTTTTTTGCGAAGAGCACGGTCAACCGCGTGTGGAGCTACTTCCTGGGCCGCGGAATCATCGATCCGGTGGATGACATCCGCGCCTCCAACCCGCCATCGAATGCGGCGCTGCTGGACGCGCTGGCCAAGGATTTCGTGGATCACGGCTTCGACCTGCGGCACCTGATGCGCACGATTACGAACTCGCGCACTTACCAGGCCAGCATCGACACCAACGAGTGGAACGAGAAGGATTTCGACAACTTCTCGCATGCCGCTCCACGGCGGCTGAGCGCCGAACAGTTGATGGACGCGCTGACGGTCGCCACGGGCGCGCGTCCCGTCATGCCGGACGCGCCTCCGGACACACGCGCCGCTCAGTTCGTCGATCCTCATATCGGGGAGGAAGGCTTCCTGGGCCTGTTCGGGAGGCCAGCGCGTGAGTCGGCGTGCGAGTGCGAACGGCGCGCCGACCTGAGCCTGCCTCAGGCGTTGAACCTGGTGAATGGCCGGACGGTTTCCGACGCCGTAGCCAGCGCGGAGGGTCGCGTGGCGAAAGCCATTCTCGCCGGAAAGAGCGACGCGGAGCTCGTCGAAGAGCTATACCTGGCCTCGCTCAGCCGGCCGCCTGTCAAGGAAGAGACGGTGGCAGGGCTCAAGTACCTTGAGGTGGCCGAACCCGGCGCTGGAGCTCGGGGCCGGGCGGCGCGCGCGCAGGATCTGCTGTGGGCACTCGTCAACAGCAAGGCTTTTCTTTACAACCACTGACCCGGGAGGGTCGCCATGCTTGTCATTCCAGGCCGTAAATGTCAGATGTGCGAAGGCCCGACACGGCGGGAGTTGCTGCGGGTTGGTTCGCTGGGAATTCTGGGGTTGAACCTGACTCAGGTCCTTGCCTGGCAGAAGACCGCGCGGGCTGGCACGAAATTCGACGGTGCGCGAGGGTTCGCCAGCGCCAAGTCCGTGCTGTTCATCTTTCTGCAAGGCGGACCGAGTCACATCGATATTTGGGACCCGAAGCCGGATGCCCCCGCCAATATCCGCGGCGAGTTCCAACCCATCAAGACCAAGATACCGGGCACCTGGATCAGCGAGACGATGCCCATGATGGCTCAGGCCATGGACAAGTGCACGCTGATCCGCTCGATGAGCTACACGCCGAACGGGCTGTTCAATCACACAGCCGCGATCTATCAGATGCTCACGGGTTACCCGCCGGACCGTGTCTCGCCGTCAGGGCAACTTGAACCACCCAGTCCGGCCGATTTCCCCACCGCGGGCAGCCACGTATCGAAGCTGAAGCCGCCCAGCGAACCCGTGCTGCCCTTCGTGGAACTGCCGCGGCCTTTGCAGGAATCGGGCATCATCGGCAAGGGCGGCGCCGCCGGGTTCCTGGGCAAAGCCTACGATCCGTACCGGCTCTATCAGGATCCTGCGCGCCCCATCCAGCTCGAAGATCTGTCGCTGCGCAAGGACGTCCCGCCGGATCGGTTGAAGGACCGGTTCGAGCTGCTGAAGGGCATCAACGGATCAATGGGCGACCTCGAGAAGGCGCTCAAGGATCAAGCCGTGGATGAGTATTACGCTAAAGCGTTCGACCTGGTGCTCTCCGGCAAAGCGCGCGACGCGTTCGACCTGGCGAAGGAACCGGACACAGTGCGCGAACGCTACGGCACGACGACATTCGGGCAGAGCCTGTTGCTGGCGAGGAGGTTGATCGAAGCCGGAACCCGCTTCGTCCAGGTGAATTGGCCTTCCGTGGCCAATGGGAATCCGGAGGTCGACTCCTGGGACACCCACGCCGCCAACTTCGCCCCCCTGAAGAACCTGCACTGCCCGAAGCTCGATCGCGGTCTGTCGGCGCTGCTGGAGGACATGCAGCAGCGGGGACTGCTGAAGGAGACGCTGGTGGTGGCGATCGGCGAATTCGGGCGATCCCCCCGGATGGGCGTCAGCACGTCCGGTAATACCAACTCACCAGACGGGCGGGACCACTGGCCCTATTGCTACAGCTCGATCGTGGCGGGGTGCGGGATCGGAGCCGGCATGCAGTATGGCGAATCGGATCAGACCGCGTCGTCACCGAAAGATAAGCCGGTACATCCCAACGATCTGCTCGCTACGGTCTACTACGCGCTAGGCATCGATCCCGATATGGAGATACGCAACCATCTCAACCAGCCGCGGGAGCTCGTCAAGGGAACCATTGTGACTGGTCTTTGGGCCTGAAGGCGTGCCGCGGCGGGGGCGGAGGCGCGCTCCGGCCTGTCGATCGCACGGAGAGGGACTTCATCCGGTTCATGTCTCACCCGTTCGATCTGTTGGAGAAAGCCGCAGCCCCTGCGACCGGATCTGCGCGCAGCTTCCAGGCTGTGGTGCTCGATACATGTGCCAAATGCCACGATGCCCCGGGAGTGCATTCGTTCCTGACCTATACGCGGGGACCCTTCCGCCTTTTTCCGGACTTCCCTGACCTGCCACTGCTGGTGGAATCCACTCAGGCCGATCAAGCCGCGGCGACCATGCAATACAAACAAGACACGGAGAGCTGGCGGCTGCTTACCAGCCGCTAAGCGCGGCAAGCGCAGGGGGCGCCTATCGATTCCGTTTGGCGCCGGCGTGGACGGCGGTTTGGTAGATGGCATCGAGCTGGCGGCGAGCGACCGCGGCCCAGGAGCTGCCGGGATCCAGGCGAAGGTAGGTCTTCCAGTGATGGACGGCCCGCATGGTCTGTCCGGTGGTCTGGTAGACCAGTGCCAGGTTGTAGTGCGCGTCGGCGTAATTGGGGCTCGACTCCAGGGCACGCCGGTAAAACTCAATGGCCTGCTCCCGCCGCCCAAGTTCGTCGTAAAGGTTGCCGAGATTAAAGAGAGCCAGGGGATAACTGGGGTCGGCCTCCAGCGCCTTGCGGTAATAGCGTTCGGCTTCCTCGAAAGCTCTGGCCTGGAAATAGAGCGTGCCTACGTTGACCAGGGCTATTTTTTCGAGAGGATTCAGCGCGAGGGCCTTCTCGTACGCCTGGACTACTTCCCGCAAGGGGGCGGCGCGCAGGTCCAGATCCAGTGCGCGCTGCACCCACTCTTCGGCTTGGCGCAGCCGAGCTGTGGCGGCTCGTGCATCACGCTGGTCCGCGTCGGGCTGAGGAATGGCGAGGGCTTGCGGCCCAGCAGGGCCTTCTTCAAAGTCGAGCAGGAGCTGGCCGGAGAGTGGCTCCATTCTGCGGCCGGCCATCTGCACGGTGATCTTGCCTGCCTCGGCCATCAGACGCAGCTCCCGCAACGGATAGTCGCCCAGGCGAAAGCGCTCCCGCAGTGAAGTCACCGCGCGCCGGATCCGCGCGTTGGGCACATCGCTGCGGCGGAGACGCGCCAGGGTGCGCAGAGCCACGAGATCGGAGAAACCGAACTCCTCCAGGTGGGGGATGAGATTGAGCTTTTCCCAACTACGCAGTTGCCGCTCGGAGATACCCGCAAGACGGCAGGCTTTCTCACGCGTGCACATCTCATTGAGCGCTTTTGCGGGCATTACCAGATGAATAGCACGGCGGAGCCTTTTGTAGCCGGTCCGTAGCAGTCAAACCCTTTCAGGCCGAGCACTGAAGTCGCTCGCACCTCTCCGGCCGGCTGCGGCCCGCAGGGCTCATCCGATGGAATCTTACACCGGAAAGGAGAATGCACGGCCCGGCACGCACCACATCCCTCATTTTGTTCGAATGGGAGGCAGCCCCGGGCGCCGGCAATTCGCGCTACGATTTACAGAGGGGTGCGGGCCTTGCGGCCGGCGTCGCGGGTTTGACGGGGAACCGGGGCTTCGATAGACTGGGAAACTTGGCTCCCCGCCCGGGTTCTCCCCAGCAGGCAGTTCGCGCATCCATTGCTACGCACGCCCGTGGGAACCGCCGGTTGCGGGCGTAGCGCCTGACGGAAAAGGAGCAACGCAGGTGTTGGATCACTACAGGCATATATTCACTTCCGAATCGGTGACCGAAGGGCACCCCGACAAAATCGCCGACCAGATTTCCGATGGCGTGCTCGATGCCGTGCTGGCCGAGGACCCGATGGGCCGGGTGGCCTGCGAGGTCCTGGTGACCACCGGCATCTGTGTGATCGCGGGCGAGATCACCACGACCTGCTACGTAGACGTCCCACAACTAGCCCGGCAGATCATCTCTGAAATCGGGTACAACGACGCCTCGTATGGTTTCGACAGCAAGACCTGCGGCGTGCTCAACGCGATTCAGAAGCAGTCGCCGGATATCGCCATGGGCGTGGACATCGGAGGGGCGGGCGACCAGGGCCTGATGTTCGGCTTCGCCTGCGACGAAACGCCGGAGCTCATGCCCATGCCCATCATGCTGGCGCACAAGCTCGTGGCGCGGCTGGGCCAGGCGCGGCGGGCGGGCGAGGTGGACTTCCTGCGGCCGGACGGCAAGTCGCAGGTGAGCATCGAGTACGTCAACGGCGTCCCGCGGCGGGTGGACGCTGTGGTGGTCTCCACCCAGCATAGCGACGCAATCTCGACTGACGACCTGCGCACACAGGTTCGCCGCCACATTATCGAGAAGGTGATCCCGCCCGAGATGGTGGACCGTGAAACCAAGGTCCACATTAATCCCACCGGGCGCTTTGTCATCGGCGGTCCACACGGAGACACGGGCCTGACCGGCCGCAAGATCATCGTGGATACTTACGGAGGCATGGGGCGCCACGGGGGTGGCGCGTTCTCCGGCAAAGACCCGACAAAGGTCGACCGGTCAGCCTGCTACATGGCACGGCACATCGCCAAGAACCTCGTCGCGGCGGGCCTGGCCAGCCGGTGCGAGGTGCAACTGGCGTACGCTATCGGCGTGGCGGAACCGGTGTCTGTGATGGTGAACACCTTTGGCACCGGACTCGTCGCGGAACCTGTGCTAGTAGACCTGGTGCGGGCCCACTTCGTGCTCACTCCCAAGGCTATGATAGACTATTTGCGACTGCGGCGTCCGATTTATCGCAAGACGGCCGCGTTCGGCCACTTTGGGCGCACCGAAGAGAGTTTCACCTGGGAAGCGGTCAACAAGGCGGAGGCGCTGCGGCAGGATGCCGGCGTCGAAGCCGTGGCCAGGCGGTAAGCACGCCGCAGTCGGGAAGCAAAAGTGAGCTCGAGTTCCGCGCGGGAGGCGGCGGCCAATGTATGCAGTTCAGAAGGCACTCATGAGCACAAGGAACACTTCCATTGTCACCCACGACGTGAAAGATCTGACCCTGGCGGACCAGGGCAAACGGCGGATTGAATGGGCCTTTCAGGCGATGCCCGTGTTGCAAGCGATTCGCAAGGAATTCATCAAAGCCCAGCCCCTCGCGGGCATTCGTATCTCCGCCTGCCTGCATGTCACGACCGAAACCGCCAACCTCATGGTCGCGTTGCGCGATGGCGGCGCCAACGTCGTCTTGTGTGCCTCCAACCCGCTGTCCACCCAGGACGACGTGGCGGCCTCGCTGGTGCAGGATTACTCCATACCTACGTTTGCGATCAAGGGTGAGAACAACGATCAGTATTACAGCCACATCGAAGCCGCAGTGGAGCATGCCCCGCACGTTACTATGGATGACGGCTGCGACCTGGTTACCACGCTCCACACAAAGCGCAAGGATCTTTCCGGCCAGGTCCTGGGGGGCACGGAAGAAACCACCACCGGCGTGATCCGGCTGAGGGCCATGGCCCGCGAGGGAGTGCTCGCCTTTCCCGTAATTGCCGTGAACGACGCACAGACCAAGCACCTGTTTGACAACCGTTATGGCACCGGGCAAAGCACTATCGACGGCATTCTGCGCTCCACCAACGTCCTCATCGCAGGCTCCACATTTGTGGTGGCGGGCTACGGTTGGTGCGGCCGGGGCGTGGCCATGCGCGCCCGGGGCATGGGCGCCAACGTCATCATTACGGAGACGGACCCCATCCGCGCGTTGGAGGCCGCTATGGACGGCTACCGCGTGATGTCCATGTCGGACGCCGCGGCGCTGGGCGATGTGTTCGTCACGGTGACCGGAAACAAGTCGGTGATCGGCCGGGATCACATCGACAAGCTCAAGAACGGCGCCATCCTGTGCAATTCCGGGCATTTCAACGTCGAGATCGATCTGGAGGCCTTGGCTAAAGCCGCCTCCACCCGCCGCCAGACCCGGGAGTTTGTCGAGGAGTTCGCGCTGCGCGATGGGCGGCGGGTGTATGTGCTGGGTGACGGGCGGCTCATCAACCTGGCTGCGGCCGAGGGACACCCGGCATCGGTCATGGACATGAGCTTTGCCAACCAGGCCCTCGCCGTCGAATACCTGGTGAAGAATCACCCTTCTCTGGAGAAACGAGTGTACAGCGTGCCGGAGGCGATTGATAAGCGGGTGGCGCGCATGAAGCTCGAGTCCATGTCGGTCAAGATCGACCGGCTGACCGCGGACCAGGAAGAATACCTCGCAAGCTGGTCTGAAGGGACCTAATCCCCGCGAGTGCATCCTCCCAACCGGGCGCCCGGTGACAGGCCGGCGATCCTGGTTCACTTTGAGGTGTTCCGTTGGCGCAGATTGAAGGTTGTAAGCATTCCCTGACCATCACCGTTCCCACCGAAGACGTGAAGGTGGAAACCGAGCGAGCGCTCGAATCGATTCGTTCCAAGGTCAAGCTGAAAGGATTTCGTCCAGGCAAGGTCCCGGCCCAACTGGTGCGCAGCCGCTACGAAGAGGCGATTCGCCAGGAAGCCGCCGAAAGGTTGATCCCGAGATACCTCGGCAAGAAGCTGGAGGAAGAGAATCTGCGGGCCGTCGGAACGCCTACCATCAGCGACCTGCATTTTGACGACCAGGGGAGGATGGAGTTCAAGGCGGAGTTCGAAGTGGTCCCCGAGATCGAACTGAAGGACTACCGGGGACTCACCGTCAGGTACCAGGATCCGGAGGTGACCGCCGAGGATGTGCAAGCCCGCCTCGAGGAGCTCCGAACGGAGAAGGCGCAATATGTGAACTTGGATCCGCGCCCGGCCGAAGAGGGCGACTACGTGGTGGTGTCGCTGGAAAGCTTGTCGGGCATCGAAGGCCCGCCGGTGAAGCAGGATGAGATGGTGATGCGCCTCGGGGATCCGGAGACGCTGGCGGCGTTCAGCGAAAACCTCCGCGGGCTGACGCCCGGCGAGCAGCGCGAATTCGATGTTGCCTATCCGGAAGACTTCGGACAGCCGCGGCTCGCCGGGCGGACCGTGCGGTTCCGCGCGCGGCTCCTGGGGCTGCGCCGCAAGGAACTCCCGGAGTTGAGCGACGAGCTCGCGCAGGACGTCGGTGACTATCGCGACCTCGACGAGTTGCGCGAAGCACTGCGCAAGAGCATCTACGCGGAGAGGCAGTACCGCGCGCAGTTGTTAGCTAAGAGCGAGCTTCTGGACCGGTTAGTCGATCTTCACGATTTTCCGGTTCCGGAAGTTTTTGTCGAGCGCCAAATCGAGAACATCGTCGCCGCCAACCTGGGAGCGCTGGCTAACCAAGGCGTGGATCCCAAGTCGGTTCGCCTCGACTGGAGCAAAGCCCGGCAAGTACACCGGGAGAAGGCCGAACGGGAGGTGAAGGGAGCGTTGCTGATCGACAGAATCAGCGATCGCGAAGCGATCGCCGCCACCCGTGAGGAAGTGGACCAGGAAGTGCACCGCATCGCCAAGCGGGAGCGCCAGCCGGTGGCCGCGGTTCGTATGCGCCTGGAGAAAGAAGGGGCGCTGGGGCGCATCGCGAACCGCATCCAGCACGAGAAAACCCTCAACTTCCTGTTCGAGAACGCCCGCAAAGTGGCCGCCGAGTAATCGCCGACCCGGCGCGGAGCGGCAGGGGTCACGAGGCTGCATCCGTTGGTGAGCCCAGTCTGAGCAGCGCCGCTCGGAACCGCGCGTGCCGCTGCATGAGGAGCAGATAGCGTCCTTCGTCCGGCCCTCCCTTGGCGCGGATGACCTGCGCGAGCGCGGTCCTCTCTTCTCGCGGCCAGCGTGCCAGGCTCTCGAGGAGTCCTGCCACCAGCGCGAGGTTTTCGAAGGCCGCCTGTTCGGGCTTGGTCCAGGTCTCGATGTCCGCCTCCAGCTTCGCGGCCACCGTGCGCTTCATAGCCTGCCGCACTTTCAGGGAGTCTCCGCCGAACCGCTGCGCCATGCGGCGTTGGACCTCAAATCCGAGGCGCCGCACTTCAAACCGGTCCCACTGGTTTCGCGGCGACGGGTGAGGATCGAAGATCATCGGGCCGCGGGCCAGGCGGCGCAGGACCGGGGCGGGAGTCCGGTAGTGAGGGTCGGCCGCGATCTTGCGTTCTTCGGCGGCCGCCAGCCGCGCGGCTTCCGGTTGCACCGGACGGAAGCCCATTCGCCGGTAAAAATAGAATGCGCCGGATTGAATTCCTTCTTCGTTCTCGAAGCCGATCTGATACGGGTCGATGGCAAAAACCGTGACGCCCGCCACCTGCTTCATCAGGCGCAGGGCCCGAGCGTAGAGCCACACCGTCTCGCCCTCCCGAAACGTGTAATAGAGGTTGAAGCCGGCCTCCATACGCTCAAATAAGGACAGCCCCTCGAAATACCCGATAGGAACGCCGTTCTTGAAGAACATGGCGGCGTGGTAGGCGCGCAGGGGAAGACGCCATTCGGGCCGCAGGCCGATCACGTATGCTTCGACTCCCCGGCCCAATTCGGCGCGACGTATACGGGCGGGGTCTCCGAAGGTAAAGCCGTGCAACTCGCGATAACGCACCGCGGAGGTATCGCGCGCGAGGTCGAGGATGAACTGGCCCTGCCGCGCCGGAAGCTTTTCCAGGAGTAGCGGGGGCGAGTCGAGGGCCTCGGCCAGCGGAGTTTCGAGGCGGCGCAACAAGGGTTGGCGATGACAGAACAGTGTTCGCGCGGGCAGACGCATGCGCGTGCGCGTGGCCGGCGACTCGCCCAGCTCCCAGCGCAAATACAGGCGCAGCGATTCGTACAACTCAGCTTGCCGTTTGTAGTCGGGTTCCAGGCGCGCGAGCCCGTCCAGGAGAAAGTTTAACTCCGGCCGGCCTCGGGGAACGGCGTTGTGTAGCCACTCCGCAAACGGGATGTTGGGCTCGACCAGGGCATCATCTTCAAGCAGGGGCAGCACTCGGGACAGCACCGCGCCGGCGCGGTCGGGCCGTTCTTCCCAGTCCCAATCCGGGCTGACTTGTTCTGGGTACCGTTTGGCCAGATGCTGCGCAATCGGATAAGTGAAGCAGGCGGAGAGCGCCGCGCCGGCTATCCCGGAAACTTCCGGCTCTTCGAACGCGCTGAGATCCGCGCCGGCCGTCCGCAGTTCCTCGATACGGGCAGCGAACGTCCCCAGGACTTCGTCGGCTCTCCTGGCCAGGCTGCGGCTCGGCGGGTAGACGCGGATAAACAGGAGAGCCTCGTGAAAGCGGATGAGCGAGCGGGGGTCAGGAAACCGCCGCCGGGCCAGGTTGTCGATCAGCGCCGAAAGCCGTTCCTCGTGTCGCCGGTCGAATTGGCGCTTGGCCTGTTCGAGGGTTGTGAGCAGGGTGTCCAGACTGGCAGCCGGCATAGGTGGCCGTAGCAATCATAACTGAGCCCGGCGCGGCGTGGATGCTTGGGACGCCAGGTTGCCTGGCCTCAGCCGGCGTCAGTTGGTCAAGCCCGGGTTAGAAGGGTGTCCTCGAAGTTGTAGTCAACAGGCCGGCGTTGTTGGGCCAGGTACCAGTTGCATGTTTCCCGAAGGCCATCCTCGAAGGGAGTGGCTTGAAAGCCGAGGAGCCGCCGGGCTTTGGCGACGTTCTCGGTGATTGGTGGCAGGTCCATGAATTCACCGAAGTAGAGGTTGGCTCCCACCAGTTGCCCACCAGCGGCAAGGATTCGATCCCGCGGAATGTTCACGGTCCGCAGGGGCCAGCCGGCAACCCGTGCAGCGACTTCCACAAACGCGGCTTGCATAACGGGGGCTGCGTTCGCGATGTTGAACGCCTGGCCCGCCGCCTCGGGGACTTCCAGAACCCGCATGCAGGCCCACACCAGGTCTTTCACATGGACGAACTGCATCAAACGGTCGCCGCCGTCGGGCAGGATGATAGGCCGCCCGTCGCGCAGCCGGTCCCAAAGAAAGGCTTCACGATAGAAAGGATTACCGGGGCCATAGACGAACGGCGGTCGCAAGGTGACCGCGGGAAAGCCGCTCCTCTCGTGGAGGCGGAGCAAGGCGCGCTCGCTGGCTGCCTTCTCGCTCACATAGACGTTCGGGTAGTCATCCGCCGCTAGTGGGTCTTCCTCTGAGTGATTCAAGCCGCCGCCGTAGGCTCCCGCACTGGACATGAAAACGTAGCGGTGCAAGCTGTCTCCGCAGGCCAGCGCCGCAGCCTCGACCTGGCTGGCGGGGGTGCCGCGCTGCCAGTCGTAGACGTTGTCGTAGACCACGTCGTAGTTGCCCCGGCGCAGGACCTGGCGGACGGTGTCCAGATCAGAGCGATCGGCGGTGATGTTGCCGACCCTCTCGCCGA
>Ga0233417_10000457_pt1 | contig 12203 bp, 21 predicted proteins | sample Sed_MG_FD_189023 | JGI IMG/M metagenome (GOLD analysis project Ga0233417, IMG submission 189023) | Sediment microbial communities from Lake Towuti, South Sulawesi, Indonesia - Sediment_Towuti_2014_0.5_MG | ecosystem: Environmental > Aquatic > Freshwater > Lake > Sediment | place: Indonesia... | reverse complement strand
TACTTTTTTTCTGCATACTACTGTGATTTTTTGAGTTATTATTGGCTTTTAAGTGTTGCCCTCTTTTACTTTTCTTATGTGGTGGTCTTATTCTTGATTTATCAATCTTATATTCCTTACCACCGAACCCATTATCCATTATTGGCTTTAATCCTAACTTCTTCTCAAGGTGGTTTTGCCATGATTTGAGATAAGTAAATATTGTTGCTTCATCACCTTCTTCATCAAATCTAATTATAGTCTCTCGTTCTGCTCTTGTCAAGTGTTTATTTATTTTAAATCTCATTTTATCTCCTCAAATCTTCCTGTAGTAAAGCAGGAAAATTTTTTTTCACATTTATCGCAATTATTATCAAAATCTTCAAAATTTTTCTTCTCACAAACAAACATTTTACAATAAAAGTTACCCTTGTTTGATTCATATACATCACAATTATTGCACATAGTACGATACAACAAAGAAGATAATAAATATTTCTTGATTGATTCAATAGTATAGGTACACGATGAAAAGTTATCCGACCTTAACAACTGACCATTCCTAACATAATAACTTAATTTATAGTGTTCTTTGTACAACGGTCTGTGGTGAATAGAATATTCACATATATTGCTATTTGTTAGTTTAAATATTGTAATATTGTTTTCACAAACTACTCTGAAAAATATTTTCATTTCCATACATCCACAGGATGTTTATGACCTTTTATCCTGCCTCTAGGAGTTCTAATTACATATCCTTGCTTTAATAAATAAGGTTCAATAATTTCCTGCAAGGTAACAACATCTAGTCCAGTCATGGCACTTATATTTTGAATTCCAATTGGCTTATCTGACAAACAATGAATATATGCTCGGTCTGCATTATCTAAACCATCATCATCAATTTCCATTTCTTTAAACCACTTTTCCAATTTATCCTTTGACATTCCATTCAATATTGTTCTGTCGTAAATTCTCTTTAATAATATCAAAGCATTTCTAGCTACTTGTTTTCCTCTTTGGGCAACAGCTACTAAGGCATAGTCTGGACAAGTGAAGTTTATATTTCTACATGCACCAAATACTATTTGTTTTAATTCTGGTACTGTATATGGTTGTAATACAAAAGAAATAAATCTTGACCTGAGTGGCGGAGATAAATCACCTGCTCTGGTTGTAGCACCAAGTATTGTTCGTTCCTCTTTGTCCATAATTGACAGCAACCATTCTTCATCTCTGATTGTATGAATTTCATCTACTATAACTATTTTATTGTTAGGAAAATCTTCCCTGCGATTTATGTTATGTGCTACAACATAAGTATAATCTTTATCAATGTTCTTAGCAAATAATGTAGCTATTGTAGTTTTACCTAAACCAAATCCCCCACTGAATAAACAATGAGGAATCGTCATGTGATGCAATTTCTGTGCTTTTAACATTGTTTCTATTTCTTCTTTGATAAATTCTTGCCCGATAAAATCATCAATCATTCTTGGGGTTACTGCATAGTTCCAGTTTAATTTAGATTTTTGTTCTGGTTCTTTGAAGATTTTATTTTCTACCACTACTGTTGAGACAGTTGGGACAGGCTTTGATTTGAGACATTCAGTACAAATATAAGCTCCATTGTGGTATCGTAGTAAGTTATCTTTACTGCCACAAGATTGACAATGAATATCATACATGCTAATAAAGCTTTTCCATAAACCCATATTAATTCTTTCTATGTATTATTCTATCTACCGTTAAAGTTAGTATAATTGATATTATGAGAATACCAATGGCTGTATAATACCATTGAAACTCAGTATATCTTCCTATTACCCACCAAGTCATATCACAAGCTTCGTGCAACATAATAGAGAGAAAAAAGAATAATACTAAATGTTTCTTCATTTCATTGTTATACTTTTCATTCTTGGTTTAGAAGATACAACCATGAATATCATGGTGAATTTCTCCTGTAAAACATGAGAACTTGTGTTCACACTTTTCGCACAGAGAATGATTCAGTATTCCATGCAATTGCCCCCTGATAAACTGTTTGTTCACATAACATGCAAAACAATCGGGATGATAATAATATTTTTTATGGAAAATAATCATAGGTTTATCGGAAGCAGATAGTATCCGTCTAGGCATCCATTTAGGCATGACTGAAAATCCACTTTTAGCTCCCTTTGTTGCATATCCATATAATGTTTCACCTGTGTTTGCTATTATTTGTCTATCACCAACTTCAAATTGCTTACTACAGGAAGCACATAATTGCTTGTGTCTAGTAGGTTTTGTCCTAATAGAAAAGATATGAGAATGGACATAACCTTGCCTTCTCTTGCTCCATAAATCCAAATTATGTTTTACTTTTTCAGGTGTCATCTTTATTTCTCTGTAAAGCAAGCATATCTTATTTCACATTTATCACAATTTACTTCTTTACATCTAATTATATTATCAAATAAATTATGTTGGCATAATCCGCAGCCCCAAGTCAACACGTTATTAAACATTTCTTTCTCATTGTTATATGATGAGATTGTAGGATTAATTCCAGAGACTACTACCCTGTTGCCTTTATTAGCATACTTCAGCTTAATAATAATACCACAACTATTACAAACGCACACTAGCTGTTTTTTTGGTACGTTTCTCTTTATGCCATCCATAATATTTAAGACCTAATTCGTCAATTGTCTTATTAGCCATATCTCGCCCACACTTATTAGCAATTTCTCTCAAGCAAAGTGAAATGATGTTGTGGGAATAGGGTTTTAAATCTACATAGGGCAATTCTTCAATAATCTTTTGCCGTAATCTGGGCAAAGTTTTAGTTTTAGTCTTATACTTCTTCTTATTGATAGGAAATACAGACTCATTGATTTCTTCTTGCTCGGTAAAACATTTGAATCTTATTTTACAATTATCACAAATAGTAGTTTTAAGCATACTGTACTTCTTTTCCATTTACTTTGATAATAGTTACTTTGCCACCTTTTTCTAAATCAACAGTTAGAATTAAATCTCTAATCCACTCCTCAATTTTATCATACTGTCCTGTACCTAATGCACCATTGTAATCAAAACCACTAAAGCTAATATCTACTGTAGCTATTACCTGTTTTGGTTTCGTAATCTTTATTGCATTGGGTCTGATATTATCAGGAATATCAGCCAAAAGACACATAAATTTATTATCACAATTATCACACTTAGTAGTACCTTGATTAGACGATTTACACATTATTATATCATCAGATAATACTAATGGTTTTGGTATTGGTAGGTTCAAGTTCTTTGCCCCCTTAGTTCGATAGTTCATCATGTTTTATCCCCCATTTAAATAGTCTCCATTAAAAAATAAAAATATACGAGCATCTGCCACGTTTGGAGATACTCTCCCCATTATTTTTTATAAAAGAACCAAAATTTTTTATAAACATTTTATACTTTCCCCGATTTATTTACTAATGTTTCATCCTCATATATTCTTCATTACTTAATTCTGGATTTGTTTCTGTATAACATTTAAATCTAATCTCACAATCATCACACTTGTCAGGATAGTTATTACAAACAAATGGTGATTTATTGCCCCATCTGCCATTAATGATAAACAATTTTGCTGTGCCATTCAAGAATCCACTATTCTGAACAATGTCCGTATGCTTACAGGTTCTATTCCCACGCCTGTTATATATCCATATTGGGCAATTACATGTTAGATTTCCTATTTCATCCATTTTAATACGATATAACTTATCTGGATTAGATGAACTAGGAATGTCTGCTACAAAATTATATCTCTTTGCCATTTGTACTCCCCCCTTAAATACCGCCTTGTTTTATTATCAAAACTTTTACATATTTTTCTCCAACTATGGATACTAGCCACAAGCATAGGATTATAGTCAATATACACAGGTATTACTATTTTATCAGTTGGGTCTGTTGTCATACATTTGAATCTTATAAAGCAATTATTACATTTTTTATCATTAGCTAGACAATATTTACTTAGTTCTTTATTTGAGGAACACAACCACTGTCCATACTTTCCTGCATCATCAAAACTGTTCTTCATTTCATTGTATATTTGTGCCTTGCTTTTTTTAATGCTTTCTTTGAAACAAATCTTTTCCATTTTGGTTCGTTCGTTCCAGTATAACAACTAAACCTTTGGTCGCAAGAATCACATACCTCTTTTGGAATGTTTAATGAATCTTCTTTTATCTTATCCCACATTATAGCACAGTTTTGGCACAATGGCAAGATAACCAAACATAATTTCGTATCATCCTCTAATCTTCTTCTTTCAATAGTTCTATAATGAATTTGTGCGCCTTTCTTTATTCCACATCGTACACACCAAACCTGCTTATCAAACTTATCTATACAACTCTTACAGGCAGATACAGTCAATAATACATTATTACTCGTAACTATTTTCAAAGGTCTTATAGTAGTTTCTTCGGCACTACCTTGTGGATTGTTTACCCACCCACAAAGATAACACTTGCTTAGTTTGTGTCTTTTATATCTTCTTATATCTGTTGGAAATTGGTTCATGCTTTATCTGTCCAACAAGAATATCTACTTGCACAATCATTACAATGACTATCATCCATTGTTTCTATTGTTATTTTTATTCTCTTTTTCTTATTGGCATGAAGAAATTCTGTGATGTCTCCTAGAGGAGAATATCTAACTTCACCTTGCCACACTTCACCAAGAAAGAAATACTCATCTTCCTCATCTGAATCTTTAGAGCTTATCAATGTACCCTCAATCGTTACTGGTAATATTTTGTATAATTCACTCAATAATTCTTCTTTTCTTTTGTAAAGCTTTGATTTTTTATACCACAGTTCTTTGGGTATTCTGCCCGATTCTAATGTCATTAAGTGATAAATAGTATCTATCTCTGCATCAATTTCAACTATTTGTCCAAGTATTTCTTTTCTCTTGTTCATTCTTATCCACCTGTGAAACATGAGAATCTGTGTTTACATTTATTACAATCAAGTTCTGCTTTAATACTAGCATGACGAAATAATCTTGTCAACATACATATAAAACAGTTCGGGTGATAGTAGCAATATTTTATATATGAATAATTTCCAGTTAATTTATCTACCGCAATTTGAGCATCACCTTTAGAAAAGTACTCTTTACAATAAGCACATTTTTGCTCATGGTTAGTCGGTTTTATTCTCACATAAACATGAGAATCTTCTATAAAAAATTCATCTTGACCAACAATAGGTGGAAGTTTTCTCATTATTTTTTTAGCCCTTTTGGTAATTCTAATACTACTTTATCTCCTAATTTCTTATTCCATCCATACTCATGATGATTAGGGGTGAAAACCCACAAAGTCTTATGTTTTACCTCTTTAGGAAAATCACCATATCCATCAGTAAGATAGACAATTCCATCAATCTTTTTCTTTAATTTGAATACTTGTCCATTATGATTTTTATATTCTCCCTTATTAGCCAATTCAAATGGTGGTTTAAATGAAGTACCGCCTCTGCCTTTGGCATTGTATTTCATTTTCCTATATCTATATTCAAATACATCTTTAATATCGGCATCACATTGTACTATTGTAATTTTTACCCCTGCACTCCACATAGCACCACATTCTGTCCAGAATATAGATAATTCGTCATCAGAAATACTTCCAGAGGTATCTATAGAAACCATGATATGTGCTTTCATTTTAACCACTGAACCCATCATCATTGGGAATCTTTTATTCAATCTCTTTCTTGATGGAATCCAGTCCGCAAATTCTTCATATCCAACGAACTTTCTTAATATTGATTTCCAAGTTAAAGTTTTATGAGCTAGACATTCCTCAATCAAAGACTGTAGGTGTGCAGGAAGTGTTCCTTGACTCTTTTCGTGCATCTTGTTTACTGCTTTTTGCACCATATCTTTGATTTTCTCATGAGCCATTTCATGATTATCTGAACCTGCTCCCCACGCATCATGGTCGTCTAAACCTATGGGTACTTGCACACCATCTATATCAATGATACCATGCCCTGCTTGCTTTTTGCACTTACCACAATCAATTCCATTACCTTGTCCACTCTGTTTTTTATCACCATTTCCGTTACCATTTCCATTTCCACCCATCTTATCTTTCTTACATTGTTCACAAGATTGAGTCATAGCAGTACCAATCTTTATGGCTACCTTTGGTATCTCTTTCCATAAAATATCATAATAAATTTCCGCCCTTTTCTCTTTGGGCATACTCACTTTCTTGCCATTGATAGACATATTATCGGGGAAAAGCCCCTCACACTTATCTATCTTCGGGTCTAATACTTTGTGGCATTTTGGACATTCTTTTGGAAATTTGCTGTTAGCATCTTTGTGAACAACAATGTTGCAATCAGTACATAACCCACCAACAGGTAAACCTTTTACATACTGATTAATGGCAACATCGGTAGCAAGATTCCATACATAACCATTCCTACCCTCAATCCTAATCAGATGTTTGTTTAGTATATGCAATAATTCATGCTCCAATATTGCCATTTTCTCCTCTAATAACAAGCTGTTATAGAAGTCTGGATTAATATACAGATTAGGCTTTAAATCTTCTGTGATATTTACTGCGAGAGTTTTAACATCTCTAGTGATATGTCTCTTGAACTGTTGCAAGAAATATCCATAGAAGAATTTTCTTTGCAGTATAAACTCAATCACTTCAGATTCTATTGTAGCTTCAGCCATTTGTTACCTCTCTTAATGCAATCTAAATATATTTTTGCTTGCATTTTACTTTCCTAATTCATTTTGGTCAACTTTTTGTTAGTAAAATTTTTAAAACTTTTTTAGCTAGGGGCAGGGCAAAGAGGAACACCCACCTGCCTGTTCCTAGAAAGGAGTTCCCTGCCCCTAGCCTACTAGGAAGGATGGCTACTTCTTTTCCCATGCTTTCTTTAGCCTTACAAACAAGTCGTTTCGTCTATTTAACAATCTCTTGTTTACATCAGCGTTAGTAGCTAAATCCTTTAGCATACTAAAAGCAAGGTCGTCTGGTATCATCATCAGGAAATCGCCAACATTGTTTAATTGTTCTTCGCTGTATTTAGCACTTTCATTAGATGTACCCTGTGCAGGAGTAGCTTTTGTTATCTGTTTACCAATGCCAAACGATTCCAGAACTTCATCACAGGTATATCTGAGCAAATCAAATCTCTGCTCTTTAACTTGTTCCTCAATCTGCTTCTTTAGTTTTTTATCGAATTCATTGAATATTTGATTAGCTTTAATTGGTTTTTCTTTGGTATCTTTCAAACTTTCAATGAACGCTATTGCAGAAGAATCACCAATTATGCAACTTGCTACTTCTCCCCAAATCTGTCTGGGAATTTCTGGAAGAATAGCACTTAATCTCTCATAAGCTCTTGGGGTAGGACTTATTACTATTGGAATGTCAATTGCTTCATTACCTAACTGTCTTTCATCTGTGGCAATAAAATCAATCACTTCTTGAACGATACCATTATTTCTTGCCCAAGAGAACCACTCTTTTGTATCAGGAGTGAATTTAATGTTTAAGAACCTGTCAAGCAAAGCAGGGTCAAGTTCTGTAACATAATAATCTGCACCACTAGGATTGCAAGCACAAACAATCGCACAATTGTCTGGAATGACATGAGTATGTATTCTCCTATCCAGAACAATCTGGAAAGCTGCTTGCTGAACATCCATTCTGCCCCTGTTCAATTCATCAAAGAATAAAAGTTTCTTCTGTCCGTTCTGAGGAAACCAAGATGGCGGTAGCCAAATCGTTCTGCCTACAAGTTGAATTACCTTATTTTCTCGCTTCTTACAAATAGGACAATCCAAAATATTACCAGCAGTACCGAAAGTAGTATGACATATAGGACAGAAGTATTCTTGGACAGGCATACCAATAAGGTCGCCCACTTCCATCTGCCCTAATCGCAAGTCAACTATTTCATCAAATTCTAATTCCCTGCCAATCTGCTTTACTACTTGCGATTTTCCTATGCCATGCTTCCCCCATACCATAGGAGTGATGTGTTGCTTGATACATGCCTTTAGTACAACTTTCGTAGTCCCGACATTCATTTTTTTCCCCTTTCTTTTTTAACCCCTAATTATAGTTTATCAGGTTCTTCATGGTTTGTCAAGTTGGCAATATCTTCGATATGTTGAGAATCTTTGAACAGAAAATTTACCACCGAATCATTTATTTTTATATTTGCCGTCAATAGTGATTTGCCAAAATAATACTCATCATGATATGATAACCCCATCAAATTACCTACTCTTGCAAATTTGTAACTTTTTCCATTATGCTTGACATACTTCATAAAAGTAAGATATTCGTTTGCCAATGTTATTTTGTCTAAATGATTATAAGAAGTATTTGAAATACACCTTACACTGTCATATTTTACTTCTTTTAATTCTTTTCCATTGGATAATATGATATTGGTATTATTTAATGGAAAGGCTATTCTCCACAATTCCAGACCATCTTTAGTGTGGGTAGCACCATTGTTTAATAATACAGTTATTATTTTATCTACATCTATTAGGTCATTAAGCTTTACATTACTAGCACTACGATGATAATATCTATCATATCTACTTTGTTTATATTGAAACAACGCTTCGGCTCTGATAGCTGATTGTAAACTAAAATCAGTTTCGGCTAAATAGAAACCAGACTTGCTAAAAGGTGAATATTGTCTATTTACATGCTTCTGTGGCATTTGAATTCCTGTAGTCATAAGTACAACTTTATCTAAATCAATATCTGGATTGCAAATTTCATCCGTATTCTCAGTTTTTAAAAATCCACAAGTGCCTGTAAACCCTTTAAATTTATGTGAACATAAATTGCAAATACCCTTTTCATCTGTGATTAAAGTACCGTCTATTATGAAATAAATCTTATATTTAACAGACAAAGAGTTGAGATAATTTCTCAATAAGCTTATTGGATGGTCGTGTTGATGCAAATATTGTCTTTTTGGCAAGTCCTTCAAACCGACTGCGAAATAATAGCTATCAGTTTCAACAACGAAAGCATTATTTATTTTTACATCATCAGCTTTATTCATAATAATTATATTATCTTTAGTTTTTATCCACATTTGGTTCTTCCTCTATCAAAAGTTGTTTTGCTCCCCTTAATTTATCTGCCCATTTAATTTTATCTAATAACCACCCATCCCACATATCATCAGTAATTTCTGGTATCTGGTCTAATTGTACCCTAAACCTGTTTGCTAGTTTGAACAACTCTGATAATTGTCTAGGACTTAAAGGAAATCTATCACTATTATTTAACAAACTCAAAATGAATCCGACACTTCTTCCAGTTCTGCACTCACATAATCTATATAGAAGCTTTCTTGCCGACTGTTGCTCTTTAACTTTTTCCTCTGTCCATGCACAATTATCAATATACATATTGGTTACTATTCTCAATTGATTATCGGTTAAGTAACCTCTTTCTCGTAATTGAGTCAGTAAATTATCTATAAAATTTCTTGCCCAAATCATTTTTCCTCTAATCTCATTCAGTCTCTCAGCCACGTTAGGATAATCTTTATCAAACTCCTCTTTTCTTTCCTTTAATTGTTCCAAAATTAAAGTCTTTCCAAAAGAACCATGTGGTTTTGATTTTCTAGGTATTCGATTCATTCAATCCCCCAAGAAAATCCTCTGGTAGCCAATCACTCAATAATTGTTCGGTTATCTTATCAACTTCTTTGGGTAATTCTTTATAGCCAACACACTTATCAACTATCTTTAATAGTACTATGTTACTAACTAAATAAGACATAGCAATAGCGTTCACATCTCCCTGTGCCATCGTAATTCCTATTGCAAATCTCATTGATTGAATCCTTAAATACTGAAATAATGTAGGATTATTTTGCTTGAGATTTTCCATAGTATCATTAACCCATTTCATCATCTCTCCGCTTTTAATGAGATTCTTTATTTCTGAGTTTATATCAAATATTACTTTTTGATTAACCTTTGGTAGATTATTCATTATTCACCTTTTTCTTTTTCTTTTCTCTATGAGTAGGTCGCTTTACCAATCCCACTTCAAGCGATTCAAGATTAATCACTAAATTTTCTTGTGGACAAATTGCTTGCAGTTTAAGAATACTGGTACTCTTTTTTACTGCCTCTTGTAAATTCTTTACACAAGTTAATATTTCAGCATTGGCAAATGGTCTTAATTCTACCCTACCCTTATTACGAGCATAAATGAGAGCAAGGTTCTCGATAATTAAATTTCTCTCTAAAGACAGTTCTTCAACTCTCTTTAATACTACGGCTTTGCCAACATCACCATGCTCATGATAGATATGACTCCACTCTGTTAATACACCTTTAGTTACTTTTGTACTGCCTTTAGGTCTGCCCCTTTTTCCCATTATCATCTCCCATAATTACTATATTGGCGAGAGTGCTGAGTGAGCCACTAGCTGTTGGAATTGAACCACCATCTGCCTCAGTCCAGAGACTAGCTCCCTTAGCTCTTAGGGACTCAGCACTCCCATTACTTTAATTGTATAGATTCACTACCTGCACCGCACATAGGACATTTAATTTTAGATAATTTGTGTGAGAATGATTCCATTAACATAGGTAGATTAAATACTTGAATCCACTCATTCTTGCACTTACTACATAACAATGGCAAACTATTTTGTTGAGACTTTTTCTTTTCCATTTTTTCCCTTCTTAGACTCACCTTTTTCCTGTTTATTATCATCCAACATGGATTTTAAAGCATCTTCAAGAGATACTTTCTGGACTTGCTTCTCAGGTAAAGCTTGCAAAGTTCCACCATTTTTCTTGGTTTCAATTGCAACTTTCAAAGCTTCTGCATAGGTATCATGATAAACCCTGTGGTCAAAAGGCTTGGTCATTTTATTAATCACTTGACCTAGAAGATTTCTTTCACCGTCAGTAACTTCTACTCGTTGGCTTCTAGCAAGACCTACCATTGGTCTGACTTCATCGGCATAATACATAGTGGACATTATAATTCCGAGAATACCATCTCTTTCCTTTGCCTTTAATGCCACTAACTGCTCTTTATTGGAAAGAGTAATTTTGCCCAAAGCTACTTTGTGTTGCTCGTTCAGCTTTTCAGCTAGAAGTTGATAAGGCTTTATTCCTAATTCCTCTGGAGCTAAATTGTAAGGCAATTCAAACATATCAGGGTCAACTTCATCCATATTAACGAATCTATCTATCTTTACAGATTTGAGAGATTCTAATGGAATGTTATCAAAGTCCTGTTCAGTGAATTGCACATACTTGCCTTTTTCTATCTAAAAGCCTTTGATAGTATTTGCCTTATCAATGTTTATTTGGCTACAAACTTTGCAGTAGTTTTGCCTACCTAATCTGCCACCGCAACCCATGTGTAGTTCATGTGGATGCTGTGTGTGGTCTGTTACTGCCTTACTCATAGTAACAGGTATGATGATGATGCCCAACTCGATAGCGAACTTCCTCATAGTCCTAGCGTTTACCATTTTTTGCCTCCTTATTTTTATTCTACTACCTTTTTAAATCTTTGTCAAGCTTGAGTCCAACAAATGAATTTTTGCTCACATTGATTACATTCAATTGGTTTTCTAAATTTAAGTAAGGAAACACACCACATCAATTCTATTAATGCTTTTAATTCTTTGCCACAATTGCTACAAATAATTGGCGAAACAGTTGACGAAAAAATCATATCCTTATCTCCTACCACATGACTACATAAGGGGCAACAAAGATACGGAGAAACGAATGTCATTTAGTTAATAGAGATAGTATAGAATTCTTATCTATTGTCTCAGGAGATAAGTCTATCTCTGCTTCCTCTTTCTTTTCAACTAATACTGCACCTGCTCTTACTAAAACATCTTTCAAATTGATTGTGTTGGTATAATATTCTACTAGAAATTTTCTGCTATGCTCAGAAGCTTCGTTTCTTCTCGATGTTCTGGAAACACCCATATCACTTTCGGCAAAGTAGAATTTATGATTATCTCCCTCAACAGTCATTATGCCGAGTATCTTCTGTCGTTTGTTAGCAACAGTATTAGATACTGCAACTATATTGTTTGGATTAACCATATAATTCATTCCAAATTTAATAGCTTTTTCCTTTGCTACTATTATCTTAAAAGGAA
>Ga0233417_10000456_pt1 | contig 12206 bp, 11 predicted proteins | sample Sed_MG_FD_189023 | JGI IMG/M metagenome (GOLD analysis project Ga0233417, IMG submission 189023) | Sediment microbial communities from Lake Towuti, South Sulawesi, Indonesia - Sediment_Towuti_2014_0.5_MG | ecosystem: Environmental > Aquatic > Freshwater > Lake > Sediment | place: Indonesia... | reverse complement strand
AGATCGTACCCGGCGAGCTTCTCGTCCGGGTGGAAAGCTGCGGCATCTGCCATACTGATCTAAAGAAGATCAGTAGCGATCTTCTCCCGCCGCCGCGTGTCTACGGCCACGAAACGGCGGGTGTGGTCGAGCTAGCCGGCGCCGGCGTGACGAAGTACCGTTCGGGAGACTGGATTGTGGCCTTTCACCACATTCCGTGCCTCAGTTGCTTCTATTGCAGCAGGAAGCTTTATGCGCAGTGTGCTTTGTACAAGAAAGTCGGCATCACCGCCGGATATGAGCCCGCCGGCGGTGGGTTCGCGCAATACGTGAGGCTGATGGATTGGATCGTGGAACGAGGCGTCGAAAGGATCCCGCCTAACGTATCCTTTGATGCGGCTTGTTTTGTGGAACCCGTCAATACCTGTTTGAAAGGGATCGTTCAGGCCGACCCGCAACCGGAAGACACGGTGCTGATCCAAGGCCAGGGACCCATCGGCCTGATCTTCACAATGTTGGCCTGCCGGCTTGGATGTAAAGTTCTGGTCACGGACAGAATCGCAGGCCGCCGGGAGCTGGCCCGCAAATTTGGGGCGATGGAAGCGTGGGATCCGGCGGTGACTCCTGTCGCAGGTGAGGTCCGCGCCAGAACCCACGGGCGGGGCGCCGATCTGGTGATTGTTGCCGCCTCGGCCAAGGGTCTGGTGGACGAGGCCGTGCAGTGCTCCCGCCCAGGCAGTAAGATACTACTGTTTGCACAGACGTCCCGTACGGAGACCATATCCATCAGCGGGGCCGACATTTGTGTTGGGGAACGCCAGTTGATAGGCTCCTACAGCGCTTCGGTCGACTTGCAAAAAGAATCAGCCGAACTGGTTTTCAGCGGCCAGTTGCCGGTAGAAGAACTGATTTCCCATCGCATGCCGTTGTCGGATCTGAACACGGGGATCGACATGGCGTTGCATCCGGCCGACGGATCAATGAAAATTATTGTTCAGCCACAAAGGGTGGTAACCACGTGAAAAGCCAAATGATGGCCGCCGTTTTGTACGGCAGGGAAGACCTCAGGATCGAAACGGTGGCCACTCCCATGATCGAACCGGGTGATCTGCTCGTTCGGGTTCGTACTGCCTTGACATGCGGCACAGACGTCAAAGTATTCCGGAGAGGCTACCATGCCAGAATGATCGTCCCTCCTGCCCTGTTCGGGCACGAGCTGGCCGGGGACGTTGTGGCCGTCGGCGAAGAGGTCACTCGATTTCGGATTGGAGACCGGATTGTCGCGGCGAACTCCGCACCCTGCCGCCGGTGCCTCTACTGCTCCAAGGGGCTGGAGAATCTGTGCGCGGATCTGCTGTTCAACAACGGGGCGTACGCGGAGTACATGAGGATTCCGGCGAGAATTGTCGAGTCCAACACGTATCCACTGCCGGAACACGTCAGCTACCAGGATGCCGCCTTAAGCGAGCCGCTGGCCTGCGTGATGCGAGGTCTGGAAGAAACCGGACTCCAGGCGGGCGATCACATTGCCGTGATCGGCCTCGGCCCGATAGGTCTCATGTTCGTTCGCCTGGCGAAGGTGAAAGGCGCAAAAGTGATGGCCATCGGGCGCCGCCCGAGCCAGTTGGAGCAAGCCGCCCGAATGGGAGCCGACGAGCTGTTGCTCAGCTCGGAAGATGTTGTGGCGCGCGCCAAGGCGTGGAGCCGTGGCCACGGCGTCGATGTGGCAATCGAGGCGGTCGGCGTCCCGGAAACATGGGAGCTGGCGGTCAACCTGGTCCGCAGAGGGGGAACGGTCAACTTCTTCGGTGGTTGCCCGAACGATAGCCGTGTTCAGCTCGACACTTCCCTGCTGCACTATTCTGAGATCACCTGCAAAGCCAGCTTCCACCACACCCCTGTCTACATCGAGAAAGCCCTCGGCGCCATTTCGCGCGGCTATGTGACGGCTGACGATCTGGTGAACCGCGTCGAGCCCTTGGCGAATCTGCTTGAGGTGATGCGGTATCTGATGAGCCACAACGGACACATGAAGACCGCCATCGTTCCCTGAGCGGCCGTTCTGCCATGACCGCCGGCGAATACCTCCTGCCGATGGAGTTTCTGGCGAACTCGGAAGCGCTGGCACGCAGCTACAAACTGGATGAATCGCTCGCCTACACCAGGTGGCTGGCAACGCATCACTACGAGAATTTCCACGTCGTCTCCTTCCTGTTGCCGCGGCGGCTCCGCCAGGATTTCTACAACGTCTATGCCTTTTGCCGTTGGGCTGACGACCTGGGCGACGAAGCCGGCTGCGCCGAAGAAAGCCTGCGTCTGCTGCGCTGGTGGCGGGAACAGGTGGACGCGATGTATGCCGGCCGTGCGCAATTCCCCGTTTTTGTCGCCTTGCGGCAGACCGTCGAACGTCACAATCTGCCCCCGGAGCCCTTCCTGGATCTGATAACCGCTTTCGAGCAGGACCAGGTCGTCAGCCGCTACGAAACGCTCGATCAGCTCCGGCAGTACTGCCGCTATTCCGCCAATCCGGTCGGCAGGTTGATTCTTTACCTTTGCGGCTACAGGGACGCCGAGCGCCTGCGGCTTTCCGACGCCACCTGCACGGCCCTGCAACTGGCGAACTTCTGGCAGGATGTCAGCGTCGACCTGGAGAAGGGAAGGATCTACATCCCCACCGGGACGCTGTCTCGCCATGGGTGTACGGTGAGCGACGTGCTCGCAAGACGCTGCACGCCCCAGTTCCGGCTTGCCATGCGCGAACTGGTCGCGCTCACCAGGGAGCTTTTTGACGCCGGCCGGCCTCTGCGGGACATGGTCGGCCGCAGGCTTTCTCTCGATATCGACTTGTTCAGCCGGGGAGGGATGCTTGTGCTGAGCAAGATCGAGCAACTGGATTACGATGTGCTGTCGGCCCGCACATCGATTTCCCGGCGTGAACGGCTCTCGCTCCTCGCCGAAGCGCTGGCTCGCTGGCTGGTTCCTCAAGCCTCGTGACAGTCCGGTTGGCCGAGTCCTACGAGCACTGCCGCACCATTGCCAGGCAGCGCGCAAGAAACTTCTACTACTCGTTCCTGCTGCTGGACAACCGCCGCATGTTGTCCATCTGCTCGATCTATGCCTTTATGAGGAAGTGCGACGATCTGAGCGACGATTCGAAGGCGGGCGAAGAGGCGCAGGCGGTAGAGGCGCTCGAGGAGTGGCGAAGCAAGATGGAAGCCGGGCTACGCGGCAACTATGCGGACGAGCTGCTCTGGCCCGCTTTCCACGACACCGTGAACCGCTTTCAGATTCCTCCCCGCTACTTCCACGAAATGATCGATGGCGTGAAGTCCGACCTGGTCCGAAACCACTTCTCCACCTTTGACGAGCTATACCGCTATTGCTATCAGGTCGCCTCGGTGGCAGGATTGTCGCTGGTCCACATACTTGGCTTCAAGGAGGCCGAAGCGCTGCGATTGGCCGAGAAATGCGGCATCGCATTCCAGCTCACCAACATCCTTCGCGACCTCGGGGAGGATGCCAGGCGGGGGCGGTATTACATACCGCTGGAGGACCTGCGGCGATTCGGAGTCGGGCAGCAGGACCTGGCCGGCGGCGTGGAATCTCCCTCGATGGCTGAGCTGCTGCGCTTTGAAGCTCACCGGGCGAGGGACTATTACGTCCAGTCGCGGCCGCTGCTCGCGATGATTGAACCCTCCACACGCCCTTCGCTTTGGGCGCTGATCGAGATCTACTCCCGTTTGCTTGGCAAGGTGGAGCAAAAGGGCGTGGCGGTGCTCCACCGCCGCGTCCGGCTCTCCCCGCTCGAAAAGAGCCTCATCGTCCTCCGAGCTTTTCTGAGACTCTAGATTGTGGGGCGGGCCCCCTGGACCGCGGACGCCGCCCTTGCCGGCTCCGTCTCCAGCATCCTGCCGAGAAAACCGGTATCCAGTTTCCCCGCGATGAAGTCAGCGTGCTGCATGATCCGCTGATGAAGAGGGATCGACGTATGAATGCCCTCCACGACGAACATATCCAGCGCCCGGTCCATCCGGGCGATCGCTTCCATCCTGTCCTTGCCATGAACGATCAGCTTGGCCACCAGCGAATCGTAATAGGGTGGAATCACTCCGTCGGTGTAGGCCGCCGTGTCGACACGAACGCCAATACCGCCCGGAATGTTCAGCCCGGTTATCTTCCCCGGCGAAGGCGTGAACTTCTCCGGATGTTCGGCGTTGATGCGGCATTCGATCGAGTGCCCGCGCAGGCAAATGGCCGCCGGAAGCACCTCCGTGAGCTTCTCCCCCGCGGCAAGGCGGATTTGCGATTTCACCAGGTCCACGCCGGTAACCATTTCCGTCACCGGATGTTCGACCTGGATACGGGCGTTCACCTCGATGAAGTAGAGCTCGCCGGCGCCGTCCATGAGGAACTCCACGGTTCCGGCGCTCGTGTAGCCTACCTGGCGCATGGCGGCGGCAATCCTCTCCGACATCGCCGTCCGGAGTTCGTGCGAAACCGCCGGCGAAGGCGATTCCTCGACCAGCTTCTGGTGCCGGCGCTGAATGGAGCACTCTCTCTCGCCGAGGATCTTTACGGCGCCGTATGCGTCGGCGAGAATCTGGAACTCGATGTGGCGCGGGCAGGAGATGAATCGCTCCAGGTATACGTCCGCGCAGGAAAAAGCGGCTTCCGCCTCTTGCTGGGCTTGCGCGAGGAGATTGGGCAGATCCTCGGGCTGATTCACCACACGCATCCCGCGTCCGCCCCCGCCGGCCGATGCCTTGATGAGAACGGGGTAGCCGATTTGCGCGGCGATCTCCTGCGCCTCTTCCGCGCTGCCGACGATTCCTTCGGACCCGGGAAGGATGGGCACGCCGGCCCTTTGCATGGCCGCGCGCGCTTGCTGTTTGAGCCCCATCAGCCGCGTTACTTCCGGCTTCGGTCCGATGAAGCGGATCCCCGACGTTTCGCAAACCTCGGCGAATTCGGCATTCTCGCTGAGAAAACCATAGCCGGGGTGAATGGCGTCGGCGTTGGTGATCTCCGCGGCGCTGATCACCGAAGGGATGTCGAGATAGCTGCGCGCGCTCTTGGCGGGGCCGATGCAAACCGCTTCGTCGGCAAAGTGGGCGTGCAGGCTGTGACGATCGGCTTCCGAATACACCGCCACCGTTCGTACGCCCAACTCCTTGCAGGCGCAAATAACCCTTAGAGCGATCTCGCCGCGGTTGGCGATCAGGATCTTCCGAAACATTCCGGTCTAAAGGGGACGGATGGAATAGAGGGTCTGCCCATACTCGGCGGGCTTTCCGTTCTCGATGAACCTGGAGACAATCACACCGGCCGTCTCGGATTCGATCTCGTTCATCAGCTTCATCGACTCAATGATGCACAGCACCTGACCCGGCTGCACCGTGTCGCCCACCCGGACGAATGGATCGGAGCCAGGGCTGGGCGCTTCATAGAATGTACCAACGATGGGCGATTTCACGTAGGTCAGGTTAGGATCTTCCCGCTCGTTGTCAAGGGCCGGCACTTCCAGCGCCGGCGCGGGCGCGTTTGCAGAAGCCGCCACCGATTGCAGCGATGCAGTCTGAACCAGAACTTCCTTGTGCACGTTTCCGCTGTCGCGGCGGATGCGTACGCGGTTACCCTGCCGCTCCACCTCCAGTTCCGCCACCCCGGTGTCAATGACCAACTGGATCAATTGTTTGATTTCATCAAGGTTCATTGCTGCACGAATCGCGAGCGTCCGACCAAAGCATCAAACCACGAATAAGTCCTTGGAAGTAGGAGTCAGATTGCGGCATCCTGCCCCGGTTACGGCGATGGTGTCTTCGATTCGGACACCGCCCACTCCTTCCAGGTAGACTCCCGGCTCGATCGTGACCACCATGCCTGCCTGCAACGTCGTTTTCTCGCCTTGTCCCAATCTCGGCTTCTCGTGAATCTCCAGGCCGAGGCCGTGACCCGTGGAATGCACAAAGTATCGATGGAGCCGGTGCTTGCGGAGGACCTGCCTGGCTGTCGCATCCACTCGTTCGGCGGCGATCCCCGGCCGCACTACGTCGATAGCCGCCAGTTGCGCTTCCAGGACGGCCTTGTACAGCTCGAGCACCTCCCGGGATGGCGCGCCAACAAAGGCCACGCGCGTCATGTCGCTGGTGTAGCCGGCGCTCCGCGCACCCATATCTACCAATACTAACTCATTGTTCCCGATTGGTTTGTCCGTTGGCTGCGCATGTGGCAGGGCGCTGCGCTCTCCCGACGCGACGATGGTATCGAATGCCGGCCCGGAGGCGCCCAGCCGCCGGAGCTGATAGTCGATTCTTGCGCCGACGTCGCGTTCCGTGACGCCCGGCCTGAGGAAACGGACCACCCGCCGAAAGGCCTCGGAATTCAGCCTTGCCGAGTTCGCGATGGCCTCCACCTCGGCCGCCGTTTTCACGATTCGCAGCGATTCCACAAGTCCCGCGGCCGGTTTCAAACTCGTCCGGCGCGTGATCCCCTTGGAAAGGGCAAAGTAGGATTCGCAGGGCAGGTTCGCAGGATCGAAGCCGAGCGCACCGCACCTTTTGACATCGGCGGCGACGGCAATACCCAAAGCTCCCTTCACCACCCGCACCCGGCAATCCGTCTGCCCGGAGGCCTGAATCTCGTATCGCGGGTCGGTATAGAGGGTGCAATCGTCCGGCGTCGCCAGCAGCCATCCGTTGCTTCCGGTGAAGCCCGACAGGTACTCGACGCTGGCGGCGGAGGAAACCAGCAGCGCCTCCAGCCTGTGCTTCTTCAGCAGACCGGACAACCTGATCCGGCGGCCCGAAAACTCCGATGCAGCCATGACCTGTTAAGGCGGGCGCAGCGGTCAGTGACCCACCCTGAGCAACAGCTTGCCGGACGTTTTGCGGCTGGCAAGGTCGATGTGGGCCTGCGCGGCGTCCGCCAGCGCGTATTCGCGGTCCACCCGTACTTTCAGCGATCCGGAAGCGACGGCTTCCAACACCTCGTTCGCCCTCCAGAGCAGCTCCTGCCGCGTCGCCGCGTAATGCGCCAGCGACGGGCGCGTCAGAAAAAGCGAGCCCTTCTGGCTCAGCAGCAACGGTTCGATCGCCGCCGCCGGCCCGCTGGCATTGCCGAAACTGACCATCATGCCCCGCGGGCGGAGGCAGTTGATGCTTTTGAGGAACGTCGCCGCGCCGACGGAATCGTAAACCACATCGACGCCCTTCCCGCCCGTAATCCGCTTCGTTTCCGATTCGAAGTCTTGCTCGCTGTACAGCACCACTTCATCGGCGCCCGCCTCCCTGGCAAGCTTCGCTTTGTCAGCGGAACCGACAGTGCCAATCACCGTAGCGCCCAGGCTCTTGGCCATCTGCGTCAACAGCAGGCCGACGCCGCCGGCGGCGGCATGAATCAGCGCCGCGTGGCCTGGCTGGAGCGCAAAGGTGGACTTGACCAGGTAATGCGCCGTCATCCCTTGCAGCATCACCGCGGCGGCGGTGGCGTCGTCAACCGTCTCAGGCAGCTTTACCAGTTGCCAGGCCGGTACGGCGGCGTATTGAGCATAGGAACCCCGCTCCATCGCGTAGGCCACACGATCCCCCACCTGGACCTCGGAAACGCCGGGACCGGCGGCTTCCACGACGCCGGCCGCTTCCATGCCGAGTTGCAGCGGCAGATTGGCCTTGTATAGGCCGGTCCGAAAATAGATATCAATGAAATTGACTCCGGAAACGCCGATCTTCACCAGCGCCTGGCCCGCCTTCGGCGCGGGGGCGGGAACCTCTTCCAGACGCATTTGCTCCGGTCCCCCGCATTGATGAACTAGGATCGCTTCCATTCCCAAACCTTTCTCCGGATGTGAACCGCAGCAGCATAGGTTAGCAGATACGCGAGCACGAACGGAAAGAGCGCCAGGCGGGCAACCGTTTGAACCGCCCCTGCTCCGGTCAGCCCCGCCCGGAACAGCACGAAGTGCTTGACCGTGCGCCAGCGTCCCCAGTCCAGCCAGAAGTGGTCGCCGTTTTCATTGACGATGAAAACCTTTGCCGGCAAACGGAGAGCGAGCGCCCACTTCCACTTGGTCATGATCGGCTCGGCCGAGCAGATCATCCCCAGCACGGTATAGCGATTCCCGGCCAGTTGCCGGTACAGCTCTTTCCTGGCTAGCGGGCCGACGAACTCGTAGACCCTATAAATACGCCCGCGCTCTTCCCGAAACGTGGCCGGTTGCCCTGGGTAGCAGGTCACCACGTCGAGGCGGATGTTGTCTTCGCCGGCGTCATACAGCCCCGGAAGGAAATTCTCCATCAGGTAGCGGGAGCCGCTTTCAATCATCAACACCCGGTCGATGACTGGAATTCTTCTGGACAGTACGAGTCGCAAGGGAACGATATACGCTCAGACGCCCCAGCAGTAATCCTCCATCGCCCTTTCGACGGATTCGTCCTGGCCGGCAAGGCGCATCAACTCCAGCCGGATGGCGTCAAGTAGGGCCAGCCAGCTCGCCTCAATCACGTTCTCGGAAACCCCGACCGTGGCCCAGCTCCGGCGGTGATCGGACCACTCTATCAGCACCCTCACTTTGGCCGCAGTTCCCTTCTTGGTGTCGAGCACGCGCACCTTGTAGTCGGTCAAGCGGACTTTGGATATCTCCGGATAGAGCGGCGAAAGACACTGGCGAAGGCAGAGGTCGAGCGCATTCACAGGGCCGTGCCCGCTCGCCGTGGCCGAATGAATGCCGTCCTTCGCCTTCAGGTTCACCGTGGCCGTGGTGATGGTCTGGCGGCCCCCGGAGGTCTTCGTTGTAGCTTCAAAGCCGATCACCTCAAAGAAGTTCATTCCCGGGTTGATCGCATCGCGCACCATCAGCTCGAACGTTCCTTCGGCGGCCTCCAGTTCGTAGCCCAGGTACTCCATCTGCTTGATGCGCTCAAGCAGCCCGCGGCGCGCCTCCTCGGTAAGACGTCCCTCCAGGCCGTGCTGCTTGAGCTTGTAGAGGATGTTCCCGCGCCCCGACAGATCGCTTAACAAGACTCGCTGGCGGTTGCCGACCACTTCCGGGGAAATGTGCTCGTACGTGGATGAGTCCTTCAGCACGGCGCTGACATGAACTCCACCCTTGTGGGCGAAGGCGCTGTGCCCCACGTAGGGCTGGTCGTTGCGGAGAGGCAGATTGGCCAGCTCGGCAATGAAACGCGCGGCCGAAGTCAGGCCGCCCAGCTTCTCGGTGCCGATTGTGGTGTGCCCCATCTTGAGCTCGAGGTTGGCGATGATCGAGCAGAGATTCGCGTTGCCGCAGCGCTCGCCGTAGCCGTTCATGCAGCCCTGCACGTGCGTGGCGCCCTCCTCCACCGCCGCCAGCGCGTTCGACACGGCAACATCGGAGTCGTTGTGCGGATGGATGCCGATGACGCCGTCGAAGCGCCGCCTTACTTCGGCGACGATTTCGCGCAGCCGCGTCGTCAGCGTGCCGCCGTTGGTGTCGCAAAGGCAAAGCACATCGGCCCCGGCGTTCTTGGCCGCCTCCAGGGTGCGAAGCGCAAACGACGGATTAGTCCGGTATCCGTCGAAGAAATGCTCGGCGTCGTAAACGACTTCCCGGCCGTGATCCTTCAGGAACCGGACCGTTTCCGAAATGAGCCTGAGGTTTTCCTCCTCGTCAATGTTGAGAGCGCGATGCACATGCAGCTCCCAGCTCTTGCCGAAGATGGCGACGGCCGGCGTCTGAGCCTCCACCAGCGCAAGGACGTTGGGGTCTCTGTCCACCCGGTTCTTCGCAAAACGGGTTGAGCCGAAGGCCGTCAGCTTCGCATGGTGCAGCTTCAATTGCCTCGCGCGGGCGAAGAACTCCTTGTCCTTGGGGTTCGAGCCCGGCCAGCCGGCTTCGACATAGTCGATGCCCAACTCATCCAGCTTTTGGGTGATGACCAGCTTGTCATCCACCGAATAGGAAACGGCCTCGCCCTGCGTGCCGTCGCGGAGCGTTGTGTCGAACGTGAAGATTCTCATCCCGCTGCCTGGGAGAATCAGCCGGCGGCCACCGGGGTCTGCTGATCCTGCGGCACTCCCAGCTCCTTCTTTTTTCGCAGGAAGGTCATCATTTCGCGCAGCTCCCGGCCGACCCGCTCAATCGGCAGGTTCCGCGCGCCGTCGCGCATGGCGAGAAATTGCTTGCGGCCGCTGCGGTTTTCCTCAATCCACTCCCGGGCGAACTGTCCGGACTGGATCTCCGCCAGGATTCGTTTCATCTCCGCGCGCGTCTCGGCATTGATGAGGCGAGGCCCGCGCGTGTAGTCTCCGTACTCGGCGGTGTCCGAGACCGAATAGCGCATGTAGGAAAGCCCGCCCTCATAGATCAAATCGACGATCAGTTTCAGCTCGTGCAAGCATTCAAAGTACGCGATTTCGGGCGCGTAGCCGGCCTCAACCAGCGTGTCGAAGCCCGCTCTGATCAACTCGCTCACGCCTCCGCACAAAACCGACTGCTCGCCGAACAGATCGCTTTCGGTTTCCTCGCGGAACGTCGTTTCGATGACGCCTGCTTTCAGGCAGCCCAACGCCAGCGCATACGCTAGGGCGCGCTGGAGGGCTTCTCCGGAGGCGTCCTGGTGTATCGCGACCAGCGCCGGCACGCCGACGCCTTCCGTGAATAGCTCCCGGACGCGGTGCCCCGGCGCCTTCGGAGCAACCATCGACACATCCACTCCGGCCGGCGGCTTGATCTGGCCGAAGTGAATGTTGAACCCGTGGGCAAACATCAGCGTATTGCCGTCCTTCATCCCGGGGGCGATCTCCTGGTTGTAGAGATCGGCCTGGATATGGTCGGAAACGAGGATCATGATCACGTCGCCGCTGGCGGCGGCCTGCCGCACCGGCATCACCTCCAGCCCGGCATCCTTGACCTTTTGCCAGCTCTTGCTGCCCTCATACAGGCCCACTACGACATTCAGTCCTGAGTCCCGGAGGTTCAGCGCGTGCGCATGACCCTGGCTGCCGTAGCCAATGATGGCAACCCGCCGGTCTTGTAAAAGAGAGATATCCCCGTCCTTTTCGTAAAAGCGTCTAGGCATTCAACACTCCATTGTTGCGTTCAGATCTGGCCGCCGGCCCCGTCGGTACGGGAGAGGACAGCCGCAGCTTCCGCTGCTCCAGCGAAACGGCGACGATCCCGGAGCGGGTGACCTCAATATCGCCGTAGCTTCGCATGACGTCGACAAACTCGTCCAGCTTTTCCGGCTCGCCGGTGGCTTCCAGCGCGAAGCCTTCCACCGAGGAATCGATCACCCGGGCGCCGAAGATTTCCGCCTCTTTGAGGATGGCCGTGCGCGCGTCGATGGGCGCCCGCACGCGCATCAGCAGCAGCTCGCGGGATACCGACGGGCTCTCGGTCAGATCGGCGGCCTGAAGCACATTGACCAGCTTGTTGATCTGCTTGATGAGCTGCTTGCGCAGGCTCGGATCGACGTCAACCACAATCGTCATGCGCGACAGCGTCGTGTCCGTGGTCGGCGCTACCGTCAGACTCTGGATGTTATATCCCCGGGCGCTGAGCACGCCGGTCACCCGAAGCAGGGCGCCGGGCTTGTTTTCCAGAAGTATGGAGATCACTTGTAGCATGGTTCAGCTCGCGTCTCAATCCCCGACGGGAACGGGCTTCGGAGGGCCCAAGACCATTTCATTGATGGCGCCGCCGGCGGGAACCATCGGGTAGACATTCTCATAGGGCGATACCTTGACATTCAACAGGTATGGCCCCGGCTCCCTGACAGCCTCTTCCAGCGCAGCCGTCAAATCACCGGGCTTCTCGATCGTTCGCCCCCGGAACCCGTATGCCTCGGCGAGCTTCGCCGCGTCGGGGAAGCAATCCAAGGTCACCTGGCAAAGGCGGTTATTGTAGAACAACTCCTGCCATTGCCTGACCATGCCCAGGTAACCATTATTCATGACGACGATCTTGATCGGCAGGCCGTAGTTGACGATCGTCGCCAGCTCCGGAATCGACATCTGAAAGCCGCCGTCGCCGACGACCGCGAACACCAGCTTGTCGGGCCGCGCGAACTGCGCTCCGATCGCCGCGGGCAGCCCGAAGCCCATTGCACCGAGACCGCCGGAATTGATCCACAGCCGCGGCTGGTTGAAGCGGATGAACTGCGCCGCCCACATCTGGTGCTGGCCGACGTCGGCCGTCACGATAGCCTCTCCGCCCGACAGCCGGTCAATCTCCACCATCAGGTGTTGCGGCT
>Ga0233417_10000455_pt1 | contig 12210 bp, 11 predicted proteins | sample Sed_MG_FD_189023 | JGI IMG/M metagenome (GOLD analysis project Ga0233417, IMG submission 189023) | Sediment microbial communities from Lake Towuti, South Sulawesi, Indonesia - Sediment_Towuti_2014_0.5_MG | ecosystem: Environmental > Aquatic > Freshwater > Lake > Sediment | place: Indonesia... | reverse complement strand
GAGGACGGGACGACGCTGAAGGTGGCCGCGGCCGCTTTCAGCGTGTCCTCGGCGGCGGCCCATCGCGGGTGGCATCGCTGGCTGGAGGCGGGAGAGGAGCCGCGGCCGCACGCCGTCGTGTCTGTTTGATGGCTCGAGCCGGCGGCGTCGCTCGCCGGGCAGCTTGCGGCGGTGCTGGAGGAGGCGATCTGTGCGTGCCGCCGGCAGACCGGTTGGACACCGCGGCTGGTTGCCGGTGCGACCGGCTTCGCGCACTCGACCGTATGGAAGGTGCTGAAGCGGGCCGGCCTCTCGCGGCCTCCCAGGCGCGCGAAGGAGCCGGGCAAGAGCTACGAGTGGTCGGGCCCGGGCGGTCTGCCGCACATGGACACGAGCCGCTACGCCCGCTTCCTGCGACCCGGGCATCGGGTCACCGGAGACCGCTCGCAGCGATCACGCAATTGGATGCGCCCCGAGACGAGGGTGGGCTACGACTTCGCCCACGCGATCGTCGACGACGACTCCCGCCTCGCGTACGTCGAGCTCTACGGAGACGAGAAGGCGGTGACCGTCACCGCCTTCGTCGAGCGGGCGCTCGCCTTCTTCGCCGAGCACGGGATCGTCGCCGGCGCCTCATCACCGACAGTGCCTTCACCTACGTGCACAACCGCTCGCTCCGCGAGCTTCTGGCACGCGAGGGCATCCGGCACCTCACGACGCAGCCCTACCGGCCGCGCACCAACGGCAAGGTCGAGCGCTTCCACCAGGCGATGGCCCGCGAATGGGCCTACGGCCTCGCTCACCCCTCACATCGACAGCGCAACGAGGCGCTGCCACATGGGGTCAACCACGACAACCGGCGAAGGCCACACAGCTCGATCGGCGACCGGCCTCCGGTCAACCGCGTTCACGCTGTGGGTAGGACACCTAGCCCCCGGCGCGCAGCGCGAAGACGACCTCGTCCACCCGGCCTTCGAGCAGGAGGTCGACGAGGCGTCGGCGGTCGACGTCCCGAAGGCCTCGTGGACTCGTGAGCACCTCGAAGAGCTGCGACTCGTCGAGACCTGCCTCCCTCGCGGCTGCGACGATTCTCGTGATACCGGGCCGGATCTTCCCTTCGTCGAACTGCCAGGCGGGGTAGCGCCACTCGGTCGATCCCGGATCGCGGACTGCGATGAGCTCTCCGTCACGGCGCATCGCCTCGATCCTCGCCGGGTCGACCCCGAGGCGCACCGCGAGCCAAGGAGCGGCGAGGGCGTCGGGGTAGCGCGTCTTGGTCGCCATGCTCATTCGCCGCGGAGCCTAGTCGACTCACGCTCCCGACCCGCGGCCGATCTCACCTCTTCGGAAGGTGCGGAGAAGTCGGGCCGCGGCCGATACAGGTTGTATGGGGCGTTTCGCCGCGCTCACCGCCGCCGTGCTCGTTGCCGCCGGGATGTCGGCCTCAGCTAGAAGCGCGCCTCCCCCGTCGTGGGCCTCTCCCCAGATCGCGGCGGTCGTCGACGCCGGGCTGATGGCGCCGTCGATCGACGAATTCCGTCCCGACGACCCGCTGACACGTGGTGAGCTCGCGACGCTCATCGCGAGCCTCGGCAGCCCCATCGCGGTCGACGAGCCGGACAAGTCGGTGACGGTGCGAGAGCTCGACGCGCGGCTCGTGACCGTGCTCGGCCTGCGTGCGTACGCCCGCGACATCCGCCAGGCGGCCGTCGCCGGCGGGCTGCGGCCGACACCCTGGCTCGGCACGGAGACCGTCGCACGGCTCCTCCGGCTCAGGGTCAACCATCCGCGGCCGCTGGACGAGATCGAGCTTCAGGTCTCACAGCCGGTGACGCGGGCAGAGGCCGCGTACTCGGTCGCGCGGATGCTCCTGCTGCAGACGGCCGAGATCGAGGCGGTTCGCGCGACCGCCTTGACCTTCTCGCTACCTCCGTTGAGCGAGTTGCAGCGCCAGGTGCTCGAACGCGCGCTCCGCTTCGTCGGCTCGCCGTATGTCTGGGCGGGCACGTCCGAGCGGCCGCAGCAGCTCTTCGGGAGACTCCTCCCTGGTGGGTTCGACTGCTCGGGGCTCGTCTGGCGCGTCTTCAAGACCGAGCCGTACGCCGACGCTCCGACGCTCACGCAGGTCCTGCACGGGAGGACGACGTACGCGATGAGCGGTGAGATCCCTCGGTCGGCGCGGCGGTCGTGGTCGGAGCTGCAGCCCGGCGACATCGTGTTCTTCGGCGCTCGCGGTCACCGCTCCAAGCCGACCGAGGTCGACCACGCCGGCATCTACGTCGGCAACGGCTGGATGGTGCACTCGTCGGGCTTCGGGACGACGATGACGCCGCTGACGGGCTGGTACGAGACGAGCTTCGCCTGGGCCCGGAGCCCGCTGGCCGAGGCCGGCCTCGACTACTGACGCCGCTCCGCCGAGCGCCAGGCGATTCGTCGTTGCCCGAGGTCAGCCGGAAGGTAGCTTCGACCGCCGGGGTGTCGAGGCGGCTGCCTTCGCTGCTAAGAGGAGCACGCTCGGGTCGAAGCCCGGATCGTTCGCCTGGGCGAGCGGTTGCCTGCCGCATCGAGGGCGAAGACCGTAAACCGGTACGACTTGCCGCATTCGAGCCCACGGATCCTGAAGCTCGTGCCCGACGGCCGCCCGACCCGCTTTCCGCGGCTGTACACGGCGTAGCGGGTGACGCCGACGTTGTCACGGGCGGGGCTCCAGGCGAGCGTGACCGTGGAGGGGGTCGAGGCCCGGGCGACGAGACCGGAGACCGCAGCGGGCGGGCGCGTGTCGTGCCCGCGCTGGCTCGTGGGGGCGGTCGGTTTCGCGCTGTCGGGCGCCGTAGCGGCCGATGGCCCACTCAGCACGACGAACGTGCGCGTTCCGAGCAGCTTGCCGTAGCGGCTCGTCGATGGCGAGCCGAACCCCGGCCAGACGTACCAGGTGTACCGGCCCGGGGTCAGCCGGAAGGTGCGGCCGCCGTACGTCCACGACGCCTGGAGGCGGAGAGACGGGCTGCGGGGCCACGCCGTCATGATCTTCGCGCCGTCTCGATACAGCTGGACGTTGTAGTAGCTCGCCGACGGAACCGCACTCCAGGCGAGCAGCGGTGGTGCCACCAAGCGCGCTCCCGCCGCCGGGCTTCTCAAGGAGGGCTTGCTCCCCGTGGGCTTCGCCTGTGTCGGCTTCGTCTGCTCCGGTTTCGTCACCTTCGGCTTCGTCACGGTCGACGTGACGGACGACACGCCGGGCTTCACGACCAGGCCCTTCACTGCCCCGTTCCCGGCCTCGTCGTAGGCCGTGACGGTGTACCGGTACGTGACGCCGGGCTTGAGCCGCCGATCGGTGAACGTGCGTGCGCGTCCGTCGTACACGGAGGCGGGCTTCCTGCCCTTCAATCCGGGCTGCCGGACGACCGCGAACGAGTATGCGTCCTTCGACGCCGTCCACCTGAGCACGACCCCACGGCTCGCGATCTCCGCCTTCACACGTGCGAGGACCGGAGGTTTCGTGTCGTACCGGAACTCGAAGTTCGCGGGCTGACTCGTGTTGGCTGCCTTGTCACGGCACGTGCCCGACAGCGCCGTCTTGGGAGCGTCCGGCCCCCTGTACTGGACGGGGGGCGCGCAGGCCTCGATCCCCGAGGCAGCATCCTGGCCGAGGAAGGAGACCGTGAGAGCGCGGTTGTACCACCCGTTCCGATCCGGCGGCCGCTCCGGCTTCGCCTCCGCACTCGGGGGCGTCGCGTCGTACTTGAGGTCGAACCCGGTGCTTGCGGTATTCCCGGCGTTGTCGGTGCAGCTGCCGGGGACCGACGCTCCGCCGGTATCGGGCCCGCCGTACTCGGCCGAGGAGCAGGACGCGACACCGGAGAGCGAATCGGAGCCCGAGAAGCTGATGGAGACCTTCCGGTTGTACCACCCGTTGGCGTCGGGGCCGCGATCTGCCGACGCGGACACACGAGGTGGCGCCGTGTCGCGTCGGACGTTGGCCGTCGTGGTCCGCGCGCCGTCGGCGTTCGACCACGTGCAGGACACGGGCGTGCCCCCCGTGTCGTTCGAGATCGTCACTGAGCCGCAGCCGCTCGCGGTGACTCCAGCGGGTGGCGCGCTCCAGGTGACGGTGACGTCCTGGGTATGCCATGAGGAGCAGTCGGACGGCCCCGGCGAGCACGACGGGTCCGGGGGTGCGGGTGGGGGTGCAGTCGCGGCCGACTGGGGCAGCGCGAGGACCGCGAGCGCGGCGAGAAGAAGAAGGAGGAGAGCAGGCGTCTTCCGGGCTCTCATGCCTTCGCACTCCTTCCGTCTGCGCGTGTCACGAGATAGAGGAGGCTACTGCTCGCGAGGACCAGCGCCAGGAGCGCGAGAGCGCCGCGGACGAGCAGGTCCTCCGGAAGCGCTGCAGCGAAAGGCGCCGGCGCGGTCGCGACGCGCGTCGGCATCTCCGCGCGCGGGATCACCCTCGGCGTCGTCTGCGTCGACGTGGAGGTCTTCGCCTTCGTCTGTCTAGGGGTTGTGGCTCGTGCCTTCGTGGTGGGTTGCTGCTTGCCCGTCCGGGCCGGCGTCTGAGTCTTCGTCTTCGTCGTCGGTCGGGGCGAGATCCCTGTCGAGGAGGACCGAGCCGTCGTCGGGGCCGCGGGCGCACGCTCCGGGGTCGGGGTCGGCGCACTGCTCGTCGACGGATAGGGATCAGGCGCGGGCCTTGCTGCCGAGCTCGTCGACGGTTGCGGTGCGGTGGCCTCGACGGGGAACGGATCGGGGGCAGGCGATGCAGCTCGGGCCGGTGACGCGAAGAGCGAACCGATCGTCACGGCGATCGCTCCTCCCAGCGCCAGGAAGCTGGCGGCCGAGACCGGACGCGCATCTACCGGCCGCTCGTTCGGCCGCCAACGCCGCAGCTCTGCCGTCCCTGCTTCCACGAGCCCCCCCTGGCCCGACGCTCTAATGTCAATGGACGCTACCCCGCTTTCTCGAAGCCGTCAACAGACGAGCAGGCGCGAGACAGCGGGAAGTATCCGCCGGCCGCTGGCGCGGCCGGCGGACGTGGTCGTCCTGTCTATGCGATCGTCGGCATCACCTCCGGTCCTTCCGGTGCCACGCCGTCTTGCGATGCTCCACCCTGTCGTACGGCCATCGCTGAGCGCTGGCCGCGAGTGCGGCGGTGCGCTGACCCGTCTTGTCTGACTGGCCGACCGCCTGGATGCCGGCGTCGCCTTTGCAGCCGCACGACGGTGCCTGGAGCTGGCGGACGCCTTGCAGCGTCGCGTTCCAGTTCACGGCCGTCGCTGTGGACGCGGCCTCGTTCGACTGCCGTACGGAGGGATCGTGCCCGGGGCTGAGGGTTCGTACCGGCGTATGGCTATTGCCGATCGACGAGTGGTCGCCGCAGTGGCACGGCGGCTTCAGCCCGAGTTGCTCCGTGACAGCGAGCGCCGTCGCGCCCTGCTCGTTCTGTGCTGACTGGCCGATTGCCTGGATGCCGGCCCCGCAGCAGCCATAGCCAGGGCGTTCATGCTCCTGCTTGCCCTGCGCCTGCTCGGCCGACTGGTCGGTCCAGTTGCCGTTCCCGGCCTCGGCGTTCGAGGAGGCCGTGTTCGACTGCGAGACCGAGCCGCCGTCACCGGGGCTGAGGACGCGGATGGGTGCGTTCTCGTTCGACGCCCCCTCTTGGTGCGTCATCGCGAGCGCATCCGCGCTCTGGGCGTTGTCGGCCGACTGTCCGACCACCTGCATGCCCGAGCCAGCGCCCTGGCCCTGGTCGGCGGCCTGCTTCGTCCAGTTCGTGTTCCCTGCCTCGGCGTTCGAGGAGGCCTCGTTCGACTGCGAGACCGAGCCGTCGTGACCGGGGCTGAGAACCCGGACCGAGCTGTTGCTGTTCGACGGCTTCGTCTGCTGAGTGGCGGAGAGGGCGGTTGCCCCCTGCTCGCTCTCAGCCGACTGACCGACGATCTGCGTCCCGGCGCCCCCGCACTTGCAGGAGGCTCCGGCCTGCGCCTGCTCGGCCGACTGGTCGGTCCAGTTGCCGTTCCCGGCCTCGGCGTTCGAGGAGGCCGTGTTCGACTGCGAGACCGAGCCGCCGTCACCGGGGCTGAGGACGCGGATGGGTGCGTTCTCGTTCGACGCCCCCTCTTGGTGCGTCATCGCGAGCGCATCCGCGCTCTGGGCGTTGTCGGCCGACTGTCCGACCACCTGCATGCCCGAGCCAGCGCCCTGGCCCTGGTCGGCGGCCTGCTTCGTCCAGTTCGTGTTCCCTGCCTCGGCGTTCGAGGAGGCCTCGTTCGACTGCGAGACCGAGCCGTCGTGACCGGGGCTGAGAACCCGGACCGAGCTGTTGCTGTTCGACGGCTTCGTCTGCTGAGTCGCGGAGAGGGCGGTTGCCCCCTGCTCGCTCTCAGCCGACTGACCGACGATCTGCGTCCCGGCGCCCCCGCACTTGCAGGAGTGTCCGGCCTGCGCCTGCTCGGCCGACTGGTCGGTCCAGTTGCCGTTCCCGGCCTCGGCGTTCGAGGAGGCCGTGTTCGACTGCGAGACCGACCCGTCGTTACCGGGGCTGAGGACCCGGACCGAGACGTTGCTGTTCGACGGCTTCGTCTGCTGAGTCGCGGAGAGGGCGGTCGCCTCCTGGTCGTTGTCAGCCGACTGACCGACCACCTGGCTTCCAGCTCCGCCGCAACAGTCGCTTCCGGCCTGCGACTGATCGGCAGCCTGCTTGGTCGCGTTCATGTTTCCGGCCTCGGCGTTCGAGGAGGCCTCGTTCGATTGCGAGACCGACCCGTCGTTACCGGGGCTAAGGACACGCACGGAGATGTTCTCGTTCGACGGTTCCGTCTGGATCGTCTCTCCGAGAGCCAGAGCGTCCTGTGCGCTCATCGCCGACTGGCCGACGGCCTGTGTGCCCGAACCACCGGCCTGCGCCTGCTCGGCGTTCTGGTCGGTCCGATTGAGATTGGCAGCCGTGGCATTCGACGACGCCGTGTTCGACTGCGAGACCGAGCCATCGTCGCCCGGGCTGAGCACCCGGACCGAGATGTTCCGGTTCGCCGGTTCCTGTTGTGCTGTCCCTGCAGCGGCTCCCGCCTCCTGCCCGCTTCCGGCCGTCTGACCCGAGCTCTGGCTAGCAGGGGGACTCGCTGCGGCCGTCCCCACTCCCGCTGCCAGCAGGAGGGCGAGGGCCACGGTCAGCACGAGGAAAACTCGTTTCATCACTGTCTCCCTTCGAGCTGTGTCGGTAGGGCGCCCGCGCCGTCGGCAGCACCGGCACCCGGCAATTCGCGACGGACAGCTCTCAGCCCGGGTCGTCGATGGCGGATCGGTACCCGCTGCGCGGTCTCAGCTCCCGCGCAACACGCATGCGCCGCCCCAGTGGAGGGGCGGCAAGCATGAAGAGGGCGGCGAGCGCCGCGACAACCGAGACGAGTACGCTCGGTACGACGCCGCCGGACGTACCCGAGCTCGCGACCTCGGGCGCAAGCGGAGGGCGGATCGGCGCGAACGGCTGCCCATGTGCAGCAGGTGCCGTCGCGCGGCGTACCTTGGGCTCCGCCGGCTTCGAGGGCTTCGAGGGCTGCGTATGCACCGCCGCCGCCAGAGAAGGCTGGTGCTGGGGGGGCGTGCTGACTCGAAGTCGCGGCACAGCTGTCACCGGTCCGACGGGGGCGCCTTCCGACACGGCGAGGGACGCCCTCGCGCTCGGCGCTGCGTGACCCGAGCGCGAGGGCATGGAGGGGCTGCCACCGATCGGCATGACGGTGGCAGCTGGCGGGGGAACCAGGGAGGTCGCCAGTATCGGGAGCACAACCTGCGGCTCGACACCGGCACCGATCATCGACGCCACGTCGGGCAAAGTGGGCGGAGCGGGTGGCGCAGGCACCGGCGGCAGGGGAGGAGTCGCCTGCACCGGCCCCGGTTGTACGGGCTCGACGAGAGACGACGGACTCGCGAGGGGATCGAGCACCGCTCGAGCGTCCGTTGTCGGCGAGGCAAGTGGCGCGCTCTCGGCACCAGGGAGTGGTCTCGCTCCATCGACGGTGGTAGCGCCGTCATGCTCGTCGTCGCACGCCCAATTCCAGGTCCAGGCCCAGGCCCAGTCGAGGGGGGTGTCGCTGCCGCCCCTAATCGCGATCGACGTCGTCACTCCGCAGAACGTGAACGACCAGATCCACGTCCAGGGCGCGCTCAAGGCATCCCCGGACGCCGGCGGAGAAGCGGGATCGTCCGCAAGCGGCTGCGACGGCGTGATACTACGCGGCCCGTCCGACGAGGAGCGGTCACCCGAGGCTGGCTCGAGTTGGGCGAGCGGCTCGGGTTGGGCGAGCGGCTCGGGTTGGGCGAGCGGCTCGGGTTGGGCGAGCGGCGACGCATTGACAGCCTCGGAAACGGCCCTCGGATCGCCGATTTCGGAGCTCGCACATGCCCAGTCCCACGTCCAATCCCATACCCAAACGAGCGATCCGGGGCTGCCGGTTTCACTCGATGACGAGCTCGCGTTGCCTGCACAATCGATATCGAGAATCCAGAGCCAGTACCATGATTCAGTCGGCGATTGATTCGCAGATTGATATCGGGAATCACCTTGCTGATACTGCTCTGAATCTAGTGCAGCACTATCAGGTCCAGCGGCATCACCGGATGGAGAGCGGGCCTCGGTGCTCGGGGCGAGCTCCGCCGGCCGCGGCTGCGTACTGCTCTGGCTGACGAGGCCGTTGTCTCCGGGGCTGAGGACGCGCACCGACACGTTCGTGTTCCCACCTGCCGTCGCGGCGCCGAGCTCGCGCGCATCTGAGTTGAGAGGCGTGTCGACCGGGGCGGGCGAGGGGGCGGTCGCAGGATCGGGCTCCCCCTCGTTCGTGATATCAGGTGTGGGGGCATCTGATATCGCCTCAGGGGCCGCCTTTTCCGGGGCTGCGGGCGCATCGGCGCCCGGGCTGAGGACCCGCACCGACGCGTTCAGGCTCCCGGCCTCGTCCTGCGTGACCGTCACGGCGATGGGCGGCTGTATGGCGGGGGGAGGGTCGGGAGCCGGGGGCGGCGGTGGTACGGGCGCGACCGCCGGTGGGGAAGGGGCCGCGATCGGTTCCGGCGCGACGTCCGGCGGGTCGGCGGTAGGGAGGAGGAGCTGCGGAGGCTCGGGTCCGACGTCGTCGGACGCGAGTGCGGGTCCGGCGGTGCCCAGTCCGAGGATCACGGTTGCCGCGACGACGCCGACAAGCCGCGTGCGACCTCGATTCAGGGACAACTCCCTACATGAGAAGCTCCGAGGGTGCGGCGAGCTCTTCGGCACTCATTCTAAGAAATACCCATGATCTCCGTGAGTTAGTCATTGATTCGCGAAGTAGGACCTCAAAAACAAAATAGACTGCGATATGATTCAGCGTCCGAGCAGGCATGAGGAGTTGGGTAGTGGAGGCATTCCCGCGGTATTGCGAGTCTTGGCCGGCATCGGCGGTGCGCGGCGATCCGGTGGCTCTCCTGCGTCTCTACCGGCAGACGCGGGACCCGGGCGCACGCGAGCGGCTCGTGGAGCTGTACCTTCCGCTCGTGCGCTCGCTCGCCCGTCGCTACGCGCACCGTGGCGAGCGGCTCGAGGATCTCGTTCAGGTAGGCGCGATCGGCTTGATCGAGGCCATCGACCGCTTCGACCCGAGTCGCGGGCGCGACCTCGCGAGTTTGGCCGTTCCCACGATCACGGGCGAGATCAAGAACCACCTGCGCGACCGAACGTGCGCGGTTCGCGTTCCCCGGCGCCTCGCCGAGTTGACGGTCAGGCTTCGTCGCTCACGCGAAGGCTTCGCCGCACGCGTGTCACGGCTTCCGACCGTCTCGGAACTCGCTCTGGAGGCAGGCGTGGGCGAAGGTGAGGTGGCCCAGGCGGAGGAGGCGGAGTTGGCCCGGACGCTCGTGCCGCTCCAGGGGGACGAGGGGGCGGCCGCGCCGCCCGACGACGCGATCGTGGTCGAGGACGCGTTCGAGACAAGCGACGATCGCCTGCTTCTCGCCGCCGGCTTCCGGACGCTCGGGGCCCGGGAGCGGCGCATCCTGCATCTCCGCTTCTTCGCCGAGCTGAGCCAGGCGGAGATCGCCGGCGAGGTGGGGCTGTCGCAGGTGCAGGTGTCGCGGGTGATCCGGTCGTCCCTCGAGCGCATGCGCGGCGCACTCGTCGAGGGTCGGCCCTCGGTCGCCGACGACAAATCCGTCGTCGGGGTCTAGTAGAGCCGGTTTTTGGCTTGTAGACTCGGATTTTGGCTTGTAGACTCGGATGATGGCGAGAGGGCCGTCACTTTCCGAGGACATGGAGGCCTCCTATCGTGTGTCGCTCGTCCGCTCCGGGGAAGGGTCTGAAGCCGTATGGCATGCAGGAGTCGACGAGCTTCCCGATCTCTCCGCGCGTGGCGCCACGCCGGACGAGGCCGTGCGCCGCGTCTGGGCAGCCGCGAACGGCCAGCTGCAGCAGAGGGGCACGGAGGACGGCGTCGTGACCGAGAGCGACCCGAAGCCGGTTGCCCGGCACAGCGGGAAGCTGCTCGTTCGGATGCCCGCGACGCTCCACGACGAGCTGGCGCGCGCCGCGGAGAGCGAGGGGGTGAGCCTGAACCAGCTCATCACCGGAGTCCTGGCGAGCGCGGTCCACTGGCGATCGAGTGAGGAGGTGGCGCTCCGCTCGCAGGAGGCGGTGCCCGCGCCGGGCGCCCAGGCTGGCGATGATGCACCCTCGAGCCGCCTCACGCGCATCGCCCTCGTCGCGAACCTCGCCGTCGTGGGTGTGGTCGCGATTATCGCGATCGCCCTTCTCATCGTGGCCTGGCAGGGCAGCTGAGAGCCGCTCGGGCCACGACCCCTGATCAGTCTGCCGGGTGTCGACTCGATGCATCACAGCGGACCTCAACCTGGCCTCGGGCACGGTCATTCCAGGCGCGGGGTGGGTGGCTCCTCGATCGCGGGTCGGCGAGAGGCGTGCAGGTCCGGCGAGGACGCGAGCGAGGGAGCCGCTGTTCGGAGACTCGGGCCGGTTCGATCGGTTCTCCCGCGACGCCGTCGGTCTGAGGTCATGACCAGGATCCCCGCACTGGCCTTGCCTGCCGCGCGTCTTCTTGCCACCCGGCGAGACAGCCTGTAGTCTCAACCGGGTCGTCGAGACGCACCCGCCGGCTGCGGCGGGGCCGAAGCGAGGTGCGCATGGCCGAGTCCGCAACGCCAGAGGTCGGCAGCCGATCGTCCCGCAGGCCCCGCGCCAAGGCCACGCTGCGCGCGCGCGCAACTCCGTTCCCCGAGCTCGCCCACCTCCACCACCTCTGGCGGCATGCGCTCGACAAGGACGACCCTGATGACCTCGAGAAACGCGAGAAGGCGTACCAGGAGGCGCGGAAGTCGTTCGAGGACGAGCACGGCCCGATCGTCAGCGAGTACTGGTGCTGGTTCGTGCCGAGCGCCGTCGCGCTGACCGAGAAGCCTCGCCGGAAGGTCGACTCCTGGTTCCGGCGGCCGGCTCTCGCCTTCCATCGGGCGAGCGACTGGGCGACGAGGGATCTCCCCGACGTCGCGACGGAAATGCACCGCTGCGACGAGCTCGCGATCCGCGCGGCGACGGTCTTGAGCGGCGTGCGCCGGGTCATCTGCCTCCGCCTCGTGATGAGCTCGGCTGCGCACCTGCTGAGCTTCGCCGACGCGCTGGCCGGCCGCGAGCCGACCAAGGACGTCGTCGCGGACGAGAAGCGAACGCTCGACGACACGGAGGACTACCTCGAAACCGCCGCGAACGGCCAGGCCCAGATCGTCTACTTCTTCGGGATGGCCGGGGCCGCCGCCGCTCTCGGGCTGCTCGCGCTTTTCGGCAGCCTGTGGATCCCGCTGCCCGGCGTCGACTCTCCGGACCCCTTCTGGGCCTCCATCGCCGCCGGCGCGCTCGGCGCGGTCGTGAGCGTGATCCAGCGGATCAACTCGGGCCACTTCGCGTGCACCTACGACGTCGGTCGCCCGTACGTCGTGTTCCTCGGTGCCATGCGTCCCGTGCTCGGGGCGGCCTTCGGGCTCATGCTCTACTTCGCGGTCACCAGCGGCCTGCTCGAGATCTTCGCAGTCCCGCCCGGCGAAACCAAGGAGCTGTTCTTCTTCATCGTGATCGCGTTCCTGGCCGGGTTCAACGAGCGGTGGGCGCAGGACACGCTGACCGCGTTGGGCCAGGGGTCCGGGATGACGGATCCCGCGGCGCCTCCGCCCGGTGGCGGCGGGCGTAGCTCTCCTTCGACA
>Ga0233417_10000454_pt1 | contig 12210 bp, 11 predicted proteins | sample Sed_MG_FD_189023 | JGI IMG/M metagenome (GOLD analysis project Ga0233417, IMG submission 189023) | Sediment microbial communities from Lake Towuti, South Sulawesi, Indonesia - Sediment_Towuti_2014_0.5_MG | ecosystem: Environmental > Aquatic > Freshwater > Lake > Sediment | place: Indonesia... | reverse complement strand
GGGGGCCCGAGAACATGGCCGGCCGTGAGCGATCGGCGGCCTGCGGCCTCAGGCGATGCGGTCGGCGAGGAGGGTGCGTATGCCGTCGATCCCGCCGTAGCCCTGGCGCGCGAGCACCTCGTCGAGCTTCCTGGCTACCGCGAGCGCCGGCCTACGGGGGCTCCACTGCCAGTCAGGCTGGGTCGCCGCGAGCTCGGCGAGGCAGATGAGGGCGCGGTCGATGAGGTCGACCTCCCACGGGTAGAGGGCGACGAGCACCGCCTCGGCGTTCCACTGCTCGCGGTTGTGGCCCATGGCCCTCTTCATCGGTCGCTCTCGGCCGAGAGTCGATGACCGAGAGAGGGATCGTGCGCTCGGCACGGGTATCGCCGCCGGCCGGCGGCACGGCTCGGAGGGTCGCCGGATCAGTAACGTCGTCCCGTGGCCGAGCGCGTGCTCACGCGGCGCGAGCTCAACCGGGCGCTGCTCGCACGGCAGCTGCTGCTCGAGCGGGTGCGCAGTCCGATTCCGCGGGCGCTCGAGCGCATCGCCGGGATCCAGAACCAGTACGCGCCCAACGCGTACATCCGGCTGTGGTCGTGCCTCGAGGGATTCCGGCGCGACGACCTCACGCGTGCGCTCGAGCGGCGCACCCTCGTGCAGGCGACGCTCATGCGGGCGACGATCCACGTCGTCTCGAGGGGCGACTTCTGGCCCTTCGCGGTCGCCGTCCGAGCGGCGCAGCGCGAGTGGTGGCTGCGCGTGCACAGGCCCCGCCCGGACGAGCGCGAGCTGGAGAGGGCGGCCGAGGAGCTGCGCCGCCTTCTGGCTGACGGGCCGCGCCGGCACGAGGAGCTCGCCGAGGTCGCCGGCCGCGGGTGGGGGATGGCCGGCCCCTGGCTCGAGCTCGTGCGCGTCCCGCCCTCGGGAACGTGGGAGCAGCGCCGTGCGCACCTGTACGAGACCGCCGAGCGCTGGATCGGGCCCGAGGACGTCTCGGTCGACAGCGCGCTCGAGCATCTCGTGCGCCGCTACCTCGCCGGGTTCGGGCCTGCCCCGGCGGCCGACATCGCCTCCTGGGCCGGGCTCAAGCTGCGTCATCTCGAGCCCGCGCTCGGGCGGCTGAAGCTTCGGCGGTTCCGCGACGAGCAGGGACGGGAGCTGCTCGACCTCCTCCGCGCCCCGCTGCCCGATCCCGAGACGCCGGCGCCCGTCCGCTTCCTGCCGACCTGGGACGCCGTTCTCCTGGCCCACGCGCGCCGCACCGGGGTCCTGCCGGAGGAGTTCCGGCCCGTCGTCTTTCAGACGAAGAACCCGCCCTCCGTACCCACCTTCCTCGTCGACGGCGCCGTGGCCGGGGCGTGGCGCTACGAGCGCGGCCGGATCGAGCTCGAGCCGTACCGGCGGTTGGATCGGGCGGCCAGGCGAGAGCTTCGCGAGGAGGCGGACCGGCTCGCTGCGTTCCACGCGAGCTCGTCGAGGCCTGGGTCGCCGCCGCGTAGCCAGGAGACGAAACCGGGTACGACGCCGTTGCGTACTGTCCCCAAGGATCCGACAGAAAGGAGAACGAGGAGATGACTGCGCTTCGCTTCACGGTGGTGGCCGCCCTCGTCGCCGTCGCCCTCGCAGCGGCAGGTTGTGGTGGCGGCGACGAGGAGGGCGCCGGCGATACGGGCACGATCACCGAGACGTCGACGACCGAGGCGGAGAACGAGCTCTATGCCAGCGTGGGCCCGGGGTTCGAGATCTCGCTGACGACCGAGGACGGCCAGGCGGTCACGTCGGTTCCGGCGGGCGAGTACACGATCGAGGTCGACGACCAGTCCGACATCCACAACTTCCACCTCACCGGGACCGGGGTGGACGAGGACTCGGGCGTCTCCGAGACGGGTAAGACGACGTGGACCGTCACCTTCGAGGCCGGGACGTACACGTTCCAGTGCGACCCGCACTCGAGCTCGATGAACGGCAGCTTCGAGGTGACCGGCTAGACGCCGAGCGGCTGGCCGGTCTCTGCCGAGCGGTGCAACGCCCCGAGCGCCCGCGCCTGGGCCAGGGCGTCGTCGCGGCCGAGCAGGAGCGGCGCATCGCCCGCAATCGCATCCGCGAGGTTCTCGAGCTCCAGGCGATAGGAGTCGACGGGATCGAGCTCGATCCGCTCGGTCCCGTCGTCGCGGCGCAGCTCGATGACCGGCGTTCGGCAGTGCCACGGGTCGTCGAGGAAGAGCGACCCCTCGGTGCCGATCGCCTCGAGCTCGTCACGGTTCGGAAGGCACGTCCCGCAGTCGAAGAGCGCGTGCACTCCGTTCGGGAAACGCATAGCTCCGCTGAAGACCCAGTCCGTGCCCGTCGGCCCGATGTATGCCTGGCCGAAGACCCTCTCCGGCTCGCCGGCGAGCAGGCGTGAGCCGCTGACGCAGTAACAGCCGACGTCCATCAAGCTCCCGCCCTCGACATCCGTGCGGAGACGGATGTTCTCGGGGTCGAAGAGGGAGTAGCTGAACGCCGAGCGCACGAGCCTGAGCTCGCCGATCGCACCGTCGCGAACGAGCTCGACGACCCGGGCGGTCTGCGGGTTGTGGCGGTACATGAACGCCTCCGTGAGGAGCCGCTCCTCTCGCTCGGCGGCGTCGAACGCCCGCTCGACGTCCTCCGGGTGGCGGCTCAGCGGCTTCTCGCAGAGGACGTGCTTACCGGCCTCGACCGCCCTGATCGACCACTCGACGTGCAGGGTGTTCGGGAGGGAGATGTAGACGGCGTCGACGTCTGCGTCCTCGAGCAGCGCCTCGTACGAGCCGTACGCGCGCTCGATCTCCCATTCCCGTGCGTACGCCTCGGCCCGCGCGAGGTCGCGGCTCGCGACCGCGACGAGCTCGACCCTGTCGGACGCATGGGCGCCAGGGATGACGAGCCGGTTGATGTGCGCCGTGGAGACGATGCCGAGGCGCACTACCCCCATGACGCCTCCGACACGGGGCGAAGGGACGTCTCGAGGATCCGGTGGGTTCGCGGACGGGTGAGGCAGAAGACGACGACAGCTGCGACGTCCTCGGCCGACATCAATCCTTCGAGCACGTCGGTGCTGCGCCCGTATCCCTCGGCCAGCGCGAAGTCGGTCGCGACCCCGCCAGGGCAGACGTTCGTGCAGCGGATCCCGTGCTCCCGCAGCTCGTGGTCGAGCGCGCGCGTGAGCCCCACCTGGCCGAACTTCGACGCGCAGTAGACGGCCTCCCCGGGGAGACCGCGGCGTCCCGCCTCCGAGGCGACCGTGACGACGTCTCCTCCGCCGGCCGCGATCAGGTGCGGAATCGAGGCCCGGATCGCGTAGATCGTTCCCTTGAGGTTGACGTCGACCATCTCCTCGATGTGCTCCACCGGGGTGTCGACGAGCGAGTGGTACGACCCGACGCCGGCGTTCGCGACGCAGATGTCGAGTCGTCCGAAGCGCTCGACGGTCTTCGCGACCGCGTCCTCGACCTGGGTCAGATCGCGCACGTCGCACTGCAGCCCGAGAGCCTCGGGGAGCCCGAGATCGTCTCCGCGTCGAGACGCGAGGCCGACCGCTACGCCCTCCGCGGAGAGTGCGCGTGCGACGGCCGCCCCGATTCCACGACTGGCGCCGGTGACGAACGCCACTCTTCCCTGAAGCTGCGTCATCGACTCTCAACTCCTCGTAGGGCCGGGTACAGAGCGTGGAAGCGAGCGTATCCCTCCTCGTACGCTTCCGCCCAGCGAGCGTTCGGCTCGATCGCTTCGCGGACACGCACGCATGCGCTCACGGCTTCGCGCGCGTCGGCGAAGGCGCCCTCCGCGACGCCGGCGAGAAGCGCGGCCCCGTACGCCGATCCCTCCTCGACCGCCGTCAGCTCCAGCGGGAGGCCGAGCACCGAGGCGACGATCTCGAGCCACAGGCGGCTGCGAGCGCCGCCGCCCGAGGCCCGGCCGAGGACGGGGGCGATGCCGAGCTCGCGGAGCAGCTCGAGCGAGTCTCGGAGGCCGTACGCCACGCCTTCGAGCACCGAGCGGACGAGCGCCCCGCGATCGTGGCGGAGCGAGAGCCCCGTGAAAGCGCCCCTGGCGTCCGGGTCCGCGTGCGGGGTGCGCTCGCCCTGGAGGTAGGGGAGGAAGGTCAGGCCCTCTGCACCCGGCGCCCAGGCTGCCGCCTCGGCCGTCAGCTCGTCGAACGGCGTCCCCGGCGCGAGCGCGTCCCGGAGCCAGCTAAGGGAGCCGGCCGCGCTCAGCATTACGCCCATCGCCTCCCAGGTGGCCGGGACGGCGTGGCAGAACGCATGCACCCGTGCCTGGGCGTCGTGCGCATAGGCGGGCAGCGGCGCGAGCACGACGCCGGACGTGCCGAGCACGACCGACACGGTTCCCGGCTCGACCACGCCGACGCCGAGCGCGGCCGCCTGCTGGTCGCCCGCCCCTGCGATCTCCGTAGACTCGCTGACGGGCGGAAGCCACTCCCGGGGGATCTCGAGGGCAGCGAGGACCTCGTCGCTCCAGCGGCGCCCGGCGACGTCGAACAGGAGCGTGCCGGAGGCGTCGGCCGCGTCGATCGCCCACTCGCCCGTGAGGCGAAGGCGCACGTAGTCCTTCGGCAGGACGATGCGACTGATCCGGCCGTAGGCCTCGGGCTCGTGCCGGCGCAGCCAGAGCAGCTTGGGCGCGGTGAAGCCGGGCAGCGCGCGGTTCCCGGTCAGCGCGATGAGGCGCTCGAGGCCGACGCGCTCCTCGATCTCCGCGCACTCGGCCCCCGTCCGCTGGTCGTTCCAGAGGATCGCGGGGCGGAGGACCTGCCCGCGCTCGTCCAGGCAGACGAGCCCGTGCATCTGCCCGGAGAGCCCGACCCGCGCGCCGTCCACTCCCAGCTCCGAGAGCGCTCGCTCGCTCGCACGGCCCCAGTCCTCCGGATCCTGCTCGGACCAGCCGGGGTGCGGCGTGGACAGGGGGTAGCCCTCTTCCGCCGAGCCGACGAGCTCGCCGCCAGTCGTGATCGCGACCGCCTTGACGCCGGTCGTGCCGACGTCGAGGCCGACGAGTGTCTCGGTCACTCGCCGCCGAGCGCCGCGTAGACGAGCTCGTACGCTGCGACCGCGTCCTTGCGCATCTGCGCCTCGCGCAACGCCCCGTCGTCGATCCTCGCCGCCACCGAGTCGATGAACCGCCACTGCAGCACGCTTCGCCGCACCGCGGCCACGGCGTCCTCGGTGTAGGGGAAGAGGTCGAACCCGAGCCGCTCGCCGTTCGCGCCGTAGCCCGCGCGACGCAGCTCCACCGCGAGCTCGAGCGTCTCCATGAACGCGGTGGCGCCGACCATGTTGTCGTCGTCGAACGTGCCCCAGCCGGAGTTCGCATGCTGGTGGCCGAGCACGCCCTCGCCGGCGAGCATGGCCGCGTACTCGGCGAGGCTCTCGCCGTTCATCAGCAGGTGCTGCCAGTCCATGTTCACCTTGACGTTGTCGAGGCCCTGCGTGCGCAGCTTGTGGATGACGTGGAGGGTCATCCCGACGTTGCGCATGAGGATCTTCATCGCGGGCTCCGAGTTCTTGTGCTCGAGGAAGAGCAGGACGCCGTGCTCTCTGCACGCCTGGGCCGCCTGCCCGACGCCGTCGATCAGCCATTCCCAGCTCTCCCGATACGGCGTCTGGAAGGGGTAGTTGTAGCCCTCGATCCCGGGCCAGACGATGAAGTGGGCGCCGATCCGACCAGCGAAGTCGGCGGCTGCGACCGTGCGGCGAACGGCCTCGGCGCGGGTCTTGGGGTCCGGCGAGACCAGCCCGCCGCGCCCGAACATCGGATCGAGGTGGAGCCCCGTCGCCGCGCAGTAGACGTCGTGGCCGTCGAGGGCCTCCGTGATCTCGTCGAGGGTCTCCTCGTTCAGCTCCTGCGGGTAGTGGAACTCGTAGCCGTCGATCAGGTCGCCGAGACCGTCCACCGCCCGGCGCACGCGCGCGACCGTCGACTCACCCGACCACTCCGGCTTGTAGCCGCCCGGGACGAACCGCGTCACCATGGGGCCGAGAGCCCAGATCCCGAGCGACGTCTTCATGTCGAGCACCTCCGCTTCATCGCATGGCCCTCTCCTCACGGGCGACTTAGTATCTCGCACGTGATCGCGGCGGGACGGCTGAGGAGCGGGGCGTGAGCGCCGGCAGGGCCCGCGAGATCGGTGTCGGCGTGCTCGGGTATGCGTTCATGGGCAAGGCGCACTCGAACGCCTTCCACAAGATCCGCTACCTGACGTGGCCGCCGCCCCTCGAGCCGCGGCTCGTGGCGATCGCGGGCCGCGACGAGAGCGCCGTGCGCGAGGCCGCGGAGCGATACGGGTTCGAGCGCTGGACGACGAGCTGGCGGGACCTCGTTGCGGATCCCGAGATCGGGCTGTTCGACAACCTCGGCCCGAATGCTCTCCACGCCGAGCCGACGATCCTCGCCGCCGAGGCCGGCAAGCACGTGGTCTGCGAGAAGCCGCTGGGACGCACTGCCGAGGAGAGCTACGAGATCTGGCAGCGCGTGGCTGCGACGGGCGTCAAGCACATGTGCGCGTTCAACTACCGCTTCGTGCCTGCCGTCCGCCTCGCCCGCGAGCTGATCGACGCGGGCGAGCTCGGGGAGATTCGCCACTTCCGCGGGCGCTACCTCCAGGACTGGGGCGACACCGACGCAGAGGTCTGGCGCTTCGACCGGGCGGAGGCCGGTTCGGGTGCGCTCGGCGACCTCGCGGCGCACGTCGTCGACCTCGCGCGCTACCTCGTGGGCGAGATCGACGAGGTCGGCGGCTTCCTCAGCACGTTCATCGCGGGACGCGAGGTCGACGATGCGGTCGAGGCGACCGTGCGCTTCGCGAACGGAGCCGTCGGGACGCTCGAGGCCACGAGGCTCGCCCTCGGGCGCCGCAACGCGTTCCAGTGGGAGATCAACGGGACGAAGGGCTCGCTCGCCTTCGACATGGAGCGGCTCAACGAGCTTCAGGTCTTCGAGACAGGGGATCCGCGCACGCGCGGGTTCACGAACGTGCTCGTCTCCGAGGCGACGCATCCGTTCTGGGAGCACTGGTGGCCGCCCGGGCACATCGTCGGCTGGGGCGACACGTTCGTCCACGAGCTCCACCACTTCCTGGCAGCGATCGCCGACGATTCGGACGTCGCTCCGCACGGCGCCACGTTCGAGGACGGCTACCGCGCGGCCGAGGTGTGCGACGCGATCGTCCGTTCGGGCGAATCCGGAAAGCGAGAGGCGATCGTATACAGGACGCCGTAATGCATTGACCCGCGCCGGATTCGGACTTAGAGTCCCTCACCGCAGGCAACCCTCGTCAAGGAGGATCAAGTGAAGGTGGTTTCTCGTAGGTCAGCGACGCTCCTCGTCGGGGTGCTCGCGGCCGCAGTCGCCGTCTTGGTTGTCGCGAGCGGTGCAACCGCCCGCACGACCCAGACGGGCTCGGTATGCGTCCTTCTGCCCGACACGACGACGTCGGTGCGGTGGGAGCAGTTCGACAAGCCGGCGTTCGTCAATGCGTTCAAGAAGGCGAATGTCCCGGCGACGGTCGTGAACGCGCTGGGTCAGCCGCAGAAGCAGCTCGCGCAAGCCGAGCAGTGCATCGGGGCGGGGAGCAAGGTGGGCATTATCACCGACCTCGACCGCGGCACCTCCATCGCGATTCAGAAGAAGTTCGCCGCCGTGGGCGGCAAGACCATCGACTACGACCGCCAGATCGTCGGCGGCACCGGCGCGCTCTACGTCTCCTTCGATGGGAACCTGGTGGGACGCCTGCAGGCCAAGGGTGTTCTCAACGGGATGAAGGCGAAGGGCACGTACGGGCCGAACGGCACGGTCGCGCAGCTCTGGGGCGGCCCGACCGACGCGAACGCGTTCTGGTTCAAGAGCGGAAACGACGATATCCTCAACCCGCTCTTCAAGGCGAAGAAGGTCAAGAAGGGCCCGGCGAAGTTCGTTCCGCTCTGGAACGCTGACAAGGCCCAGGTGATCTTCGAGCAGATGCTCGTCCAGACGAGCAACAACATCCAGGGCGTCGTCGCTGCCAACGACGGCATCGCAGGCGCCGTCGTCGCGACGCTGAAGGCGAAGGGCCTGAAGCCGCTCCCGCTGTCGGGACAGGATGCGACGGTGCAGGGCGTCCAGAACATCATCTCGGGCTGGCAGACCAACACGGTCTACAAGTACGTGCCCGACGAGGCGAACGCCGCCGCCGCGGCTGCGATCGCTCTCTACAAGGGGAAGAAGCCGCCGTCCAACGGGACGCGGCCGAACGGCAACAAGAAGCAGCTCGCCTACCTCATCCCGGTGACCTCGATCACCAAGGCGAACTACACGCGGCTCTTCACGGACAAGTTCCTGAAGCGGAGCGAGGTCTGCTCCGGGGAGTACAAGCAGTACTGCAAATAAGCGTCTGACGAGAGTGGAGGCGTGCCTCGAGCACGCCTCCACTCTCGTCTCGTAGGCCCGCCACTCGTGAGCGACACACCACTCCTCGAGATCCGCGACCTCTCGAAGACGTTCGGCTCGGTGCAGGCGCTGACGGACGTCGACTTCGAGGTGCGCGCGGGTGAGGTCATGGCGCTCGTCGGCGACAACGGCGCGGGCAAGTCGACGCTCATCAAGTGCATCGCCGGCATCCACGGCTACGACTCCGGCGAGATCTCTTTCGGCGGCGAGGAAGTCCACATCCACGGGCCGAAGGACGCGGCGAAGCTCGGGATCGAGGTCGTGTACCAGGATCTCGCGCTGTGCGACAACCTCGACGTCGTGCAGAACATGTACCTGGGTCGCGAGATCCGGGACTTCCTCTTCCGGCTCAAGGAGCCGGTCATGGAGCAGCGCACCACAGAGACGTTGAAGGGTCTCCGCGTCACGACGATCCGGTCGATCCGGCAGGCGGTGGCGACCCTCTCGGGCGGACAGCGCCAGTCGGTTGCCGTTGCGCGCGCGGTGATGTGGAACTCGAAGCTCGTCATCCTCGACGAGCCGACGGCGGCGCTCGGCGTCGCGCAGACCGAGCAGGTGCTGGAGCTCGTCAGGCGCCTGGCCGAGCAAGGGCTCGCGGTCGTCCTCATCTCGCACAACCTGCACGACATCTTCGAGACCGCGACGCGGATCACCGTCCTCCGCCTTGGTCGCAACGTCGGCGTCTACGAGCGGGCCGCCACCACGCAGCAGGAGGTCGTCCACGCGATCACGGCCGGCATCCCGACGAAGGTCTCCGGCATCACCGACGTGGATCCGGGAGTCGTTGCGTGAGCACCGCCGACGTCGCAGCCCCGGACCTCGGCCCGCAGGGCGCCGAGGAGCGCGAGGGAATCTGGCAGCGGACTATCGGGAACATCAAGTCGGGGAACCTCGGCGTCCTGCCGGTCGTCCTCGGCGAGATCCTCATCGTCGCGTACTTCAGCTTCACCGCCACGAACTTCTTCACCGCAGGGAACTTCGTGAACGTCATCCTGCAGATGGCCGGCGTGACGATGATCGCGTACGGAGTCGTCTTCGTCCTGCTCCTCGGCGAGATCGACCTCTCGATCGGCTACCTGAGCGGCATCGCGGCGGTGACGGCGGCGAGTATGCAGCTCCCGGACGGGCGCAACTACCCTGGCTGGCTCGCGATCCTGATCGGACTCGCCGTCGTCGCGGTGATCGGCACGGCGCAAGGAACGGTCATCGCGAAGATCGGCGTGCCGTCGTTCGTCGTCACGCTCGCAGGTCTGCTGATCTGGCAGGGAGTGATCCTGCAGGTGCTCGAGTTACGCGGCGTGATCATCATCGAGACCAACTGGATCAACTACGCGGCGACGTACTACTTCTCCGCCACGGCGAGCTGGCTCATAGCCGCGATCATCACCGGGGCGTATGCCCTCGTCGAGCTGGGCGGCGTGATCGGCCAGCGCCGCGCGGGACTGTCGGTCAGACCGTGGATGCCGGCTATCAAGCTTGCGGCCGTCGCCGTGGCGTGCTTCGGCACCGTCGCGGTCTGCAACCACGCGACGAAGCCTGCGGCGTGCCCGGAGGGCACACCACTCACAGCCAGTTGCACGCAGCCGCAGGGCCTCCCGCTGGCCGCCGTCCTCATGCTCGTCTTCCTCGTCGGGCTCACGTTCCTCGCGAAGCGGACGACTTTCGGCCGCCATGTCTATGCCGTCGGAGGTAACGCCGAAGCAGCCCGCCGCGCAGGCATCAACGTCGCGCGCATCCGCATCCTCGTCTTCACTCTCTCGGGAGTCATGGCCGGTGTCGGCGGGATGGTCCTCGCGGCGCGGCTCCAGTCGGTGAACCTGCAGGCCGGCGGCGGGACGCTGCTGCTCGACTCGATCTCGGCTGCCGTCATCGGCGGCGTCAGTCTTTTCGGCGGCCGAGGCGAGGTGCGCGGTGCCCTCCTCGGCTCGCTCGTCATCGCGACGGTCGCGAACGGTCTCAACATCGGGAACTACTCGACGGGCACGATCTACATCGTCACCGGCATCATCCTGCTCCTCGCCGTGACGCTCGACTCGGTCGCTCGGCGACTGCAGGAACGCTCGGGCCGCTGAGCCGCAATCCCTAGCGCACGTCGACGATCCGGTCGGCGGCGACGTCCTCGAACTTCTTCGAGGTGCCGTCCGGATACCGGATCGTGAGCCGCGCGACCGTCGCCTCCTTGCCGAGGCCGAAGTGCACCCGGGGATCCTCCGACGAGAGGTAGCTCGAGCCCGCCTGCACCTCGCGGACGAGCTTCCGACCGTCGGGGAGCGTGGCCGTCACCATCGTGCCCGGCGCGAACCCGGCGAGCCGCACTTCCAGCCAGTGCCGCTTCGGTGCGTCGTTGCGAAGCAGGACGAGCTTCCCGCCGATCGTGTTGATCGCGACGTCGAGATCGCCGTCGTTGTCGTAGTCGGCCATCGCGAGGCCTCGTCCGTTGATCGCGGGCGATCGGGCGAGACCCGCTCCCTTGACGAGCGCGAACCGAGCCGTCTTTCCAAGGTCTCCGACGTTCTCGAGGACCTGAACACGCCGCGCGTTCTTCGCGAGATTCGTGACGGGGATCGCGCCGTTCGCAAGGACGAGGTCGAGGTCGCCGTCGAGGTCGAGGTCGGCCCACGAGACGCCCCATGCCGTCGAGTCCGTTCCGAGCACCGCCGCGATGTCGGGGCGGACGTCCACGTAGCGCGCGCCTGCCGCGCGGCGGCTCGTGAAGGCGGCATGGAGCTGGTGGCGCGAGTTCGTGACAAAGAGATCGACGCGGCCGTCGCCGCTGTAGTCGGCCGCGGCGATGCCCATACCGGCATTCGGGTCGTCGACCCCGAAGCGCTTGGCGATCTCTTCGAAGCGGAAGCCGAGCTCGCTCGTCGCCGGCGTGTTGCGGTACAGCTGGTTCGGGTCGGCGTCGTTCGCGACGTAGAGGTCGAGTCGGCCGTCGCCGTCCACGTCCGTGAAGACCGCCCCGAGCCCGTGTCCGACCGCCTTCCTCTCGATGCCCGCGGCCCGGGCTACCTCGCGAAAGGTCACGTGCCCGCGTTTGTCCGGGCCCTGGTTGAGGTAGAGGAGATCGCGAACTGGTGCGTGGTCGGACGGGAAGCCTGCCGCGGGGTCGACCACGAAGTTCGGATCGCTGTACCCCGCGACGAACAGGTCAGGCAGCCCGTCGCCGTTCACGTCTCCGACCGCGGCACCCGCGTGCCAGCCGCGCCCCGTGATTCCCGCTTCGACGGCGCCCTCGGTGAACGTCCCGTCGCCGTTGTTCCAGAGGAGCGCGTCCCAGGAGTCCGTCGCGACGTTGTACCCCGCACTGGTGACGTAGAGGTCGGTGTGCCCGTCGATGTCGAAGTCGGCCGCCACACAGCCGTTTCCGCGGATGGGCAGGTTGGCGCCGGAGCGAGCTGACACGTCCACGAACTGCCCCCCGACGTTGTGGAAGAGCGCGGTCCGGGCCAGGCCCCCATCGGCCTCCGAGGGAACGATGTCGACATCGGCATGCGAGTTGACGACGAAGAGATCCAGCCAGCCGTCCGAGTCGTAGTCGATCCAGCAGAGCCCGCCGCCCATCATCGCCGTCGTGTCCGTGGACATGCCGAACCGGAACGCGCCGTGACGGAAGCGCAGGCCGACCTCGCTCGCGACGTCAACGAACATCGCGCCGCCGAGCCTGCCTTTGGCCGCGGCCGGCGCCCCTCCGGACGCCCCGCCGAGCGGAACGCCTCCTCGCGAGTGCGCGATGCGGTACGCCCCCTCCTCGAGGACGAG
>Ga0233417_10000453_pt1 | contig 12243 bp, 10 predicted proteins | sample Sed_MG_FD_189023 | JGI IMG/M metagenome (GOLD analysis project Ga0233417, IMG submission 189023) | Sediment microbial communities from Lake Towuti, South Sulawesi, Indonesia - Sediment_Towuti_2014_0.5_MG | ecosystem: Environmental > Aquatic > Freshwater > Lake > Sediment | place: Indonesia... | reverse complement strand
TTTGTCTGATAAATCTACATTACAGGGATGGTCTGCCCGTATAGCTGCTTGCGGATTTCAATAACCTGTCGGCGTAAGCGATCGTCACGTTCCAGCATATCAGTGATTTTTTCGCACCCGTACAAGATGGTGGTGTGGTCACGTCCGCCCAGGGCATCACCAATTTGGGGAAAGGAGAAATTTGAATCTTCTCTCATTAAATACATGGCAATCTGGCGCGGCAGAGCTACTTCCCGTGAGCGGTCTGGTCCCAGGAGGCGCTGCTCGGTTACACCAAATATGTTGGCGACGGTACGCACGATTTCGTCAGGTTGGATTTCCTTTCGCCTGGGCAGCAGGTCAACCAGAGCTGATTCAACTAGCTGAGGGGTGAGAGGTAAACCGGTCAGGTCCATATACGCGACAATGCGGGTCAAGGCGCCTTCAAGTTCGCGGATGTTAGATTGGACACGTCGAGCGATCAGCTCTAGGGTTTCATTTGGCAAATGATATCCGGCTCGTTCGGCTTTGTACCTCAATATTGCCAAGCGGGTTTCAAAATCGGGTGGTTGGATATCTGCAGTCAACCCCCATTCAAAGCGCGATCTCAGCCGTTCCTCCAGAGTAACCAGAGACTTGGGAGGGCGATCTGATGATATGATTATTTGCTTGTTCTGGCTGTGTAGTGTGTTAAAGGTGTGGAAGAACTCTTCTTGGGTTGACTCTTTCCCGGCGATGAACTGGATGTCATCGATCATCAGAACATCAATCCGGCGATACTTTTCACGGAAATTCTGCGTTGTCTGAGTGCGGATGGCGTTAATCAAATCATTGGTAAATTCTTCTGAGGAGACGTACAGAATATTTAAACCGCGATGCGAGCATTGGTTGCCGATGGCATGAAGCAGATGAGTCTTTCCGAGCCCTACCCCTCCATATAAAAACAGTGGATTATATGCCTGGGCCGGCTTTTCAGCTACAGCCAGCGAGGCGGCATGTGCCAGTCGGTTGCTTGGGCCGACAACAAAGTTATCGAAAGTATAGCGATAATTCAGGGTAGGCGATGGAATGGGTTTTGTATCAAGTGAGATTTCTTCAGGAGGATATATACTGTCTGGGGGTTCATCTGACTGGTTCTGCAGATCCTCTGCTGTATCCTGCCAAACAATAAAGCGAACTGTTACAGTGCGTTTCATCAACCCAGTCAACAGACGGGTGACAGTGCTTGTAAGACGGCTCTCGAGCCAGTCGCGAGCATAGGCATTGTGAACACCGATTACAAAAGCTCCGTCCTCATATGCCAAGAATTCTGTCCCCTTAACCCAAGTATCGTACGCACCCTTGGGCATATCCATTTGAAGTTGTCCTCTGGCTGCTTGCCAGGCCTGGTCGGCTTTCATTTTGGACATCCTCCTCGAAGGGTTAAGTTTCAGCCTGAGTATTACCCGTCAGAGACAAATACCTACATATCTCCTGCTACGAATCTAAGCAGGACTTCAGGGAAAATGTTACGAAGTAGCTGCGTTCAGACTTGTGAACAATGCCCCCGCACTTCTGTTGAGGAATGCACCCCCGTGTACCTCGCATCCCGCGGTGTTGGCATCGATGTTTGGATTTTAGCAGAAAACTGCCATGTGAATCAATAGGATAAACCTACGGAATCCTAAAAAATAATGATAATTTAAGGTTTGGAATCTTAAAGAGTTTGGGATATGTGGAAAGCTTATCCAACTCCAGGGAACCTGGGCAGATGGCTATGAATGGGGAGAGCATTGCATAGACTGCCATATTTAGCCTTGATTGGCACGGAAATTGCACAGACAACCGCGATTCCTGTGGATTGTTAAAAAATTATGTTCCTCGAATCATTTAAATTCCAAGCTCGAACCTCGAATTCTTGCGTATTCTTTGTTCCAAAACCCGGTTTTCAATCCGTATCCCACAAGATGGGAGTCAGAAATGTCCGCTTTAATTCTTGGTGATACCAGGTCTTGTTCGGGTATTCTGATATCTTTCCAACACAGCGTTAACGCGATTCATAGGCACGATGATTATCCTTGGCATAAATTCTATAAAACCATCGTATCATGTATATGATACTGATTGAACAAGGAGTGTACTATGTCTAAAATTATCGGTATTGATCTTGGCACTACGAACAGCGTGGTCGCTGTCGTTGAGGGCGGTGATCCTGTAGTCATACCCACTGCTGAAGGCTCACGCCTGTTGCCTTCTGTTGTCGGTTTTACGAAAACCGGCGAGCGATTGGTTGGTCAACCTGCCAAGCGCCAGGCAGTAATTAATGCTGAGAACACAGTTTATTCGATCAAGCGCTTTATGGGCCGGCGTTTTGATGAAGTAGAAATAGAACGAAATATGGTTCCTTACCAGGTGGTGTCTGGACTGCCTGGGGATGCACGTGTAAGGATTCCGGTTACAAATCGCGAATATACTCCGCAGGAAATTTCGGCGATGATCTTAGGCAAACTTAAAAACGACGCTGAGGCGTATTTGGGTGAGGCTATTACCAAGGCTGTGATCACTGTACCCGCATATTTTAATGATAGTCAGCGTCAGGCGACGAAGGATGCTGGCAAGATCGCCGGGCTGGAGGTTATGCGTATCATCAATGAGCCCACCTCCGCTGCTCTGGCATATGGTCTGGATAAAAAGGAAAATGAGACGATATTGGTATTCGACCTGGGTGGAGGTACCTTCGATGTCAGTGTTCTTGAAGTAGGGGGTGGTGTCATTGAGGTCAAGTCTACTAATGGCGATACTCACCTGGGAGGTGATGACTGGGATGAGGTAATTGTTTCCTGGGTAGCTGATGGATTTTTCAACGACCAGGGTATTAATCTTCGCAAAGACCGCCAGGCATTACAAAGACTGCGAGAAGCTGCCGAGAAGGCTAAAATCGAGCTTTCCAGCGTGACCGAAACGGAAATTAATTTGCCATACATTACTGCCGACGCTTCGGGACCAAAGCATTTACAGACCAGACTCACTCGCGCTAAATTTGAGCAACTAACTGAACACCTGGTTTCACGGCTACGCAAGCCTTTTAACTCCGCATTAAATGATGCTGGACTGACAGCAGAGAATATTGACGAAGTGGTTCTCGTTGGCGGGGCAACTCGCATGCCCATGGTGCAGGAGCTGGTTCGTTCACTAGTCAACAAAGAACCCCATAAGGGTGTCAACCCTGATGAAGTTGTTGCTGTTGGAGCTGCAATCCAGGCTGGCGTTTTGGGTGGCGAAGTGAAAGATGTGCTTTTACTGGATGTTACACCTTTATCACTGGGTGTTGAAACTTTGGGTGGTGTGATGACCGTCCTGATCGAGCGTAACACAACCATCCCGATCAAGAAATCGGAGACATTCTCCACTGCTGAAGATAACCAAACAGCCGTTGATGTGCATGTGTTGCAGGGAGAACGCCCGATGGCAGCTGACAATATGAGCCTTGGGCGCTTTCGCCTGGAGGGTATTCCTCCTGCTCCTCGCGGTTTACCGCAGGTAGAAGTCACTTTCGATATTGATGCGAACGGCATTTTGAATGTCGCTGCCAGAGATAAGGCAACCGGTAAGGAACAGAAGGTAACCATTACTGCCTCGACCAACCTTTCTAAGGATGAAATCGAGCGGAAGGTTCGGGAAGCCCGTGAGCACGAAGCTGATGACCGAAAGCGGCGCGAGTTGGTTGAGTCCCGAAACACTGCAGATTCCCTGGCTTATCAGACAGAGAAAACGTTGCGCGACCTGGGTGATAAGGTGCCTTCGCAAGAACGTTCGAACATTGAGGCAAAGATCAGCTCTTTGCGCGAGGCTGCCAAAGGCAGTGATGCAAATAAAATCAGGCAGCAGTCAGAGGAATTACAAAATGCATTCCATGCGTTATCCAGGCAACTCTATGCCCAGCAGGCTGGTCCTGGAACTCCGGCTCCTGGTGGTAATGGGCATAACCGCCAGGATGAAGGGGAAGTGATCGAGGGTGAATTTCGCGAGACATAGCGGAGTAACCCGCTGAGATTAAAGTGGTTCTATCCGAAGGATGGAGCCACTTTATTTTTCCAGTCGGGTATTGAGATTAGTTGAAATCCCTGACTCCCTTGTGTGTTAAAATATAACCCAATGGAGAATCAAAACTCTCTCCCTGTGGCGGCTTTCCTTCCGGCTTCCTTTTTCCTGGTGCTTATAGGATGGGGTGGCATTGCGGCTCTTGTGATAACAACCGACCCCTGGTCCTCGGAATTGCCGATCTGGCTTTTTTTCTTCCTGAGCGTGCTTGGATTTACCGGAATAGGCTTGCCTATTGTCGCCTATCTGAACCAGCGCTTCCTTTCCGAACCGCCAGCTACATACGGTGTAATATTACGACAGGCTATATGGTTTGGGATTTACTTCCCCTTTTTAGCGCGGGTGAGTTTGGCCTGTACTCGTCTGGAAATTTCGCGGGCTGTTGTACTGCCTTTTGGCCTGATGCTGGCAGCCGTTTTGATCATTATCGAATGGTTGTTACGTTTTTGGGAGCGCAGCCAGTGGAAGCCAGATAACCAGGCGTAAAGGTTTCTGTTTTTAACTCGAAATCATGCCGTTCACCGATGAGCTCCCTTCGCTTACTTCCTTCTGTAGATGAATTATTACAGAAGCCACGCGTCAAAGATTGGCTCCCTTTTTATGGCCGGTCTTTGGTGCTAAAGGCACTCCGCTGTTCCCTGGATGATGCCAGAGCCCAGTACACCTCGTATGGCAGTTTGCCAGATGAGGAAGCCCTTTTGCAGCGTGCCTCAGAGCTGATGGAAACCTGGACTACTCCTTCCTTGCAACCTGTCATCAATGCTACAGGTGTGATCTTACACACCAACCTGGGACGGGCACCCCTCAGCGAGGCTGCCTTGAGAGCATTGCGGGAGACAGCGGGAGGCTATTCCAACCTGGAATATGATCTTAACAAAGGCCAGCGAGGTTCTCGTCTTATCCATGCTGAGGAGTTACTTCAACGGCTGACGGGTGCTGAGGCTGCCCTCGTTGTAAATAATAATGCTGCCGCGGTTTTACTGGCTCTTTCTGCCTTGGCGCGTGGGAAAGGGGTGGTGATTGCCCGTTCTCAATTGGTGGAGATCGGTGGAGGTTTCAGGGTGCCTGATGTCATGAAGCAATCTGGGGCAAAGCTGGTCGAAGTAGGGACCACCAACCGAGTCCACTTATCCGATTATGAACAAGCCTTAACTGAACGACCGATTGCCCTGGTGATGCGCGCCCATCGCTCGAATTTCCGTATCGTTGGTTTTACCAGCGAGCCTAGCCTGAAGGAGTTGGTACAGTTTGCTCATCGCGCTGGTTTGGCTCTGATTGATGACCTAGGCTCAGGGACTTTGATTGATACTACACGCTTTGGCTTGGCGCATGAGCCCATGATTCAGGAATCATTAGACGCAGGCGCGGATGTAGTATGCTTTTCTGGTGATAAGCTCTTGGGTGGCCCGCAAGCGGGGATCATTCTGGGCCGGGAGGAACTGGTGGTCAGGTTGAGTAAACACCCCCTGGCGCGTGCAGTAAGAGCGGACAAGTTGTGCCTGGCTGCATTGGCTGAGACCTTGCTTCATTATCTAAAGGATGAAGCAGAAAGAGAGATTCCAGTCTGGCGTATGATTTCTGCTGAGACTGAGGAGCTTCAATCTCGCGCTCAAAAATGGTCTGAAGAGTTGGGAAAGGGGTCTATTCAACCTGGATTGTCAACTGTTGGAGGGGGGAGCCTGCCTGAAGAAACCCTTCCTACCCACCTTTTGGCATTGGAGGTGAGTAATCCAAATCGCTTTCTGGCAGGTCTGCGAAAAGCATCTCCTCCCATTATCGCCCGTTTAGAAAACGATCTTGTCGTTTTTGATCCTCGCACGGTACTCTCGGGACAAGAAGCAGACCTTGTCGGGGGTATAAAAGAGACATTGAAAGAATATCACTAATACCACAGAAAGGGAATTATTACGATATGAAGAAGGATATCGACCAGCTCTTGGAATCCCGTAACCTCGATGGGCTCCTGATCGTAGGACCGGGACAACACAATCCGGCCATGTACTACTTCACGGGGGGTGGTCACCTTACCAGCGCCATCCTGGTGAAAAAGCGTGGGTCAGAACCTCTCCTGGTCCATTACTCCATGGAACGAGACGAGGCAGCAAAGACTGGCTTGCCAACCCGAGATATGGCGGATTACTCATACGACGACTATTTAAAACAAGCCAACGGGGATTACCTTCAGGCTATTGCCAGGGTACACCGCCAGATTTTTTCTGATGTTGGGATAGATTCGGGGAGAGTAGGCGTCTATGGCAAGCAAGATGCTGGTATTACCCAAGCCATATTTACAGCCTTACAATCATTAATGCCTGATTTGACCCTGGTTGGAGAATACAATGATACCGTTTTATTGCAGGCTATGTCGACAAAGGATACCGAAGAGATAGAGCGGATTCGTGCTATGGGCTTGGCGACAACGGCGGTTGTGGGGCAGGTTGCTGATTTCTTGACATCGCATCGGGTGAAGGATGGGATATTAATCAAGCCTGATGGGACGCCCCTTACCATTGGCGAGGTAAAAAGGCGCATAGATCTGTGGTTAGTGGAGCGTGGCGTTGAAAACCCAGAGGGGACAATCTTTGCCATAGGGAGGGACGCGGGCATTCCGCACAGCACCGGAAACCCGAGCGATTATTTATCCCTTGGTAAAACTATTGTTTTTGATATATACCCTTGCGAGACCGGAGGAGGGTATTTCTATGACCTTACGCGCACGTGGTGCCTAGGATATGCGCCTGATGATGCCCTCTCTTTGTATGAAGATGTCCTGGCGGTATACCAAGATTCCATGCGCGAGCTGGAGGTGGATGCCTTATGCAAAGATTTCCAGAAACGCGCCTGCGACTTGTTTGAGGGGCGCGGCCATCCAACTATCCAATCGAATCCCCAAACACAGGTAGGATACGTCCACTCCCTTGGGCATGGAGTGGGCTTGAATATTCATGAAAAGCCCTCTTTCAACAAATATGCTTTGGAGTCAGACCGGCTTACGCCGGGCGTGGTGATTACTGTCGAACCGGGTTTATATTACCCCGAACGTGGCCTGGGTGTACGTCTGGAGGATACGGTTTGTGTGGGTCATGATGGACAGATCGGAGTCCTTGCTGAGTTTCCCCTGGATCTGGTCTTGCCAATGAAGGAAGGTTAAGCTAGGATATTGTTGGTGAGTGTTATGTCTACCCGTTCGTCTGCTCAAAAATCCTCTGACCTACAGCCCCAGGCACGTATCCTTGGGGTTGAGACGTCATGCGATGAAACCGCCGCCGCAGTGGTGGAAGATGGGAGGGTTATCCTCTCCAGTCTGGTTGCCTCGCAGGTTGAACTGCATGCAAAGTTTGGCGGTGTCTTCCCTGAGGTTGCCTCCCGGCAGCATATTCGTACGATTTATCCAATTATCGAACAGGCTTTGCAACAGGCTCACGTGAGCCTGGCAGAGATCGATGCCATCGCCGTAACCCGTGGCCCTGGATTGCCCGGTTCGCTGGTGGTGGGTGTTAACACAGCAAAAGGCCTGGCTTTGGGCAGTGGGTTACCTCTGATTGGCATAAACCACCTCGAGGCCCACCTGTATTCGCCCTGGTTGTATGAGGCGGAAGCTACTCCACCCGAGGAACCTCAATTCCCGTTGCTGGCTTTGATCGTCTCTGGAGGGCACACGGAACTGGTTCTGATGAAAGAACATCTTACATATCAACGCCTGGGAGGCACTCTGGACGACGCGGCTGGAGAGGCATTCGATAAGATTGCACGCTTGCTGGGTTTATCCTACCCTGGAGGACCATCCATACAAAAAGCCGCCGAAAACGGAAGCGCTGTAGCTTTTCACTTTCCGCGGGCCTGGTTGGAGGGGAGCTGGGATTTTTCTTTCAGTGGCCTGAAAACTGCTGTTCTGCGCGAAGTGCGCCGGATAGAAACCCATACCCATCCTCTACCCGTAGCGGATCTAGCAGCGAGCTTTCAGGCTGCAGTTGTAGACGCCTTGGTGAGTAAAACCATGAAAGCCGCTCATCATTTTGCGGCAAAGGGGATATTAGTTGCCGGGGGAGTTTCTGCCAATAAAGCTTTGCGTGAATCAATCCGCATGCGGGCACCATGCCCGGTATACATACCGCCAATCTCTTTATGTACGGATAATGCGGCGATGGTTGCCGGAGCTGGTTATTTCCATTTTATTGCCGGACATCAAGATGGGTGGGATATGGATGTCTTGCCTAATTGGCCTCTCACAGAACTGCTTTAAAGCGAAACCGCCCTTTGGAACTTGCCTAAGGTTCCGGGGGACGGTTATCAATGAGAAAGAGGAGAATACGATTTATATTTTAACCATGTACGTAAAACAAGCATGAATCCCATGTGAATATTCGATAAGAAAATTGACATCCTCTTCAGGTTTTTTGGGGGTTTTCGAGGGCGTTAACCAGCTCCTGGAGGGAAACAGGACCCTCCCGTATGAGACGGAGCTCAGGACCGGTGCAATCCACGACGGTGGAGGGGATGCCTCCGGGAGATTGCCCGCCATCTAAAATCAGGTGAATCCGTCCTCCCAGTTGGCGATAGACTTCTCGGGCAGTTCTACAGTTCGGTTGCCCCGATAGATTTGCAGAGGTAACCGCCAAAGGGCCAATAAACTTCAACAGTGCCAGAGCTACGGGATGATCGGGAATGCGTACGCCGATTGTGGGGTTGGGGGAGAGCACGGCTGGAAGCGAGGCGAGCTTGGGCACGACTAGGGTCAAAGGTCCTGGCCAAAAGCTCTTCGACAGACGGGAGGCGGTTGCACCAATATCAGGCGCAATAGATGTCAATTGAGATTCTTCACCAAGCAAGATGGCGATGGCACGATCACTGTTGCGACCCTTTACGGTGTACAGGCATTCAACATATTCCGGTTTAAACGGCAGGGCAGCCAGCCCATAAACGGTATCAGTGGGAAAGGCGATCAGCCCCCCGTTACTGAGAATATCGGCTGCACGTTGCAACACGATCGGATGATCTGCAGAAAGGATCTCTGTTTTCATACAGGTAGTTTAGCAGTAACTACCTGACATTATACCCTTTTAGCGGTTCAACCCCCAAATGATACGCAGGCCATCCAGGGTAAGCCAGGGAGCAAGAATCTGAATGACAGGGGTCTCGCGGGCAACCAGCTCAGCCAGGCCGCCTGTGCCGATGACTTTCATCTGCGGACCGAGCTCAGTCCGAAAACGCGTCACCATTCCTTCGACCAGGGCAATATATCCATAGAATAAGCCGGATTGCATGGCATGTACTGTGTTACGGCCAATCACAGAGGGGGGTTTCTGGATATCCACGCGGGGGAGCTTGGCTGTGTGCGAAAACAGGGCTTCTGCGGCGATGTTAATCCCAGGGGCAATGGCTCCGCCCAGGTAATCACCTTCAGCCGAGATGGCGTCCAGGGTTGTGCCGGTGCCGAAATCTACCACGCAGGCAGGCCCACCGTACAGGGTTTGCACTGCAGCAGCATCGACGATGCGGTCGGCTCCCACGGCGCGCGGATCCTCATAGCGGATGCGCACCCCGGTCTTCACCCCGGCATCTACCACCAGCACATCCTGGTGCAGGTAGCTCTGGCAGGCTTCGACAATTTTCCCGGTCAGGGGAGGGACGACGGAGGCCAGGCAGATACCCGTCAGGTCGGCTGGGGTATATCCACTGTGGGTAAGGAGGTTGAAGAGTAACAGCCCATACTCGTCGGGCATACGTTCGTGAGAGGTGGCTAACCGCCAGCGCGGTCCCAAGGTTTCGTCCTGATATAGGCCGATGGTTATGTTGGTGTTGCCGATGTCAATGGTGAGTAGCATTGTTTGTTATCCAGCTAGTTTTATATTATGGTAACAAGATGTTATCGATCAGGCGCGTTTTCCCAATAAAGACAGCCAGGGAGAGCAATGCGCTACCGGTAACGGTTTCCAGTTCCTGCATGGTGTGGGGATGAGCGCAGGAAATATATTGAGGGTTGGCCAAAGGTTCGGATCCAAGCACCTGACCCATAATCTGGCGCAGGTGGCTGGCATCCCTTTCTCCCTTTTCATAGGCCTGCCAGGCGGCTGATAAAGCGCGGTGTAGAATTGTGGCAGCACGCCTCTCGTCGGGGTTCAGGTAAGCATTGCGGCTGGACATTGCCAGACCATCTTCCTCACGCACGGTGGGACAGGTGATGATTTCAATGGGAAAGTCCAGATCAGTGGTCATTCTGCGAATCACCGCCACCTGCTGGGCATCTTTCTGGCCGAAATACGCCTTTTGAGGTTGGACGCCATTAAACAGCTTGGCGACAACCGTTGCTACCCCGCGGAAATGGCCTGGGCGCATAGTGCCCTCAAGGGGAAGGCTGATCTCCTCCACGCTTATCCAAGTCTGAAAACCGGGTGGATACATCATCCCACGCTCTGGCATCCAGACCAGGTCAACTCCCAGAGGGGCAAGCAGAGCCAGGTCACGGGGGATGTCCCTGGGATATTTGTCCAGGTCTTCGGTAGGCCCGAATTGGGTGGGATTGACAAAAATGCTGACGGCTACGCTGGCGCATTCCGCCCGGGCGCGCCGGACGAGGGAGAGATGCCCTTCATGCAGGGCGCCCATGGTGGGAACCAGGCCGACAGGCTCGGGCAAGTGGAGGCGTTCAGCACGCAATTCCGGAAAAGTTATGGCAGTTTTCATAAGACAAGCCCACGATGAGGATTACAGGTCATCCTCTAACTCCCTATTGTTGGGCGGGACTAATGCCCTGACAAGCTGCCAGAGGCTGCGGTTGATGGGCGCGGGGACGCCGGTCTGTTCACTAGCCTGAACGATTGCTCCAGAGATGGCGTCCACTTCGGTGGGCGCGCCCCGCAGTACGTCCTGCAACATGGATGAGTAGTTTTGAGCTGTATGGCTGGCAATGGCTTCAACAGCCACAACCGGATCTGGATAAGGCAGTTGGATGCCTTTAGCAACTGCCACCGCAGCAGCTTCACGGGCAACCTGGGCTAGCAAGGCGCGCGCAGAAGGTCTTGCCAGCAACTCCCCGTTTGGGACGCGCAGCAGGGCCGTGAGTGGGTTAATGGAGGCATTGATGACCAGCTTGCCCCATAGAAGCTCATTGGTGCTAGGGACTGTTTCTACAATAAAGTTGGCTCTCCTGAGGATATTTGCCAAGGGTTTGAGGCGGGAATGAATCCCCAGGGTGATCACGCCTTCGCCGGCAGGGCACACCTGACCAGGCCCGACCAGATAAGCTCCCGCGGTAGTGACCCCCAAAGCCACACGTTGTGAGCCCAGGCTGCTGGCGAGTACCTCACGGTTTCCCATCCCGTTTTGCAGGGTCAACGCCAAGCCTTGAGAGTCCAGGCATCGGGTTAGCTGGGTGGCAGCCTGCCCGGTCTGCCAGGACTTCACCAATACCAGAGCGAACTGGGCACCTCTACAGGAGGCAGGATCGGTGATAACCTGAACGGGGAAAGCCTTTTTGGTTCCATCCTGCTACAGCACACGGACGCCATCCTGCTGTAAAGCTGCCACACCCTCAGGCCAGGAGCCCAACATCGTGAAGGGGATACCGGCGGCCGAGAGCCGCCCGGCGAACAGGCAAGCCATGGCGCCTGTCCCAACAATAAGCAGGGGAGATGCATCAATACTCATTGTCCGGTTTCACTTGCTACTTGATGAGATCGGTAAATTCTTGGGGAGGTTGATCTCGATCCTCTCGACCTCATCCTGGAATCTTTGCCATTCCTCGTCTGGCATTTCCACGGAGTGCTGATCCCCGGGGAAGGTTTTAGCCTCCACTTCAGCTTTGAAAGCCTGGAAAGCCTGGCTCATCTCGCCGTGCAGGTCGGCGTACTTCTTGACAAATTTGGGGGTGAAGCGCTCGAAGAGACCTAAAAGGTCATGAGTGACAAGCACCTGCCCATCGCAGCCGAGACCAGCGCCGATGCCGATGGTGGGGATGTCGAGGCGCTGGCTGACCAGGGCTGCCAGCCTGGAGGGGATGGATTCGAGAACCAGACTGAAGCAGCCGGCGTCTTGGAGCAGGAGGGCGTCTTCCAGTAATATGCGGGCGGCGGCGGTATCGCGTCCCTGGGGGCGGAAGCCGCCCAACTGGTGCACGCTCTGGGGCGTCAGGCCAATGTGACCCATGACGGGGATGCCGGCGCCGACGATAGAGCGGATGGCATC
>Ga0233417_10000452_pt1 | contig 12270 bp, 10 predicted proteins | sample Sed_MG_FD_189023 | JGI IMG/M metagenome (GOLD analysis project Ga0233417, IMG submission 189023) | Sediment microbial communities from Lake Towuti, South Sulawesi, Indonesia - Sediment_Towuti_2014_0.5_MG | ecosystem: Environmental > Aquatic > Freshwater > Lake > Sediment | place: Indonesia... | reverse complement strand
TGGGGTCAGATAACCGGTTACGTTGCTCGCTCCGGTTATGGATACCAATGCCACCCTCTTTCCATAGAGAAGCAGTTTCTCATCGAAGTCAGTCTCGTCAAGCTGCCCCTCGGGAGTCAATCCGATGTGGATTGTCTTCACGACCGCTCTCCATGGCAGATCGTTGGAATGGTGCTCCATCCCACTCGTTAGGAGTATGTCACGCTCAGGCGAAAATGGAAAGCGCCTGGCTAATTTGTTGATGGCCTCGGTGGTGTTCTTTCCGAATATACAGGTGTGTTCCTCAGGATTGGCTCCTACGAAATCCACCACAATGTTGCGCGCCTGTTCAAAGGCATATGTCGAGAGCTGGCTTTTAAAACCAGTCCCGCGGTGCACACTGCTGTAAAAGACCAGGAACTCATTGACTGCTTTTTGCACACTCCTCAAGGCAGGTGTGGAAGCGGCATTATCCAGGTTGATATATGCTGCTAGCTCCCCGTTTAATAAGGGGACTTTTGTGTCTAGACCTATAAAGAGCTTCCGGAAGTCAGTAGGAGAACTGTTCATCATGGTGGAAGGCTTTCAATCTTGTAAGGTCGTTGGAGGGATTTTTTCAAATTGGACAAAAACACTTGATTTAACAAGGAAATTCGTTTATACTGTGTATATTCGTGGGAAGAAGTGGGAGAAAGTGGAGCGCCGGAAAAACCGGCGCTCAGGTATTAATGGCGAGGCAGAACATATGTTCGTTGGACAGTACCAGCACAACATCGATGAAAAGGGGCGTCTTACCATACCCTCTAAGTACCGGGAGCAACTCGAGACAGACGGGGCGTATGTTATCCAGGGACTCGATCGTAACCTGCTTGTCCTCACTCAATATGCCTTTGATGAAGTCGCTGAACGCACGCGTAAGATGAGTTATACCGATGCGAATGCTCGTTTGTTCAAGCGCCTCTTATTTTCCACAGCCTTCCATGTCGTCGTTGATAAGGCAGGACGCATCCTTATCCCCGATTATTTACGCCAATCCGCGGAGCTGACCGATGAGGCTTTTGTGATTGGCAATGGTACCTACTTTGAAATCTGGTCTCCTGCGAACTGGGAGAAGCAACTCAATCAACTGCAGGATACAGATGCCAATGCCAACCGCTTCTCGGTGTTCGATCTGACCATCTAGCTGTGAATGAGTGACATTCTACCTCATTCCCCTGTTCTTTACCATGAAATCATAAGTGTTTTACAGCCTAGAAGTGGGGGGGTTTACGCCGATTGTACCCTGGGTGCAGGTGGTCATGCTTGGGGAATTTTGAATGCCAGTTCTCCAGATGGCCAATTGCTCGGAATGGATGTTGATCCCCAGGCATTAGAGCTTGCTCGCAATCGCTTATCCCAATTTGGCGGTCGGGTCTTTATCGTTAGAGCTTCGTACGTCACCCTGGCTGATGAATTATCCAGGCTGGGTTGGAGGAGTGTGGATGGCGTTTTGCTGGATTTAGGTGTGTCATCTATGCAGCTAGAAAGTCCCGGGCGGGGATTTTCATTCAGGATATCGGAGCCATTGGATATGCGTTTTAATCCTGCTGATCCGGTTTCTGCAGCAGACCTGGTTAACTCTCTCTCTGAAAGTGAGCTTTCAGCCCTGATCTATCGTTATGGTGAAGAGCGAATGGCTCGCCAGATTGCCCGAGCTATTGTCCGATCCAGGCCAGTCCTTACCACTGACCAACTGGCAGATATAGTTTCGCAGTCTGTCAGGAGAGGGCAAAAACCGGCTGCACGTCCTGGCAGGATCGACCCCGCTACGCGTACCTTCCAAGCTTTGAGGATTGCCGTGAACCACGAATTGGACGCCTTATCGGAAGTGCTTCCCAAAGCTGTCCAGAAATTAACTCCTGGGGGACGGCTGGCAGTAATCTCGTTTCACTCATTGGAAGATAGGCTGGTAAAACGATTCTTTCGGCGGGAGAGTCAGGATTGTATCTGCCCTCCCCGCCAACCTGTGTGTACTTGTGGGCATCGGGCAACTCTCCGCGAGATAACACCTCGCCCAATTCGCCCACAGCCTTATGAAGTTCGTCAGAATCCCCGATCCCGCAGTGCACGTTTGCGTGTCGCGGAACGGCTAATTTGAACAGGTCAAAATCAGATATCTTTATCCATTTTTTGGACTGTACAGAATGAAGATTGACCACCATCTTACGAAGGGAATAATGGCACGACACTTGCAAACTCCTGTTAGGAAAGGCCAGCGTTTTTACAAGAAACTGGTCGCTCAACAGGAGGATGTTATGGATAGTGTCAGGCAACTCACACACGCCTATTCGAATACTCCCTGGCGCAAGCAAACCCAATACCTGGCCGTAATTTTGCTTGTCTTGGTTTTGGGTCTTTCGGTGGCGAGTATATATCTGACAGTCTCAGCTCGGGCTGTGACTGCGGGTTTCGCTATCAAGAATATGTTAAGTGATATGGAGGAAAACAAGCGCGTTATCGCCGATATGGAAACCCAACTTGCTTACCTTACATCTGAGGAGGTCATGAAGGCACGTGCTAAGGATTTGGGCTACCAGCCTGCGACCGCAGAACAGATTATCTATATCGAGGTCCCGGGATATTCCGGCAGGCAAGGGCCAATCATGGAAAAGCCACCTCTTCCAGAGGAGGTGGCTCCTCCCGTAGTTTCCACTGCTTCTACAGGAACTCTTTTCGACTGGCTTGTTGAGAATATCACCAAGCCTTCCGCTTTACTTAAGGAGTTAAGCCCATGGAAGTAGGCGAATCAAGTCTGGGGCGTTTTCGGCTGTTTGAGGTTCTCTTCGCCACCTTAGCCTTGATCATTTTCGGGCAGCTACTGCGTATCCAATTCAGCGCCGAGGCAAAGGACCTTACCAAACCCGATGAACCTATCGGCGAGTGGCGATCTATTTATCCTGCCCGCGGCATTATTTATGATCGCTGGGGGCACGTTCTGGCGGGAAATCGTACAGTTTATGAAGTAGGGGCAGAGCTCCGTAACGTGGAAAATCCAGAAACGATCGCTCTGACCTTGATGGGAGTACTTCAGGTAGATTATGCTCAGGTTTTGGCTGCTGCCAGCAAGCCTTATTCAGCGGATCCCAAGAATCCAGCTATCTATGCTAAACTGGCTGACTATGTGACCGAGGAACAAAAACAGCACATTGAAGAGTTGGCCAAAGGGCTCAAATCACAGCTCGTAAAAAGGAACGATAAAATCAAGTCTCCCAGCCTGAGTGGTTTGATTTTCACACCTCATCTTGTCCGCAGTTATCCAGAGAAAGAACGAGGATATAACCTCACGGGATTTGTAAACCACGAAGGAGAGGGCTTCTTTGGAGTAGAAGAATATTACAACGACTTGCTGGCGGGTTCTCCAAAGACTGTCTGGGTGCCATTAGATCCTAATCTAATGGATCAGATGCCCGATATTCCCGATGGCACCAGTATTGTTCTGACCATCGACCGGGAAATCCAGGTCAACATGGAAGAACTGCTGGACCAGTCTCTAAAAGAGAATGGCGCTGAAAGTGGTGTGATAGCTGTGATGGATCCAAAGACCGGTGAAATATTAGCCATGGCATCCACCCCGCGTCTGGATTTGAACCAGTTTTGGGATTACCAGGAAGTATTCCCGGGCAGCACTCCCTTCAATCGGGTGACGAGCCAGAGTTACGAGCCAGGATCTGTCTTTAAAATTTTCACAATGGCTGCCGCTTTGGACAGCAAAGTCGTCAAACCAGATACAACATTCCTGGATACTGGGGTCTTTCAGTACGGTGGGATCTATGTCTACAACTGGAACAGAGGCGCCTGGGGACAGCAAACCATGCTTGGGTGCATGCAGCATTCCTTGAACGTTTGCCTGGCCTGGGTTTCCGTGAAAACAGGAGCTAGCCGTTTTTACAGCTACATGGAGAAATTTGGGTTTGGTCATATCACCGGAGTGGACCTGGCTGGTGAGGTATCGGGAAGGCTGAAACTCCCCGGAGACGAGGATTGGTATGACGCTGACCTAGCGGTCAATGCCTTTGGTCAGGGTGTTTCGGTGACACCCATCCAAATGCTGATGGCACTTTCAGCGGTAGCCAACAAGGGAAACATGGTCGCTCCACATGTTCTGAAAACCATAATCACCAACGGGCGCCCCTTAAATACTCCTGTTCAGATTGTCGGGAATCCCATATCTGCCAAGACCGCCCGGACTCTCACTGATATGTTGGCAACCTCCCTTGAAGTGGAATCTTCAGTGGCTTTGGTAGAGGGATATCGTGTGGCTGGTAAGACGGGGACAGCCGAGATACCAACCCCCAGTGGATATTCTAGTACAGCAACCAACGCCTCCTTTGCAGGCTGGGGACCGGTGGACGACCCCCGCTTCATCGTGTATGTTTGGTTCGAGAAGCCTGTGACTTCGCCCTGGGGTTCGGTAGTGGCTGCCCCAGTATTCCGCCAGGCAGTCGAGCGGCTGGTGGTTTTAATGGGTATCCCTCCAGACGATGTCCGTGCCAAGCTCGAGAAGTGAGTAAGTCGACAGTTCTGATCGGTTTGAGTTCTTCAACGAAGAAAAGATGCTAACTTTGGGTGATCTCTTGGAAGCATTGACAGGTACAAAACCCGATTGGGCTACTCAGGTCATTACTGAGGCGGATATCGATTCTCGCCATGTAATCCCTGGATCACTCTTTATTGCTCTGCCAGGTGACCGCACAGATGGGCACGATTTTGTGAGTCAGGCTTTTGCGAAAGGGGCTGTTGTCTCTATTATTCAAAGAGAGATTGAGGTTGAAAGGAGCGAAGAGAAACCTGTTTACATTTTGGATTTCCGGGACTTGGAGGCTGTCCTGCGAGAGATCAATAATCTGGGAGGGCAAATTAATCCAGAGAGTCGATTTTGTATTTTGGTTGAGAATAGCTTAGCAGCTCTGCAGAAGATGGCTGGTTCCTGGCGTCGAAAGCTTGACCTCACCGTGATCGGCATTACAGGCAGTGTAGGCAAATCAACCACCAAGGAACTGATTGCAGAAGTTCTCACCCAACGCTATCGCACACTAAAAAACCCGGGTAATCTGAATAATGAAATCGGGTTGCCACTCACTTTGTTGAGTTTAACAGAAGGCCACGAGAAGGCCGTTTTGGAGATGGGATTTTACATACCTGGGGAGATAGCTTTCTTGTGTGAGCTGGCTTTGCCTCGCATCGGTGTGATTACCAATATTGGTACAGTTCATGCTGAACGCGCCGGATCACAGGAGGCAATCGCCAAAGGGAAAAGTGAGTTGGTTCAATCTCTTCCCCCAGATCCAGAGGGTGTCGCCATCCTTAATATCGATGATCCTCTGGTCCGCGCGATGGCCTCCCAAACTAGGGCGCGTGTATTCTATTATGGCACTGACCCAACAGCCGACCTGTGGGCAGATGAGATCGAGGGATTGGGTCTGGAGGGAATTCGTTTCAGGCTTCATTATAAGAACGAAACATTATATGTGAAGGTGCCGTTGATCGGGCGTCATTCTGTTCATACCGTGCTGCGGGCTGCAGCAGTTGGTCTGGTTGAAGGACTGACCTGGGAGGAGATCGTTTCTGGATTACGCTCCAGTTCGGTCCAGCTCCGCCTTGTGGCAGTGCGCACTGAAAATGGTGCGCTGATATTGGATGACACTTACAACGCCTCACCACCCTCCACCTTGGCAGCTTTGAACCTGCTCGAGGAGTTGGAGGGAAGAAAAGTTGCTGTCTTAGGTGACATGTTAGAGCTCGGACCATACGAAAGGCAAGGGCACGAAATTGTCGGCGTTCGTGCCGCCGAAGTGGTGAATGAACTGGTTTGCTTTGGCGAACGAGCCAAGATCATCGCCAATGCTGCACGAGAGGCAGGCTTGCCAGAAGGTGCCGTTGTTGAGATGGAAAATGACCAACAGGTGGTGGACTTTTTAAGGCCGCACTTGGGACCCGAGGACGTTGTCTTGGTTAAGGGCTCGCGCGGGATGTACATGGATAGGATAGTTGCAGCTCTGGAGGCCCCTCGATGACGGAGAGCTACAAGGTATTAGCCCTGGCTGGATTCAGCTTTATGCTGACGGTTATCTGGGGTGAACCATTGATCCGGATATTCAGGCATTTTAAAGTTGGCGACCTCATTCGCATCGAGAGTCCCCAAAGGCACCAGGTTAAGATGGGTACACCCACTATGGGAGGCGTTCTGTTTATTCTCCCGGTCACGTTGATCACACTTCTTCTAAATGCCGCATCTCTGATCGGATTCAGTGGGTTGGGACGGTCGGTATTGGTCCCGTTGGGTACCATGCTTGGTTTTGCTGTTTTGGGAGCTCTGGACGATATCGAGAAATTGCTCGCCCGCCGCCAACGGGGTGAAGGGATGCGTGCTCGCACGAAGTTACTTATCCAGGTCATTTTTGCAATCTTGATTGCAGTGATCCTACGGTATCTCCTCGATGCTCCCGAAATGTTTCTGCCTGGTGTGGAGCAGGAGATTTCTCTGGGTATATGGTATATCCCTATCGCTACATTTCTCATCGTTGGTTCCTCGAACGCAGTCAATTTCACCGATGGATTGGATGGCCTAGCGGGCCTCATTTCTGCAACTGCCTTCGCTGCTTTCGGAGGTATTGCCTTGTTGCAGCAACAAATTTACCTTGCCCCTTTTTGTTTTGTGCTGGTGGGTGCAATATTTGGATTTTTATGGTTCAACGTTCACCCAGCCGAATTAATCATGGGCGATACCGGCTCATTACCTCTTGGGGCGACCTTGGCAGTTGTGGCTTTAATGACCGGACAATGGCTGCTCCTGGCTGTCATAGCCATAATCCCGGTGAGTGAGATGATCAGTGTCATCATCCAGATCGGATATTTCAAGCTCACCGGTGGGCGAAGGTTTTTCAAAATGGCACCCATGCACTTGCATTTTGAATTGTCGGGTTGGAGCGAGACCCAGATTGTACAGCGCTTCTGGTTGATCGGTCTTTTAGCAGGCATGATTGGCGTGGCATTGGCTTTGGTATGAACATGGACTCTTTGAGCGGAAAACAGGTAGTAATTGTCGGCGCTGCCCGTCAGGGGACGGCTCTGGCGCGCTATCTGGTTCATCAGGGCGCCAGGGTTGTGTTGAATGATCGTAAACCAACCGCCGAATTAAAGCCCGCCCTGGATTCGTTGAGTGATATCCCCGAGACATCTCTGAAGTGGGTGCTTGGTAGCCATCCAACTGAGATCTTAGACGGTGTTGATTTGCTCTGCCTGTCAGGTGGGATACCCACCTCGTTGCCTCTCGTGCTTGAAGCCCGCCGGCGTGGCATCCCCCTCTCTAATGATTCTCAGATATTCCTGGATGCCACACCTTGCAAGGTGATCGGAATAACTGGATCGGCTGGGAAGACCACAACCACCACCCTGGTAGGGCGTATGGCTAAAGCAGCCTTGGGTGATGATAGAGTATATGTGGGAGGCAACATCGGCAATCCGTTGATAACCATGGTCGACCAGATACATGCTGACGATTTGGTGGTCATGGAGCTTTCTAGCTTCCAACTGGAGATCATGACTCGTTCCACCCACATTGCTGCCATTCTGAACATAACACCCAATCACCTGGATCGGCACGCGGATTTCGCCGAATACCAGGAAATAAAAGCCCGTATTCTTGACTACCAGACTGGCAACGGAGACAGCTTCTCTACTTGTGCAGTGCTTAATCATGAAGATCCAGCCTCTTGGGCTCTCAAAAAGAGGGTGAGAGGCCAGCTTTTCTCATTTGGGATTGAGGAACCCCCGGGTGATCACCCTGCAACCTATCTGCGTGACGAAGTCATATGGTTGCGTAGAAAAACCGAGACGATGGAGTTGTTATCCTGCTCAATGATCGGCCTGCGTGGCGAACACAACTTGAGGAACGTACTTGCTGCTAGTGTAATTTGTGTTGCCGCAGGCTTGCCACTAACGGCTATCCGGGCAGGTGTTGTCGGTTTTGGTGGAGTTTCTCATCGCTTGGAGCTTGTTAGGACCTGGAAGGGTGTTTGCTGGTATAACGACTCGATTGCGACAGCACCGGAGAGAGTCCTGGCAGCCGTCAAATCATTTGAGGAACCGATGGTCTTATTGGTCGGCGGGCGTGATAAAAACTTGCCGTGGGGTGAGTTGGCCAGTCTGATTTGCCGGCGGGTAGATCATCTAGTCATCTTTGGCGAGGGACGTGAGAAGATTCGCCAGGCTTTAGAAAAAGCTGTTGGAAACCACAGACAAAGTGTACAACGACCGTATACGATCTCAGAGTGCGCTGGTTTATATGAGGCTGTCCAGGAAGCTGCTCTGGTAGCTGAGGTAGGCGATGTTGTGGTGCTATCACCGGGAGGAACAAGTTTTGATGAATTTCGCGATTTTGAAGATCGCGGGGAGGCATTTCGGAAATGGGTCATGATGCTTCGATGACGGATCACAAGACAGTGGATCGGCCTCGTGCGAAGAGTTCGCGGGTTGCCAGGCGGCGCGAACGTGGCAAGAGAACCGGCTTTTTTAGAGTGTCTTCACCAGGCAGTCGGAGTGTGCGTTTCGAAAATACTGTCGTAATGGAGACGACACCCCGAGATATCCCGGTAAAACCAACAACCAATACGCGCAAGGCTGTCCACTTCGGGTTCGATGGGTGGCTGGTTGCTGTAGTGTTCACATTAATCGTATTTGGGTTGCTGATGGTTCATTCCGCCAGTTGGGAATATTCCCTGGCTGATGGCAATTCACCTACATTAATCTTCCAGCGCCAGGTTCTGTTTTTGGTCATTGGCTGCTGTCTGGCTGCTTTCTTGGCTTGGTTCGATTACCACCGTATCCAAAAATTCATCCCATGGGTGATGCTTGCAGTTATTGTGATTCTCTTTGTTGTGTTGATTATCGGCGAGAGACGTCTGGGAGCAACCCGTAGCTTTTTGGGGGGATCTGGGCAACCCTCTGAGCTGGCTAAGCTGGTGATCATTATATACCTGGGTGTGTGGCTATATGCCAAGCGGGATCGATTGTCTGAGATCGGTTTTGGGTTGTTACCTCTTGCAGGTATTCTCGGAGTTGTGGGTGGTCTGATCTTCTCGCAGCCTGATTACAGTGCTGTAGCCACCATAATTTTATTGGGAGGTATCTTATTCTTCCTCGCCGGAGGCGATTTGCGCCAGATCAGTTTGTTGGTCTTTGGGGCATTAGTTTTTGGGGCAATCGTGGTGCTTTTTACCACAACGGGTAAAGCTCGCGTGGATAGTTACGTGGGTGGCCTTAAGGATTTGACATTGGCTTCAGACCATGTAATCCGCTCGATTGAAGCGTTTGTGCGGGGCGGCTGGTTCGGAGTTGGCATTGGCAAGGGAGTTACCAAACTTACCATTCTGCCCGTGCCCCATACGGACAGTATCTTTGCTGTGGTTGGAGAAGAGACAGGCGTTCTGGGGAGTGGCTTCCTGATTTTAATGTACTCTTTATTGATCTGGCGAGGATTGGGTATTGCCAGGTCTGCGCCTGATGGCTTGGGGCGTTTGCTGGCTGCCGGCTTGACGATCTGGATAGGGATAGAAGCCTTCATTAACATGGCAGTGATGGTCAACCTACTTCCCTTTGCCGGTAATGCCCTGCCTTTTATCAGTGCTGGTGGATCCAGTCTGATCGTATCTGTTGCAGCTGTGGGTATCCTGGTCAATATCTCGCGGCAATCTGTTCAAAAGCGTGAGGTCGAGGAGAAATTAATCAATGCGGTTATTGATTTGCGCCGGAGGTACTGGCGGAGGAGTGTACCCCGCTCTAGCCATCCTTCAAGCCCTGGTCTCGGAAAGTGAGTTCTCTGGCAGGGTGGACAGGAGTTCAGTCCTCTGGGTTGGCGGAACAGGAAGCATGGAAGCAGAATTGGTAGCCCACGCAGGATTTTCATTTTCTTCAATTCCAGCAGCCGGAGTGCATGGAGTTGGCATACGCGCTCTCCCAGGGAATATCCTCCGTCTTTTGCGCGGCTTTACCACCTCGCGTAAAATCATCAAGGATTTCCGCCCCGATGTCATGTTCTTTACCGGAGGTTATATAGCAGTACCCATGGCTGTTGCGGGATGGCTCCCTATGCGTAAAGTTCCCAGGCCAAAAAGCATGGTATATGTCCCAGATATTGAGCCTGGGTTAGCACTGAAAACCCTGATCCGGTTTGCGAATCACACCACCGTGACAACTGAAGGGACAAGGAAATATCTCCCTCGAAGGTCCACAGTCACTGTCACGGGGTATCCTGTTCGTTCAGAACTAAAATCTTGGAATAAGGTTGATGCCCGTCAAGCATTGGGCCTCACCTCGGACTTGCCGGTATTATTGGTTACAGGTGGCAGCTCGGGCGCGCGCTCAATTAATCGGGCGTTGTTATCGATATTGCAGCAGTTGATTAACGAGATGCAAGTCGTCCATGTTACCGGAAAATTGGATTGGCCAGACGTCCTGAAAATCCGTCAGGTTTTGGAGTCGTCTAGTAAATTAGATCCACACCTTGTAGTCCGTTATCATGCCTACGCCTATCTGCACGAGGAAATGGGAGCTGCCATGTCTGCCGCAGACCTAGTTGTATCCAGGGCGGGGGCATCAAGTCTGGGTGAGTATCCATTTTTTGGATTACCAGCAATTCTTATCCCGTATCCACATGCCTGGAAATACCAGCGTGTGAATGCGCAATATCTGGTTGATAGAGGCGCCGCAGCCATGATTCCTGATGAGGAACTATCTACCCGACTGCTTCCAGCAATTCGGGAAATGTTACTAGATGCGGATCGCCTGGGAAAGATGCGCGCAGCTATGCTATCTCTGGCGAAGCCTGATGCTGCGCGGGATATTGCGATAGTTATATGCAGTCTGGCAGGGAACGATTCTGATCAAAGGATGTGAGCCGTGGTTAGCCTCAGCTTTCTATTCATTTTCTTAATCATCCTGTTTGCACTCATCGGGGCAATGCGCGGATGGGCCAAGGAGATCCTCGTAAGTTTTTCTACTATCCTTGCCCTGGCATTGCTTACTGTCTTAGATACCTATATTCCCTTTTTCCGGAATGCATTAGATTCAGCCAGCCCAAAAGTCCAATTTTGGCTTCCGTCGATCATACTCATTCTTATGGTTTTCTTCGGGTATCAGACACCTAATTTGCCGAAACTTGGAGGCGCCCGTTTTGCCAGAGAACGCTTGCAAGACACCCTGCTGGGTTTATTCCTGGGTGCATTCAATGGTTATTTAATTATCGGTACTCTCTGGTTCTTTATGAACCAGGCAAATTATCCGTTTGCTCCCATGATCTCAGCCCCTGTCCCCGGAACCCCGATGGGAGATACAGCACTAAAGATCATTCCCTACTTGCCTCCTGTGTGGTTGGGTGTTCCGATCATTTATTTTGCCGTCATCATTTCTTTTGTCTTTGTCATTATTGTGTTCTTGTAAAGTTATGAAGGATTTTACTCACATTCATTTGATTGGGATTGGTGGCAGCGGACTGTCCGCCATTGCCCGCGTCCTGGCACAGAGCGGGTTTTCAGTTTCGGGATCCGATCAGCAGCCCACCCCTCTGGCTCAGAGTCTTAGTCAAGAGGGAATATCAGTATTTATTGGTCACAGCCCAGAGAATCTTACGGGAGCTGATCTGATCATCCGTTCGTCAGCCGTACCTGATACCAATGCAGAAGTTCAGGCTGCTCGCAATTTAGGCATACCCGTGGTGAAACGGGCTGAATTTATGCAAATGTGGATGGCAGATAAATTCGGCATAGCGGTGGCTGGTACCCACGGGAAAACTACCACTACCGCCATGATCGCCTGGTTGCTGGTTGAATTGAATCTAGATCCAACCTTCATTATCGGCGGAGTGTCGCGCAACCTGGGCACTAATGCCAAAGCTGGGAAAGGTGATATTTTCCTGGTCGAGGCTGATGAGTATGATCACATGTTTTTGGGACTGCAGCCCAAGATTGCTGTTATAACCAACATCGATCACGACCATCCGGATTTCTACCCTACACGCGAGAGTTATTTCCAGGCCTTCTGTGAGTTTGTTGACCGCATTGAGTCGGAAGGGATCTTGATTGTCTGCGGGGATGATCCGGGTGCAGCGCGTCTGGCACAAGAGGTTAAAGGTATTTCCCGCAAGGTCTACACCTATGGGATCTCGCCACGCGCTGAATCTGGCAGGAAAGTTTACCAGTATATGGCTGTAAATCCTGTTCCGAACAGGCAAGGCGGTTTCTCATTTGACCTGTCAAC
>Ga0233417_10000451_pt1 | contig 12274 bp, 10 predicted proteins | sample Sed_MG_FD_189023 | JGI IMG/M metagenome (GOLD analysis project Ga0233417, IMG submission 189023) | Sediment microbial communities from Lake Towuti, South Sulawesi, Indonesia - Sediment_Towuti_2014_0.5_MG | ecosystem: Environmental > Aquatic > Freshwater > Lake > Sediment | place: Indonesia... | reverse complement strand
CCCGTAACGGCTGCCATCATGCCGCCGCTCGAGGTGGTCCTGGTGACGTACTGGAAGTCGGCCCGAGCCAACCCGTCCAGCAGGCACACGCACAGCAGAAGAAAAACAGGTTTCATGGAACTCCTTCTCGTCTCAGTCTAACAGGCGGCCGGGAAACCCCGACAAATCCAGCGCGACGCTGGCCCAAGCGGGCGCCTTAAACGAACTTGTACTGTCCTGGTACGGGCAGGGCCGGGGCCTCCATTTTCAAGTTGTAGTCGAACGCTTTGGGTTGGAGGTCCTGTTTTGAGTTCATGATCATGTCCCAAGTGATTTCGAGGCCGGAGTAAGCGGACTCGCGGGCCATGATGCAAGTCATGGTAGCCTCCGCGACAAACATGCCTTCGTTGATGTAAGGGCCGTCGCCGCGGATGCTCTTCACCATGTTGGCGTGCTCCTGCACGTAAGGATTCAAGCCCGGCGAGCCGAGGTCGCGGCCATCGCTGCGGCCCTTGGAGCCGACCACCAGGTCGTCCACCTTGTAGAAGACGCCTTTCGGGTACTGCCGGCAGGTGCTGCTTAAGCGGACACCGTTGGGGTATACGAACTCGGAACTCATGTGGTCGTAGATGTTGCCGTAGAGTTCCTCCCTGGGGCGCCACGCGGCTCCGCCGGAGGCCACCACGCTGACCGGATGCGTGCCCATCACCCAGTTCATGAAGTCGATGTTGTGATAGTGCTGTTCGACAATCTGGTCACCGCAGATCCAGATGAAGGAATACCAGTTGCGGTGCTGCCATTCCATGTCGCCCCACTTGGCCTCACGGGCCTTCGCATGCATCACTGGGCCGCTGAGGTAGCGCGAATAGAGAGCCAGTATTTCGCCCACCGCACCGTCTTTGATCTTCTTGACCGTTTCGACATACGCGCTCTCGGCGTGCCGCTGCGCGCCGGAGACCACGGTCAGCTTCAACTCCTCGGATTTCTTCGCCGCCGCCATGAACCGCCGCGCGCCCACCGGGTCCGTAGCGACCGGTTTTTCAGTGAAGACGTGCTTCCGGGCAACCACCGCGGCTTCGAAATGCTCGGGACGGTACCCAGGCGGCGTGCACAGCAGGACCACGTCTACGTCAGAAGCGATGATCTTCTTGAACGCGTCGAAGCTGCTGAATCGGTGTTCCGCGTCTACCTTGATTCGCTCCGAGACCGATTTCACCAGTTCCTCGACCGGCTTCCCGGTGAACTCCGCCACCTGTTTGACACTCCGGGTGACGTACTCCGGCTCGCGCAGGCGCCGCAGCGAGCCTTCCAGTTTGTCTTCAAAAACGTCGCCCATGGCGACCAGTTCGACATTGGGATCGCCGCTGAGCAAGTTGACCGCGGCTTGCGTGCCGCGGCCACCGCAGCCGATCAACCCCGCCTTTAGTCGCTCGTTGCCGGCCGCGTGCACGCGCTGGGGCTTGCCCAGCGCCAGCGTTCCGATGCCGGCTCCCACAAAACTGCGACGCGTCAGATTCGTGTCCATGCTTCGATCACCTCGCATTCGGGCCTGGATAACCGCTGTTCCACCGCCCGTACTATGACAACACAACCGGAGGGCGCTTCCAACCGGTGGGCGCCGCCCGACTTTCAGTTGGGGCCGCGTGAAGTGGTACGATGCCGAATTGCGGAACCGCTTGCCGGTTCCTTCTCGTATTCCGAAGAGAGACAAGGAGACTCACCGTGATGTTGACTCGTACTCGAGAGCTTTGTTTGTTAATTCTTGCCACAATCGCATGGGCGTTCGCCAGCCTCCCTGATGTGGCGGGCGCCGCCCAGCAGGCTGCGCCAGCCCAGCCACCTGCGCAGGCGGAAGGGAGCTTAAGCCAGCAGGTCGGACCCGACTTGGAAGCCGGCTTTGCGGGCGATCAAGCCCGCTATGACAAGGCGGTAAAGCTGGTGAAGGAACGTCTGGCCGCCAATCCGAAGGACCCGGAAGCCATGGTGTGGAATGGCGCGATCACCCTGTTCCAGTCGGGGACGGCTTATCGTGAGCAGCGCCTGGAAGACGCGGGAAACCTGTGGTTCCAGAGCATGAAGGAAATGGATGAAGCGGTGGCCTCCGCGCCCGAGAATGTGGCGGTGCGAATGGTGAGAGGCATGATTCTGCTTCCGGTCGCACGCTTCGATGGAATCCCAGAGGCGCCCGAGATTCTGCTCGCCAAAGTGCGGGAGGACTTCGAAAAGACGCTCAGCCTTTCGAAGGACTACTTCGAGATGATGCCACTGCCGGTGCGTGCGCAAGTGCTGGGCGGCCTGGCGGAGAGTCTGGACCGGCTGGGCAAGCCCGAGGAAGCCAGGCCCTACTACCAGCGCGTTGTGGCGGAATGCTCCGGCACACCGCAGCATAAGCAAGCCGAGGATTGGCTCGCCAAGCGCGCAGCACCGTGAAGGGGCTGCTCGCCACCCGCCGTTTGAAGGACCTCGGGGCCGCACCTAAAAGTGCTTCGTCAGATCCCTGAACTTCTCGACCACCAGGAGCTCGCCGCCGCCATTGCGCTGGATTTCCTGGCGCTCCAGGTGCCAGGTCCGTGAGTGCGGCACGTACACCGCATTCAGCCCGGCCTCCAGGGCGGGGTTGATGTCAGACTTGGGCGAGTTCCCGATCATCCAGGTCTGGGCCGGGTCGAGGCGGCGGCCTCGCACCATCCGGCGATACGCCCCCGCATCCTTCTCCTTGACGATCGCGGTGTGTCCGAAGTACACGCCCAGGCCCGAACGATCGACCTTCAGCTTTTGCTCCTCGGGGTGACCCTTCGTGAATAGGGACAGGTCGTGACGCCGGGCGAGGTAGGCGAGAGTCTCGCCGACACCTTCCAGCATCTCCACCGGCTGCTCGAGGATCCAGCCGGCCAGCGCCATGATCCGTTCCAGATCCGCTGCGCGGATCTCGCGCTCGGCCAGCCGCTGGTAGCACTGCTGCATGTTTCGGGCGAAATTGAGGCTGCCGTAGCCGTGCAGCTTGTTATTGGCCAGTTCGATTTCGTCCAGAATTAAGCGGATCTCCTCCCGGCTCAGGGTGGAGTGGTCCAGATAATCACAGAAGGCCTCGAACGCCTGCTCGAAGTAAACATTGTTCTCCCACAGCGTGTCGTCCGCGTCGACAAGCAGGTGTTGCCTCATACCGTTCCTCACGGCAGGTTCAGGCGCCGGCCCCGGCCGTTGCGCGGCGCCACCCGGTTGACCTGGGTGGTGTAGCGTTTCACGGTCGCCAGTTGGACCAAGTAGGACGCCAGCCGTTTGATGCGGTCGGCCTCGGAGCGCAGAGTTAGAATAGCCTGCCGCATCTCGAGGTCGGGCACGATCTGGGCGATCTGAAAGCTGAGCTGCGGATCGTCCTCCTGAAAATCGCCGATGAGGGGGTTATCTCCCAGGCCGCGGATGGAGTCGAACAGCTCGACCGCGCGCCGGCGCTCCTCCGGGTCAGGTTCCGACTCGTCATCGTCGAAGAACTCGACTTCGCCGCGCAGATACTCCTTCTCTTCGTTGAGCGAGAGCAGTTCGAATCGGCGCTGGCCCCGGGTCATGACGTCCATCCTCCCGTCCGGGTAGGCTTGCAGAACCTCTCCCACGGTGGCCGTGCATCCGATGGAGGCCAGGCTTTCGTCTTTGGCCAGGAGCACTCCGAATTCCGACTTCTCCCGAATGGCCTCTCCGATCATCTCCTTGTAGCGTTCCTCGAAGATGTGCAGCGGCAGAAGAGTCCGAGGGAACAGCACCACCTGAAGCGGAAACAGGGGGAGCAGCACCCTCGGCATGCATCCATTATGGCGCGATTGATCCAGGGCGACCCGAGGAACGGCGGTATCGCGCCGCCCGCGCCTGAGCTCAAAAGGCCGGTCGTGACCTCCCTCGATTAAAATGGGCAGGGATGAAGGTCACCATCAGCGGCGGTACCGGCTTCGTGGGCCGGCACCTGGCCAGACGGATGCTGCTGGATGGCCACGAGGTGACCGTGCTGACCCGTGCCTTGCGCCCAGGCATGGAGTCGGGACTGCGGTTTGGTATCTGGGACGCTGAGCGGGGCGAACCCCCGGCAGATACCGTCGCCGGCGCCGATGCCGTGGTGCACCTGGCGGGCGAACCGGTTTCCCAACGCTGGACCCCGGTGGCGAAACAGAAGATCGCCTCCAGCCGGATCGACGGAACCCGTCACCTCATCAACGCTCTCAGTACTCAATCGCGGCGGCCGGCGGTTCTGGTGTGCGCATCCGCCGTCGGAATCTACGGCTCGCGTGGCGATGAGATCATCACAGAAGAATCGCCCGCCGGAACCGGCTGGCTGGCCGAGGTGTCCCAACAATGGGAGCACACCGCCACGCTGGCGGAGGCGCTGGGTATTCGTGTGGTGAGGCTTCGCATCGGGATCGTGCTGGGCAAGCAGGGAGGAGCCCTGGCGCGCATTCTGCCGGTGTTCAGAGCCGGGTTGGGTGGAAAGCTCGGGTCCGGCAGCCAGTGGATGTCGTGGATCCACATGGACGACCTGATCGGCCTGATCTTGTTCGCGCTGGAGAACGAGTCACTGCGTGGCGCGGTGAACGCCACTGCCCCGGAGCCTGTGCGCAACGCCGAATTCACCGAGATGCTGGGCCGAGTCTTGAAGCGCCCGGCGCTCCTTCCAGCGCCGGCCTTTGCGATCAGGGCGTTGTTCGGCGAGATGTCGGAAATCGTCCTGGGAGGCCAGCGGGTTCTCCCCACAGCCGCGCAAAAGGCGGGGTATCAGTTCCGCTATCCCGCTCTCGAGCCGGCCCTGCGTCAAGTGGTGTCGTAGTACAATTCCGGCATGCATGGATCATCGTTCTGTCTAACCTTGTCGTTCCTCGTTCTTTCGGCCCTGGCGGTCCTGTGGTCGCAACCGGCCGGCACTCGCAGCATCACCCTGGCCGCGCTGCATGACAAGATTGAAGGCGGCTGGGCCGGGCAGATCATTGGCGTCAGTTACGGCGCGCCCACCGAGTTCCGCTACCGCGGCGAAATCATTCCCAAGGAGAAGCTGCCCGCTTGGACCCCGGACCGGGTCTCCAACGCCATTCATCAGGATGACCTGTACGTGGACATGACCTTCGCCCAAGTGCTGGATGACGAGGGACTGGACGCCACGACGGAAGATTTCGGCGCGATGTTCCGCGAGGCGAAGTATCGCCTGTGGCACGCGAATCTCGCCGCGCGGCGCGCCCTCAAGCGCGGAGTTCCCGCCACCCTCTCCGGCACTCCCCGCTATAACGCACACGCCAATGACATCGATTTCCAAATTGAGTCCGACTTCATCGGCATGATGGCGCCCGGGCTTCCCCAGGCTTCCAACGATCTCTGCTGGCGCGCGGGGCGCGTCATGAATTACGGTGACGGCATCTATGGGGGGATGTTCGTCTCCGGCATGTATGCAGCGGCGTACTTCGAGAACGATCCGCGCAAGGTTGTCGAGGCGGGCCTGGCCTGCCTGCCCAAGGCCAGCCCTTACGCCCAGCTCATCAGTGACCTGCTGGCCTGGCACAAGCAGCATCCGGGCGACTGGGAGAAGGTCTGGCATCTTATCGAGCAGAAGTGGGACCGGCGCGAGCCCTGCCCGGCGGGCGCCATGCGCGCTTTCAACATCGATGCCAAGCTTAACGGCGCCTATGTCGCGCTCGGCCTCCTCTACGGCGGGAGCGACTTTGCGAAGACTCTTGAAGTCTCCACGCGCGCGGGCCAGGATTCCGACTGCAATCCCTCGAACGCCGCGGGCATCCTGGGCCTGATGGTTGGTTACCAAAGGATTCCGGAGATTTGGAAGAGCGGCATCCCCGCTATTGCCGATCAGAAATTCAGCTTCACAAACTACACATACAAATCCATTGTCGAGAGCACTCAAAAGCGTGCCATCGAACTTGTCAGGCACAATGGCGGGCGGCTCGAGGGCGAGACCCTGGTGGTCAAACTGCAATCACCGAAGCCCGCGAAGCTCGAAGTCTGGGACGATTACGGCTCGCCCGTTGAGAGCGTGGCATCCTCGGACGCCCGGTGGTCGTGGAATGGAGCGTGGTCCGCTCTACGCAACGCGCAAGGCCAGGAAGTGGCGGAGACGCGTGTCGCCGGAGAGAAAGGGGCCGAGGCGTCCATCGAGTTCGACGGCACTGGCGCGATAGTGGTAGGCCCCTATCTTCCGGACGGCGGAAAGGCTGCTGTCTATCTGGACGGCAAGCTGCATCAAACCGTCGATGTCTACCCCGACGAGGATGCGGTCAAAGGCGAGGAGTCGGTCTGGCATGCCTTCGGCCTGTCACCGGGCAAGCACACGCTACGCCTGGTCGTGAGGGGGGAAGCTTACGGCGCTTCGACCGGCTCGCGCGTCGCCATCCGAGACTTGACAGTCTTCCGCTGAGTTCTCTGGGGTGCCATGTTGGCAGCGATGGGTGGGATGGGGAGCCCGAGCGGGTCGGGGGCTACTGGTTCGGAGTTCGGGGTTCGAAGTTCGGAGTTCTGGAGTGTGCCGGGTTCGAACCGCGGGCCGACAGGTCGCAAGAATGCGCGCTCGACAGGGAGCCGCGCTTGGGTGGGGGAGCGCGGGCTTCTCGGGTTCGGTGGGGGGACCTGTCGGGTTTTCTGGCGAACAACTTGATGAAAACAAAGTGGTTACTTGCGTCTCTGGTTCGTTCTTGAAACAGAGATTTTGGGGGCCGCGAATGGACGCGAATTCACAGGAATGGGTGTCGGTGGATCTTCCAAGATCGGCCTCCTTCGGTGGGTTGACCGGTGGTGCAGGCGGAACAAGGGCGGGTGCCGGTTCGGAGTTCGGGATGGGCATTGCCGGTTCGGAGTTCCGGGTTCGAAGTTCGGGGTTCGGGGTGCGCTCGGTTCGACCCGCCGAGTAGAGCCGCAAGGGGCTATGGCTGCGAGCGGGGGCCGGAAATTTCTTTTGAAAACGTGTGAACGCCTCGAATTTGAGGCCGCGAATTAACGCGGTGGGCGGGAATGCATGGCTCACTCTGGCACACGGGGAGGGTCCCAACACTGCCAGCAGTCCCGCGCATTTCTCACCGAGTTTCGTAGCCCGTCGTCCAAACTCCTGGCAATTCTCGCCAAGAGGACGGTAGGCCTCCCCAGAGCAGTAGCCCTGGACTGCCTGGTCGGCGATGCGGGGGAGCGGTATTATGGTGGTGGCAGAGAATGGCCAACCTGAATCCACGGATCACCATCGAGCCGGGCAAAATGGGCGGGAAGCCCTGTATTCGGGGCTTGCGCTTCACGGTCTACGACCTGGCATCTTATCTCGCCTCAGGAATGTCCGAAGACGAGATCTTGAGAGACTTTCCATATCTGGAGAAGGAAGACTTCCAGGCAGTGTACGAGTTTTTCGCCAGTATTCCGGAAAGGATCTCTGTTCTTGAAGCTTCTCGTTGACGAGAACCTCGCTCCAAGACTAGCCCAAGGCCTGGCGGATCTGTTCCCCGGTTCAGTTCACGTCACCGCAGTCGCTCTCAGCAGTACGCCAGGGCAAATCAGTTCACGTTTCTCACCAAAGACAAGGACTTCGCGAACCTAAGCCTCACCCTGGGGCCGCCGCCGAAGGTGGTTCTCCTCCAAATAGGCAACTGTTCAACTTCGCAGATCGAGCGCCTCATCAGATCAAATGCCGTTCGGTTCGCGGAATTCGAGAATGATGCCAAGCGCTCTCTCCTCGTCCTCAGATAGCAGGCGCAGGAACCTGCCCAATCACTGATCCCCTCCAGTACGTCAAGAGGGCGGCAAGTGAAGAGTCTCTCTTTCGCTCTAAGTTCCGCAGGAGCCAATCCTTGGGCGTCAACGGCATCGTCCCTGCCGAACCCCTTGTAAACAATGACTCCATGTGCATCCGCGCACCCACGACGCTGCTGGTGCCGTTCCAACTGATTTCACCTATGTTCCACACAGGCTCGCCAAGCGGATAGCCACTGTTGGTCAAGAAAAGGGGGAACGGCAGTGGAGGAGTACGAGGACCGAGTCCACCCGCTGCCCAAGACCGACCCCGGAAAGACGCTGGCGCATCCACTGGAGGAGCGCGGCCTGAAGCCTGGAGATCTCGCGGCCGTGTTGCCCAAAACCCGCGTGTCCGAGATCCTAGTTCCGTGGCCGCTATGTTTGTTTGATCTGCGACTGCCCGTGATGGCCAGCCCGCCTAACTTTTCGCCACGCTCCCCGGAAACGAACCAGGCGGGCACGGGACTGGCCGGCAAGCGCGCGATTAGCAAGGACCAAGCCAAAGGCCTAGCGCGGTTCTTCCGTGTGCCGGTGGAACTGTTCTTGTAATCATCGTCGCCTGGCGAGTTTCGGGATTTCGTAGCCCGTCCCCGAAGCTGCAACAATCTTCTGCTTCCGGGCAGCCCCCTCGAATGTGGATAGCGCCCTAGCGCTTTGCATCCTGTGGTCGCAATTGAAGTTTCGCAAGCCATGCAACGCGCTGCCAGGGGCAAGGCTCCACCAGAAGGGGATAGATCTTCATTCCGCCCTCTTCATGGCGGGCGAAGAGACGAGGTATCTCCTCCGCACGAACGAACTTGGACGTCAGGAACGTAGCGGAGACCAAGAGCAGTCCCAGTCGGGCGCTAAGCATCTGCTCATTGAGCTGCTGATGCCAGTCCTCTCCGACCCCAAGCTGGGAGTCTTCGTAAAGAGAGACCAAGCCCTCGTGCTGAAGGACGCCGAGTTGCTCGGTAATTGCCTCCAACCACTTCGTGTCCTTATGGCTGTAGCTTATGAACAGTCTGTTCCTGTCTCCCATTGGCGACTCCACATGAAGCATGACGATTGATCGTACAACCGCACGGCGTCGGCGACATTCATCAAAGGGGTGCCTCCCCGGCTGGTCTCCGAAGTTGGCATCCGCCGAAACGGGCCTGTGACGGCCTAACGACATCAAGCTCAGCCGCGCCCGCGCTTTTGGCGGGCGGCGGTTTGCGAGCTACTCTTCTACGCTGACGCTGGGCCACAGCTTTCCAGAAGTCCCCTGAGGAAAGTCCTTTGCCACCCTTGATGCTTTCTCGTGATTTGATCAGCAGGGCTTGAAAGCGCGGGGACCGGGTCAGCAGCAGACTCTCCAAGTCCTCGTCATTCATCGACGCAAGCAACTATTCCGAGCCGGTTTGTCAAAGGACGTCCTTCTTTTCCTCTGTTCGCTGTTCGGTTAGCTGCTGAACCTCCTCGGCCTTTTTCTGGACGGCCTCCGCTACCTTCTCCATAACGATCTCTTCGACCTTCTCCTGGAGCTTCTCTGCCTGCCCACCCTGATCCTGAACGGCTTCCGCCACGTGTTGCTGGACCGTTTCGAGCACCTGGGCAACGACCTTCTCCGCCACGTCTTCGTGGACCTCCTCTGCGACCCGGACGGCTTCAGGTTTGTCTGTCTCTTTGGCGACCTCGGCACTTACCTCTGTCACCGCGCTCATCCCCTTTTCCAGAACCTTCTCCGCCTCGACCGCAGTGAATCCCTGCATTAGGAAAGCGATGACGCCGGTCCAGCCGGTCTGATGGCTGGCCCCGACGCCTGCACCGGTGTCCCCATGGAAGTACTCGTAGAACAGGACGTGGTCGCGCCAGTGCTCATCGTTCCACCGGCTGTGATCGCCATGGGCCGGCCGGCGTCCTTCCTTGTTGAGGATGAACAGGCGCGACAGCCGCCGCGCGAGCTCCTGGCTGACCTCCAAGAGATTCAGCTGACGGCCAGAGCCAACCGGACACTCGACCTTGAAGTTGTTGCCCAGGTGAGCATACTGGTTGACCAGGCCGCGGATGAGCATAAGCTGCATCGGCATCCAGATTGGTCCGCGCCAGTTGGAGTTTCCCCCGAACATCCCGCTGTCCGAGTCGCCCGGGACATAACTGACCCGGTACTCCTGTCCGCCTACGTTGAAGACATAGGGGTGCTCGGCGTGCCAGCGCGACACCGAGCGAATCCCGTAGGGGCTCAGGAACTCGCTCTCGTTGAGCATGTAGCCGAGGATCCGGCGGAGCTTGTCCGGGTTGACCAGGGAAAGGATCCGGCTGCCGCCCGCCCCCACCTGCAGCGGAACCGTGAGCACCGCCGCCGTGTGCGGATGCCGTTCCAGGAACCACTGCGCCTCGTCGAAAAAGCGCGGCAGCCGCTCCCGTAGGTCGGCCGGCAGCACCGTGGTTGCCGCGAGCGGCAGCAGTCCAACTAGAGAACGCACCTTGAGCCGGACGCCATTGCCGTCGGGAAAGCGGAGCACATCGTAATGAATGCCGTCGTCGTGGTCCCACAGTTTGATCCCCGTAAAACTGAGGTTGTCCATGGCCGAGGCGATCCACAAGAAGTGCTCGAAGTACTTCAGCGCCATGGCCTCGTAGTGGGGGTCGTCCTCCACAGCGAGCTCGACCGCAATCTGGAGCATCACCGACGCAAAGAACGCCATCCAGGCGGTACCGTCCGACTGCTCCAGATAACCACCAGTCGGCAGCGGGCTGCTGCGGTCAAAGACCCCGATGTTGTCCAGGCCGAGGAAGCCCCCCGAGAACACGTTGTTGCCATCCACATCTTTGCGGTTCACCCACCAGGTGAAGTTCAGCGACAGCTTCTCGAAGCAGAACTTGAGGAAGGCAAGGTCCCCGCGCTCGCGCAACTGTTTGTCGTAGCTGTACACAGCCCAGACCGCCCACGGGTGTACCGGGGGATTGACGTCGTTGAAGTTCCACTCGTAGGCCGGCATCTGGCCGTTAGGGTGGAGGTAATGGTGGCCCAGGAACAGCCGCAGCTGTTCCTTAGCGAAATCGACGTCCACCAGCGACAAGGGGATGGTGTGGAAGGCCAAGTCCCAGACGGCGTACCAGGGGTACTCCCACTTGTCCGGCATGGAGATGACGTCCGCGTTGTACATGTGGAACCAGTCCTTGTTGCGAACCTGGGCGCGCACTCCTTCCTCGGGCTTGTCGCCGTGCTCCCGCAGCCACTCGGCCAGGTCGTAATAGAAGTGCTGCTTGCTCCAGAGCATTCCGGCCAGTGCCTGCCGCATCACCCGCGCCTCATCCTTGGTCAACGTATTCGGTGTGATGGCCGCATAGAAAGCGTCCGCTTCTGCCTGCCGCGCCTTGAACGGGGCCTCGAACGCATCCCCGAACGGAGCTCGCATCCGGTCAGGTGGCTGGTCCGTCAGCCGCAGCCGGACCGTCTGGAATCCTTTCGCCGCCACGACAAGCCGGTAATTGGCTGATGCCTTGGTGCCGCGCAATTCAGGGTTGACGGCGTTCTTGTTCCCGTGGACGACGGCCTGGATGATGCCGTCCTTGCAGTACGGTTGCTGATTGGGCTGATTGAAGGCGCGCTGGGTATTGGTTTCATTTTCGGTGAACAGCAGATCCACCGCGGCTTCACAGTAGAGGAATCGCTCCCCAAGGAGACGATGCCGAGCGGCAATGGCCCGCACGTCCGTGGTGGCGGCTAGGATCTTCAGCTCCGGTTTCTCTTCCGTGCCGCCCCACGACCAGGTGTTGCGAAACCACAGGGTAGGCAGCACATGGATCTCGGCCGGCTCGGGGCCCCGGTTACAGACGGTGATCTTGATGAGAATATCTTCCGGCTCGACCTTGGCATACTCGACGAAGACGTCAAAGTAGCGGTCCTCATCGAAGATGCCGGTGTCGAGCAGTTCATACTCGGCGACCTGTTTGTCGCGCGTCCCGTTCGCTTCGATGATGGGCACGTACGGGTACTCTGCCTGCGGATATTTGTAGAGGTACTTCATGTACGAGTGGGTTGGCGTGCTGTCGAGATAGAAGTAATACTCCTTGACGTCCTCGCCGTGATTACCCTCGCTGTTGCTCAGTCCGAACAACCGTTCCTTGAGGATCGGATCGCGCCCGTTCCATAGCGCCAGCGCGAAGCAGAGGAGCTGGCGGTTATCGGAGATACCGGCGAGCCCGTCCTCGCCCCACCGGTACGCGCGGTACTGGGCGTGATCATGGGTGAAGTAATTCCAAGCGTCGCCGTTGGAGCTGTAGTCTTCGCGCACGGTTCCCCATTGCCGCTCGCTCAGATACGGCCCCCACTTCTTCCACGCGGCTCGTCCTTCGCGGTCCTCCTGGAGCCGGGTCTGTTCCGCGCTGGATTCGTTGGTCTGGTTCGTCTGCATGGCTCTCCTTTCGTTTGAGATGTCTCGGTCGATACAGCCTGAGTTGGCGGAATTCAACTGCGGCACACGTAAGAATGCCCGGCGCCTGCACGCCTGCTGCGACGACCGAAGTCGCTCTCGTTGAATGGCGGCGCTCCGGCTCGCCTCGCTAGCTTAGC
>Ga0233417_10000450_pt1 | contig 12278 bp, 9 predicted proteins | sample Sed_MG_FD_189023 | JGI IMG/M metagenome (GOLD analysis project Ga0233417, IMG submission 189023) | Sediment microbial communities from Lake Towuti, South Sulawesi, Indonesia - Sediment_Towuti_2014_0.5_MG | ecosystem: Environmental > Aquatic > Freshwater > Lake > Sediment | place: Indonesia... | reverse complement strand
AAAGTTTCTGTCCGGATGGAGCTGTTAATGCCGATCACTTCACCGTTTAGGTTGATGAGGGGTCCGCCTGAATTCCCTGGGTTGATGGCAGTGTCAGTTTGGATTATGCCTCCAGCGCCATAGAAATCTCCTCCACCGGTTTCCCTCATCGAATCCAGGGTTCGGCCAACTCCCGATACGATCCCAACTGTCATTGTACCATTTAACCCAAATGGATTGCCGATGGCGATCACGGTCTGGCCAACTTTCACCTGCTCAGAGTCGCCTAATGGAAGGGGTGTCAGTTCCTCTGGAGGAACATCGACCTTGATAACAGCGAAGTCCGAGTCTGGATCAGTCCCGATGATTTCGCCTCGCACTTTATATCCCGATGGAAAATCTACTTCTAGGTTCGTCATCCCCTGCACGACGTGGTAGTTGGTGAGGATATGTCCCTCTTTATCTAGCACGAAACCTGAGCCCAGCCCTCCATCCTCACCGGCGAAAACGCGGATCGATACAACACCAGGACTCAACCTTTCATACAGCGAGATCAGCGTGTCCTGGAAACCGGAGTAATCTGTAACAATTGCTGGCAGGTTTACAGGGGCATTCGTAGGAAGGATAGCTACCGGAGTCGGGCTCTGGACGGCTTTTGGAACGTTAGAAATTGCCTGACATGCCAGAAAGATTGGCAATAGGCATGCGACCAAGATAAGTATTTTTAAGTGATTTTTCATTAATTACTCCACCGATAATGTTTCCGTTCCCCCACTGCATTGTACGATTATTTGTTCAAATCAGCCAGTTCTTGAAATAACTGTCGTTGTTTTGGGGTTAATTTTCGTGGGATTTCCAGCTTCGCACGAACGAGCAGGTTACCAAACACTTTTGGATTTTTAAGTTTAGGCATACCTTTACCTGCCAGTCTGAAAGTTTGTCCAGGCTGAGTGCCTGGTGGAATTGTCAGTACGACATTACCTGTCAGTGTTGGAACTTTCAATTCACCGCCAAGGATGGCTGTGTATATATCCATATTAGCATCTGTATAAAGATCATCTCCCTTTCGTTCGAAGCGCGCATCTGTTTCAACCTGTATTACCAGGTAGAGGTCGCTTTTCTCTCCTTCAGTCCCTGTTGAGATTGCACTTGGAATGCGAACCTTGGTTCCAGTGTTCGCACCAGGTGGAATTTTAACCTCCAAACGGCGCCCATCAATTTCGATTCGTCGGGAAGCTCCTTGATATGCCTCTTGCAAGCTAATCAATAGGGAATACTGGTTAGGCAAACGGCTGTTTTGGTATTGGGGTTGGTTCACGCGGGTTCTTGTCGAGTAAGTTGCCCGAATGTCGGGCATCCCACCAAAAATGCGGCGGAAGAATTCGGAGAAACCACCGCCAAACAGATCATCAAGATCCCCAACTTCATATTGAACGCCTCCACCTGGTTGGGCTGAGGTGACCCATTCGTCCCAGTTAAACCCGCCAGCAGGAGCGCCACGCTGCTGCCACCGTGTGTACGAATCACCGAGCTGGTCATAGCGAGCGCGTTTGTCTGAATCGCTCAAGACCTGGTAGGCTTCATTAATTTCCTTGAATTTTTCCTCGGCTTTTTTGTCTCCCGGGTTGCGATCAGGATGGTATTGCATAGCCAGCTTACGGTATGCACGCTTGATATCAGCTTCGGTCGCTTTTCTGTCTACCCCTAAAGTTTTGTAATAGTCCTTGTATTCCATATCGACTACAATACTGTTAAGATGATTCTATTCTTATCAGGGTGGCAAAGTCAAGCGCATTAAGGCTACTCTTATAATATTCTAACTTTACTTGTTTGGATTACCACATTCGTAAAGCAGGAACAAATCCCTGCTTGCAAAATCGCAAGAACCCCAGATTTTACAAGGTAGTTTGCAAGTTTGATATGCCCTAACCGTGCTTTGTAACGTCTTATGGCCTTTATCCATGCTATATTAACAAGTATGGGTGTGGTTCGCGAGCGTATCCTTCTTGTTGAGAATAATCCTGAAGTCTGTGACCTGGTCGCCAGACAGACCCTGGAGCCCCTGGGTTACAAGGTGGAGGTTGTTACGACTGCCGCCTCGGCAATCCAGGAGTCGGTGCGGTTTTTACCCGATGTAATCATAGCTGACCTGAAATTACCCGGTTTGAGTGGTAAGGATTTATTGGTGGCTCTATCCTCTCAGGGATTGGATATGCCCATCATCGTTATTGCCCAAAAAGGTATGGAGGCGGACGTCATCCAGGCCTTTCGCCTGGGGGCAGCAGATTATCTGCTCTGGCCAATCCGTGAGGCAGAGGTGGTTTCTGCGGTCGAGCGTGTTCTTAAACAAGTGCGCTCCAGGCTAGAGCGTGAAACGCTTGCCCGCCAGCTAAAACAGACGAACCAGGAGCTGCATCGCCGTGTCAGGGAGTTGACCACCATCTTTGCTGTTGGCAAGGCAGTAACATCGATAACCGACCAGCGCTTATTATTCGAGAAGATTGTCGAGGGGGCGGTTTATATCACTGAAGCAGATTGTGGCTGGCTTTTGCTTCGCGAAGAAAGGACAAAGACATTCATCCTGAGCGCTTGCAGGAACGTGCCCCAATCTATCCTGGAAAAGCTCAATCAGCCCTGGGAAGATGGTATCAGTTCCCTGGTAGCTCTCTCGGGAGAATCACTATCAGTACATGGCGAACCGATCAAGCGCTTTAAGGTTGCCCGCCTGGGTCAATCCGTGCTGGTTGTACCGGTAAAGATCAAAAGAGAAGTGGTAGGTTTATTGGTGGTTATTCGTCAGGCTGCCACACCATTTGGTGCCAGTAACCAGGCTCTCCTAGAAGCCGTTGCAGATTATGCATCCATATCACTCGTCAACGCACGCTTGTTTAAAACCCTGGAAGACCGGGTTCGATCTTTACAATCTTTTGTAGAGTCAACCCGGATCAATGAGCGGATCAAGGCTGACTTTTTACGACAACTCAGCCATGAAATCAGCCTGCGGTTGAAATCGGTTTGGGGACAACTAGATGCTTTGGTGAATAGCCCTGGAACTGAACAGGGATATGGCCAAACGAGTGTAATTCTCCAGGCCAACCAAGAATTAAAGTATCTCAAGGAGTTCATAGAATCCATATCCATATGGTACTCAAAAGAGTTCTCTGCCCAGGTTGGTGAAGTAGACTTAAATGAGGCAGCACGCCAGGCTATAAGCCGATTTCAGCGTCCTGCCCAATACGCAGGGGTCACGTTATATGCTGAGCTTCCAGCCTCTTCAATAAAGACTCGAGCAAGTTCGAGCCACATCATCGTTGCTCTAGAGGGCCTGATTTCTAATGCAATCAAATATAATAAAGATGGTGGTCAGGTAACGGTACATCTCGCTCATATTGTCCAGGATGGTGTGGGTTGGGCGGATGCCTCTGTCAGAGATGATGGCATCGGAATTATCGGTGATGAAATTCCGCGCATTTTTGATCTGCCGAAATCTAAAGAAACGAATGGCATCCCTCATTTGGCAGTACCAGGGATAACTTTACCTATGATCAAGGAAATTGTGCTGTTTTATGGGGGTCAGGTATGGGTGGAAAGTGAACCGGCCAAGGGCTCGGTCTTTCATCTTGCCTTGCCGTTATTTATTCCGTAACGGTCAAGGGATTATTTTTTTTTTACTACTCTACAAAGGGCTAAGGAATCTTAGCGCATGCAACTGGCTAACTTAGAGTCCGTCAATGAAATTGTACGCAAAATATCTGCCTCGCTGGATTTAGATCAAATCTACGAGATGACTTTAGATGCGGCCATGCAATTGGTTGGCACAGAAGCAGGTTTGATTGCACTTTTAGATGAAAAGAGTGGGAAACTTCGAATTCACATATCCAGGAATATTCCAGGGGAAGTGCTGGATGATCCCCACCTGATGAGTATGGAATCTCAAGCGGGGCGGGTTTTTCACACCGCGAAACCGTTGGTTGTACATAACGATAGATCACAAAGGATTACTTCTGCATATTCTGTAAATACGATCGTTTATATGCCACTGGTCGTGCAAGGTCGTTCGCAAGGCGTGCTGGGTTTGTATAATCATCAGGTCGAACGTGGATCAACAGGCGAACAACTCAGGTCGTTGGCTGAGTTATTGGATTTGTGCACAGCCGCGGTGAGTAATGCCCTAGCCTATGCCAAAATCAACCTTGAGCGGATGAAACTGGAGGCCATTCTTCTCCAGTCTGATGATGGAATTATGGCCGTTGACTATGAGGGTAGAATAGCATTCGTCAACCAGGTATTCCAAACAGCGTTTAATCATACAGAAGATTTAAAGGGAAAGTTAATTCGTAATTTCAGCTTTCATAGCACTTTACAGGATGTGTTCTCTCAAGACTGGTCTCAACAACAACAGCATGAGATCACCGTGGAAGATGGGCGAGTATTTATCGCGCGTCTTACACCGGTACCAGAAGTCGGATTCGTTTTCAATTTCCTGGACATCACATATCTCAAAGAGTTGGATCGCATAAAGAGTGATTTCGTAAATTCGATATCCCATGACCTGCGCTCGCCGCTCACAGCAATCCTCGGATATGTGGAGCTCATCGAGCGATCTGGACCGGTGAGTGATCAGCAACGAGAGTTTATCCAACGCGTTCAGATGAGCGTGTCAAATATTACCTCGCTGGTCAATGATCTATTGGAATTAGAGAGAATAGAAGTTGGTTATGATACACTGAAAGAAACGGTGTCTCTCTTAGCTGTCCTTCAGGAGACTACGGCGAGCAATCAGAGCCGCCTGTCTGAGAAGTCAATCGAAATGGTTGTAGATATACCTGATGAGCTTCCTGCTATCAATGGGAATCTGCTCCGGTTAGAACAGATGATAGGCAACCTGATCAGTAATTCAATAAAGTATACCCCACCTGGAGGAAAGATCATTTTAAGCGCCAGGAGGCAAGAAGACCAGGTGATTATCCAGGTTCAGGACAATGGGCTGGGGATTCCTCTGAGTGATCAACCTTTTATCTTTGATCGTTTCTATCGAGCTGGTAATGTCCCGTTTGACACTCCCGGGACAGGCCTAGGCTTGGCGATCGTAAAAACCATCGTTGAGAATCACCATGGACGAATTTGGGTTGATTCATCTCTCGGGGTTGGAACGACATTTACGGTAGTACTACCGACTAATAGCAAGAGTTTGTGAGATTAAAGTGCCTCCGCCGGGACGGTGAGGTTGAACCCGGCGGAGGCTTTCGCCAAAGGAGGAAACAGTGATGTTTGCTAAGGAATATCTTCGTTAATCATATCGAATAATTATGCGTATGAGCATTGCCAAAGGTCATAAAATCATAATGACTTTATTCATAACAATAAAAATGCGATCATCTTTTTTGTGCTGTACGACCAGCTGCAGTTCTCGTGGAAGGCGTTCGGCGAGCAGCCCCGGAAGTCGACCTCCACGCCCCTAATGAAGATTCAATATCCATACTGAGTGCCATCCAATCGGGCACGAGCAAAACCAGTCCTGTAGATTTTGGTAATAAGAATCCTGGTCCCAACATCAGGCGGATAGTCGATGGGGAAGTCGGATAGCTTGTCAATTCAATAACCAGGGCGGTCATCCCATAGAAATGGGCGTAATTCTTTCGCTGGAGCCGGCCAAGTTCTTCTGGAGGGAAGATCATTGCAAATTGGGTAGGCCGGATACTGCGGACACGGCGATAGGATACTTTTAATGATAGAAAGGGGGTGACCAGACGGAAGTGGTCATGCCTGGCCTGGGCATAGGCCATGTTTCGAGCCAGCAAGGCAAATATGGTAAAAGCTAGTGTCACAACCCCACCTACCATCAGTATGCCGTCATACGGCGAGGGGATTGGGGGAATATACCCAATGATAGGCCAAAGGTTCCCAGAGATCAGTATTGCCCCTACCATGATGAGACTAAAAGGTAGGGTGATGTGCCAGAGCCGGTCCATTGCCCGTTTATATGCCAATAGGGGAAAACGTCGACCACTTTTTTTCTTCATTTGTTCATCCTTGCATAATAATCACATAAGTCCTGGACAGGGCAGTTAGGGCAATCGGGATTCCTGGCGTGGCAAACTTCCCGACCCAATCGGATAATATTGAGATGGGCAAAGGCGTATTCGTCAGGTTGCATTAAGCTTGCCAGATGCTGGTGAGTTTGCTCGACGTTCATGTTGACCGGACGTACCCCAAAGCGACCCGTAACGCGGTAAATGTGCGTATCTACAGGAAATGCTGGCTTGCCCAAAGAAAACAGGAGCACGATGGAAGCAGTTTTTGGGCCCACTCCATTAAACTTTAGCAACCAGGTGTAAGCCTCATCATCTGGGAGATCCTTTAAAAAGTCGATGTTTAATGAGCCTCTCTCGGAGGTGATCGAGCGCAAAAGAGCTTGAATACGGGGACCCTTTTGAGGCGCCAACCCGGCTGGTCGGATGGCGCCGATTACTTCGTTCAGATCGCCATCACGGACGCTTTCCCAGGTTGGGAAGCGCTCACGCAATGATTGGTATGCTCGATCACGGTTGGTGTCATTGGTATTCTGAGACAGGATCGTCGAAACTAATTCATCCAAGGGGGGCAAAGGATTACCCCAATCTGGATATCCATAGACTTCCAAGAGGCGCTTGTTTATACCAGTCATCCGTTCTATCTGGTTCACCAAAATTGCTGAGAAATCAGGCATGTCTTATAAATGAGCAGGATCAGGTTTAATCAGGGCGAAATAGGGAAAAGCACGGGCGACCATAACCAGTCTCTATCGTCCGGTAGTTGGTGAGAGGGAATGTCGGTCCGAAATCCGCTAGTGACGTTAGTTCATCGGTAGTCAACACACCCAGCTGGCGTAACACCTCCAGGGCAACCGCGGTGCGGGCATGGCCTCCATATTCTTTGGGGAGTAGAAAATGGCTGGCAAGGTCTCCATCAGAGATTTTGATCGTTATACCCACCGCCGGGGAACTTAGACCGAGGGTTCCAGGAGGTAGTCCCATTGCCTGATAACCTTCAGCCCCTCCTTTGCTGATTATACGTCCCCGGGTGGAGTGCATAATGTGGGTGTCAAAGCTGTTCGGTCCACCAACCATCTCGGGATACGCGGCCATGGAAGAGGTTATTGCACGGCATGCCTCCGCCTTTTTTAGTTTCAGCTCGGTTGGATCGCAAAGACGTGCATAAGCCCTGGCAGCTTTCAACAAGGGCACTGCGAAAGTCAATATCGAGCAGCCGTCGATCCCTGTGGCTACCTCGAAAGAGGAGATACCGCACATCCCAGCGAAGGTATCTAGCAGATATTGCTGAGCAGGATGTCTCGCGTCCGTGTATGGAAGGTTGCCAGTATCCCAGCCAGGTGTGCCTGCCATCAGTCGAGTGAATGCTAAAATTCCTGTGTGATTGCCTGAACAGTTGTGACGATTTGGCGTTGGTTTATCTCCCCGTTTGCGGAGAGCATCAGCCGTGGCAGGATCACCGGGAGCATGTACCCCGCATAATAGATCCGCTTCCCTTATCCCCACCTTGTTCTGCAATCTATTAAGTACTTCAAAATGGTTGTCTGTTCCATGGTGGGATGCACAGATGATGGCAATTTCCTCTTGAGTCAGGTTGTACCTGGGTATCCCGCCATTTTCTATGAGGGCTATAGCCTGGATTGGCTTGGCGGAGGATCTCAAGAAAGCAACAGCATGCGGGTCGCCGTAAGAGGCAATCAGGTTGCCGTGTACATCCGCAACTGCGATAGCGCCAAAATGAGTGGATTCAACCACGCCGTTTCGAACGAGTTCAAAAATGGGTAAATATGTTTGCTGATTCATCTGTGCAGATTGGTGGTTTTGCGTACTGGCTTACATGGGGTTCTCTGCCTGATCATGGTTGGATGCCCCACGGTAGCGGACGTAACGGGCATAGTAAACGCTAAGCCCATAGCGGAGGCGCTGAAGATATTGCTCTTCCAGGTGAGTCGGGAAGCTCATGTTTGCCAGCAAACCGGGGATCAGGCTTTCTGTCGCTTCAGGAGGTGCGTTTCGCTTGGAAAGACGATCCATTCCTTTGATGATGTTCTTGAGGGTCTTAATTTGAGAATGCACGGCGTCGATTGGCAGAGTCCCGCCGCGTCCACTGACAATAATATAGTCCCGGTAGGTTTTTGCCAGGACATCGAGGGATTCTAACCAGGAAGTAATATCTGCATTTGCCAGGAAAGGAGGTTGGTTGACAAGAACAGCATCTCCAATAAAAACCACCTTCGCATCTGGAATGATTGCCCAGGTAGCACCCGGTGCTGGACCAGGGTGATGTTCCAGGATTACATCTGGTGGTCCCCAGTGCAGAGATATGCGTTGTGTGAAAGTGATATCTGGCATAGCCCAGCGCGTTCCAACCGCATCGTTATATATTTCCCATTCTGAGCCACTTTCTGCGTTCTGCCCCTTGAAGACCGATGGTCGGCTGCGAAAGATTTGGGCTGTTTTTTGGTGGGCAATGATGGTGCACTCCAGTGCACGGGCACCTAACGACCGGTCAGGATGAGCATCCAGGTTCACCAGCAGGCGGTTCGTACTGCTCCCCTGGTTCGCCAGTGCTGCCCTCCAGGAGCGCACATCTTCCATCTTCAAGGGTGCATCGAGGAGGATCGTGCCATGTGGGAGAACAATTGCTCCTACGGTTACACCAGTAAAGTACGTTTCGATGAAAATGCCTTGAAAAATTTCCTGCATTGGATGTTTAATTTCCTCCTTCGAATGGTTCCAGGGGTAGTGTAAAGATAAAGCGGGCACCTTCCCCTAGATTACTCTCGATCCAAATCCGGCCTCCATGAGCATCAATTGCCAGTTTACAGAATGCCAAGCCAATCCCAGAACCTTTTGGTGAATTTTCTTGATTTACGCGTGAGAATTTTTGAAATATGCGTTCATGATCTTGAGGTGGAATCCCAGGACCATTATCCTGCACCCACAGGGATATTTTGTCATAATCATGAGTCCCTCCAATTGTTATCTGGCTGCCTGCGGGGGTATATTTTGACGCGTTTTCAGCAAGGTTCAGGATTACGCGTCGGATCATGTCCTCATCAATCCATACAGGGGGGAGGGGAGATGGTATGTCTTTGCAGAGCTGCTGATTCTTTGCGTCGGTTGTCGGGCGCAGGATTTCTATTATCTCTTCGATGAGGGTATTGGGATTGACCTCCTCTCGCTTGCCGATACGTTGACCAGCTTCCAAGCGATTGATATCCAACAAGGATTGGATCAGACGCTGGGTCCGGTAACTGGATCGCAAGGCTAAGTTGATTAAATACTCGGTCGTGGGATCAGATTGTTTCCGCATGTCCTCCCTGACCAGTTCCAGGCTGGTCAGTACATTGGCGAGGGGAGACTGGAGGTCATGGATGATCATTGAGAGCATATCTTCTCGGATCGTATCAAGACGTTTTCGCTCGGTAATATCTCGAAAAATCCATTGGATATGCGGGACATCCTCTATCTCAGCCAATTGAGCATGCACTTCTACGGGCACCTCCAGGAGATCTTTTGTAACAAGCATCGATTCGTAATACAAGGCTTCTCCCGAAGCTAACCTTGATAAATTCCCGGTCGCAAGTTCAGCCTCAATCTTGTGGATTTTACTGATGTGTGCACCTTTGAGGGCTTCGCGTTGATATTTGCTTGCCAGTAGCGCCTGGCGGTTCGCTTCAAGAATAGAACCATCTGTGCTGGTGATGATAACCGGATCCACACTACCTTCGAACAGCTCCCGGTACCGTTGGTGGGCTGCCTGAAGTCGTTCGAACAGTTGAGCATGCTGGATAGCAGTCGCTGCCAGAGAACCAATTCCGGTCAGTACTGACAAGGCATCTGGATCAAACATTCCTTCGAGCGGATTCAGAGCTTCCAATACACCGATAACCTGTTCTTGAGCAAATATCGGTACGCTTGCAACCTCTGTCACCTTCATACCCGTTCGTTTGCTCGTTTCAGGGTCATACCTCGGGTCAGAATTTACATTATTGACCACAACTCCTTGGCCTTCCCTGGCTACCCAACCGGCTATGCTGATCCCCACTGGAGTACGCAGGTTGGGAATGAAGGTGGATTCCCAGCCCAGAGTAGCCCGGAAAATGAGCTCTGCACTTTGTGGATCGACCATTGCCAATGAGACTGCTCTTACATTCAATGCCTGCGCAATTTGCTCAAGGATGCGGTTTAATACCTCCTCCAGGTTGACGGAGGCAGTAATTGCCGCAGCGCTATCAGCTAGAGCGGTCATTACATGCGCCTGCCGCAGGCTCTCTGAATATAAACGGGCATTCAAAATAGCAATACCTGCCTGGTCAGCGATAGCTTTCACAAGGTCAAGGTGGTCAATCGAGAGGGTGTGAATATCCTTTTTTGCTAGCGTAATAATACCGACGAGTTGGTTCCTGGCCAAGATTGGTGCACTGATGACAGATTTTGCCTCGCTCGCAATGCCATCCTCATATTTACGCGCCATCCATCGTTCGTCCAGGGACGTATTTTCAATCAATACAGCCTGTTGATTACGCAATACCCATCCGGCCAGGCCTCTTTCAAGAGTCTCCCGCAAGCGATGGGTAGTGTGATCATGAATGGTTGTTCCCGTAACAATAGCTGATTCAAGGGGTTCCCCATTTTCATTAACAACGATGATGCTCCCGCTATTAGCCCCAACGGTTTGCATAGAGAGGAGCAGGACGCGCTGCAACACAACCTTCAAGTCAAGAGCTGAAGCGAATTCACGGCTGACATTGTAAAGGAGCTCCAACGAAGCCCGTGTTTCGTTATTTTCAGGATTATCGGGGTCGGAAGGAACGCTTTGTCTGTTCTCGGAACCCATTCGGTGCTCGTTCAGTAAGTGAGGAGTTTCATCCATTAATTAGTATGATTGCGTTTCGTATCGTTTGCATGCCCATCCGAGTATAGCATATCAAGAATGCCCCAAAAGCCATGATCAAGTTCTATGTTAAGGATACCTCTAAATACGGCAGGTCAAGCATGAGAACTTCTGTAGCCAGGCGCAAATTGGCATTGCGATCAAACAATGCGATCGTACGCTCAATCGCTGAGACGGTTTTCTGAGCTATAGACAGGTCGATCTGCTGTGATATGGCACTGATTTCATTTACCCGGTCGATATTTACAATTGGAATGGAGGCGCGTGAAGCTCCAATCAAGAGGTCATGCCAGTATATCAGCCAGGTTTCCAGAACGCTCGTCGCAAATTCCTTGTCCTTTGAAATATCTTTGGCATAGGCAAATCGTCCCACCCGATTGGTTTTGAGAAGCTGGTGAAGGTCATCTAACCATTTCTTTCGTTGTTCCAGGAGTTCTGGTTGGTGAAAGAATTTCAGGGCATATCCGGGTCGACCACCCGAAAGATGTGCCAGGAGCCTTGATCTGTCGGGTGGGATCTCCCATTTGGTCCGTAATCCCTCATAGACATCCTCCAAGGATAAGGGAGACAGGCGTAATACCTCGCAGCGTGAAACGATTGTCGGAAGCAAATTCTCTGGATTGTCAGCTGTGAGCAGTAGGATGACTTTAGATGCAGGTTCTTCAAGGGTTTTAAGCAGGGCGTTTGCTGCATTCTGATTGGCTTCTTCAAACCGGAGTAATAAAGCGATTTTATAACGGGCTTCGTATGGTGAGAGAGATAGGGCACGCTGGAGTGTTCTCACTTGGTCCACTTTGAGAACTTTGCTATCCGGGTCAGACTTGATGACCATTAAATCAGGATGCTGCATGCGATCGATCCTCAGACAGGTCGGACATTGCATGCAAGGCTCGCCGTCGGTATCAGTCTGCGGGCAATTAATCGCCTGGGTAAAACGGAGAGCCAGCGTGCGGCGCCCCACTCCCTGGGGGCCTGTAAATAAATAGGCATGTCGGATCCGTCCGTGCAGGACATGCTCTTTTAGCATGCTGACGACCCACTCGTGGCCTAATATATTCCAGTTCATGATCTGATTGTAGCTTAGAGAAAACGGGTTTGCAACTATTTAAAAGGGAAAAGGTTGGAGATAATCAGCGTATTCGACGCTTCCATTCTTCCTTCAATTGAAGCTGGCGAGGGCTGACACCTTGGGGCAATGCAAGGAAATCTGCCAACAACCGGTTAAATTTCGTTGACTCATCCAGCATGGGGAAATGGCCCGATTGTTCAAATAGGATGTGGTGGGTGAAATCAGGTAACGAATAAGAATCATCTGTTGAGGGCAATGTGATTAATGGGTCATTTTGGCCCGTGACAAACAGGCAAGG
>Ga0233417_10000448_pt1 | contig 12283 bp, 9 predicted proteins | sample Sed_MG_FD_189023 | JGI IMG/M metagenome (GOLD analysis project Ga0233417, IMG submission 189023) | Sediment microbial communities from Lake Towuti, South Sulawesi, Indonesia - Sediment_Towuti_2014_0.5_MG | ecosystem: Environmental > Aquatic > Freshwater > Lake > Sediment | place: Indonesia... | reverse complement strand
ATAGGACAAGTTGGTTTTCGTTTCTTGGTCCATGATCCAAAGCAGATCTCCAAGCCAGTCATTCGGAGGGAGGCACTGAAGCTTTGATCCCAGCAAAGCGCTCTCATTTGTTTGTAACCGCTGTTACCCATCCTGGGATGAAGAGAAAAAACAACGAGGACCGTTACGCGGTTTCTGCTTATGAGATCAGCGCGGAAAATCATACGCCGTCGGTCTTAGCGGTCATTTCGGATGGAATCGGTGGGCACCGAGCAGGAGAAGTTGCTGCAGAGATTGCGGTTGAAACGATCAGCCAGGTTATGGCAGGAAGTGATGCTCGACAGCCCATAACAACTCTCCAGTCTGCATTATTACATACCAGCCAGATTATTCGAGCACAAGCAGAATCGGACTTTCGGCAGAAAGGCATGGGTGCCACCTGTGCATGTGCCTGGGTGATTGGGGATTCCCTTTATACAGTTCATCTCGGAGATTCGCGGATCTACCTGATCCGGAATCGGAATATATACAGATTAACAGTAGATCACACCTGGATACAGGAAGCATTGGAGTATGGCGCCCTGACGCCTGAACAAGCGGAACGCCACCCCAATTCGCATGTTATCCGGCGATATTTGGGGTCAAAGAATCCGGTAGACCCGGATTTCCGGATGAAATTAGACCCAAGCGAAACTGACGATCAATCGCGAGCCAATCAAGGGATGAGGCTTTTACCGGGTGACCAATTGATATTATGCAGCGATGGACTGACGGACCTCGTTGATGATGGAAGTATTCTGGTGGAAATAACTTCCAACCCTCTAGAGGAAGCCTTGAACCGGTTGGTGAGCCTGGCAAACCAGAGAGGCGGGCATGACAATATTACAATAGTTGGACTAGAGGTGCCTAAGACCGGCCGGGGTTGGGAGCATGAAAGCAAGAGAGGCGCTCACAAGAAATCTCGTCGAAACACCTTGATCCTTGCCATTTCAGGTATGACGATCATCGCAATTCTTGGCATGGTGATGTTGGGGTGGTATTTCTTTGCGGACAGATCTAGGTCGCTTCCCATTCAAACTCAGTCCAGTGACACCCCCATGGTGGGAACTTCCACAGAGATTCCTGGATTATTCAGCCCAAAGGGGGCCTCGGCCACTGTATCTTTTACGACCACTCCCACCAGGCCTGGATCACCTACGCCGACATTTACCGCATGGCCGACAAATACACCCGAGGTTTTGACGTCTACACCATCCCCTACTCCCCAAACTCCGACTGTCGAGGGGACTACATCGCAACCCTCGAGCATTCCAACGACCCAGACAGCACCTTAAGGCAGGTTCGCGAAATACACTTGGTTTCCAACTGCCAAGTAGATTGTCCGGTTTGGACCGATGGTGAAGGCAGTCGCTGGATCATCAGAGATTGGGTCTTGAGGACGGAATTGGCGCTGGAAGTTCAATTTCAAGCTAAAGTGATAAACTGCCTGGTAAATGGGAGAGAGAAGGTAGATTGACGGGTCGGGCGGAGGAGTGTATTGAATCTGGCTGAATTGTGCGTCAAGAATCAGCGGTCCACTGCTCCTTCCAGGACGATTATCGGTATAATTAGCTGGATCATCACAACGTGTGGGAGACACATCGGGAATACTGCCGGTACATTTCGTAATGTGTCCGTCAGAGTGAAGCAAGTACAACTCGCCTCGAGTAACAGCCAGATCGATGGTATCTTGCATGGGGGGTATTTGTTTCCCGAAGTAGAGGTGAGGGGTTTGGTCGATTTGCATGTCATAATAAACCCAAACAGCGTTGTTTGGGGGATCTAAGATATACAAGTCGGTTCCATCCATAGCAAAGGCTTTGATTTCTCCCCAGTTTGTGGCAGGAGGCTTTAATGCGCTGGACATTGGGGTTTCATCCGTGATGCAATATAACAGGTTCCCGTGAATATCTATCATCATCACCGTAGCATTAATATTGTTATCTTTTGGGGCTGGCAGAATATCTATCATGGGTCCCGTCCCAGGAGTTATGCCGCAGACAAAGCTTGTATCAATTTCGTATGCTGAACCCATGAAGATTGCTCGATCGACTTTTTCTCCAGAGCTGTGAAGTAAGTAAAGATGGTCATCGGAAGCGACGATCCCGGATACTTGGACAGCTTCACCCAATCCTCCTGTTATGGCAGGTTTATAGTCCAGGCGTATTATCGTATCGAGCTGGTCTATTGCAAATTGAGCGCGCGTCCGTAAAGCCTCCGATTCTGATGTCTTCCGGTATTTCTCTGCTTCATCTAGGTAATCGAGTACAGTTTCCCAGCCAGTGCGGATTTCAAGAGGATCACTCTGCGCAGCGGCATTTTCTGAAGCAAGTGCAGCCTGTTGATAATTTGACTGATACAACTGGTTTCGACCTCGTTGATAATAGATTGCCCCCCCTGCAATGACAAGAATTATGGGTACCGCCAGCGCAATGAAGAGCATGGTCGTAGCTGGGATGGTATATATCGACTTATCGGGTAGTATCCTGCGAGTTACATTGGTCAGGCCTGAGAGAACGGCTCGGAATACTTTCCCAAAGCCATGACCGATGGCCAGGAAAAAACCGGAAAAAGCTGTACGCAAGGTACGTTGGGAGATAGACTTTGGTTCTTGGGGTTGCTGTTTGGCGGTCTCCCGAATGGGTTTTTCCTTCACGGGTGCCTGGGGTGTGGCAGTTGTATCCTGGGACTTTATTACCCCGGCAGTTGCGATCCCAGTGTGAATTCGCTCCTGAGGAGAGGATGATGAAATTGTACTGACTGGTGCAGGCATTGCCTGAATCTGGTGAGTGGAATTGGGTTCTGATTCTTCCGTTGGAGATACTGGAGGTTCAGTGACCTCAGGTTCCGGAATAACTGCAGGGGCAGTTAGGTCCGCTTGCGGTTCAGTGGGAAGAGGTTGATCTACCGTTTCCTGTGCTTCTTCGCTAGGTAATTCAGCCTCAGGTTTTGAGGGCAATTGAGTGCTTACAGCCTGTGGTTTTACTCGAAGGAGGCGGATTTTGCCCATTCCACTTTGGGCCTGGATGAGGATGGCACTGGCGTCTGTGCCTGCCTGACTAATTAACCGGCGACGTAAACTTTCCAGTCCCAGACCGGAGCCACGTTGTTGGATGATCTGCGGCCAACCTGAGGGTGGATTAGCTGTTATGACAAGGAGATCATTCGATTGCAGCTCAACTTGATAATAACGGATCGAGATTGAGCGGGTGATGCCTAACCCCCGGTTATTTTGTGGGTCGTAAAAGTGTTGGTTTTCTGAAGCACCTATCACGAACGTGTGTGTAGGACCGCAATGGGCGAGTGATAAACGCGCATTGCGCAGGACTGCGATTGTGAAAATCCCTGTTCCTTGCAGGTTGTTGCCAGTAGCCTGGAGGTTACGCTCGAGCAGGGAAAGATTAAGTGTTTCAGCAAGGGAATGCATTGCTGAGGTCACAGAGCCACTGATCTTATAATAGCTCTGGGCCAGCTTAGCCAACATTTTTTCAAGCTGGTCGTTAGGGAGGGTGACATTGCCTGTCAGAGACAGGTATAGAAGGAGCCCATCTGAGGAACGGTTGCGCACAGCTCGCCGGGGTGCAGTGGCGAGATAAAGACCTGGAAGTGAAGGCAGGTCTTGTCCATCTTTCCGGTAGAGAGTCAGGATGTTTAGATCTAATGTTTCAGCCATGTCACGTTTTACCAGGGATATTAAAGATCATTTAGATTTGCATTCATTATACTGGTAAAATGCATGCTCAGAATTCATCATTCATTGAGCTTCTGACAAGAGAAGCTTTTGTTTGCCTTTCATGTGATGCTTACCCTCGAATGATCATCTCCAGCATAAGATCGATTCACATCTTGGTAACCTTATAGGAGAATCCATGCGATTTCTGGATATCCAGACTTCCGAAGATTTTGCAGGTCTTGAGAAGGAGTGGAATTCCTTCCTAAAACATAGTGCAAGTCATGTGCCATTTTTACGGCATGAATTTATGTTTAACTGGTGGAAGACATTGGGGGGCGGTGAGTGGGGCGAGGGCGATTTGCATATTGTTATTGCCCGCGAGGGTGATGGGGAGCTGGTCGGAATCGCGCCTTTGTTCTTCACAAAAAACCGGGATGGCGACCCGGCATTAATGCTCTTGGGTAGCATTGAAATCGCTGACTATCTGGACCTCATAGCACGGCCAGAAAATTTATCAGCCTTTATAAAAGAGTTGATAGATTTTCTATTGAGTCCCCAAGTGCCGCCTTGGAAGGTTTTAGATTGGTATAACCTGGTAGAGAGTTCACCCACACGACCAATTTTGAGACTTTTTTGTGAAGAAAGGGGACTGGCATATTCCGAGGATCTATTGCAACACTGCCCATATATCCCCTTACCGACTGACTGGGAAACCTACCTCGCGGGAATTGATAAGAAGCAACGCCATGAAATTCGCCGTAAGATGCGCCGCCTGAGCGAGTACGATCTTTCTACCCGCTGGTACATCGTCGAAGATGGGATCAAGCTGGATGATGAGATCAATGATTTCCTTGACTTGATGGCGAAGGATCCACGGAAAGCGAAGTTCTTAACCGAGTCGATGTGGAAGCAAATGCGGGCGGTAATGCACTCAGCGTTCCGTGAGGGTTGGCTTCAGTTATGCTTCCTCGAGGTGGACGGGGAAAAGGCAGCTGGCTATTTGAACTTCGATTACAAAAACCAGATCTGGGTATATAACTCGGGTCTTGATCCGCGTTTTTATGAGCTTTCGCCGGGTTGGGTATTATTGGGGTATTTGCTTCAATGGTCGATTGAAAATGGGCGAGCAGCTTTCGATTTCATGCGTGGGGAAGAAGAGTACAAATACCGGTTTGGGGCGGTTGATCGCAGGGTGGTCCGCTTATTAGCTCGCAGGTAAAGTGACATAGAGGGATTTCTGGGCGCTACACTGTCCTGATACGCCTGATCAGGCGAGGGAACCCGATCCCACCAATATTTACCGATGCGGGTTTGTCAGTCCAAATACCAGCGATCTTACGATTACATTTCGGGCAAGTACCCTGGGCGGTGATCTGGTATGTCTCGATCACATATCCATGCCTCTCGATGAGCGTTGTATGGCAGCCTGGGCAGATCGTGTTTTCATACTCATTTACACGGCCTGGTATATTCCCAGCGTAAACATAGTTTAGGCCGGCTTCTTGCCCGATCTCGGCAGCACGCAATAAAGTGGACACCGATGTTGGGTGAGAGTCGGTCATTTTATAGTCCGGATGAAAAGCTGTCACATGCCAGGGAATGTCTGGGGACACAGAAACAATGAAGCGGGCGGTGTCCATCAGTTCCTCTGTGCTGTCGTTAAAACCCGGCACGACCAGGGTAACCACCTCAACCCATAATCCAAACTCATGTGCCAGGCGAATGCCGTTTAATACATTCTCTAAAACTCCTCCCAATTGCCGGTAATGACGATCCTGCATGGTCTTTAGATCAATTTTATACCCCACCATATAGGGTCGCAGGTATTCCAACACTTCCCGGGTTACGTTCCCGTTCGAAACGTAAACACATTTCAAGCCAGCTTTTTGAGCAAGCTTGAAAATTGCGGCTGACCATTCTGATGTAATCAGGGGCTCGTTATATGAGGATGCCACGACCCTCGCACCCGAGTGCACCGCATAATCAACGATTTGCGTGGGATCAGCCTGGAGGACATGGCTGATAGAAGAATCTGCAACAGGGTCTCGCAGAGCCTGGGAGGAGAGCCAATTCTGGCAGTAGCCACAGTGAAAGTCGCAACCCAACATCCCATAGGTCAGGGCATCGGTACCAGGTAAAACGTGGAAGAAGGGTTTTTTCTCGATGGGGTCTGCTTGCAAACCAGCAACATATCCCCAGGGAACGCGCAACTTTCCACCTTGATTGAAACGTACTTTGCATATCCCCCGTTTACCTTCCCGGATCAGGCAGCGGTGCCCGCATGCGTAGCAGCGAACTGATCCATCGGGCAAGGCCTCATATAACTCGCCAATTGAGGTCATGCTGTCCAGGATATCCCTTGTAGTAGCCATATTACACACTCCAACACTTCCATGCGAAACGAAGTACCAGTAATTTTAGAAAAACTCGCTTCGGTTATTGTTCAATAATCTCAATTATAATCCTGTCATGCTTTCTATCGCTGTCATGGCGGGTGGCGAATCGAGACGCATGGGTCAGGACAAAGCGCTGATGGACTTCCTAGGAAAGCCATTGATCGAACGAGTGATCGGGCGGGTCAAACCTTTAGCGGACGAGTTGTTCATCATTACCAATAGAGTGGAAGAATTCGCTTACCTGGACTTTCCCAAGGTGAGTGATGTGATTCCTGGTCGAGGGGCTTTGGGTGGGTTATACACAGCTCTGCATCACGCCCGTAGTTTCGTTGTGGCAGTCGTTGCCTGCGATATGCCATTTGTCAGCGTAGATTTGTTGAGAGCTGAACATGCCTACTTGCTGGAGTCAAGCTGGGATGCAGTCATCCCTCAGACCGACCATGGGACGGAGCCCTTTCATGCAGTTTATTCACGAGAGGAATGTCTGCCAGCGATAAAAACCGCTCTCGACTCGGGAGCCTGGCGGGTCGATGCCTGGTACTCACAGGTTCATATAGCTTATCTATCACCCGAGGCGGTCTCTCAATACGACCCCGATGGAAGAGCCTTTTGGAATCTGAATACACCAGAAGATTTTAGGAAAGCAGAAACTATTGCCCAAATTGAGGAAGGAGAAAAGTAATGCCTTTGGATAACAAATCTATCCGCAATCAATTTCCTGGTTTACGCCGCCAGGCCATTTTCTTGGATAATCCAGCCGGAACACAGGTGGCGCAGCACAGCCTGGATCGGATGAGGTCGTATTTAGTAAATACCAATGCCAACCACGGAGGCGCCTTCGCGACCAGCCGGGAGTCGGATCAGATCGTCTACCAGGCGCGGCAGGCGGCTGCTGATTTCCTCAATGCCCCCCGCCCGGAGGAGATTGTCTTTGGGCCGAACATGACCAGCCTTACCTTGAACCTGAGCCGTTCCATCGCTCGAACCTTAAACCGGGGGGATAGCATCGTGGTCACCCGCCTGGACCACGATGCCAATATCACCCCATGGGTGCTGGTTGCGGAGGAACGCGGCTGCAAGGTGCACTGGGTGGATTTCCATCCAGAGGATGGCACCCTAGACCTGGAGGATTTCTGGGTTGCTCTGGAGAGTAAACCTCGCCTGATTGCGGTGGGTTATGCCTCGAATGCCCTGGGGACGATCAATCCACTCAGCAAGATTATCACCATGGCTCATTCTGCTGGGGCGCTGGTTTATGTCGATGCGGTCCAATATGCACCGCATGGCCCCATCGATGTGCAGAAATTGGATTGCGATTTCCTGGTGTGTTCTTCTTATAAATACTTCGGGCCGCACATGGGGGTGCTGTATGGCAGGTATGAGTTGCTGGATGAGTTAAAAGCCTACAAAGTCCGGCCTGCACCTGATGATCCGCCGGATAAGTTCGAGACCGGCACGGGAAACTTCGAGGGTATGGCAGGCGTGCTGGGAGCGATTGAGTACCTGGAATGGGTCGGGAAGACCTTTGGAGAGGATTACCTTGAGAAATATGGCGAGCGATTTTCGGGACGCGCCCTGCGATTGAAGCAAGCCATGAGCGCCATCCGCGCTTATGAGTACGAGCTGGCGTGCGCCTTGCTGGATGTGCTCGAAGAGACCCCCGGCGTGACGATCTATGGCTTGACTGACCGCCGCCGATTGGAAGAACGCGTGCCCACGGTGAGTTTCACCCTCAAAGGCACGCACCCGCGCCAGGTGGCGGAAGAGTTGGATAAAGCGAATATCTACGTGTGGGACGGGAATTACTACGCCTTAGCCGTTACCGAGCGCCTGGGTTTGGAGGAAAGCGGCGGCATGGTGCGCGTTGGACCGGTGCATTACAATACAATTGATGAGATCAGTAGATTTGGGGAGGCGCTGAGGAGAATCGCGGCTAGGAGCGTCTAATTATTCAGTTTACGCTTGCTTTTTAAATATCTAACTCTGCTGCCAGGCAATCAGCTCCTCTTGTAAATCCTCAAGCTCAATGGAGCGAAGCCTGGGGAAATACTGTGAGCCGCAACAGTGTCGCCCCGTAGGGGATCAACTCGATCTCCTCGACCTCGCTCGCCAACCTGGCAGGCAGCCTTTGTGGATCGGGCAAGGGTGGGGTTAGGTGGAAATCACCCGGGATAGTGCGGATTCCGCGGTGGAAGTTGCCATCCTCGATCCAATGGCCCCACTGTTTGATACGCCGGATATGAACCATGCGCCAGCCGCGCACGCGCTGGGCTTTGACAGTCACCTTCAATGCCGGGTGGAGTGGGTCAAATGGGTCGCGGCAGTCTTCATTCCATTCCACCTTCAGGTCTTTCAGCGACTCCTCGTCCACACACAGGGCATAGTTCCATCGCCCAGCGGGGTAGAAATTCCAGGCTGGGAAATTGGGCTTCACGACCATCGGGCGCGGCTTATACTGGGCGCGCAGGGTCTCCTGGCGCTGGCGGGTGGTGGAGTTTTCGGTTTCAATCTCAGCCCGAGCCGGGATCGGTAGTGCCAGCGTCAGGGGACCGTACGTTAGGCTGACACCGCCGCGCGGCCAGCGGTGCAGTGCCAGCTCAAAAGGCAGCTCTAACCGCACCAAGTCGCCTTCTTTCCACATGCGCTCGATCCTGTAAAAGCTCCCCGGGGTCAGGGTGGTATCGAGGGGTTGACCGTTGATCGTCAGGCTGGCATGGCTGCACCAGGCTGGCATCCGCACAGAAAAAGTGAAGCTGACCGGCTGGGCAGGCTGGAACGTGAATTCGATAGATTGCTGGTAGGGATAGCGCGTCGTGGCTGTGACCGTCACTGGTGTATTATCTTCTCCAACGGTGGTTTGCAGGGAGCCGGGACCGTAGAGCGCCGCCGCGATCCCGCCGTCAGCAGATCGCATCCACATGCGAGCGATGTAGTTTGGCATGGCGCGGTGCAGGTTGCCGGGGCAGCACTCCACCTCGTGATCCGGGCGGTAACTCATCCAGTTCAGGCCGCGCATGAAGATGTTGTGGTTGGAAGAGCTGGTTACAACCACCTGGTTGGGGCAGGAGAGATACTGGAGAGCATGGAAATCTTTGGTGATGGCTCCCGGCAGGGCGTTGAAGATCACCTGCTCGATGCGGTCGGCATAGCGCGCCTCACCGGTGGCTTGAAGGAGGTAATTCAGCGCCCACGTGTGATCAGTGATGTCGCAGGTTTCGTGCGAATCACGCTCACCTTTTCCGCGGATGTGTTCCGAGCAGGAGTGCAAGCCATCCGCCAGGAGGGCTTTCTCGTCAAGTTTTTCGTAGCCGTGAACCACAGCCCGCAAGTACTCGGGTTTACCTGTAGCGCAATACAGCATGGCAGCCAGCTTGGCCTCCTCGTTGAAGGTCACCCCATGCTCGGTCGGTCCCTCGTCGGAAACCAGGGTGCTCAGGGAGCAGTCGTGTTTGGGCCATTTCTCGTTGAAGCGGGCATAGAGGGATTCGGCCATTTCCAACAGGTCGGTCTGCCCAGTCTCATGATAGAGGTAGAGCAGGATTTCCACCCCGGTCACATCGCGGTCCCAACCCATCGGGTGGGGCATGGCGCGGTAGTGCCAGATGAGGGCTTCGAGGTAGCGCTTATCCCCGTTGATTTCATACTGAGCCAGAACGGCGCGAAAGAAAACGGCATGTGGCCAGCGGTCTTTCTCCCGCATGCTATCCGGGCCAATGAATCCATCCGGAGCTACATGGTCAATGGCGAAGTCAATCTCTTCGAGCGCCTGGTTGTACAAGCCGTTATCGCCAGCCAGATAGCCGCATTTCAAGGCTCCGTCGATCCAGTACCCCGTTTGCTCATAGGGCCACCAGATTGCATACGATTCTTGGGTATCCTTAGCTTTACTGCCCCAAAACTTGTGACCATAGGGATAGCCGGAAACAGCCACGTTGCCGGTCAGGCCTGTGGACTGGCGCTCCAGGAAGTCTAGTAGCCACCCGGCAGGTCGAATGTCCCGAAGTGGAACTGGTTGGTATTTGGCAAAAGGCGGTTTGGTCATTTTGTACGAACGCTCCTTCTCGTATGGGATGGATAGATCAGAGACTTTCCCTTACTTCACCTCGTGCAGCCTATCACCCTCGAGGTTGAAGATTCGGGTGACATCTACCGTCGGTTTCGCGCTCATGGGCTCATCCGGCTTGCGGGTGAGCAGTTTTACTACAACTTGTCCATCTTGAATTGCTAACGATTTCACGATGATCCGGTCTCCTAGCAAAACAGAGGCAATTGGCTTTGGATTGCCATTATCGTTGAGCACCAGCGCCAGGTAAGTGAAGGTGCCGCTTCCGCCAGGATCGGCTACTAACAATACCAGTGCATCCTCGAAACCATCGCCGTTTATATCCCCTGTGGCTAATTCTTTGGTCAGTTGGACCTGAGTCTTTGTAGCAGAACCTGGTGCAGCGGGCTCTTCAAAGACACCGTTCACCAATTTCGCCTTCCCCGTGCTGGTAATATCAATGGGATATTCGATATTCGGTAAAAGGTCGATGATGGATACCTTGGGCTCTTCCGTTGAGGTAGGCAGGCCTACCGGAGTGGCTTGGAGAGTTGCTGTGTCTACAATTGCCTGTGTAGCCTGTGGAGTGGATGTGCCAGCACAAGCAGATAGAATGTAAACACAAGCAAGGGATAGCATGATAAATCCGAGGCGAAATTTCATAGTTGGCAGATGCCTTTCTAAGCTATGTGGTTCAGCCACATCATTAGAGTTCCGCAATAGATCAGATGTGGAGCATGAAACCGATTGCTCATTAGGGAATTGTATCAATATTGTTGTGGAAGGCAAGACTCATACCCAACTTGAAAGTATAATCAAGGGAAATTGCCTCAAGCAGGAGTGATCCTATGAAGAAAATATTGCGAAGCGCCCAGCCTGTTTTAGCTATCGTTATAAGTGCCTTGGTCTTATTGATCTGTGTTGTGGGGATTGTGGGAGTATGGATTGTTCAGGGGATGATCTCGTCCACCGCGGTTCAATTGCTTGAGGCTGTAGATAATACTGCCCAGGTTTTGCGTGGGGGGATTACGAGGGTGGATACGAAAATGGAAGCTCTCGAAGAGTTCACCCACGCCCTTGAAGATGCGTCTGCTCAGATCAGCCAGAATGTTAACGATAAGGGCTTAATCCAAATCCTGTTGCCAGAAACGAAGGAACAGGAATTGGCAAACGTGGCAGATTCTATAAGGGAAAGCATCCAGAATGTGCTGGACTACATTAACACTACCAAAGAGACAATCCAGGCAATCAACAGTTTACCGTTTGTCGAATTGCCCACAGATGATCTTGCAGTATTAGAGTCACTTCAGGGGCGGGTTGAGGCGATGATGACCCGGGTGGAGGAGTTGAAAACGGGAATCAGTGAGTTTCGTTCGAAGGCATCTGAGGGAGTGTCAAAAATCACAGGCGCAATCTCTGAACTCAATAGCGCTCTGGCAGAACTACGCTCCGGTTTAGCCAGGGCAGATGCAGGATTGAGCCAGATTCAAACTAAGGTCAGGCAGCTACAAGAGTTGCTGCCGACACTTTTGATCTTGATGGCGGTCCTGGTGACGCTGCTGGCGATATGGGTGGGATATTCTCAGATTGTGGTCATCGGCAGGGCACTCGTACATCTGCGGGAGATCCGCAACGAGGAAGCGGCCAAGAAACCTGATGAGCTGGAAGGACCAGTACAGGGCGAGATGGAATCCACCCCTGAAGAGGAAGCCGGGTCAGGGGATGCACCCCAAACATAATAACGCTATTGTGTTCCTGACCCAGTTTTCATGCGCTGGTGAGGATGATCTCTGTAATCTCTGGCGGGCAATTGTAGCGAACCGGGATGCTGATGGTGCCAATCCCCCCGTTGGTGTATAACCACATCTGGTCAACCCGATACAAGCCATAATCGTACTTGCGGCCCAGATAAGGCAGGATAAATGCCCCGATCCCGGGCAAGCGTATCTGCCCACCGTGTGTGTGCCCAGAAAGCTGCAGGCTGACCCTGCTATCCTTTGACACACGATCGGCAAGGTCTGGCTCGTGCAAGAGCAGCACAACTGGAGCACCGGAGGGAGCATCTTCCAGAGTCGTTTTTAGGTCAGGCTTGCCACTCTGACCATCGTCCAGTCCAGCCAGATAAAGAGAACCGTTTCCCACGCTGATGGGCAC
>Ga0233417_10000447_pt1 | contig 12298 bp, 10 predicted proteins | sample Sed_MG_FD_189023 | JGI IMG/M metagenome (GOLD analysis project Ga0233417, IMG submission 189023) | Sediment microbial communities from Lake Towuti, South Sulawesi, Indonesia - Sediment_Towuti_2014_0.5_MG | ecosystem: Environmental > Aquatic > Freshwater > Lake > Sediment | place: Indonesia... | reverse complement strand
GCCAGCCGAGGCGCCGTCTCGACACGACTCGGGCCCGTGAGCTCTTCGGCTTCGAGGCGCGCGTGCCGCTCGCCGAGGGGATCGAGCGCACGGTCGTCTGGTACCGGTCGGGTGTCGCTCGTGTCGGTCGTTAGCCTGAGCCTCGACGCCGCCCGCGGAGCCGGTCGCACGGTCGACCGCCTGCTCGAACGGCCGCGGGACGTGCTCGCCTCGCTCGTCGTCGCGCAGATCGTCGCAACCGGCGTCCTCGCGCTCTCCGTGGCGCACAACGGGTGGGTGTACTACCAGGGCGGCGATCAGATCTGGATCGCGACGCAGGGCTGGCTCACCGGCCACCTCCAGCTTCCGCCGACGGACCTCGGCTACGTCTGGTCGTACGCGATGGCCCCGCTGATGTGGGTCACCGGCCCGTCGTACGTCCAGATGCTGCCGCCGCTCCTCCTCCTGCAGGTCCTCGTCCTCGGCCCGGTCGCGCTCCTCTGCGTGTACGGCCTCGCAGAGCGGATCGGCGGTCGCCTCCTCGGATACTGGGCCTCGTTCCTCTGGGTGGTCGCCCCGTTCGCCGCGATCCCGCTCTTCGTTGACCGCTACCAGGAGCGGTGGGCCGAGAACTTCCTGCCCCAGGCGCTCGGGCTGACGGCGATGTCGGATTTCCCGTCGATGGTGCTCGTGCTGGGGTCGGCGTACTTCCTCGTCCGGTCGCTGAGCGCACCGGCGCTGACCGACGCGCTCCTCGGCGGCCTCCTGCTGGGAGCCGCGGCGGGAATGAAGCCGCCGAACCTCCTGATGGGCGCCGGCGCCGCGCTCGCCTACCTCATCGCGAGGCGCTGGCGCGCCGGGCTCGCCTTCGGTCTCGCCGTGCTCCCCGGTCTCCTCGTGCTCGCGTACTGGAAGGAGCGGGGGCTCGGGCGGCTCCCGGTGCTCTCCTTCCAGGAGACGCAGCTTGCAGCGGGAGCGGCCCTCGCCGCGCTCGACCTCGATCTCGAGCGCTACTTCGACCTCGACCTCGACCACTGGCTGAAGCAGATGGACTACCTGCGCGAGTTCTTCTGGAGCCCCCGGCTGGCGCAGTGGGCACCGTTCGCCGGGCTCCTGGCGGTCGTACGGGTGAGGCGGGCGGCGATCGCCGGGCTGCTCGGAGGCTGGCTCGGCGCCTTCCTCCTCGTCAAGGGCTTCTCGCCGCGGGCGGACATCCAGGCGAACACCTTCTGGCGGCTGCTCATGCCGGCCTGGCCTGCCTACCTCCTGCTCTTCGCCTCCATCCCGCTGCTCGTGCCTACCCTGGCGCGCCGTCTTGGCGACCGCCTCCGCTCCCCGGAGTCGGTGCCGCTTGCCTGGAAGTGGGCCGCGGTGGCCGCAGCCCTCCTGGTCGCCGTTCCGGCGGTGGCCATCGCCGCCTCCACGCCGGTGGAAAACGGCGGAGACGCTGTCTTCCAGGAGGATGTGGGGAACTTCATCCTCACGTCGGTCGACGACGGGGTCCGGCTAAGGGTGGAGGGCGAGGACGGCGGCCGGCGACTGGACTGGAGCTCGGGCGGCCCCTGGCGCGCGGACGTCTTCTACCGCGTCTACCGCAAGGACGGTCGAGGCTCCGACGTGTCGTGCACCCACGCGGACGGGAGCCGCGCCGCGAACTGCGTCCTGCTGGGGAAGCCGATCGCGACGACGAGGAGCACGGAGTTCGTCGACCCCGACCCGGTGAAAGAGGCAACGTACCGCATCGGCGTCGGCACGAACTGGCTGAACGACCCGGAGCAGGGCGACGTGTTCGCGTTCAGCCCGCCCGTCCCGGCGCCGGGCCCGTAGGGCCCGGCGGGCGACGGAGGGAGCGCACGAGAGCGCAGGCGAGCACCGCGGCGATCGCGACCAGGAGCCCGTTCCTCAGAGCCACGAGGCCCACAGGAAGCGCCTCCTTCGCGACGAGCTCCTCGTATCTCGCGGGGTAGACGAGCTGCGTCAGCACGCAGGCCGGAATGCTGAGGGCCAGCGCGCTCGCCCCCAGCGCGCCCGGGACCACCGCGACGAGGGGCACGAGCCAGATGACGAACTGGGGCGACAGCACCTTCGCGAAGACCAGCACGATCGCGACGATCGCGGCGAAGGACGTTCGCAGCTCGGTGACGGACGCCCGCCCGCGCCAGACGAGCACCCACGCCCAGACGACCGCGGCGAGACCTGCGATCGTCCCGGCCGCGGCCGCGAGCGACGCGCTGGCCCCGGTGACGTTCCACGAGCCGGACGAGAAGCCCACGTCCAGCTCGCACAGGCCGAGGCGCTCGGCGACGAGGAGCACGGACGCCAGCACGCTCTCGAGCTGGAGGTCCCGAGCTCCCTGGCGTACGACGCTGTGCACCACTCCTCCGGGGGCCACGATGAAGAACGGCAGGGTGAGCGCCAGCGCGGCGAGCGCCACGAGAGCACCCGCCCGGAGCGGGCTCCACCGCAGACGGCCGCCCGCATACGCGGCGAACGGGAGCGCGAGGGCGGCCGCCCAGGCCTTCGCGGCGATCGCGGCGCCGAGGAGCACCGTGGACGCCCTGACGCGAGCGGCCTCGACCGCGACGAGCGACCACGTCACGAGGGCGGCCGGCCACAGGTCGTAGCGGAAGGTGACGACCGAGCCGAGAAGCAGTGGGAGGGCCGCGACGACGCCGACGCCGGCGAGGAGCCGCACGAGCGACCCACGCCGGAGGAGCACGGCCACCGCGGCGACGGTCAGGCAGCCGAGCAGCGTCTGGAGCGCGCGGAAGGAGCTCCCGTACGAGCCGACGAAGGCGGGCAGCGCGATGACGGGAATCGCGCCCGGCGGGTACTCGAGGGAGAAGTCCCGGTACGGAATCTCGCCGTCGGCGATCTTTGAGCCGTACGCGTCGAACGGCGCCACCGAGATCTCGTCGGGCACGGGGACGGCGAGCACGAGGCCGACGAAGGCTGCGATCCCCGCTGCTGCGACGAGCGTCGCGCGCCGGCGTGGGCTCACGCCTGCTCGGAGCTTCCCCGGGAACGGTCCAGGCGCTCCTCGAGGAGCGCGATGCGCTGTGCGAGGTCGACGTTCTCGTCCGTCAGCTTCGAGAGCACCGTCGAGTAGTGGAGCAGGACGAGCAGGATGAAGAGCGTCGCGACGGCGAAGAGCACGGCCGGCGGGTAGCCCGTCACGCCGAGCCAGCCCGCGACCGTGTTCAGCCCGTCGCGCCACGCCGAGAGCACGAGCAGCACCACTCCGGTGACGAGCCAGAGGATCGCGTAGCGCTCCTTCAGCCGTCGGCCTCTGATGAGCTCGAGGACGACCAGGATCAGGAGGATCGAGGCGACGACCCCGATGATCGAGACGCGGAGGGGCGTCATGTGCCTGCCTCCTCCACGCGCGGGTAGCGGCGGAGGCTCGCCACGAGCAGCGAGAGCGTGACCTTGACGACGTAGTAGACGGCCCGGACGAACGTGATCGAGGACGTCCCGGTCTCGCGCTCGCGCATCTCGACCTGCACCTGCGTCAACCGCAGGCCGCTCCGGAGGGCGACGAGCGTGGCTTCGACCTCCGGGTAGTCGTGGGGGTACTCGGCTGCAAAGAGCTCGATCGCCCTGCGGTCGAGCGCAACGAACCCGGACGTGGTGTCGGTGACGCGCTGGCCGCCGAGCAGGGACACGAGGCGGGCGAAGACCCGGATCCCGATGCGGCGCGCGAGCGGCGGCCGGTACGAGCCGCCGCCGTCGACGAAGCGGGAGCCGATCACGAGGTCCGCCTCGCCCAGCTCGATCGGCGCGAGGAGCTTCGGCAGCTCGCGCGCGTCGTGCTGGCCGTCCCCGTCGAGCCGGACCGCGCGCGGGTACCCCTCGTCGCGCGCGTACCGGAGCCCCGTCTGGACGGCGCCCCCGATCCCGACGTTGAAGGGCAGCGTCAGGACGGTGGCGCCCGCCGCACGTGCCGCCCGCGCCGTGTCGTCGGTCGAGGCGTCGTCCACGACGACGACGTCGATCGCCAGGCCGGTGGAGCGGATCTCGGCCACGACCTTCCCGATCGCGCCCTCCTCGTCGTAGGCCGGCACGACCGCGGCGATCCTCCCGGAGCTCACGCGGCGACCCCGGCCTCGAGCCCGACCAGCTCGAGCAGTCGCCGCGCGCGGTGTGCGTACGTGTGCTCGTCGAGTACGCGCTCGCGCGCGCGCCGCCCCATCTCCTCAGCCTGTGCCGGATCCGCCACGAGCTCGCGGTAGGCGGCGACGGCTTCCTCCGCCGACTCGACGACCAGGAGCTCCCGGCCGGGCTCGAACCAGCGCTCGATCCCCTCGTGCGGGTTGGAGGCGATCGCCGCGCCCGAGGAGGCGAGCTCGAACGGCCTTGCCGTCGACGACCCGGGGACCGTTGCGTGCGGGCGTCGCGTGATGTTCAGGTTGACCCGCGCCGCCGAGATCGCTCGGGCGAAGACGTTGAACGGGACGTCGCCCAGCAGCCGGGCGCTCCCCGTGTCCCCCTGGAAGTCGAGCCCGCCGAGCGCGAAGTCGAGCTCCGGCGCAGCCCGCGACGGATCCCCGACCATCGTCCTCATCCAGTCGCGGCGGAACTTGTCTCCGTACCCGTAGAAGAAGACGTCCACCTCCTTCTCCACCGGCTGGGGCGCGAAGAACTCCGGGTCGGCGCCCCAGAAGAGCGCCTCCGCCCTGCGCGCCCCGAGCTCGAGCAGCCGCTGGATGCCGCCCTCGGAGTTCGAGAGCACGAGGTCGTACTCCCCGGGGTCCGCGCCGTGGTACGGGTTGAAGCCGGTGTCCATGCCGCCGAACTCGGGCAGGCTCATCGGCACGTCTCCGTCGTAGAAGACGACGGGAATGCCGAAGCGCCCGCGGAGCGCGGTCGGAATGCCGGTCAAGTGCGCCATCGGGACGGTGAAGACGACGACGGCGTCGGGACGCTCGCGCTCGACGAGCCGCTCGAGGTGGCGCCTCCAGCGAGGGGTGACCCAGCGGTTGATCGTCTCCCGGGTCAGCCGGTCGAACGCCGAGTCCTCGGGGTTGGACTCGTCTCTGCGCAGGTAGCGGTCGCCCCTCAGGCGCGCGAGGGCGTCCCGTACGGCCTGGTACGACTCCCCTTCGCGATAGGTCGGGTTGGCCGCGACCCGCCACCAGGGCGACTCGACCGGCCGTCCCCGGTACGGCGTGACGAGGAGGTCGACCCCCGCGTCGTACATGCCTTTCCACAGTTGCCACCAGGCAGGTGTGCAGCCGTAGCGGAAGTCGAGGTCGATCGCGGACGCCACCGCGACGATCTTCGGCGGCTTCATCAGTAGGCGCCCCGCCGGGTCAGAACCGCCGGGATCGTCCTGGCGATGATCGTGATGTCGAGCCAGATCGACCAGTTCTCGAGGTAGGTGAAGTCGAGCCGGACGAGGTCGTCGAAGGTGAGGCCCGAGCGCCCGGAGATCTGCCAGAGGCCGGTCATACCCGGCAGCACCGCGTACCGCGCCCGATGCCAGTCCTCGAGCAGACGGTGATCGCGGATCGGGAGCGGGCGCGGCCCGACGAGGCTCATCTCTCCCTTGAGCACGTTGACGATCTGCGGGACCTCGTCCAGCGAGAGCCGCCGGAGGACTCGGCCGACCCGCGTCACCCGTGGGTCGTCGCGGATCTTGAAGAGCGCGCCCTCGGCCTCGTTCGCGTTCTCGAGCTGGGGCTGGAGCGCGGCCGCGCCGGCGACCATCGTCCGGAACTTGAGCATCCCGAACTCGCGCTCGCCGACCCCGATCCGCCGGTCGACGTAGAGGACGGGACCACGCGAGTCGAGCTTGATCGCGAGCGCGATCAGGAGCCACAACGGCAAAAGGAGAACGCCGGCGAGCAGGCTTACGACGATGTCGAACGTCCGCTTCACCGCCCAGTCCCAGCCCGTCAAGACGGGCGGGCGGAGCTCGAACAGCGGCGCCCCGTGGCCCGGCACGTACTCGCCGCGCTGCACGAGGAGCTCGGTCGTGGCCGGAGCCAGCTCGACCTTGATCCCGCTGGCGTGCGCCTGGCGGACGATCTCGAGCACCGTGGCCTCGTCGAAGTCGGCCTCGGCCAGGATGACCTCGTCCGGGCGGACCTCCTCGAGCACGTGCGGGAGGTCGTCGCGGGAGCCGAGCAGGCGCAGGCCGGGCACGCTCTCCCGGGAGACGGCGCCGACGAGCTCGTACGAGATGCCCGAGCGCGACGTGGCGAGCGAGCGCTGGAGCCGTGCGAGCGTCTCGCCCTCGCCGACGAGGACGACCCGCCTGCGGATGCCGGCGGCGCGCATGGCCTCGACCGAGGCCGAGTCGTACGCGGCGCGGAGCAGCCCGATCGTGAGCGACGACATGACGACCGCCGTCGGGATCAGCCCCGAGGTCGTGAAGTCGTAGCCCGTTCCGAGGCCGAAGACGAGGACGATGAGCGCCACCACGATGAGCGACGCGACGATGCGCCCGGCGCCCGGTCGCCGCTCGCGTTGGCGGTAGAGGCCCGCCTGGGCGAACACGAGCACCGTGATCGGCGCGGCCCACCTGAGCCACTGGGCGGGCCCCTCGGTCCACAGGATCCCCCAGTAGACCTGCCCGTCCCCGAAGACGAGCTGGCGGACGACGAGCGCGAGGTAGATGCCGAGCGCGAGCCCCACGATGTCCAGCGCGACGAGGCACGCGACCGAGAGGGTCCGGCGGACGACCGTGAGGATCGGCCCCCTGGAGAGGAGGTAGAGACGCGAGGCCCGGACGTCCCGTTCCGTCGAGGGGCGTGTGGGCGGGCGAGGCGGCTTCTCCGCCGGCGGGGCGGCCCTGGACACACCGTGGATGTTAGAGCCCGAACCAGAGTGATCACCCGCCGACATGCGGATGCAGAACGGCGCCAGGCGAGGACGACGCATCGCGCCGTTGTGCGTCGCAGGTCGGCATGGTTGCTTGCTCTAGTTCGGGCTCTACAGCCCGAATCGGGCTCTACTCGCGCAGGACGTCGCTCCAGGGGATCGCGGGGCTATTCGCGCCGCTCGCAGCGGCGACTGCCGGGTCGGTCGGCTCGGCCACGCGGGCGAGCAGCGGCAGCAGCGTCCTGAGGAGCGCTCGCCTGCGCGCGTCGAGCAGGTCCGTGTCGTGGAAGTAGACGTGCACGAGCTGCGGCAGCGCCCGCCTCGCGAGCGCGCGCGCAAGGTCGCCCAGCGAGTGGGTCGTCGGGAGGGCGACAAGCTCCCGCTCCGAGGGAAGGAGCACGCGAGACGGCTCCGGCAGGCACGCCCACGGCTCGCCGGCGGGCAGGTAGGGAGGCCGGACGGCGCGCGGCGTGCAGTCGACGTAGCCGAGCTCGGCGCACGCCTCGGCCACCTCGGCGTCCGTGTACCAGCCGCCGCCGCAGAAGAGCGCCGGCGCGAGGCCGAGCTCGCGCATTCGGGCTCCCTCGGCCCGCACCCGCTCTCCGGTGCCTCCGTCCGTCGGCCGCGCATGCGTGGGAGACGTCCAGTGCGTGTGGTGGCCGAGCGGCCCGCGAGCCGCGGCCTGTCGAGCGCGCTCGAGCCATGCGCGCTCGTCCTCTCCGGCGGCGGGATCCGGCGGGCGCACGAGCCCGGCGATCGCGAAGCCTCCCGGCCGCCGCTCCTGCATCCTCGCGAAGCGCGCCCAGGCCGCATCGTCGAGCGGCCGCTCGACGTGGCAGGAGACGACCGCATAGCGTTCCGGGCTCACGGTGCGCCGACAGTATCGACCGATCGCCCTTGATCTCGTCCCCGTGGGGACGACCGCGTGACGGCCGGCGTCGCGTCACGAACGACCGTCGGGCTCGGCGCCGCCGCCGCCTGCCTGACAGGAGTCGTGGTCCTTGCCGCACACGAGGCCGCGGACGCGGCGTCGTCGCCCCTCTCGCCGCCCGACCCGTGGCAGATCGTGCTGGTCGCGGCGGCCGTAGCCGCCTTCGCCGCGTACGTGGGCGTTCTCCTGCTGCTGAGGCGAGGCGCGGCGCTCGCGCCGATCGTGGCTCTCGTGGTTGTCGCGCAGCTCCTGGCGCTCGCAGGGCCGACGCTTCTCTCGCGTGACGTGTACGCGTACTGGGCGTACGGGCGAACGGGCGCGGTGCACGGCGGGAACCCGTACCGGGACGCTCCCGCTGCCTGGCCGGACGACCCGGCGACCGTGCGGATGGGGAGCTCGTGGCGCGAGCAGCCCTCGCTGTACGGACCGGTGTTCACGGGCATGTCGGAGGTCGTCGCGCGTCTCGCTGGGGACTCGCCTCGGCGCGCGTCGACGCTCTTTCGCGGGCTCGCCGCCGCCTCGATCGTCGCGATCGTCCTGCTTGCAGCCGTGCTCGCCCGCAACCGCGCGTTCGCCGCTGCGTTCATCGGGCTCAACCCGCTCGTCGTCCTGCACTTCGGAGGGGGCGGTCACAACGACGCGCCGATGATCGCGCTCGTGCTCGGCGCGCTCGTGCTCCACCGGCGCCGGCACACAGGTGCGAGTGGTCTGGCCTGGGCGCTGTCGGCGCTCGTGAAGTGGGTCTCTCTCGCCTTCCTCGCGCTCGTCGTCGTCGGCGAGCGACGGGCGCGAGGGCCGCGCCTCCTCGCCTGGAGCGCGGTCTGGCTCGGGGCGCTCGCCGTCGCTGCGACCCTGCGCTACGGAACCGAGTGGCTCGGCGCAGCGGAGCGCCTGTCGGAGCAGGCACGCCGCACGGGCTCGATCGGGCTCTCCGGCTGGCTCGGCGACATCGGCCTGTCGCACCGGCCGACCGTCGTCGTGATCGGCGTCCTGACGCTCGTCGCGGCCGGGTGGCTCCTCGCCCAGGCTTGGCGGGGTCGCGTCCGGCTCGGGCTCGCTGGCGTGCTCCTCGCCGTTCTCCAGGGCTGGCTCAACCCGTGGTACGCGCTCTGGGGTCTCGGTCTCGCGGCGACCGAGGAGGACCGGACCGCGTGGATCCTCGCGGTCGCGCTCTCGGCGTTCCTGCTCACGGACGCCCTGCCGATCTGACCTGCAGAAGCAGGCCCCACCGGTCGAGCGCGTACCGTTCGCGAGACGGTGAGCCGGCGAACCGCGTACCTGGTCCTCTCGGCTGCGGCGGCTCTGCCCCGGCTTCTGGCGCTCGCGTACGAGCGTGCGGACATCCTCGAGGCGTACGTCGACAAGAGCGACCAGTTCGCGCAGACCTTCGTCGACTCGCGGACGTTCGGGTTCATCGCCGGCATTCCCTCGGCGTACACGCAGCCTCTGTACGGCTTCTTCCTGATCCCCGTCTACTGGGTCTTCGACCGCTCGTGGCTCGCGGTCGGGCTCGTCCAGATCGCCGTTGCAGTCGCGACCGCCCTCCTCGTGTACGAGATCGGCCGCCGGATCGCGTCCGGCGGCGTCGCACTCACGGCCGCCGTGCTCGCGACACTCCATCCGTACCTCGTCTGGCACGACATCCATCTGAACCGGGAGATCCTCGACCAGCTCCTCGCCGCCGCCGTCGTACTGCTCGCGCTCGTCGCCGCCGAGCGGAAGCGGTCGCTCTGGTGGACGGCGGCCCTCGGCGCGGCCCTCGGCCTGGCGATCCTGGGTAACGCGCGGCTGGTCCTTCTTCCTCTCGTCGTCGGGCTGTGGCTCGTCGCGCAGCGCGGCTGGACGGCGAGCGCTCTCACGTCACTGCTCGTCGTCGCCGCCGCCGCCGCGCTCGTCGTCGCGCCCTGGGTCGTTCGGAACAAGGCGTCGGTCGGCTGCTTTGCGATCACGACCGACGCGCGGGCGCTGTGGAAGGCGAACAACCTGAGCACGTACGACGTCCTCGCTCGAGGAGGCTGGATCGACAACGTGCCCCCGATCCCGGGCGGGCCCCCGAGCCCGCAGGACGCCTGGGCGATCTACGAGCAGACGGGCCGGATCGTCGAGGTCGACGAGTGCGCGCAGATGCGCTTCTACCGCGACGAGGTGGTCGACTTCTGGCGGGAGCATCCCGGAGAGAAGGCGCGGCTCGCCGGCCAGTCGGCGCGCCTCCTCTGGCAGCCGAACGTCGTCGAGACCGAGGACCGCCCGGGGCAGGGCACCTGGCAGGACCTCGGGCGGGGAATGGTCGAGCCGGCCTTCATGATCGCTTTCTACGCGCTGGCGGTCGTCGGCCTGTTCGCGCTCCCGCGGTACTTCGTCACCCTCGCGCTGCTCCTGCTCGCCTACCAGACGGCGATGGCGATGCTCTTCGTGGGCGCCACGCGCTACCGGGTGCCCTGGGACTTCCTCGTCGCCCTGCTGGCTGCGGCGGGCCTGGGCGCGATCGCGAGCGGGATCGCGCGCCGCCGGGCGCTCGACGCGGCTTGAGACGACCGCGTACCGTTTCCGCGACGTGTGCGGCATCACCGGACTCGTAGCGCGGACGGCCCCGGATCCGGCGCTCGTCGAGCGCATGACCGCGACCCTCGTCCACCGCGGGCCCGATGCGGGCGGGATCACCGCCGTGGGGCGTTGCGTCCTCGGACACCGGCGCCTGCGCATCATCGACCTCGAGACGGGCGACCAGCCTGCGGTGAACGAGACGGGAGAGGTCGTCGTCGTGTTCAACGGAGAGCTCTACGACTTCGCCGACCTGCGCCGCGAGCTCGCCGCCCGGGGGCACGTGGTGCCCGGAACCGGCGACACCGCCGTGATCCCGCACGTCTACGAGGATCTCGGCCTCGACTTCCCGGCCGCGCTCGGCGGGATGTTCGCGATCGCGCTCTGGGACGCTCCACGGGAGCGCCTCGTCCTCGCGCGCGACCGCGTGGGCAAGAAGCCGCTCCACTACGTCGAGCTCCCGGACGGTGGGCTCGCCTTCGCGTCCGAGCTCAAGGCGCTCTTCACGCTCCCGGGCCTCGGGCGCGAGCTCGACCCGCGCGCGCTCGACGCGTACCTCGCGCTCCAGTACGTCCCGGGCGAGGAGGTCGGGGTCGGCGGGATCAGGCGCCTTCTGCCCGGCCACGTCCTCGTGTGGGAGGACGGAGCCGTCCGTACTCGGAGGTTCTGGGAGCTCGAGCCGTACTCCCGCGACCTCGCAGGCGAGGACTGGCTCGAGCTCGTCCGGGAGGCGGTCACGAAGGCCGTTCGCAGGCGGCTCGTGAGCGACGTCCCCCTCGGCGCGCTCCTGTCCGGCGGGATCGACTCCACCATCGTGGTCGGCCTCATGGCGCAGGAGTCCCCAGAGCCGGTCAGGACGTTCACGGTCGGAGTGAGCGACGAGCGCTACGACGAGCGCGGCCCGGCCCGGGTCGCCGCGAGGGCGTTCGGCACCGTCCACGAGGAGCTCGTCGTCGAGCCCGACCCGGTCGAGCTCGTCTCGCGCCTCGCGGGCCTCCTCGACGAGCCGCTAGGCGACGAGGCGATCCTCCCCACGCTCCTCATCTCCGAGGTCGCGCGCCGTTACGTGACCGTCGCGCTCTCCGGCGACGGGGGCGACGAGTCGTTCGCCGGCTACGAGCGGTACGCCGCGATGCGGCTTGCGCACTCGATCGGGAGGGTGCCCGCGCTGCCGGGGCTCGGGGGTCGACTCCTGCGCGCGCTCCCGGGCGGGCGCCGGGAGCCGCGTTCCACGCCCTTCCGCGCCGCGCGCTTGCTCGAGGCAGCCGCGCTGCCCGAGCCCGAGCGCTATGGCGCGCTCATGGAGGTCTTCCCCGCCGGGCTGCGTTCGGACCTCTACACCCCCGAGCTCGCCGCTTCGCTCGGGGGGCCCGCTCCCCCCGCCGCGCTGCTCGGAGCGCCACGGCTTCCCGGGAGCGCCGGGCTCCAGCTCCTCGATGCTGGCACCTACCTCCCCGACGACCTGCTCGTGAAGGCGGACCGCGCCTCGATGGCCACGTCGCTCGAGCTCCGCTCGCCGCTGCTCGACCGCGAGGTCCTGGAGCTCGGAGTCTCGCTGCCTGACTCACTCCGCCTCGACGGGAGGCGGGGGAAGGCGGCGCTCCGCCGCGCCTTCGCCGACCTGCTTCCGCCCGAGATCGCGAAGCGCGGGAAGACCGGGTTCGGCGTCCCGCTCGGAGCCTGGTTTCGCGGTCCGCTCCGGGAGCTCTCCGGAGACCTCCTCCTCGGTCCCGAGGCCCGCCGCCGTGGCCAGCTTCGCCCGGACGCCGTCGAGCGCGTGCTGGGAGAGCATCGGGACCGGACCCGCGACCACGGGCACCGGCTCTGGTGCCTGCTCGTGCTCGAACTCTGGCAGCGCACGTGGCTCGAAGGGGCGGCGACGCCGAGCCTCGCAGAGGCCGCTCTGCGAGCGTGAAGGTTCTCCACGTCCACCGGATCGGAGGGATCGGCGGCTCGGAGCGGCACCTGCTCGAGCTCCTGCCCGCGCTGCGGGAGCGCGGAATCGACGCGCGCTTCCTCGGG
>Ga0233417_10000445_pt1 | contig 12335 bp, 11 predicted proteins | sample Sed_MG_FD_189023 | JGI IMG/M metagenome (GOLD analysis project Ga0233417, IMG submission 189023) | Sediment microbial communities from Lake Towuti, South Sulawesi, Indonesia - Sediment_Towuti_2014_0.5_MG | ecosystem: Environmental > Aquatic > Freshwater > Lake > Sediment | place: Indonesia... | reverse complement strand
GACCTTTTGGTGCAATCCTGATTAAATTTTCAAGAAATTCTTCACGTGTCTTGTTGTAAAGTGAGCTGTGTACTGTAATTATTTTTTCAAGCTGATCTTGAAGGGCTTTGACAACGCGTGGATTACAGTGACCAACAAGGGCAACTCCGTATCCTCCCATGCAATCTATGTACTCTTTGCCATTGATGTCCCATACATGAGCTCCAAGGCCTCGTTCTACAGTAACGGGAAATCTCTGGTAAATGTTTCCCATAAATTCGTCTTCAGTCATTTTGAAATCACCGTACAATTGTCGTTTGCAATAGCTAATGATATTGGGTTTTCTCTCTGACCGTTTGCGATGAGAGCTTGTTTGACACCCATCTCTATTGCTTCAGTTGCTGCAAGAACTTTCTTTTCCATACCGAATCCAATCTTTGGAAGCATCTCTTTTGCTTCTCCAAGACTCAGGTTCTTGACAAGCTTTTCATTCATCATTAATCCATCAACATCAGTCAAAAATAGAATCATGTCTGATTGCATCTTTCCTGCTACGTATGCTGCCGCTCTGTCACCATCTACATTAAGAAAGTCAAACTCCTCACTTATTGCAATTGGTGATATCACAGGAACATATCCTTGATCTAGGATCGATTTTATCAGACTAGTGTTTACTTCCTTTATCTTTCCAGTGTAACCTCCATCTATAGCCATTTTTCTTCCTTTTTCGTTTATTATCACAAGTTTCTTTTTACGTTCTGCCTGAATTATTTGTCCATCTATACCTGACAGTCCTACTGCATTAATTCCATTTTTTTGCAGCATGCCAACGATCATCTTGTTTATCTTACCTGACATTACCATGGTGAAAATTTCTACAGTTTCCTTGTCAGTGTATCTACTTTTTATTCCGCCAGGAGAAACAATAAATTTTTGTTCTTTGCCAAGTGCTTCTGAAATTTTTGTTACTTCTTTCCCACCACCGTGTACAAGAATTATTTTTTCTTGTTGTGATACTTTTTTGAGGTCGGAAATTGTTGAGGGATGAAGACCATCTACAACACTTCCTCCTATCTTGATTGTGATCATTTTTTACACAGGTGTTAGCGGTGAGTAGTGTAGACCTTCCATCTCATCAAAGCCTGCCATTACATTCATGTTTTGTATTGCAGAACCTGCTGCACCTTTCATGAGATTGTCTGACGCTGATAATACGACCAATCTATTGTTGTCTTCATCTATGTCAAATCCTACATCGCAGAAATTAGATCCTACTACAAACTTTGGATCTGGAAACTTGTAGAATCCTTTTTTGTCTCTGATGAGTCTGATGAATTTTTCATCTTGGTATTGTTCACGATACATCTTCCAAAGATCCATCTCGGTTACTTGTTTTGTAAGAAATGTGTGATTTGTACACAGAATTCCTCTTACAATATCTACTGCATGTGGACTCATAGATACTTTGATCTTCTTTCCAGCAACTATACTTAGCTCTTGCTCTATCTCTCCGGTGTGCCGATGTTTCGCTGGTTTGTATGGTCTGATTACTCCAGATCTCATTGCATGGTGTGTTCCTGCAACTGAACCGGCCCCTGCTCCAGATGAGCCTATTTTAGAATCAACTACGATATGTTCTGTATCAATTATGCCCTTTTTCACAAGGGGATAAAGAGCTAAAAGTGATGTTACTGCCATGCATCCAGGACATGAAACAAGCTGTGCCTTTTTGATTTCTTCCCTATGAATTTCTGGTACTCCAAAAACTGACTTTGATAACAACTCTGGGTGTGGATGTTGCCAACCATACCATTTGTCATAATCTGCAGGGTTGTGCAGTCTATAATCTGCGCTAAGATCAATTACTTTCATTCCTCGATCGTATAATGCCTTGACTATCTCAGTTGCTGTTCCATGTGGAACTGCGGTAAAAACTAGATCGCATTTGTCTGACATTTTGTCATAATCAAGCTCGGAAAATGTCAAATCAATAAAGCCCTTCAGACTTGGTTGTATCCTTGAAATGTATTCCCCAACATACTGCCTTGATGTTACCATTGAAATTTCTACTTTGGGATGACTTACAAGTAACCTTAGCATTTCTCCACCGACGTAACCAGACGCACCTATCACTCCTACTCTCATTAATACTCCTCTAGCATAACATAGTATAATTTATCTTATAGCTGACTTGACAGCAAAATCAATCATCTCTTTTGGAATATTCTTTTTTGCCACTTTTGCCAAGCCTTTGAATTCTACAGTGTTGTTCACTTCATGCACAAGTAATCCGCGTTTTTCATCTTCCATTAAATCAACTCCAAGTATTCCTCCACCTACTGCCTTTGATGCTTTAAAACAAATATCCTCAAGCTCTTTTGTTATTTCACAAGGTACAGGTTCTGCTCCAAGTGCTATGTTTGTCTTAAAACCTCCAGTCGAAGTTCGATACATTGCAGCTACGACTTGGTCTCCTACAGCTATTGCTCGTATGTCACGTGGCGGTCGTTTTACCATTTCTTGTAAATAATAGATTCTGTCTAGTGGGCCATCACTAAGTTCTCTTACTTCTATTATCGCATCTGCAACATCCCTATCTTTTAGAGCCATAACTCCTCTTCCCCAGCTTCCAATCACTGGTTTGATAACCATTGGATATCCTACTCTCTCAAGGTTCTCAAGTGCTGTCTCAGATGAGAAGGAAAAGTAGGTTTTGGGTGTAGGTACATTGTGTTTTTTTAGCAAAAGCGATGTTATCATTTTGTTTCCGCAATTATTAGCCACTACAAATTTGTTTATGACTGGAACGTCAAGAAATTCTAGACATGCAGTAAAGTGTAAACCACGAAAATAGCTGACACATCTTTCAAGAACAACATCGCCAAAATCAAAATCACTTCTCCTACTTTCAGTACTGATCTGTGTTATTTTTGCATCAATCATTTTTGTATCGTGACCAAGCTCGACTGCTTTTTCTTCAAGCATTTTCTCCTCTGACCTTACTCTATCAAATACGATACGGAGTTTTGACATTTACTCTCCCCAATCTTCGCCAACTTTTTCAGCATGCTTTAGTTGGCATGTAGAACCATTTTTTGATGCGATCTCGAAATCTGCTCCACAATCAGGGCATGAAACTATTTCTCCGACAGTTGCATCATCTGGAACATTTAATTTTGCATCACATTCTGGACAATTCATTTTTTACTCTTTCACCTCTTTTTTAGTAATTTATTAGCTTCTGTGGACTGCATTCCCCACAATTCAACAAATCCTTTTGCGAGAGTTTGATCAAAGGTAGAACCAGCTCCATATGTTGCCAAGTCATGACTGTACAATGAATAATCTGATTTCCTTCCGACAACTCTTAGACTTCCTTTGAACATCTTCAGTTTTACAGTTCCGCTAACTCTCATTTGTGTGGCATTGATAAACATATCTAAATCTGATTTTAGTGGGTCTTGCCATAATCCAGAATATGCTAACCATGCCCATTCTGAATCAACCAATGATTTGAATTTGAGCTCATGTTTTGTAAGAACCATCTTTTCAAGATCAGTATGTGCTTCAATTAGGCATGTTGCTGCAGGCGTCTCATAGACTTCACGTGATTTTATGCCTACCACCCTGTCTTCTATATGGTCTACGATGCCAACACCACAAGATCCTGCCTTTTTGTTGATGTATTCTATAAGCTCGATTGGCTTTAGATTCTTATCATCTGCTGAAACAGGAATTCCATTTTTGAATTTTATTTCCAGATATTGTGGTTTATCAGGTAAATTTTTAGTCTTCACCCACATGAACGCATCATCTGGAGGTTCATTGTATGCATTTTCTAACACTCCACCTTCTATTGCACGTCCCCACAAATTCTGATCGACACTGAACTTTTTTGCTGTGGTATCAATTTGTATACCATGTTTTTTTGCAAACTTTAATTCTACATCACGTGTTAGATTCAGATCACGAATAGGTGCAATAATAGGAAGAGTAGAACTTGATCGCATAGTTACATCGAATCTTACTTGATCATTTCCTTTGCCAGTACAACCATGTGCAAGTGCCTTTGCATTTTCTTTTTTAGCAATCTCTATTACTTTTTGTGCAATTAATGGTCTTGCTAGTGCTGTTGCAAGACAGTATTTTTTTTGATAAAGTGCATTTGCCTTGATTGAAGGAAAAATATAATTATGAACAAATTCTTCACGCGCATCTAAATTGTAATGTTTTACAACTCCCAGCCTTTTCGCTTTCGCAGCAATCTTTTTTTGATCATCTCCTTGTCCAACGTCAACCGTGACCGTCACAACATCCAAGTTGTGTTCTTTTTGTAAATATTTCACAACTACAGAGGTATCTAATCCGCCAGAGAAAGCTAAAACTGCCTTTCCTTTCATTTAGGTTTTTTGTGATTTAATTTTCGCATTTATCTTTTGTGTTCTTTGTGTTTTTCATTTTCTGATCTCAAAAATTAAAAATTCAACTCTCAAAAATTCAAAGTAGCTTGAGCTAAAATTCGAACACTATTTAACCGCATTATTATAACAGCGTTATATGAAAATACTTGTTGGTGGTGTAGTGGCAGCAATAGCTATAGCCGTGGTTGTAGTCGCAATTGGCACACAATCGGCAAATCATGATCTAGAAAATACAATCAGAGTAGCATTCTTTCCAAACATCGGGCATTCAATTGCTATTGTTGGAATGGAAAAAGGAACATTTTCAGAAAAATTGGGAAACCAGACAGAGATAAAAACACGACTCTTTGATTCTGGTCCACAAGTAATAGAAGCAATGTTTGCAAATGAAATTGATCTTGCATATGTGGGACCAGGTCCTGCGATCAACGGTTTTCTAAAGTCTGAGGGAAAGTCTCTGAAAATTCTTGCAGGAGCTGCAAGCGGTGGGGTTAGTTTTGTAGTTCATCCTGACTCTGATATAAAATCATATGAAGATTTTAGTGGTAAAAGAATTGCTGCTCCGCAAATAGGAAATACGCAGGATGTATCACTTAGAAGTTTTCTTTATCAAAATAATCTAAAGCCAGCTGAAAAAGGCGGGACTGTTTATGTTATTAATGTTGTAAACCCTGACATCTTTACGCTTTTTTCAAAAGGTGATCTTGATGCGGCCTGGGTGCCAGAACCATGGGCAACAAGACTAGTGCAACAACTTGGTGGAGTAAGACTATTCCAAGAAAAAGAACTTTGGCCTGATCAAAAATTTTCATCCGTTATCTTGATTGTACGTTCTGAATTCTTAGAAAATCATCCAGACCTTGTACAAAAGTGGTTGAACGCACATGTACAAACATCTAATTGGATAAATGAGCATCGTGACGAAACTGAAATTATTTACAATAATTTTCTAAAAAAAAGTACTGGAAAAACTCTTTCTCCAGAATTACTTCATGAGGCATTCTCAAACCTGCAAATAACAGATGATCCAATAGAATCGTCGGTTTATACGTTCGCTGAGAGGGCAAATTCGCTTGGTTATCTTGGAAGGGAAGGTTATAGCTTGGAAGGAATGTTTTACACGGAGCCGCTTAATTCTATAAGAAAGGAGATCAGCCAATAAATGACAAAGCTTGAAGCAAAAAACATTGTTAAACACTTTGATCACAATGGAAATCAGGTTCTTGCGTTAGATGGAATAAATCTGAAGGTAGATGAGGGAGATTTTGTATGTATAGTTGGGCCTTCTGGATGCGGCAAATCTACATTTTTGAATATTATAGCTGGCTTAGAAAAACCAAATTCAGGAGAGGTTCTACTTAATGGTAAAGCAATCAGTACACCAGGTCCAGATAGAACAATGGTCTTTCAAGAGGGTGCACTTTTTCCTTGGCTCAAAGTGATTGATAACGTAGAGTTTGGATTAAAGATGGCAGGAATTCCAAAAGATGAACGCGCACAAATATCGCAAAGATATCTTGACATGATGCAGCTTACCAAGTTTGCAAATTCCTATACTTATCAACTCTCTACAGGAATGAAGCAAAGAGTTGCAATTGCACGAGCACTTGTCATGGATCCTGAAATTCTTTTGATGGACGAACCATTCGCTGCCTTAGACGCACAAACAAGAGATCTCTTGCTGGTGGAATTACAATTAATCTGGGAAAGAACAAAGAAGACTATACTTTTTGTGACACACAGCATTGCCGAATCTGTAATACTTGGCAATCGTGTAGTTGTGTTCAAAAACAGGCCTTCTAAGATAAAAAAAGAATTTGTAATAAACTATCGTAGGCCTAGACTTGCAGAAGATCAGAACCTCATCAAATATCAACAAGATATCCTTGCTGAATTGAGAACTGAAGTAAAAGCTCAGATCAAAGGGGAGTTTGAGGAATGAAAGGAAAGATAACTGCAAAAAGAATTGCATTTTATGCTGGAATAGTTGTAGTCTGGCAGATTGTCTTTTCACTAAACATATGGACTGAAAATATCTTTCCGTCGCCAATTCAGGTTGTAGAAGACCTAGCATATGGCGCTGCCGATGGCAGCTTGTTTTTTGGAATTGCAACTAGCATGTGGAGATTAATTGTTGGACTTGGAATTTCAATAGCTGCTGGTATCACACTTGGAATATTCATGGCTAGAATAGAGTCTGTAAACCAAACCATTGGTTCACTTGTTCTGGGATTACAATCGATCCCATCAGTTGCATGGGTCCCAATGGCATTTTTGTGGTTTGGACTAAGTGATGCTGGAATAATTTTTGTTACTGTAGCAAGTTCAATGTTTGCAGTAACCATTAACACTTATTCTGGAATGAAAAACGTTCCACCATCATATATTGCAGCAGCAAGAAACATGGGTGTAAGTGAAGCTCAACTAATCACAAATGTTATGCTTCCTGCAGCGTTCCCACATCTGATTTCTGGTTTCAGACAAGGTTGGGCATTTGCATGGCGTGGTGTAATAGGTGCAGAAATAATTTTTTCATTTTTGGGTTTGGGATTCTTGTTAAATGTTGGGCGAGAACTAAATGACATATCACAAGTAATTGCCATTATGCTTGTAATAATGATAATAGGAATCTTGATTGATGGATTTATCTTCAAAAAAATTGAAAGAAAAGTAATGTCAAGATGGGGCTTGGCCTAACCAAAAGTTTTGTTATTTCTTTACGTCATATCACAAAATTAATGATGTCTCTTCTTTTTTACAAAAATTCCAGCAATTATGGCACCAGCAGGTATGATACCAAGCAAATAATATGCGTTAAATTCACTTTCTGATTTACTACTCACAAACCCAGAAATAGTTATCTGCTTACTGGATTGCGGTTCTAAATCAAAGGCCACATGCCATGTGTTTTGCTCGTCTTTACTTTGTATTGACTCAATTTTTTCTCCCTCTTGATATACGACAAATTTTTGTGACTCTGATTCCATAGGGAATTCAATATTTGCAAAGGATTTCATTGGCCATGGATTTCTTGCAAATAACATCAATGCATCCTTTTCATTATCAAATTTTATGTCAGTTAAATATCCTTCCGTTTTGTATCTAAAATCAAATCTTTTGTCATCCCTTATAACAAAAGTTGGTATTACCATATCATCGCCAATCACAAAACAACTGTAGTAATTTACTTGTGTTGCAAATGATGGATCGGGATAAATAGAAAATTCTTTTTCCTCTCCGGGTTCTAGTTTTTCTATAATTTCAACACTTTTTCCAACATCGATAAACTTGTTATCTTTTCCATGAATCAGCGCATACACTTTGACTCCATATGCAGTGAAATTTCCATTATTTACTATGACGCCTGAAGTGTGACCATCTTTATGTTTGACAAGTGTGTTGTCATAAACCACTTCAATGTCTGTGTAATCTGTTGGACCTGGCACAAACATAACCTGTGGTTTTTCAAGAATTGGGTTTTTGCTTACAACTTGATCAAACTTAATCTTAAACGGTATGTCTTTTGCTGGGTTTGCAACTGGTAATGTATATGATTCTGAGATCATCCCATCGCCATCTTGTATCTTGATTGTTATTGTAGGAATTATTGGATAACTCTCTGTGTTTTTTACTGCACCTATAACTGTGTAAATTCCTTCATGGTCAAAATAGGAATCATATTCGTTATCTGGAATCCAAACTTCTGCACTTGCAAACTGTTGTATTAATAAAACTGCTGCTAAGGCAAGAAGATTTGCTTTGACGATATTATGTCTCATAAATGCAACATGTATGGTTTGTTTGCTGAATTTTAATGTAGTTTCTTTAGAACATCTAATGCTGTTTTAAAGTCATTTGGAGAGCTTATCAGAACATTTCCAGCAATTTTATGAGCCTTTTTTATAAAATCGACAAAATCATTACTATAAGATGACCAATCCAAACTAAGCATCTTGGCAGACTTTGAATTCTTCTCAGTTGGAAGCAGTATGCATGGAATTATCCTAAATCCTTGTGGCTTTAATTTATCTACGATTCTTGTTATTTGATCAAGAGAACTAATTACCTGTGTCACAAATCCTTTGGGCTCCGCCTCGATTTTTTTATGAATTTTATTAAAATCTGGATTACTAGGTATTGAAAGAAAGAGATCGATCTTTTTTCCAAACCCCTGTTGGTTAAATTGCTTGACAACATCACTTGGAACAAGTTTTGAATCTTGGGGGCCTTCTGGTGGGGCATCACCTTTGAGGATTAGAACACCATTCAAATCTAATAATATTGCATCACAAACTGATTGTGTTAATGACGTAAGGTTTCTATCTCTTACACGTATGCTTGATGTGATCTCTATTTCCGTATTGGAACTTCTGATAAAAGCTCCCGTTGTCATGGGTGAAATCCGTGGTATGCCAAGAACTGAATCTGTGATATGAATCCCATCACAATGTTTGCTAACAATAACCACTCTCTCTTTTAGTCTATTTACAGAACCTTGTAGCTCTTTATGAGAAAGTATCGTGTCCTGAATTACCTTTGGTGGATTTAATTCGTAAGATATTGTCATAGAGGAATCTCTCAGTTACCTGATTATAACTTTTGAATAATACATGAGAGGGAGTCATATCAATAAAAGGAAATAAATTGATAAAAATACTTTAAAAAATATCTTGATGGAGAAAGAGCCATTCATTAATGCGTTAAGAAATAGAATATTGCTTTTTGACGGAGCAATGGGTACTGAAATTCAAAAATTAAATCCAAAACCAGAGGATTTTCCTGATGGCAAAGATGGATTCAATGACGGTCTATCTTTTACTAGACCAGAATGGATAAGAAAGATTCACGTGAGTTATCTAGAATCTGGTGCTGATTGCATAGAGACCAACACGTTTGGTTCAAACAAACTAAAGTTAGATGAATATGGATATGGCGATAAAACTGTAGAGTTTAACAAAAAAATTGCCGAGCTTGCTGTAGAAGTTGCTAAAAAATTCGCTGACAAACCAAGATATGTTATAGGTTCCATGGGACCAACTGGATTTCTACCAAGCTCAAATGATCCATCATTAGGACAAAAATCACTAAGCGAGATAAGAGAATCTTTTGAACTACAAGCTGAAGGTTTGATACGTGGTGGTGTAGATGCATTGTTGATTGAAACCAGCCAAGACATTCTCGAAGTTAAACTTGCTATCGAAGGATCTCATCTTGCAATAAAAAAAACAGGAAAAAAAGTTCCTATTATTGCAAACGTGACACTTGATCAATATGGAAAAATGTTGCTTGGAACAAACATTCAAGCTGCATTTACCACAATATCTGATATGGGAATTGATGTTTTTGGATTAAATTGTTCTACAGGTCCAATAGAAATGATACCTAGCGTGAGATGGCTTGATGAACAAAGTGATCTTCCATTGCTAGTTGTACCAAACGCAGGAATGCCAGAAAATCAAGAAGGAAAAGCAGTGTATAAAATGACGCCAGATGAGATGGCTAAAACACTAGACAGTTTCATTAGTGATTTCAAAAAAGTACGAATCATCGGCGGGTGTTGTGGAACAAACCCTGCACATATCGCATCTCTTCGTAAAGTCATAAATCAAAAAAAGATTAAGGCATAAGTATTTAGAAAAAATAGTTACAACAAACATGTTGAATATAGCAAGAGTCAGCTCAGCATTAAAGGCAGTTGATCTTAAACAGATGCCGCCTCCTCTGATTATTGGAGAAAGGCTAAACACACAAGGATCAAAAAAAGCCAAAGAGTGTGTACTTAGTGACAACTTTGAGGAATTACTGAATTTAGCTAGAAGTCAAGTGGAAGACGGGGCACACTGTATCGATGTTTGTGTTGCAACTACTGAACGCTCTGATGAATTAGAGTTTATGAAAAAACTAGTAAAATTACTAAGTCTAGAAATAGATGCACCACTTGTCATAGATTCTACCGATCCTAACGTAATTGCAGATGCACTAGAACAAATTCCTGGAAAACCAATAATAAATTCAATAAATCTGGAAGGTGATGGAAGTCGGTTTCATGCATTAGCGCCTCTTATGATAAAATATGGAGTTCCAGCAATAGCAATGTGTATTGGTCCAAAGGGAATGGCAAAGACACCTCAAGAAAAACTAGAGACGGCAGAGCTACTTTATGAAACTGGAAAAAAATATGGACTAAAGCCAGAGCAGTTAATTTTTGATGTCTTGACTTTCACACTTGCAACAGGAGAATCAGAATTTCAAGATGCCGCAAAAAACACCCTAGAAGGAATTAGATTGGTAAAACAACGTTTCCCAAATTCCTTTACTACACTTGGCCTGAGCAACATAAGTTTTGGTCTAGCACCTCAAGCACGTAAAACACTAAATGCAGTTTTTCTATACCATTCGGTAAAAAATGGACTAGACACTGTAATAATCAACCCAAAAGATGTTGTTCCATACTCTGAACTCAACGAGAAGGAAAGAAAACTTGCCGAAGATTTAATCTTTAATACACATCCAAACGCACTTTCAGAATTCATAACATATTTCGAAAATAAGAAATCTGTCACCGTAGCAAAACGAGTTGAAATCGATCCATCTTGGAGCGCGGGGAAAAGATGCAATTTCAGAATAATTAACAGATTAAAGGATGGAATAGAAAATGATGTTGTTACTGCAATTGCTGAAAAAATCTCTCTAACAAAGTCACTTGTAGAAAAAAATGGTTCATTAGTTTTGCAGGCGCCAAAAGAAGTAACACATGAAGGTGCAATCAGAACACTCAACGACGAACTCCTTCCAGCCATGAAAGAGGTTGGTGATAAATTTGGAGCAGGGGAGCTCATCTTGCCATTTGTTCTAAAATCTGCAGAATGCATGAAAGCTGCTGTTGGGGAGCTTGAAAAATACCTCTTAAAACAAGAAGGAACCAGTAAAGGCAAGCTAGTCTTAGGAACAGTTTACGGTGACGTTCATGATATTGGAAAGAATCTAGTCAAGACTATATTTGAAAATAATGGCTATACTGTTTATGATTTGGGAAAACAAGTTCCATTACAAAAATTCCTAGACAAAATAAATGAAGTAAAACCAGATGCTATTGGGCTATCAGCCTTGTTAGTGTCTACTTCAAAACAGATGCAGTACTTTGTAGAGCATGCTAGAAAAAACAATATGGATTTACCAATCCTTTGTGGCGGTGCAGCCATTAACAGTAATTACATAAACAGAATAGCTAAAGATGATCGAATATACACATCCGGTGTATTTTATTGCAAAAATATGTTTGAAGGATTAAAAACAATGGATAAACTTGTTTCTAATGAAAAATCAAAATTTCTTCAAGAATGGAAAATAAAACTGGAAAAATGGAAAGAAACAAAAATTACAAGTGAAGTGTTTGAAAATCTATCCCACAGTGGAATAAAACCGGTAACACCGCCAATACCACCTAGTATTAACAAGGCAATTAGATTAGAACCAAAACAAATTGATCTTAACGAAGTTTGGAAGCTTATCAATAAAAAATCTCTTTTTACATTATCGTGGGGGCTGCGAGGCAATAAAGCTAAAGAATCTGAAGCAGAACACGAGAAATTGTTACAACAATGGAAAGAAAGAATAATCAAAGAAAGTCTTTTCGAACCAAGAATTGTTTATGGTTACTTCAAATGTCATAACAAAGAAAACAAACTCGTAGTCGATTATGACAGCGGAGAACAGTTAACGTTTGAGTTTCCAAGATCACCACGGGAAAAGCACTTGTGTCTTACATATTATTTTGGAGAAGATGACATAGTCGCATTTCAGGTTGTGACTGTTGGTAACAAAGTTTCTGAACTTGTAGAAAAATGGAACAAGGAAGAAAAATACACAGATGCATATTATTTACATGGACTTGCGGTTGAAACTGCTGAAGCCATGGCAGAATGGATAAATCAC
>Ga0233417_10000443_pt1 | contig 12338 bp, 14 predicted proteins | sample Sed_MG_FD_189023 | JGI IMG/M metagenome (GOLD analysis project Ga0233417, IMG submission 189023) | Sediment microbial communities from Lake Towuti, South Sulawesi, Indonesia - Sediment_Towuti_2014_0.5_MG | ecosystem: Environmental > Aquatic > Freshwater > Lake > Sediment | place: Indonesia... | reverse complement strand
CCTCTGTGAGGAGCAGGAGCTTGCCGTTCGGCGGTGCGGGTCGCTTTACTGTGGTTTGACGAGGCATTGCTGCAATCCCTCAATGAAAACGTCCTTGGTCAGGTTGCGGCCGATGAACACCATCACCGACTCGCGCGGCTCGTCCTCGCCCCAGGCCCGCCCGATGTCGGCGCCCATCAGCATGTGCACGCCCTGGAAGACGGCCCGGCGCGGGTTGTCCTTGAGGCTGAGGATGCCTTTGTACCGCAGGAGATCGTTGCCGTAAACCTGGATCATCGACGACAGGAATTCCTCGAGCTTCGCGCCGTCGAACGGCCGGTCGGCGCGGAACACGAACGAGCCCACCGCGTCGTCGTGGTGATGATGGTCCTCCGCGAGGAACTCCGGGTCGAGCTCGAGGATCGCGTTCAGGTTGAACCCCCGGATGTCCAGGATCTCCTCGAGCGGCGTCGCGCCGAAGTGGACCGGCTTGATCGGGGCCCGGGGGTTGATCCGGGTGAGCCGCGCGCGGAGCTCCCCCGCCTCCCCCTCGCTCACCAGGTCGGTCTTCGACAGCAGGATGCGGTCGGCGAAGCCGACCTGCTCCTGCGCCTCATGGAACTCGTCGAGCTGGCGCGGCGCGTGCTTCGCATCCACCACGGTGACGACGCTGTCGAGGAGGTAGTACTCGCCGATCCGGTCGTCGAGGAAGAAGGTCTGCGCGACCGGTCCGGGGTCGGCCATGCCGGTGGTCTCGATGATCACCCGCTCGAACTTGACCTCGCCCGCCTCGCGCTTCTCCTGCAGGCTGCCGAGGATGCGGATCAGGTCGCCGCGCACGGTGCAGCACAGGCAGCCGTTGTTCATCTCGACGATCTGCTCGGCCCCGCCCTGCATGAGAAGGTCGTTGTCGATCCCGGCCTCGCCGAATTCGTTCTCGATCACCGCGATCCGCCGGCCGTGGTGCTCCTTGAGGATGCGGTTGAGGAGCGTGGTCTTCCCCGCTCCCAGAAAGCCGGTGAGGATCGTCACCGGCACCATTTCCTGCTGCGACATCGCTTGCTCCTTGCTGGGGTCATGCGCACTCGGCGCACAACCCCTTCACGGTCAGCTCGACCGTCTCCGAGCGGAACCCGCGGGGCAGCGGCACGCGGCGCGCGGCCGTTCCGGCGAGGCAGACGACCTTCCCACAGCGGTTGCACTGGAAGTGCGCGTGCCCCGCGTGCGCCTCGCGCGCCACGCCGAACCGCCAGGTGCGGTCGATGCCGGCCACGCGGTGCGCGAGGCCCTGCTCGACGAGCCAGTCGAGGACGCGATAGAGCGTGACCCGGTCCACCGCCGCGTCGGGTGCGAGCGCCGCTTCGATCTCGTGATGCGACAGCGCCCGGCCCGCGCCGAGCAGCGCCTCGAACACCCGCAGGCGTGCCGGCGTAATCCGCTCGCCCGTTGCGCGCAGCGCGGCCTGTGCCCGCTCGCTCATCGCCCCTCCTCGACGACAAGCGGCGGATTCTATCGGCGCGTGCGGGCACCTGCAACCGAGTTGCAACGTCGATGCCGCACCGCGGAATCCGGGCCGCTAGCGGCGTTCGAGCAGGAGGCCCTTCAAGTACTCGCCCTCCGGGAACGCCAGCGTGACCGGATGGTCGTCGTCCGCGTGGAGACGCTCGAGGAGCTGCACGTCGACGCCCGCGTCGCTGGCGGCCCCCGCGACGATCTTCTGGAAGAGCTCCGGCGACACGCCGCCCGAGCACGAGAAGGTCACGAGCCGCCCCGCGGGGCGCAGCAGCTTCAGGGCGAGCAGGTTGATGTCCTTGTATGCGCGCCCAGCCCGCTGGGCGTGCGCAGCAGTGGGCGCGAACTTCGGCGGGTCGAGCACGACGAGATCGAAGGCGCGACCCGCGTCGCGGAGCTTGCGCAGCGCCGCGAACGCGTCCGCCTCGAGCCACTGCGAGCGCGCGTCCTCCAGCGCGTTCAGGCGGGCGTTCTCGCGCGCGAGCTCGAGCGCGGGCGCCGAGCTGTCGAGCGAAAGGGCAGACCGCGCGCCGCCGGTCAGCGCATCGAGGGTGAATCCCCCCGAGTAGCAGAAGCAGTTGAGCACATCGCGCCCGCCGGCGAGCGCCCGGACCAGGCCGCGGTTCGCACGCTGGTCGAGATAGAAGCCGCTCTTCTGGCCCCGCGCGACGTCGACCCGGTAGCGCAGACCGTGCTCGGCGATCGTGACCGCCGGCCCGGGGAGTTCACCCCGGAGTGGGCCGGCGCGAGGCGGCAGGCCTTCGAGGCTGCGGACGTCGAGATCGGAGCGCTCGTACGCCACCCGGCAGCCGGTTTCGGCGAGCACCGCGTCGACGAGCACCTCGCGCCAGCGCTCCGCCCCGGCGGCACTCACCTGAAGCACCACGACGTCGGCGTAGCGGTCGCAGATGAGCCCGGGGATGCCGTCGGCTTCGCCGTGCACGAGCCGGACGGCATCGGTCGTCGCCACGAGGCGATGACGGCGCGCGGTCGCCGCGGCGATGCGAGCGTGCAGGAAGGCCTCATCGATCCGGTCGCCCTCGTCCCAGCTCCACACCCGCGCGCGGATCTGCGAGTGCGGGCTGTAGGCCGCCCAGGCGAGGAACGCGCCGTCTGCCGCGCGCACCGCGACTGTCTGGCCGGCATCCGGATTCCCCGACACCCGGTCAACGGCGCCGGAGAAGACCCAGGGGTGCCGGCGAACGAGGGATTTCTCGCGCCCGGGCCTGAGCACCAGCGCCGCGCCGGCGCTGGAACGCGATCCGGAGCGCGTCACACGACGCCGCCGAACCCCAGCAGCGCGCCGAACGCGATCAGCCATAGCGGGTGCACCCTGGTCAGCACGACGACGAACGCGACGAACGCGGTGAGCGCGTACGCGGCGAGGTTCTGGTCGGCAGCGCGGGTGAGAAGATAGGCCGCGCCGGCCATGAGGCCGATCGTCACCGGCGCGAGCCCGCGCTGGATCGCCTTGCGCCAGCGCGCGTCGCGGAAGCGCTCCCACGCCGCCGCGACGGCGTAGGTCAGGAGGCTCGACGGGGTGATCATCGCCACCGTCGCGACCGCCGCGCCGGCGAGACCGGCGACCTGCCAGCCGATGAGGCTCACCACCAGCACGTTGGGTCCGGGTGCGGCCTGGGCGAGCGCGAAGAGGCTCGCGAACGTCGACGCGCTCATCCACCCGTGGTTGTCGACGACCATGCGCTGCATCTCGGGCAGCACCGGGACGGCGCCGCCGACCGCGATCAGCGAGAGGAGCGCGAAGTCGGCGGCCAGCTGCCCGAGCACGCCGTCGGTCACCTGACCCTCCGCCAGGCGAGCAGCACCGAGACGGGCGCGAGCACCGCCAGCACGGTGAAGAGCGGCAGCCGCAGAAGCCCGATCCCCGCGAACGCCGCCGCCGCGACGATCACCGCCGTCCAGCGGGTGATGCCCGCGCGCGCCATCTTGACTGCCATGGCGACCACCAGCCCGGCCGCCGCGCTGGCGATGCCGCGGAACGCGGCCGCGACGTCGGGGAGATGGCCGTAGGTCGTGTACAGCGCGCCGAGCGCGATCACGATCGCGAACGGCGCGATCATCAGCCCGGCGAGGGCCGCGAGCGCGCCGCGCGCGCCGACGAACCGTGCGCCCACGGCGACCGCGACGTTCACGATGTTCGGTCCCGGCAGGAACTGGCAGAGGCTGACCACGTCGGTGAACTCGTCGGCGGTGAGCCAGCGCCGCTCCTCGACGAGCAGGCGCCGCGCCCACGGCATCACCCCGCCGAACCCCGACACGCCGATGCCGAGAAAGCCGGTGAAGAGCGCGCGCGGGGTCGGTGGCTGCGTGGACCGGTTCATGCCGTCGAACCCCGGCGTTCAGCGCTTCTTCTTCGCGCGGGGGTGGGCGGCGTCGTAGACCTTCGCGAGGTGCTGGAAGTCGAGATGCGTGTACACCTGGGTCGTCGCGATGCTCGCGTGGCCGAGCATCTCCTGCACCGCGCGCAGGTCGCCCGAGGACTGGAGGACGTGCGATGCGAAGGAGTGGCGCAGCATGTGCGGATGCACGTGCCGGCCGAGTCCGGCGGCGAGCGCCCAGCGGGCGAGCCGCTGCCGGACCACGCCGGGATTCATGCGCTCGCCCCGCGCGCCCACGAACAGCGCCTGCTCGCGGGGACGAGCGAGCCCGGGGCGTGCGTCGAGCCACGCCCGCAGCGCCGCGCGCGCCTTGGCGCCCACCGGAACGGCGCGCGTCCTTCCGCCCTTGCCCGTCACCGCGATCTCGCCGTCGCGGACCATCGAGCGGGCCTGCGCGAGCTCCAGCCCGACCAGCTCGGCGAGCCGCAGGCCCGACGAGTAGCACAATTCGAAGAGCGCCTTGTCGCGCGCCTCGAGCGCGCCGCGCGGTGCGCGGTCGAGCAGCGCCTGCGCCTCGTCGGGCGCGAGCGCCTTCGGCAGCGTCTTGGCGACCCGCGGCGCGCGCACGCCGGCGCACGGGTTCGCTGCGAGCCCGCGATGCCGGGCGAGCCAGCGGAAGAGTCCGCGCCACGACGAGAGGGTGCGCGCGATCGTGCGTCCGTCGAGACCGCGGGCGCGCAGCTGCGCGACCGCGCGCCGGATCTGATGGGGTTGCATGGCCTCGGGGGCGACGCCGGGGACGAGCCGCGCGAGCTCGGCGAGACCGCGCGCGTACGTCTCACGCGTCGCCCCGGCGAGCCGGCGTTCGACGGTCAGGTGATCGAGATAGGCGGCGACCGAGTCGGTATCGGAGTCGCCAGCCATCGCGGCGTCAGACGAAGCGCAGCAGGGCCGCGCCGACCATTTCGCCGATCCGCTTGAGATACAGCGTCCCCATCTCGGGATAGAAGCGCGCGAGGTCCTCGCTGCCGAGCGCGAGCATGCCGAAGGTCTCGTCGAGCTCGCGCAGCGGCATGAACGCGACCGAGCGGATGCGGGGGCTCGCCTCGCCGAACCAGCCGGCGGCCTCGAAGTTCGCGTTCGGACCGCAGAACGGCGCGTCGAGCTTCGCCGCGAAGTCGCGCAGCTCGTCGCTGACCGGCTCGAACTCGGCTTCGGCGCCCGCGCCGCGCCACAGCCGCAGCGCCGCGTGCGGGATGGTGAAGTCCTCGCGCAGGTTGTAGTAGAGCTCGTGCAGGCCGGTCGGGAGGGTGCGCGAGGACAGCAGCACCACGGCGAGGCGGTGCACCTTCTCGCTGATGACGTCGTTCTCCTCGCCGAACTGGATGAGCTCGGCGAGCTTCGCCTCGAGCGCCTTCACCTTCTCCCGGAGCATGCCGACCTGGCGGTCGGAGAGCGGGATCGCGGGGCCACCGCGCGGGTGCGGCACGTGGATGCTGGAGAGCAGGTCCGCGTGGTCTTCGAAGAAGACCGGGTTCTCCTGCAGGTAGCGGGCGACCTCGTCAGGCTTGAGTGCGCTCAATCTCGATCTCTCCCTCGAACACCGTCTCGGCGGGCCCGGTCATGTAGACGGCATTGTCCGCGCCAGCCCAAGCGATCGTCAATTCCCCGCCGCTTGTCGCCACGGTCACCGGCGAGTCGAGGAGCCCGAGGCGGATGCCGGCGACGACCGCGGCGCAGGCTCCGGTTCCGCACGCGAGCGTCTCGCCGGCGCCGCGCTCGTAGACCCGCAGCGCGATGCGGCGGCGGTCGAGCACTTCCATGTAGCCGGCGTTGACCCGCTGCGGGAAGCGCGCATGGCTCTCGATCAGCGGCCCCTGCGTCGCGACCGGCGCGAGCTCGATGTCCTTCACGAGCTGCACGGCGTGCGGGTTGCCGATCGACACGACGACGATATGGGCGGTGCGGCCGTAGACGTCGAGCGGCCAGACATCCATGCGCCGCGCCCCCGCGGCGAGCGGCGAGGTGGCGGGCAGCTCGCGCACCGGCGCGAGCCCGGTCGCGTCGAACGGGATCGCGGCCGGATCGAAGCGCGGGGCGCCCATGTCCACCGTCACCCGGCCGTCCGCTTCGAGCCGCGGCTGGATCACGCCCGACAGCGTCTCGACTCGGATCTCCCGCTTGTCGGTCAACCCCCGCTCCCGCACGAAGCGCACGAAGCACCGCGCGCCGTTGCCGCACTGCTCGACCTCGCCGCCGTCGGCGTTGAAGATGCGATAGCCGAAGTCGACGCCGGGCGAGATCGCCCGCTCGACGACGAGGATCTGGTCGGCGCCGATGCCGAAATGCCGGTCGGCGAGGCGGCGCAGCATCCCCGGCGAGAGCTCGAGGTGCTGGCTGATGCCGTCGAGCACGATGAAATCGTTGCCCACGCCCTGCATCTTGGTGAACTTCAGCTTCACCGCCGCGCTCCGGGCGTGAAACGCGCGGCGGAGGGGCCGGCGTTGCTCATTTCCCCTGATCCCGGATGCGGTGCGAGATCGCGAGCGCGAGCTCGAGCGCGCGCCGTGCGTCGCGGCCGGTCGCCGCCGGCTGGTCGCGACCACGCACCGTCTCGACGAACGCGGCGAGCTCGGCCTCGAGCGAGTCGCCCTCCGGATACTGCTGGCGCGAGAGCGCGACCCCCGGGATCGGCCCGCCGGCCGCGTGCGGGTCGGCGCGGGCGATGTCGACCGAGCGGTCCTGGAAGTCGATCGACAGGTAGCAGTCGGGCTGGAAGAGCCGCAGCTTGCGCATCGACTTCGCGCTCACGCGGCTCGCGGTGATGTTCGCGACGCAGCCGTTCGCGAACTCCACGCGCGCGTTGGCGATGTCGATGTCCGCGGTGAGCACCGGCGCGCCGCTCGCGCGCAACTCGCTGACCGGCGCGGCGACGAGCGAGAGGATGATGTCCAGGTCGTGGATCATCAGGTCGAGCACGACGTCGACGTCGGTGCCGCGCGGCTTGAACGGTGCGAGCCGGTGGGCCTCGATGAACCGCGGCGCGCCGATCTGGCTGCGCACGGCGAGGAGCGCCGGATTGAAGCGCTCGAGATGCCCGACCCGCAGCACGAGCCCCTGCTTCGCGGCGGCGCCCACGACCCGGTCGGCCTCGGCGAGGGTCGCGGTGAGCGGCTTCTCCACGAGCACGTGGATCCCCGCGTCGAGCAGCGTGCCGGCGACTTCGGCGTGCGCCTGGGTCGGGACCGCGACCGTCGCGATGTCGACGCCGCCGAGCACCGCGCGGAAGTCGGTCACCGCTTTGGCGCCGGTCTTTCCCGCGAGGGCCTCCGCCCGCGCGAGATCGAGGTCGACCACGTACTCGAGCTTGACCCCGGGCAGGCGGGCGAGCTTGTCGACGTGCCGGCTGCCGAAGTACCCTACGCCGATCACCGCGGCGCGGACCGTGTCCATGGCCGGATTGTGCTATGCGTCCCGCCGCGGCGCAAAGGCACGGCAGCGTTCCGCCGATGGGCGGCCGATGGGCAACGATTGGGTGGGAACCGGGTGCGGGCTTTGCTAGAATCCGCACCTTTCCCTCGCACCCGGAGCCCCTGCAGCATGTCGAGTTTCCTCTTCACCTCGGAATCGGTGTCGGAAGGCCATCCCGACAAGGTCGCCGACCAGATTTCGGACGCGATCCTCGACGCGATCCTCGCCCAGGACAAGACGTCCCGGGTCGCCGCCGAGACGCTCTGCAACACCGGGCTCATCGTGCTCGCGGGCGAGATCACGACGCGCGCCACCGTCGACTACGCCCAGGTCGCGCGCAGCGTGGTGAAGCGGATCGGCTACGACAACGCCGAGTACGGCATGGACTACCGCGCGTGCGGCGTGCTAGTGAACTACGACAAGCAGTCGCCGGACATCGCGCAGGGCGTCGATGAGGGCAAGGGACTCGACCTCGAGCAGGGCGCGGGCGACCAGGGCCTCATGTTCGGCTACGCGTGCGACGAGACCCCGCAGTTCATGCCGCTGCCGATCTATCTCGCGCACCGGCTGGTCGAGCGCCAGTCCGAGGTGCGCCGCGACGGGCGGCTGCCGTGGATCGGGCCCGACGCCAAGTCGCAGGTCACCGTGCGCTACGTCGACGGCCGGCCCGACTCGATCGACACCGTGGTCCTCTCGACCCAGCACCTCCCGCACATCGAGCACAAGCAGCTCGCCGAGGCGGTGATCGAGCAGATCATCAAGCCGGTGCTGGCGAAGCCGCTGGTGAAGGGCGAGATCAAGTACCTGATCAACCCGACCGGCCGGTTCGTGGTCGGCGGCCCGCACGGCGACTGCGGCCTCACCGGCCGCAAGATCATCGTCGATACCTACGGCGGTGCGGCGCCGCACGGCGGCGGCGCGTTCTCCGGCAAGGATCCGTCGAAGGTCGATCGTTCGGCGGCGTACGCCGCGCGCTATGTGGCGAAGAACGTCGTCGCGGCCGGCCTCGCGTCGAAGTGCCTGATCCAGGTCTCGTACGCGATCGGCATCGCGCGCCCCACCAGCGTCTGGGTGACGACGTACGGCACGGGCAAGGTGTCCGACGAGAAGATCGCCGAGCTCGTGCAGAAGCACTTCGATCTCCGGCCGAAGGGGATCGTCCAGATGCTGGACCTGCTGCGCCCGATCTACGAGAAGACCGCCGCGTACGGCCACTTCGGTCGCGACGAGCCCGAGTTCACCTGGGAGCGGACCGACAAGGCACAGGCGCTCGCCGCGGAGGCAGGGGTCAAGAAGTCCCCGGCGATGGCGTAGTCCCCGCGCGGGTCGCTGCAAAGGGCTCGGGTTCGTCCCGGGCTTTTTTTGTCGCGCCAAGACATCCGATTTGGTACCATCTCGCATCCGTCCGAACTTCGGAGGATAGGATGCCCGTGACATTCACGATCAAGGCAGTACCCGACCGGCTCGCCAAGCGGCTTCGCGAGCGCGCGGCGGCGCGTCATCGCTCGCTGCAGGGCGAGCTCATGGCGATCCTGGAGGAGGCGGTCCGTGAGCCGGGGCGGGACGTCCGCGAGCCCGCCGCGCCGCCCTACGCGGCGGAACGCAAACGGCGCGCGATGCGCCGGGCCGAACCGTCTACGCACGGCCCCAGGCTGACTCTCGCCGAACTGTGGGAGCGCTCCAAGCGCCTCGGACCCGGCTCGCCGAGCGAATCGAGCGAGATCATCCGCAAGCTGCGCGATGAGCGCTACGGTCGTTGACGCGTCGGCCGTCGCGGCCGTCCTGTTCAACGAACCCGAGGCCGCTGCGCTCGTCGCCGGCGTGGGATCGACGCTGATCGCGCCCACGCTGCTCCGCTACGAAGTCGCCAGCGTGTGCACCACCAAACTGCGGCGCGCTGCGGGCCAATCCGCCGCAACCCTCGCGCGCTACGCGTTGCTCGACCAGCTGGCGATCGAATGGGTCGATCCCGACTGGAGCTCGCTTCCCCGGCTGGCCGACGAGTGGAGCCTGAGCGCGTACGACGCTGCCTATCTGCAGATCGCGCTCGCGCATGCGGTACCCCTCATCACGCTGGATGCGCATCTTGCCACCGCGCACGACCTCGCGCGGTCGCGTCGGGGGTAAGGGTCGGGCAAGCCGCTTGGCCGAAACGCGGTCCTCGCCTATAATTCGCGCCGCTGAGGAGCGTTGCAACCTGGCCCGCTTGTTCCATCGGACCAGGCCAGGCTCAGCATCGAACAACGGCGCTCGCATCGGCAACGGTGCGAGCGCTTTTTCTTTCGCCGGCTTCGAGGGGCGCTGCGACGGGCATCGAGCCCGCCAGGCTCGGAGGCGGATCGGAGGCAACATGAGCGCAGTCCCCCAACCGAAGCAGGACTTCAACGTCGCCGACCTCTCCCTCGCCGCCTGGGGCCGCAAGGAGATCGCGATCGCCGAGACCGAGATGCCCGGCCTGATGTCGATCCGCGACGAGTACGCAGCAAAGCAGCCGCTGAAAGGCGCGCGGATCACGGGCTCGCTGCACATGACGATCCAGACGGCGGTGCTGATCGAGACGCTCAAGGCGCTCGGCGCCGAGGTCCGCTGGGCGTCCTGCAACATCTTCTCCACCCAGGACCACGCCGCCGCGGCGATCGCGGCCGGGGGCACCGCGGTCTTCGCCTACAAGGGCGAGTCGCTCGACGAGTACTGGGAGTTCACCCACCGCATCTTCGAGTGGCCCGACGGCGGCCTCTCCAACATGATCCTCGACGACGGCGGCGATGCGACGCTGCTCCTTCATCTCGGCTCCCGCGCCGAGCGCGAGCCGAAGGTGCTCGACAAGCCGGGAAGTGACGAGGAGCGCGCGCTCTTCGCCGCGATCAAGAAGCGCCTCGCCGCGCAGCCGGGCTGGTACTCGACGCGCGCTAAAGCGATCAAGGGCGTCACCGAGGAGACCACCACCGGCGTGCATCGCCTCTACGAGATGCACAAGGAAGGGCAGCTCCTGTTCCCGGCGATCAACGTGAACGACTCGGTCACCAAGTCGAAGTTCGACAACCTCTACGGCTGCCGCGAGTCGCTGGTCGACGGCATCAAGCGCGCGACCGACGTGATGGTCGCCGGCAAGATCGCAGTGGTCTGCGGCTACGGCGACGTCGGCAAGGGCTCGGCGCAGGCGCTGCGCGCGCTGTCGGCCCAGGTGTGGGTGACCGAGATCGATCCGATCTGCGCGCTGCAGGCGGCGATGGAGGGCTATCGCGTCGTGACGATGGACTACGCCGCGGACCAGGCCGACATCTTCGTGACCGCCACCGGCAACTACCACGTGATCACCCGCGATCACATGGCGCGGATGAAGAACCAGGCGATCGTCTGCAACATCGGCCACTTCGACAGCGAGATCGACATCGCCTCGCTCGAGAAGTACCAGTGGGAGGAGATCAAGCCGCAGGTCGACCACGTGATCTTCCCCGACGGCAAGCGGATCATCGTCCTCGCCAAGGGGCGGCTGGTGAACCTCGGCTGCGGGACCGGCCATCCGAGCTACGTGATGTCGTCCTCGTTCGCCAACCAGACGATCGCCCAGATCGAGCTCTTCACCAACATCAAGGCCTACCCGGTCGGGGTGTACACGCTGCCGAAGCACCTCGACGAGAAGGTCGCGCGCCTGCAGCTGAAGAAGCTGAACGCGCAGCTCACCGAGCTCACCGACAAGCAGGCGCGCTACATCGGCGTGTCCAAGGGCGGGCCGTACAAGCCCGACCACTATCGGTACTGACCCGCGGTGACGGGTCATGGCCCCGTGACCCTGAGAGAGAAACTCCTCGCCCCCGGCGGGACGGTGCTGCTGTACGGCACGACGCCACCGCGCGAGGGCTCCACCGACGAGCTCGTGCAGACGGCGGCGCGCAAGCTCGGCGACCGCATTGCCTCGCTGCCGCTCGACGGCCTCATCGTCTACGACCTGCAGGACGAGGCCGCGCGGACCGCCGTGCCGCGGCCGTTTCCGTTCGCCGGCACGATCGATTCGCGCGCCTACTCGGAGCTGCTCGCCAGCCTCACCGGCAAGACGGCCGTCACATACAAATGCATCGGGCAGCGCGACGAGGCGGGATGGCGCGCGTGGCTCGACGAGACCGCCCGCGCGACCACGGTCCGCCTCCTCTCCATCGTGGGCCGACCGACCTCTGCTGGCACGCCGTACGCGATGTCGCTCGCGCGTGCGTTCGACATCGCGGCGGCGCACGCGGCCGGGTTCACGCTCGGCGCGGTGGCGATCGCCGAGCGCCATGGCAGCTCGCCGAGCGAGAGCGCCCGCATGGTGGACAAGGCCGCGCGGGGCTGCCGCTTCTTCGTGACGCAAGCGATCTACGACCCCGAGGCGACCGTGCTGCTGCTGCGCGACTACGCGCGCGAGTGCCGGGCCCGCGGCCTCATGCCGGGCCGGGTGATCTTCACCTTCACGCCCTGCGGCCGGCCGAAGACGATGGACTTCATGCGCTGGCTCGGGATCTCCATCCCGGAGGCCACCGCGCGGGTGATCCTCGGCGCGCGCTCGCCGCTCGAGCGCTCGCTCGAGGTCTGCTGCGACAGCCTGCGCGCGATCCTCGCGCAGCCGGGCTTCGAGGACGTGTCCCTGGGCGTGAACGTCGAGAGCGTCTCGATCAATCGCGACGAGATCGAGGCGTCGGTCGATCTGGTCCACGCCGTCACCGCGATCCTGCGAACGCGCGGGCGGCGCGACTGAGGCGGCCTCGCCAGCGGGTCCGGGCCGCGGCACGCCGGCCCCCCGCTCGTTCCCCGCTAAGACCTTGGGACTAGGCCACTGGTCGAATGGCAAGCGGGCGCGAGGCCGCTAGGATGGTCGACCCTGTCGAGTGCCCGGGGGCCCCGGTCGTGAATCCCCGTTTCTCCGCGCGAGCTTCCGCCACGGCCGGCGCGACTGCCGCGGCGCGGGCGGTGCTACCATCGTCGCACAGCTACAACACGACGAATGGGGGCGCCATGAAGATCCTGGTCGTGGATGACCATCCGCTCATCCTCGAGGCGCTG
>Ga0233417_10000441_pt1 | contig 12403 bp, 21 predicted proteins | sample Sed_MG_FD_189023 | JGI IMG/M metagenome (GOLD analysis project Ga0233417, IMG submission 189023) | Sediment microbial communities from Lake Towuti, South Sulawesi, Indonesia - Sediment_Towuti_2014_0.5_MG | ecosystem: Environmental > Aquatic > Freshwater > Lake > Sediment | place: Indonesia... | reverse complement strand
TCCCCGATCGCCGTTCTTCCCCCCCCCCCCCTTCAAGCGCTCGCCATCCTTGCCCACCAGGGCATATCCACTGTGCTCGTGCCCCGGGCATATCCCCAGGACACGGATATCGTCTTTCATTTCGCACCCCCTCCTCTGTTTGCCGGCCATGTGTCTCTGATCCGCAGGGCCAACTTCTCGGCGTCTATTACGTACAACGCCACCGCATATGCCGCCCTGACATGGCTTCCTGCACGAAGCATGCTGTCTGGGACTCCTCGCAGCTTAAGCGCGCGCCGCAAGGCGGCATCACCGCCCTTATGTGTGCCGCAGATGCGCTGCATGTAGTTTTGGCGGGGCACCCGATAGACGTCCAAGCCCCTGTCTACTGCTGCCTGCCAGAGCCGGCCGATTACCATTGCCGTGTCAATGATGTTGTGCCCCGTCGGCTGTCCTCGCGGGGCCATGGTCTCGATCGCCACGGAGCACCTAGCTGCGAAGACCACGCCGGTCAGGTACTCCAGGGACGCCTCGCCGCCTCGTAGGTACTCGCCGCCCTTCCCGACTACCGCGAATCCGCAGGACTCGGGGCTGGGGTCGATGCCAAGGATATGCGCTGTGTCATTATTTGACATTTCCCAGCCTCCTTTCCTTCTCAAGCGCATAAAGCGCTACAGCATATGCGGTTCTGATGCCTCTGTTGATATAGAGCGTTTCCTCTGAAATACCTCGCTGTTCCAGCGTCCGCAGCAATAAATCATCATCGCCCGCGCATGTACCACAAACAGCATGTATATAGTCCTTTCGATAAACGCGATATTGTTTGACATCGCGGCCCAATATGGCTTGCCAAAGTCTACCGGCGTTTAGCGATATTCCCGAGATTTCTGCTGGGCTGAGTGCTCGCCAGGGCGGGGACGGAAACTCTATCGCCACAATATCGGCAAGCGCAAGCTGTGGCTCGACGAGATATTCAACAGGCAAGCAATCGCCCTTTATATATTTCCCGTCCTTATCAATTATCACATACGCACTAGTACCAAGGCCGGGGCTGATGCCCATGATTCGAAATTCATACTCCATTGTTCACCCCTTTCAGTGTCCGGGCCATGCCTTCCAGCACCGCGATGTGTTTTCGGACCTCATATTCAGCACTTCCTGCGGCCCGAGATATTGCTCGGCCTACCGCGTTGTCTTTCGTTAACTCCGACAAGATCACATTGTCTTGTGCGTCATCGGCTAGTCCTAGTGCCTTTCGCAATCGCATGCGAAGGGCTCGCAGGGCATCTTTTTCGGCTTGAGTTCGCGCGTTGCCATCTGGACGGCCAACTGCTGCCGTTTCTGGGATGTTTCCCGGGCGGCTTCGGTCTCCGTCTGTAGTTCCTTGAGTTCAGTCAGGGCCTCGTCTCTGTTCCGGACATATGCGGCAACTATACCGCCGAGCTTGCGCAAGGCCTCCTGGCGCGCGGCTAATGCGTGCCCCCGATAGAAGCGCTGTGTACTTGCCATGGTTTCGTGACACTCCATTAACAACTTCATCCACGTGTCCGAATCTGGGGCACCATCCCCAGGCATGGGCCTGCGCATTGGTCTCCACCCTACGGGGCCGCGCACAATCAGTCCCATGCCTACTGGGATTTCTTCGCACTGAACAAGGCCAGCCGGGCAGGCGTACCAGACGGCCGCTGCGACGTCCTGATATTTCCGGACCTTCCCTGCTGTAGCGTCGGCCAGGAAATCTGACCGCGATATTTTAACGTCGTAGGCCTCGGGCTGGGGCCGGATGAAAGACTTCCGCAGCGTGTAGACATCGGGCCGCATGCTGCCGACCGGGCCGAGCTGGACATCCTGCCAGACCATGCGGTCCTTGCCTTTGAGCCAGGCCGCAAGGTCGGCCTGGAGGTCTTCGTGTCGCCACGTTTCGCTCATTGCTTCTTCTCCTCGTCGCTGCGTGGGTCGTCGTCGGCCAGGATACCGTCGCGGTCGATGATCCACGAAATGCACACATCGAGCACGTGTACTGCCACCCCTAATAGGACCATAATTCCCATGAGAGCGCAGACCAGTAGGCCTGTGCCCAGGGCCGATCCGAACCAGTCGCTCATGGCACACTCCCAATTCTCGCAGCCATAACGTATGCCGCGATCCACGCCGCTACATAGCATCCCCAGGCCCATTTGCTTTTCCATCTACGTTGTGGGAAGGCCACGCAGTCGAATTCCAGGCCCGGCTCGCGGTTGAAGTCCGCGATCTCGGCGACCAAAGCTCTTGGTATTTTTTGCCTCATATCCTGTTTCCTCCTTGGCGCACGCAAAAGCCTCAAATTTCGCATTTCGCTTCCAGCCCCTAGTAAGGCGGTGCCCAGCCCCTTTCGTCGAGGCTACTGGCTTGTTTCCGTTCGCTTGGTATGCGCAGTTTGGCGAGCATCCGATCGATTGCCATGATGGTGCTTGCTGCTGTTCCGTTGGTTAGAGCAACTGCGTGCCATAGAGACGATAAATAGTGACACGAGTTGAGCGGGCATCCCTCACAGGTAGATTCCCAATATATTGAGCACAGTGGGCACATTTGGGCCGTCACGCGGAACCCAAGCAGATCTAGCAGCCGCTCCCCTCTGTCCAGTCCGGCATACAGCACCTCGTTGGTCTCGATCTGCTTCCGCACGTCATTCCAGTGCATCACACTCACGGATATCGCTAGGCTCCTTTCCTTCACCGTAGGCAACCGGTCCAGGGTTAGGTGTGCAGCGATCTGGTAGCTGTTCCCATCGCAGACCAGCTCAATAATCCTGTGCGCCTGGTAGCTAGAGATCCACCGTTTGTCCAGTTCCCTCCCGGCGGTTCGCCTGGCCGCGAACCAGATCGAAATATCGGGCTCAGTGCGGATAGTATATAGCCCGGATCTCTTCACTTCCCACGTACATACCCCTCCAGGCCCAGGGGCCACCTCTTGCCCTCGCATCCAGGCTCGCGAGTAGCCATCATCTGGCCACGGTTCTTGGTATTTTCTGATCCCCCGCAACGTTGCCGGTATTTTGTCGTACAGACTACCTTGCTTTATCTGAACCAACATTTGCTCTATCCTCCTCCGGTTTGGAAAATTGGCATACAGTACAGCACCGCCCGCACAGACAGCCGCGCACGTGCCGTACATCGGAAGCACTCCAGGTCGTGAATCCATAGCGGCATCCCCTTCCCGACGTCGCTGGTCTGGTGCACGCCATCCCTACGGTCAGCCCTTCGTATCGCTTATCGTGCGGCATCGCTGTGTCCTTTCCCTGGAGCGAAGGTACACCGCCGCGTCTCGAAGGCCCCGCCGCAGGCATCCATGGTGGAGTCGCAGTCACACGTACAACGGCCGTCCTCTGAGACTATAGCCAGCCCATAGGCTAGGGCCAGACCGCGAGCTTTCGACTTCGCCGGCAGGGGTGATGCGATCCCGGTCAAGACCGTCTCCACCGTCTTCCAGACCACCGCGGCCTCGGAGATGCGCTGCTCGACCACCCAGACGATAGCCCGTACCCTGGCGATGTTCCGTCTCCGCTCGGCGTCTAAAGCCGTAGGTGGCGTTATACGGCGCTGAGAGTATGCCTCGCTGTCTAGGGCGGCCTGGACAGCACGGGTGATATCCTCGACCGAAGGGACCCTTGAGCCAGGCATCGCGCGGCATGCGGCCAGGGCGTATTGCTGGACAGTGGCCGCTGGGGTGTCTGGGAATATGGTCTCGAACTCAGCAGCCCAGGCGGCTAGTCTGGCGCTGTCGGAATAGATAGACGGATAGCGGGCCAGAATGACGCTGGCGAGTTGCCGGCCCTCTTGCATGTTCATTTGCCACCTCCTTTCCCCGGTTTAATCAATCCGAGCATCACGTCGGCCTCATACGCGGCGTCAGCCATGCGGGAATACCGAGGCCTGCCGCCGTGGGCTAGATCTGAGCCCTGGCGCTCGGCGTCTCGACGCGCCCAGTTGCGCACGGCTGCTTTCCAGTCCTTCATGGGGCTCTTGCCACCGACCTTCCAGCCGTTGGCCTCGTAGTGGTATACAAAGGCGCTTGCATCGACCGAGATACCTGCCTCTGTACAGTAGGCTTCGACGTCTTCGATGATTGGCCTTGCCATCTTCAGGGGTATCTTCGGCTGTACGATCGGTAGCTGCGCGACAGCGCGGCTGCTCTCCCCCTTTACTCCCTCTATTACACCACCTACATTAGGACTCTCATATATGCTCTGAGACATATATCCTGTTCCTGCTCCTGTTCCTGCTCCTGGTTTGGCATACGGTTGGGGTAACGGTTCCTGGAACCCTTCCCCAAACCCTTTAGGTAACCCTTCGGCAAACCCTTTAGGTAGGGTTTCTATGTGTGCTCTAATCCGTTGGAAATACTGGTTTCTTAACTCACACTCTGGCAGTAGATCGACTATGGCGCGCCACCCCCTAACCACGTTTGGATTGTCCGGAGGGTTGTATTTTATGAATGCAGGCAAGGCTAGGAATGCAGCCTCCGGAGAGTGCCAAACCATGCCCCTCTCGATACCCTCGCCGAACGCTTCGGCAAACCCTTTAGGAAACCCTTCCCCTAACCCTTTGGGTAACCCTTTGGGTAACCCTTTCGACTGGGGCAAAATGAGCGGCCATCCGAGCTCTGCGGCCAGGCCTTCAACTGTGGCTCTCATGGCCCCAATCATCGTCAGCGCCGGGTGTGTCAGTAGATACAGGAAGACATACTGCCCCGCCGGGCTCATCGAACGGAACTTAGCATCACACCAGATACGGGGGTCAATCTTCCTGTATCGTGCCATCGTCCACCGCCTCGGCCAGGGGTCCAGTGAATGCGTCCATTGGCCGCGCCTGGAGCTCGCGAGCCAGGGCTACCCCAATGGCTTGGACTTCCCCAGCCGTGGGGTTAATGCGCCCTCGCTCGATTGCACTTAGATCGGGCTGTGGGATCATTACCAGCGTGGCTAGTGTACCTTGCGGGATCCCTAGCCGCAGGCGTAGCGCCCTCATGGTTGCCGCCCAGGAGGGGGCACTTCCAGAGCTGTTTGTTCTGCGCATGGCGTCCTCCTTGCAAGCATCATGCCAAAAGCTTGCTGTTCGGGTGAAATAAATCTTCAGAACAAATAATAATATCCCATTATTTGCTTGTCAAGGACTCTTTTTCTTGGTATGCTTTGATCATGAAAAACAAAGCGCCATGGCAAGCCCGCTGGGGCGCATTAACCGGAGGAAAAACATGGAGAAAGAGAATGGAACTGTAACAGCGAAGGTCCCGGTGCCTATAGGTCCTCGGGGGCTGGCCCCCGCAGACCTCGATGGTCTCTGGCGCTGCGCCCAGATGGTGGCGCAGAGTGGCATGGCTCCAAAGGGGATGTCTGCCAATGAAATAGTCGTGGCGGCAGCCATGGGCTTCGAAATGGGGCTCCCATTCTTCGCCTCGATCCAGAATATCGCAGTGATTAACGGCCGCCCGTCGGCCTGGGGTGATGTAGTTCTCGGGCTTGTCCGGGCGAGCGGCGAACTTGCAGACATCGACGAGACCTTCCAGGGGGAGCGTGGGACACCCCAATACACGGCCGTCTGTAGCGTGCTCCGCGTGGGCAAGCAGCGGCCGATTGTCCGCACCTTCAGCATTCAGGACGCCGACACGGCTGGGCTATGGGGAAAAAGGGGGAGGGATGGCCAGCCTACGCCATGGATCACGTATCCTAATCGCATGCTCCAGATGCGCGCCCGGAGCTGGGCGCTTCGCGACGGCTTCGGCGATATCTTGCGTGGCATCTGGTGCCGCGAGGAAGCCCAAGATATTCCGCCAGATGCGGCCACGCTGCCCCCTCGTGTAGCCGAGCTGCCAGACCGCAGTTCCGTGGCATCGCTGCCCGTGGTCTCCGTCGAGATCCTGGAGCCGGCCGCGAAGCCGGTCGAAGGGCCGCAGACCTTGGCAGCAGCAGCGCCTCCGAAAAAGCGGCAGCCAAAGGTCTCGCTGACGCCAACAACAGAGCCAACTCCACAACCACAGCTCAAGGTTGAACCGCCACAGGAGCCACTTTACGGCCTCGGCGACGAGTTGGCTTGTAGCATTGGATCGGGGGTGGTCACCTCGATCGTCTACGAGGTCCGCGGCGCCAGGGGTATCTGGTACGAACTCGAAGGGGTCAAGGAACTGGCCCCCGAGGGCGACTGTAGAGCACTAGCGCTTGCCGGCATGGCTGAGCGCATAGCTGAGGCTGGCATCGCCAGCCAGGAGGATATGTTCGATGACTGAGATTGTTTCCAAACTCCACGACATGCTAGACCACGGCCAGGTGGTTTGGTCCTGGAGCAAGTTGCACCACTTTTTCCCGGCCTTCGGCGGGTGCCCAAGGATGGGCGCCTTGTCGATCACCGAGCCGCGGCCGATAGTCGAGGGGCGAGCGCTGCTGATAGGGAAGACTGTAGCCCTGGCGATGGCGCATATGCGTTGGGAGATAGGCATTGAGCGACACGGGGCAGAAGGCGCTGCCTTGCCCACGCTAGAGATCGTTGACAGAGCCTTCGCTCGTGCTAGGCTGGACCAGGAATGGGATCATGAGGTGCTCGAAGACGTGGTCGAAGAGGCCCACAGTATCCTGTGCCGAGCAGTCAATACACTCGGACAGAACGTCCTGGTCCCACGCGGAGACGTATTCCAAGAACGAAAGATAGCGCTTGGGACGGACTATGAGCTAATTCCCATCATGGCCAGCGATTATCAATACTGGGGCACCCCCGAGCAGCGTATCGAGACAGCCTATCGTGTACGCCCGGATTGCATTATCTGGGACGAGGCCAGTAACACCCTCACCGTCATCGACGACAAGGCACTGGGCTTCGGCTGGGCCGAGCAGTATCCCCGCGAGCAGATCATCTGGGGGCTGTTCGGGGCGATTCAGTACCTACAACGAGCCGAGGGGATTTTCGACTTTCCGGCCGACGCCAAGGCTGTCGGCACGCTCATCTGTCTGGGTGCCTGCCAGGCTCATGAGGTTTATCGCGGGACCGTGGCCGGCGTGCTTCAGGAATGGCCGGTATGGATCGAGACCATAACGACCAAAGTCCGAGAAGCCTCGGACTATCCGGCTATCGAGTGCAAGGGCTGCGAGTGGTGCGCCTACACGGACACATGCCCGCTCATGATCGAGACCAGGCGGGACATCGCCCATACTGAGCCCGAACATATCGGGGCAATTCAGACCGCAGAACAGGCTGAGGCTGCTGCAATGTGGCTTTGGCGAGCTGACCGCTGCCGCGCGAAGGCGAAAGAGGTCCTCGATGCGTGGGTGCTCTCGTCCGGGCAGCCAGTGCTGCTGGCAACTGTCGGCCAGGAGTACGGCTCGCAGGTCTCAGTGCGCCGCGAGCTGTCCCTGGAGCGGGCTGCCGAGGTTTTGCGCGGCGTAGGCCTCTCACCAAAGACAGATATCTTGCCGGTCATGACTATGTCCGGGGGCGACCTTGACCGCGTACTCAAGGCCCGCTGGCCCATGAGTGGCAAGGGGATCACCGCCGAGGTCAAGGCGGCCAATAGGGCGGCCAGGGCGATGGCTGAGACGGCCTTTGAAGCCGAGGCCAAAACCACGGAGGTGACGTCATATCGCTTCCGCGCGGCGGGAGGAGGCATACAATGATTGCGGATGAGAAAACGACTCCAACTCGATATGAACAGGCTTGTCGCGCCGAGGCCTTGGCCTGGAATCATGCCAGGGCAGCGGTGGATACCGTCCTCTCAATCCTGGGCCGGATATCTCGGGGCGAACTGGGCGCGGACGCCCTTATATTACCCGTGGTCGAAGCCCATGGAGACGTGCACGCCGCAGTCGCAGCAACTAGCGCGCGTTACGTAGTGAGAGCGGGAGGAGAGACAAAGCAATGATCATCGTCGCAAATGCAATCAATATAGGATCGATTGATCCGACGGTTGCGTGGTGCAACATCATTGCCACCAGGATCGCAATGGCGGATGTTTATTCCCTATTAAGTACCCGCGGAGAAGTCTTGAACCTGCTGGGGCATCGGGCAATAGATGCCATCGTTAGGAGCCTTCTTGGTCCCGGTGGTGCCGCAATGATCCCGGCCTTTTCCCCTGGGCCGCATCCGATATTGGGTATCATTGGTGGAAGACGGGAGATGTTGCTTTTCCAGTACCACGGACCGCGGCCCCCAGAGGAGGCGACGGTGTTCCCCGAGGGCGCACTGCTAGTCCCGTGGAGTGTGGAGTTCTCAGTTAGAACGTGCGAGCCAGAAGTTTTACTGCGTCCCAGCACTCATGTTGGGCGCCCATAGCCGGAGGAGGAATAGCATGACGACGAACACGAACGAAACAACGGCAGCCCTACCTGTGGCCGTCACCGAATACCCGGCCGAGTGCCTGGCCCTGGAAGTGATCGACCAGGCATCTTATGGCCGAGCAGGCGAGGCTGTGAGCCTGCTCGGCAAGCTGGAGTTGGCCGTGACTGACCACTTCAGGCCCATGAAGTCGGCAGCCCACACGGCATGGAAGGCCTGCTGCGCAAGAGAAAACGAGCACCTGGCCCCGATCCAAGCAGCCTGTCAACAGCTTCGTAGCCGCATGAAGGCCTGGCTGGCGATCGAAGAGCGAAGGCGCTTGGAGGCAGCAAGGGCGGCCGAAGCAGCGGCCAGAGCCGAACGAGTCAGGCTGGAGCGGGAAGCCGAGATGGCCCGGCAGGCCCAGCGGGCGGCAACAGCTCAGCGGCTCGAAGCGCGCGCCGAGCAGGCAGCGGTGAAGGTCGAGCAGGCTGCCGCTGCGGTGGTAGCTCCGCCGCCGAAGGCTCCAGCGGGGTGGCAGCCGGGGCCAGCACTATCGATCGCCACGCGGCGGATGGTCTCCGCTTCGGTCCAGAATATCCAGGTCTTCCTGGCCGCGGTCGTTGCGCGCGGGGATCTCCCCGGGGTGGCTCCGGCTATCTCGATCAGGCAGGCTGATCTTCTGCGTTGGCTCGGCGACAGGACCGAGTACCCGGGGCTCGCCATTACGGTCGAACAGATCCCGGTGATCTCGTCGGGGAGGAGGTAAACATGGCCGTTAAGACGAAAAAGAAGGCCGTGAGGAAGAACCCAGGCATGAAGCCGCGCCCTCCGGTAGTGGTCGAGGTGGTGCGACCAGAACGGCTCCTGGAAGCCGAGGACAGCAGGCCCCTGGTCGAAGTAGCACACAATCTAAGAGCCCTCGACAAGGCCCGCAAATGGTGTTCCCATATCCGGGGGGCAGGCTATGTGATCACGGCTGGCGATAAGGGGCACAGCGTATGGATGAGACATGCTGGCCACGACGACCCCGACCAGCGGGGGCCGGCCCAAGAGGCACTGGCAGAGGGGGCGGCGGTACTGACTGCCGCTCATGCCTTCTGCTGGAAGGCTGACGAGGAGTAGGGATGAGACGTCACCGCCGCGCTTGGTCGGCACGTATGAAGCGCCGACTCGCAGGATATCGCGCGATCCGTGAAGCAAGGCCGGTTACGCTTTGGGTGCGCTTTCGTGTTGGGAAAGAGGTACCAGGCTCCCGTATCCTCCTGGAGCTTGAACGCTGAACACGGCTCGCCGGTAGCCGTCACACTCAACAATCGCATTAAACTCACGAGCCCCTGATCGGATACACTCGGTCAGGGGCTCAAGTATTTCTGCCCGTACCTCGCCGTAGCCCAGCAGCTCGGCCTGCGCGCGCCAGAGCAGGCACTCGACAGGCAGCCTCATCTCGACCGGCTCGGCGGGATCCAGGCCATCGATACGACGCACGAAGGCCTGGGTCAGATACTTCGCGGCCAGGCAGTGGCCGTACAGCGGCAGTATCGCGGCGTCGAGCCATTCTTGGGGCGACTGCCACGGCCCTATGAGCGCCTGTCGTAGCGAACGCGGCTGGCTATTGTGTGGTATTCGAGACATACGGAGGCTGAGGAGGGGGGATTGGAGAGCTCGTCGTGTGTGCCGATAGGTGCCCGCCAATGAGGGCCTCAAGACGGCTGAGTCTGGACTCCTTCTCGCGGTCGAAGCCGAATAGGCGCTCGATCGAGCCCGCCAGACTGGCTATGTCCTCGCGCACTGCCGATAGCATGCGCATGAGAAGCATGCCGATAATTGAGACTGCGGCACCCAGGAGCATCCAGAGCACGCCGATAGCAACCACGGCAATCCAGAATTTTGTTTCTAGCGCCACCATTTCCGCCATATTTGCCCTCCTTTGGCACGAAAAATGCTTTTCTGCAATCCCAACGCCAAGCTCAGCCCACGAGGTCGAGCGCCAGCACTGATATATCTAGGTCGAAATAGCCACTGTTCGACAGGGTGCCGATGTAAAACTTGCCGAACCGGTCTGTTTTGCAGTAGGCCGCGATTCTCTTCGCCCGCCCGAACTCGTCCCAGACAGTGCTTTCATCTGATGTAGAATCGTTCGCGTTGAAGAAGGTCGCCCGGAAAGACTGGCTACTGTCTGACATCGGAGCCGTGGAAAACTGGCTCATAGCAAATGTTCCGCTCCCGCCGATAAATTCGGTCGAGTCGGACGTGATGAGCAGATCCAGCCACACGCCCCGGTAGGACTTGCCTCCGTCGTCGTCAAGCGCGGCCGTTGGGACGTCCACTTCGTACGGCCCGAGGTCGTCCACTTGACCGCTGAATACCGGGTTGCCGGAGTCAGTCTGGTCGATCGCGAAGCGCCCGTACACCGGGGCCGTTGTGACGTTGTCTATCCTACATTGCCGCACTGCATTGGCCGTGTTCTGGATGTAGAATCGCAACCGGTAGAACGTCGCCTGCGTCCCGGCCGCATCCCATGGGACCATGACGGTCCAGTAGTCTCTGCGGCGGTCCTCTAGGTCCTTGAGGATAGTCACGGCCTCCAGGGTCGTCGATGCTGTCCCGGCAGCAATCCAGGTATCGCCCACGATGTCGTAATGATACCAAAGCAGAGAAACGGTCACGGTCTGGCCGGTGTCGGTGTCTCCGGTAAGCATGCAGCCCACGCCGATCGCTTGGCCGGGCCTGCATGCCGTGTAGCCCGTACTTGTGATCGTGGCGGTATTTGTGTTGACCTCTGTATTGATAACTAGGTTCTGTTTCCCGTGGTGGGTATAATCCTCGTTCTCATCGCAAAATACCTCGGTCTCGGCCCCCACCTTGGTTATGGTCCACTGGTTCGGCTCGTCGTTGATCGCGCCGTGCTCGAAGCTGCCGTTGAGTACGCCAACCTCGCCGACGTCTGACAGGCGGTCGTTGAGATCGCTTTCGTTCGCGATCATGGACGCTATCAGCTCTCGCTTCGTCGGGTCGCCCACGTCCGGCGCAATCAAGTCAGTAAATGCCATCTGCTATCCTCCCGGGTCGCCTACACCCACACCGAGATGTTGTGCTCATCCCAGACATACCCCTGCGTGCTCGTCCAGAACCCCCAGTTTTGCCGCGCGTAGGCCTTCTGCGCGGCAGTCCAGTTATCGTCCCACTCCGTATACGTCCCACCGCCCAGCTCGTCTGGGAAGGTCAACTCTGAGCCTGTCCACCACCCCGGCGACTCGCCGAAGCCGCGCCAGTCGGACAGCAGCAGGTCCACCTTCGACGCGCCGATTTTCCACGACAAGCCGACGATCTCCAGGATAGCATCGAGGTTTGCCGGTGGATAGATCACCCGCACTGCAGCGCCCATTCGAAGTGCCAGGCCTGCAATGGACATTGTAACGCGCCAGGTCCTCGTGCCGTGCCCGCGGATCTCGATTTCGTGCTGGAGCCACTCCTCGGCATCGAGCTCGGCCGCGAAGGGCAAGTCGCGCGTCTCCGTGCGCGGCATAGAGGCAGCCAGGGCGTGGATATACTGGAGATAGTCGGAAGAGTACGTCGCCCGCCAGCCTTCGCCTGTGGTCTGGTTCACGCGGTAGGTTGCCGCGCCAGTCGTGACAACGTCCTTTGTCGCGGTCTCTACCGCGCAGGCGTGAATCTGGTGCTGCTCGATCCTGGCCGCGCCCTCGCCGGCTATTGGCTCCCAGCGGCGCAAGGTGAACTGGCCCAGGCCGTTTGCGGCGAAGTGCCCGCCGGCAGCAAGTGCGATCTCGTGGCATAGGGAATAGGCCGAGACCTGGCCCGTCACCAGGCGACAGATAGCGCGCGCGTGCACCTCGGCGTTGCTCCTTGCAGGATCCGTGCCAAGCAGCCACTTATTCCGGCTGCCGTATGTGCCGAAGCCCTCGTTTTCGTCGCTGTCGCCTAGGTTCGGGTAGCGTAGCATCGAGGCATCGAACCCACACCAATAGGTCAAGATGCGCTCGATTACGTCCGCCGGGTTCGTCGTGGTCGCCACAAAGTCGACCTCCACCTCGTCGCCCTCCTGCCAGGTGGTGTCGCAATAGGTCCCGTTTCCGGTATTTACCCAGTCTGGTGAGAATACCGCCCCGCCGCAGCGGAACTCCAAG
>Ga0233417_10000440_pt1 | contig 12408 bp, 8 predicted proteins | sample Sed_MG_FD_189023 | JGI IMG/M metagenome (GOLD analysis project Ga0233417, IMG submission 189023) | Sediment microbial communities from Lake Towuti, South Sulawesi, Indonesia - Sediment_Towuti_2014_0.5_MG | ecosystem: Environmental > Aquatic > Freshwater > Lake > Sediment | place: Indonesia... | reverse complement strand
CATTCAGGGTATCGATGGTGGTAATGTAGGAATCTCAAAAACCGGGTAGCCTAACTGGTTCTCTAAGTCTTTGATCACACTTCCTGCATTATCTATACCCAAGACAGCAGGAAAGCCAATTCTCAATCTCTCAATTCCTGGGATGGATCTATACCAGGCAGCCTGGATCGCTCTGACGACTTTCTGTCGAAAATCGACCTGTTCGAACATGGCTGCCAGATTAATGCTGTTGACAAACCGCCGGTTTTCCAGGTTCTCAATGGAAATTGTGATTCCACTGGCTGGGATTCCTTGCAGGGTCAAGTTGTCTGCGATCAGTTTGGAGTAAAAGTCAGGGTACTGTTTAAATCCAACGATCAGCATAGGTTCAGGCTGGCATAAATCGCCGGAAATCATCGTCTGAGGGGCGAGACAGGTTGGGCGAAGGCCACCTGATGCTGTGGGTAGCAACCAGTTTCGCTCCAATGAGCCCAACATCGGGTACCCGGCTTTATTGCACAGCCGTTTAAAATCCTGCAATGCATGATCCAGCTCATCCAGGCCTGATTTGGCATAGGGGTGATCAGGGTTCGTTTTAATTAATTCGGTAATCCCGCTGCCAGGAGATTCGATTGGTTGATTCTCGTCCCTATTCCTTTTACCCAGAACGTCAATGCACCCCGCATGGAAGTACAAACTGCCCATGCCTTTGGCAATCAGACTGGTCCGCTTTCTATTTTGGGCAGCCTGCCAGGCAGACACCAGCCCGGCTAATCCAGCCCCGATAACCAGCACATCCGTTGAATGTTTTGGATGATCTGGCGGCGATTCGGGCTCATCATATTTGGAGACTTCAGTAAGTCCTTTTTTCGGACCGGATAGCTGTATTTCCGGTTCTTGCTTACAAGGTTGTGCATATTCGTAGCTGACCAGACGGGGTTTTTGGGGAAGGGGAAGGCTTTCTATATTTAACAGGCTGGAATAGATGAGCAGGTCCAATCTTGCCTGCCGAAGCTGGCTTCCCCATATTATAGGGAGTAGACCTTTCCAGCGTTCCTGTAAAAACTCGTATAAGGCAAGGTTAGTCTCCCGGGCATCTCGATGTTTCATGTTGTGCAGGATTCCTGCTGTTCGGAAAGTGCAGAATCCTCCCTGGCAAGGACCCATACCCAGGCGTGTATCTCGACGGATATCGTCGATGGTTCTGGCGTTACCATCCAAAATCGCTTGTTCGATTTGATCTTGGGTAACCAGCTCACATTCGCAGATAATCTCAGAAGGGGTATCTTTTTCAATCTTTGCCAATCTCGAGCCCAGGGAATGGTATGTCGGTCCTTTTGCATTGGGCAGAGGCTCGAGATGGGTGCGGCAAGGACGTGGAGAAGCCAGCTTGGTGCAGGCCAGATCGACCGTTACTTCAGCCATTTTCCGGTAGGTGGTCCATTTTCCGCTTGTGATTGATATAAAATCAGATACCCCGTCTCTCACCTCGTGATCTAGCAGTACATGAGACCGGGAAATCTGGCGATTAGCTGAGATCTGCGTCTCCTGGTACAAAGGTCGTACTCCTGCCCAGGCGCGTAGAATTCTCATATCTTTGAAACCCGGTATTATTTTTTCTCCCTCTTCAAGCAGAAGCTTGATTTCCCAAGGTTCAATGGGGTATTTATCTGGGTCGTCCACGGGTATGTCCGTAGTCCCCATGACGGTCACCGTGTGGGCAGGTACCAGAATATCTCCATCAGATGGCAACCGACAGCGATTGATCACGGTATTGACAATGCGGTGGTTGAGAGCAAACAGAGTCCCTTTTCCCGGCAGTATGGTCAGCTGAATGCCAGCCATCCCGGCTATCTGCCCTGCCCAGGCACCACTGGCGTTGATCACCAGGTCTGCATCGATGTGGACTTCTTCGTCTTTGAAGAGATCATGGCATATCGCACCCATAATTTGGTTTGCTTGGGAATTACTTTTATTTTGGAGAAGCTTGATGACCGGGTGGTAATTCAGGATTGATGCCCCAAACTCTCGGGCTGAGTTGGCGTTGGCTTCTGTAGCCTGAAAGGAGTCTGCTGAGGCATCTGGGACCCGGAAACAGCGTAGAATTTTCGGGTTTAGCAAAGGCTCCTGGCGAAGCATGGTATCCAGAGAGATTTCGTCGACAGGTATTCCCGCATTCTTGCATCCCGCTAGGAATAACAGTGCATATTCGGGTTCGTCCCAGGGAGTAAGTACGAAGAATCCGCCGGTGTCCTCAATGCAATGGTGTATGATTCGGCGCAAAATGCGGTTCTCCTCGATGCACTCCTTTGCCGCGAGCTGATCTTTGACTACATACCGTCCCCCACTATGCAAAAGCCCATGATACCGTCCGGTCGTTCCCGTGCTGAGATCGCTTTTTTCTACCAGGATGGTTTTAAATCCACGCATTGCTAGATCTCGGACGATACCTGCCCCTGTTGCCCCTCCCCCAATGACCAGGACCTCCGTCTTTAGATGGCGCACTATAATCCCCTCATTCGACCCAGTTTAGAGTTCTTTGCACTGCTTTTAACCAGCCACTGTACAACCTTTGGCGCTGGTCATCATCCATAGCTGGCTGCCAGGTTTTATCCACTTGCCAGTTGGTCCTCAGGTCTTCCAGATCATCCCAAAAACCTACCGCCAGACCTGCCGCATAGGCTGCACCCAAGGCAGTAGTCTCAGCTACTTTGGGACGGATGACCCGAACTCCGAGGATGTCTGCCTGAAATCCCATCAGCAGATCGTTATAGACCATTCCACCATCTACTTTCAGAGTATGTAATTTCACTCCCGAGTCGGCTTGCATGGCCTCGAGTACTTCGCGCGTCTGGTAGGCGGTGGCTTCTAAAGCAGCCCGAGCGATGTGCCCACGATTGGCAAAACGCGTAAGACCTGCGATGACCCCGCGTGCATCTGACCGCCAGTAGGGGGCAAAAAGCCCAGAAAATGCCGGCACGAAGTAAACCCCCCCATTATCTTTTTCTGTAAGGGCGAGCTCTTCAATCTCTGCGGATGTGTTTATGATCTTCAAGTTATCGCGCAGCCACTGTACCAGGGCGCCCGTGATGGCGATGGACCCCTCTAGCGCATACACCGGGAGTATATCCCCGATCTGATATGCCAATGTGGTCAGTAATCCATTTTTCGATTCCACCGGCTTCGAGCCGGTGTTGAGGAGCATGAAACAGCCTGTCCCGTAGGTGTTCTTAGCTTCACCAATGTTGAAACAAGTTTGGCCGACCAGGGCTGCCTGCTGGTCGCCCAGGTCGCCGCATACCGGAAGGCTGCCCCCAAATGGCCCATCCTTGAGGGTCGCTCCCCAGGTTTGAGGATCACTGGATGGGACAATACGCGGTAACATCGAACGCGGGATCTTAAGGATGGTCAAGATGTCCTCATCCCAATCCAGAGTTTCCAGGTTCATCAACATAGTCCGGCTGGCATTGGTTACATCGGTGACATGCGAACCACCCTTTGGACCGCCAGTCAGCCACCAGATGATCCATGAATCGATATTGCCAAAGATTGCCTCGCCTTTTTCAGCAGCAGTTTGGAGCCCATCTACATTTTCCAATAACCAGCGGATTTTTGGACCCGAGAAATATGTGGCAAGAGGCAAACCGACCTTGCTTCGAAAGCGATCCTGACCTCCTTGCCCAGCAAGCTCGTCGCAGATACTTTTTGTGCGTGTATCCTGCCATACAATAGCATTGTAGTATGGCTTTCCAGTGTAGCGATTCCAGATCAGGGAAGTTTCACGCTGGTTCGTAACGCCAACCGCGGCGATATCCTGCGCGCTGAAGCCAGCTTGATCCAAGGAGGTCCTAATCACTTCTTGAGTCCGGAGCCAGATCTCTTGGGGGTTGTGTTCTACCCATCCTGGTTGAGGGTAGATTTGTTCGTGTTCTTTCTGAGCCAGACCAATTACCTCTCCGCGGTGGTCAAAAAGCATGCAACGCGTCGATGTTGTTCCCTGATCAATTGCGGCTACTACCTTACTCATGGAAGCTGATACCTCTCTGGGGTGGTTTATGTGTCATCGGTTGGATCCTGGGGGTGGTGCCGTGCCCTTCGGGAATGCGAATATGATGATGTTTCCGATGACTGCTCCGATGAGAGCGCCTACAATGATATTCTTTTCGTTATGAGTATCCATCTGATAACCGATGTAGGCTCCCAAGCCAGTCGTCAGAACAAGGGCGAGTAGAGGCAGGAGGATACCTCCAAAGAGCTTATATACTCCACTCAACACTATGTCTAAAATCCTGGATATTACAAGGATGAGAACAATGGCGATCAGTCCAACAATAATCCAGGAACCAATTTGGAGGTAGTTTTCCATACTAATCACCTCCTGTCGTACTATTCTCCATAGTCTTTGGACAATGCAAAAGCGATCATATACGATTATAACGCTTCGCTATCATTTACGTCTGAGGTCTTCTCGTGAGATTTTGTTTAAAACTTCAAGACCTATATGTTTGTGTATTTTGATACAAACAAACTGTTGTATAATCCCTTCTTGGCTTCTACTTATTTTTGTGATTGATATCACCGGAGAGGGAAATGTTATGCAGATAAATGGGTATATCCAAAAAGGGGGGATTTTCATTTGTATTCTATTATTCCTGGTCACTGCCTGCACAAACCAGATGGCTGAGGAAGAGCCAACTCCCACACCAATTCCGACCTCTGTAGTGCCTCTCAAACCCACTTACACTGTCCAAAGGGGAGATGTAATCGATCAGATGAAATTCACAGGTCGGGTTTCACCTGTGCTAGAGCAAGAATTATTCTTCCCAACGAGTGGACGGGTGAGAAATGTTTACGTCAAGCAAGGTGGTAAAGTTACGAGTGGTCAGGTATTGGCAGATCTCGAAGGTATCGAGGATCTTGAGCGGAACCTGGAATCAACTCAATTGAACGTGCGCAGGAATGAGCTTTACTTAGAAAACGCTCAAAACGCACTGGAGCTGTTTAAAGTTACCACACCAAAATGGGTGCGGGGGTACGAATATGAATTGGCAATGAAAGAAAATGATGTCGAGTTGGCCAATATTGCCCTAGAAGAGGCCAAGTTATCTCTCAAGGATTTAGAAGAAATTGTCTCCGATTCACAGATCGTAGCTCCATTTGATGGCGAAGTATTAACCTTTCGTTTAACAGATGGCAAGGGCGTTGAAGCATACCAACCTGTGGCTGTAATTGGGGATGTCAGCCAACTTGAAGTCAGCGCGGAGCTAAGAGATGAGGAGATGAGACGTCTGGCAGTCGGTATGCCTGTCAGCTTGGCTCTATACAGCAAACCGGGCGAGGTATTAACCGGGAAAATACGTAAACTTCCGTACCCCTTTGGTGGGGGAGGCACAAACGTGGAAGATGAGGATAAGGCGACTCGCATATCGGTAGATGCCTCTGCCAAGGAAGCGGGCTTTGAATTGGGTGACCTGATATCAATCGCTGTGGTTCTACAAAATAAAGAGGATGTACTTTGGATCCCACCTCAAGCAATCCGTGTCTTCGAAGGTCGGAGATTTGTAGTCATCCAGGACGGCGACTTACAAAGGAGAGTTGATGTCCGGCTCGGCGTTGAAGGGGAGGGGCGTGTTGAAATCCTTGAAGGCCTTGAAGAGGGGCAGATTATCGTAGGGCCTTAATGAGTTGAATATCCTGATGAAATGGTTATCGCGAGCCTGGGGAATAATATCAATACTGCCGAACCGCCTGATCTCGAAGTGGGGGCTTGTATTGGCAACCCTCCTTGGCCTGGTAACATCCATTTCTCTGGTATTGAGCATTCCCTTATACGCAGATTCAGTATATTTTAAAATCTTTCAGCGTAATATTACCAGCACTGGGGAGGATGCCGGTACGCGCCCTCCGTTCTCTTTTCTTTTCCACTACTATGGGGGTTGGTCAGGTAATAAGCAGTGGGAAGATATTGAAGCACTAGACCAGTATATGTCCACCTCAGCTTCACAGGTCCTGGGACTTCCGGAAAGATTTAGGGTTCGCTATTTCAGAACCGACACTTTTCCGCTTTTCACGCTTGGGCAATCCACCTATGATGAAAAAGCTTCCCTGGCATGGAACAGCCTGGGTTTTATGAGTGGCTTAGAGAATCATATCAAACTTGTGGAGGGCCAATTTCCAACAACATCACCCGGTTCCTCAGATACACCCATCGAAGTTCTGGTCAGTTTACCTCTGGCGACTGATCTAGGGCTTCAAGCGGGAGAAGAGTATGTTGCATTTATAAAAGGTGAAACGGAAGCGGGGGTGGAAACAACCACCCAGCTTCCTCTTAGGGTTTCGGGAATTTGGGAGCCGCTTGATCCAACCGAGGAATATTGGATAACCCTTCCCAGCAACTACGATGGTGTACTATTCGTCCCAGAACAAACTTTTTTGGGAAGAGTCAGTGCCTTGCTGCCTGATGAGATATTTTCAGCGTATTGGTACCTTGTTATGGATGGGTCCAATGTTCATTCCAGTGATGCTGGATCTCTATCAAGCAGAATTGTTACCCTACAAAGGGAGGCAGGTAACTTATTGTCCGACCTGAGGCTGAGTGTCTCTCCCAAGGAAGAGTTAGAGACATATCAAAGAGCATCGAATTTATTAACCATCATGCTCTATGCTTTCTCAATACCAGTGATCGGTATTATCCTGGCGTTTATCAGTCTTGTTTCTCGGTTATCCGTTGAGCGACAACGTAATGAGATAGCTGTTTTGCGCAGCCGGGGAGCAGCCTCTACGCAGATAATCGGAGTTACTGTATTAGAGGGGATCTTACTAAGCCTGGCAGCATTTCTGATAAGCATTCCAGTTGCCAGCCAGATCACAAGGATGATTGGGGGGATAGGAAGTTTTTTAAGATTCACAGACACACCCGAATTACGCGTAGGTCTATCGAGTGGCATCATGCGGATTGGTGTATTAGCGGTCAGCTTGGTTTTGGCAACGATGGTTATTCCTGCACTGAGCGCTTCCCGCAACACCATACTCTCATACAAACAAGAGAGTAGTCGGGTTCTAAAGGCTCCCTGGTGGCAAAGGATGTGGCTGGATGTGCTTCTCCTGATCCCCGCTGCGTATGGGGCATACATATTGAAGGAACAAGGTAGCCTTGTTATCTTCGGCGGAGGGGGGGCTACCCGCGAATTACTGCAGAACCCCCTGTTATTCCTGGTGCCTGCCTTGGGAATTCTGGCCTTGACCATGTTCTCGTTGAGATTGATTCAGCCGCTGATGGCGGGGTTCGCTTGGCTGGGTTCACAGACGAAAATCGTCGGCCTTGTTCTGGCCGCTCGGCAGCTCTCGCGAACACCTGGGACGTACCACACGCCTTTGGTGATACTGGCTCTGACTGTGAGTTTATCAACATACACTGCATCTCTCGCGTATACTTTGGACAAGCATCTATATGACCAGGTAAATTATGCCAATGGCTCTGGGGTTAAATTTTTAGAAGTTGGTGATACAGTCATGGATCAGCCTTTTGGCAGACAAACAGCACCGGTGGAAGAGGGTAACGCCGAGCTTACGGAAGATACCGGTCCGCGCTGGTTGTTCATTCCTGTTTCGGAGTATTTGAAAATTGATGGAGTGAAGGCTGCATCACGAGTTGGGCGGTACACGGCATATTCAAACCTTCCGGTAGATGGAAATAAGGAAGGAGTTTTTATGGGGGTTGACCGGGTAGAATTCCCTGGTGTGGCTTTCTGGAGAGAGGATTTTGCCTCCGAAAGCCTGGGCGGATTAATGAATGCTATTGCGATAGATCCAGCGAGTGTCCTGGTCGACCACAATACCATGATCAAGAATCAATTGAATAAAGGCGACATAGTAAGACTCTTTGTGGATACTTACGGACAGCAAAACCAGATGGACTTTCGGGTTGCTGGCAGTTTTAATTTATTCCCAACATGGTATCGGGATGAAGGGCCATTATTTATTGGGAACCTCGATTACCTTTATGAAAATGCTGGGGGTCAATTCCCCTACCAGGTTTGGTTACGAACTGTAAATAATTTTGACTACGGGAATATGGTGGAGCAAGGCTCTCGCGATCTGGGTGTGTGGCTGACGGATTGGAAATCTGCTGAGATTGTGCTTAACGAAGAACAAATCAAACCCGAGAGACAGGGATTATTTGGATTTTTATATATTGGGTTTTTGGCCGCAGCAGTGCTGACGATGCTGGCTTTTCTGCTATATGTGATTTATTCATTCCGGCTTCGTAATATCGAATTGGGCGTATTAAGGTCGGGGGGATTGTCTAAATGGCAAATGTCAGGATACCTGATTTGGGAGTTAGCATTTCTGATACTTATCGGCAGTGGTTTGGGAACAGCTTTAGGTTATTGGACCAGCAGGTATTTCATTCCATTTTTACAAATTGGGGCAGATACAGCCGAACTCACGCCGCCCTTCGAGGTTATTATCGCCTGGCCTATCATGTTCAGGCTGTACGCGTTAGTGGGAGTGCTCTTCCTGTTTACCATTACGATCTCCTTTATTTTATTGAGCCGGATGAAGATCTTCCAGGCTATTAAATTAGGGGAGACTGTATAAATGGGAACGCAGGCTTATAACTGAAATTTGATGTGCGGGAGATAACGAGGATTATAAGTTGGCATCAGCTAACCCCTTCATTCTTTGTGATAACTTGGTAAAGATTTATAAGGTGATCGATCACGATGTCGTGGCTTTGCAGGGACTGGACCTGGTTGTAGAGCAGGGTGAACTTATGGGTATCGTGGGAGTCAGTGGTAGCGGTAAATCGACCCTGTTAAATATTCTGGGTGGCTTGGATCGGTCATCGGCGGGTCGTGTGTGGGTGGACAACAAGGATTTGTTGCAACTCACTAATCTTGCTATGGATCATTATCGACTGAACACGGTAGGATTTGTCTGGCAGCAAAATTCTCGCAACCTCGTTCCGTTTCTAACCGCACGTAAAAACATCGAGATGCCCATGATCCTGGTTGGGGAAGGGATAAAAAACCGCCGAAAGAGGGCAGATGAGTTATTGGAATCGGTTGGCCTTACCGAACGACGCAATAACCGACTTTCGGAGCTCTCAGGGGGTGAGCAGCAGAGGGTGGCTATTGCCATTGCATTGGCTAACCAACCCCGATTATTATTGGCAGACGAACCGACTGGTGAGGTTGATGAAACGACTGCCCAAACGATTTATGACATTTTTCGGAACCTTACCCGTCAATACAGGTTAACAACCCTCATCGTAAGCCATGATCCCAATCTCGCCCACCATGTGGATCGGGTTATTGCTATACGGGATGGAAAGATTGCCTCAGAGACAATCCGCCAACCTGGTACGAATGGAAACCAGGATGGGGTATCCTCGCAAAATCAGGACGCTGGTGTGCAAGAATTCCAGGAATTAACGGTCCTTGACTCAGTAGGTAGAATGCAGGTTCCAAAGAATTACTTGGAAAAGTTTAACATCGGGGGTAGAGTTTTGCTTGAGGTAACAGATGAGGGGATCCTGATTCGTCCTGTTCCAGAGGCAGACCAAAGCTGGGATGCGGATGTCTTGGTCAAAACCCTCATGCAATCAAAAAAGAAATCGCGTTTACAAAAATTGGTAGGACGATGGTTTGGAGGCATGCATGGCAGACATGATATCTGATGCCCCTTCTTCTGAACCGGAAGTTCTAGAAGTACAACCTATCATTGAAGTTTCAGACCTATGGCGGATCTATCGCCTTGGAGTACACCAAGAGATATCCGCCTTGCGCGGGGTTAACCTTCGGATCGAAGCGGGGCATTTTATTGCGGTTAAAGGTCGATCCGGCAGTGGGAAAACCACTTTACTCAATTGCATTGGTGGTCTGGACAAACCAACATCTGGATCTGTCTGCGTTTTTGGGACCGATTTGTCGGATCTGAGTGAAAAGCAACTCACACGCTTCTATCGCGAAAAAGTTGGGTTCATCTTCCAGGATTTCAGCCTTTCTCCTATCTACTCCGTGTACGAAAATGTGGAAATTATCCTGCGTATTGGAGGCATGAGTCGGCGTGAATGCAGGGAGCGAGTGTTATCTTGTATTCAACTTGTGGGCCTGACGAAATGGATGAATCATAGGTCAAATGAATTGTCCGGTGGACAGCAACAACGTGTGGCAATAGCACGTGCCCTGGTGAACCGCCCCAAGCTTATATTGGCAGATGAACCGACTGGGAAATTAGACACTACTACAGCAAGAGAAATTTTTGCATTATTCAGGGATATATGCGATCAGCAGAATATTACGATTCTGGTTGCTTCCCATGACCCACTGATTGCTGAGTACGTCGACTACGTCATCAATATTAAGGATGGGCAGATTTTGCTGAATCCATCCTGAATTGCCTTTTTGATTAAAGCCACCTTCTTTAGTTAAAAAAGATCGGGAGGAAAAAGACCTCCCATGATCCAATCTCTTACATACCCCCACTGCGACTCGAACGCAGGTTTTTGCCTCCGGAGGGCAACGCTCTATCCACTGAGCTATGGGGGCTTACCCGAATGAATTTTACCACTGCCTCATTAATTGGGCAAACCAAGATCAAACATCACTTGTAAATATCAGTCGCGTGCGGTGAATCCGTGTGGATTCGACTGGAATGGAAAGTATCGAAAGCACTTCTTCGGGTCTCCCTGTAGCCCCGCTCTGGGCGGATAAACGCATAAAGATCCTGGGGTGGGAGTTAGAATCATCCTGTATAAATTTGAGTTCTTGGATAAGAGGGCGTAAGTCGTAAGTTTTACCATGACGCTCGCGCTGCAGGTAGGGAGAAGCTAATACCTCTCCAATCCTCTCCTCCAATTTATCGAATGGGTCTATCAGAGTGACCTGGTATTCTACGGATAGCACCTGGGTTTGGAGAGCGGGCAGTCTTTCGTCCACCTCGCTAATGCTGACGATGTTTAATCCCGGGGGGAGAGATTTTTGAAGAGCTGCCTCGATCTCTGGTATTGGCATCGGCTGTTCTAGCCAGGCATCCAGGACTTCGCACTGGCTTGTGAACCCCAATGGAAGGGCGCAGGCTAAGTTGATGCGCGGTTGTGGGTGAAATCCCTGCGAGTAGGCGATGGGCAGGCCTGCCCTGCGGAATGTACGCTCCCAGGTTCTGTGCAAATCCAGGTGACCCGTGAAGCGCATCGCCTCTGATTTATTGAATGTTATACGCAGGCGCATGGCTCTTGTTCTTTACTTCAGGGCATTTCCAAACCTCTCCGGGGTGTTCCCGGCGGGTCTGGGCATAAGTAGGAAGGATACCGCATGCAAAGCACTGGTCGCGGCAATCTATACGGGTATCACCAGATTGACTCCATAGGTAATCTTCCAATAAAAACTTCTTGCGAACAGCCGTGCTGATATGTTCCCAGGGAAAATTCTCGTATATAGACCGAGTACGGTGTGTGTAGAAAGATGGATCCAGTCCACATTCCTGGAAGGCAACCATCCATGCTTCGTAGTTAAAGTGCTCCTCCCAGGCGTCGAATTTCGCCCCGTTCTTCCAGGCATGGTAGACCACCTCAGCCAGATGCCGGTCGCCCCGCGAGAGCCATGCCTCTAATAAAGTCTCTTCCGGGCGTGTCCAGGTTAACTTGAGGTTTTTCCCCCGTAATTGGTTCTTCAACAAGGTTTGTTTTGCTTTTATCTGCTCAAGGCTGTCACACGAAACCCACTGGAAGGGAGTATGTGGTTTCGGGACGAAGGTGCTGACCCCGGCATGGAGCTGAGCGCGCATCCCGATGGCCTTCTTGCCTTCTGCTAGTACAGCCTTGCATAGATCTGCAATAGCCTGGACATCCTCAAGAGTTTCGGACGGGTGACCAATCATGAAGTAGAGTTTGATGGTCGTCCAACCGCGCGAATAAATCTCCCTGGCTGTTTCGAGTAGTTGTGCAGTGCTTACCGGTTTATTAATGATCTGGCGCATACGTTCGGTAGCTGCCTCGGGCGCCAGTGTGAAACCTCCACGCCTGGAATCTTTGAGAGCTTCCATCAATTCTACGGAAAAGGATTCGATCCGCAGGGAAGGCAAGGAGATTGCTAGGGGAAATCGATTCTCACCAGAAAATCGAGCGCTGATAGTCTGTACCAGTTCTAAAATATGCGTATAGTCAGAGGACGATAGGGAAAGCAATCCGATCTCCTCAAAACCGGTCTGCTCCAGGGCTTTGTCAAGCGCTTCGACGATCTCCTCGACTGATCTTTCTCGAACCGGGCGGGTGATCATTCCCGCATGACAGAACCGACAGCCGCGTGTGCAACCACGCATAATCTCGACGGGTATACGGTTATGGACGGTATCTATATATGGAACAATAAAGCGCGTGTGGGGTGGAGGTAAGACGGGCACGATTCGCTTCAGCACCGGGAGAGG
>Ga0233417_10000439_pt1 | contig 12412 bp, 12 predicted proteins | sample Sed_MG_FD_189023 | JGI IMG/M metagenome (GOLD analysis project Ga0233417, IMG submission 189023) | Sediment microbial communities from Lake Towuti, South Sulawesi, Indonesia - Sediment_Towuti_2014_0.5_MG | ecosystem: Environmental > Aquatic > Freshwater > Lake > Sediment | place: Indonesia... | reverse complement strand
GGTGCCGTCCGGATACCGGATCGTGAGCCGCGCGACCGTCGCCTCCTTGCCGAGGCCGAAGTGCACCCGGGGATCCTCCGACGAGAGGTAGCTCGAGCCTGCCTGCACCTCGCGCGTGAGCCTCCGCCCGTCGCCGAGGGTCGCCGTCACGACCGCTCCCGGCGCGAACGTGCGGAAGCGAACCTCCAGCCAGTGCCGCTTCGGTGCGTCGTTCCGCAGCAGGACGAGCTTCCCGCCGATCGTGTTGATCGCGACATCGAGATCGCCGTCGTTGTCGTAGTCGGCCATCGCGAGGCCTCGTCCGTTGACCGCGGGCGACCGGGCGAGGCCCGCTCCCTTGACGAGCGCGAACCGAGCCGTCTGTCCCAGGTGTGCGACGTTCTCGAGGACCTGGACACGCCGCGCGTTCTTCGCGAGATTCGTGACGGGGATCGCGCCGTTTGCCAGGACGAGGTCGAGGTCGCCGTCGAGGTCGAGGTCGGCCCACGAGACGCCCCATCCCGCTGGGTGCGTGCCGACGCCCCCCCCGGCGAACTCCGGGCGCGCGTCGGCGAACGCCGGGTCCTTTGCGGTCCTGAGGCTCCGATACGCGGCATGCAGCTGGTCGCGCGAGTTGGTGACGAAGATGTCGGGCCGTCCGTCGCCGGAGAAGTCCTGCGCGGCGATCCCCATGCCCGCGTTCGGGTCGTCGACCCCGAGGCGCTTGGCGACGTCCACGAAGCGGAAGCCAAGGTGAGCCGGATCGGCTGCGGCACCGCCCTTCAGGGCGACGTTCTCGTAGAGCTGGTTGGGATCCGCGTCGTTCGCGACGTACAGGTCGAGACGTCCGTCGTGATTGAAGTCCGTGAAGATCGCTCCGAGGCCGTGCCCGACCTTCGTCCGCTCGATGCCCGCGGGTCGAGCGACCTCGCGGAACGTCGAGTTCCCGTGCTCGTCGGTGCCCTCGTTCAGGTACAGGAGATCGCGGACCGGTGCGTGGTCGGACGGGAAGCCGGCCGCAGTGTCGACCACGAAGTTGGGGTCTGTGTAGGACGAGACGAACAGATCCGGCCGACCGTCGCCATTCACGTCGCCGACGACAGCCGCGGAGTGCCAGCCCTGCGCGTGGATGCCCGCCTTCACGGCACCCTCGGTGAACGTCCCGTCGCCGTTGTTCCAGAGGAGCGCGTCCCACGAGTCCGTCGCCACGTTGTACCCGGCGCTCGTCACGTAGAGGTCGGTGTGGCCGTCCATGTTGAAGTCGGCCGCCACGCAGCCGTTTCCGCGGATGGGCAGGTTGGCGCCAGCGCGAGCTGACACGTCCACGAACCGGCCCCCGACGTTGTGGAAGAGCGCGGTCCGCGCCAGGCCGCCCTTGGCCTCCGAGGGAACGATGTCGACGTCGGCGTGCGAGTTCACGACGAAGAGGTCGAGCCAGCCGTCCGAGTCGTAGTCCAGCCAGCAGAGCCCGCCGCCCATCATCGCCGTCGTGTCCGTGGACATGCCGAACCGGAACGCGCCGTGACGGAAGCGCAGGCCGACCTCGCTCGCGACGTCCACGAACATCGCGCCGCCGAGCCTGCCTTTGGCCGCGGCCGGCGCCCCTCCGGACGCCCCGCCGAGCGGAACGCCTCCTCGCGAGTGCGCGATGCGGTACGCCCCCTCCTCGAGGACGAGCTCGAGGGTGCGAGTGAACGGCTTCGGCTCCGCAGTGCCGACACGTACCGCTCCCCGGTTGGTGAATGCGGACGTCGTCCGCGTTCCCGCGAGCGCCGCCACGACGAGAGGCGGCCCCTGGCCGCCGCTGTGCCGGAGCCGGAGCTGGACGCGGTCGACGTCGTAGTGCCCGGCCGTAATCGCGCCCGACCTGTCCCGCATTCGGTTCCAGAGCGTTGCCAGCCACTCGCCGCTCGCGATTGTCGAGGCCATGCTCTCGTCTCGATCCCGAAGCGCGACGAGCTCGGTGCGGAGGTCGACGATGACGTCTCGGACGATCGTCTGCGCGGTCCCGTCGTCGATCTTCGCTATCCCCGGTGTGTCCACGACCTCGATCGCCGGCAGCGCCTGGACGCCGGCGCGCGCGACTGCGGATCCTTCCGTCGGCCGAGCGGGCACACCGGCCGCGACGACGAGCCCTGCGTAGACGAACGCGCCTGCCAGTGCAACGGTCGCGACGATCGCCCGTCTCGGCTTCCGCGGAACGATCGCCGCCAGGCGCTCGACGCCCACGAGCTCGAGGACGCCCCGGGCCGCGCACGCGAGGAAGAGGGAGCCGAGGATCGCGACCTTCGTGGCGTACTCGGTCGTCTGCGGCGCGATGAGGACGGTCGCGAGGAGGCCGACTCCGACGGCGTACGTCCGACGGCCGGCGTGGCTCGACGGGATCGTCTTCGGGTCGGTGATCATGAAGAAGAGGAACACGAGGATCTCGGGCGACGACACGAGCAGCCACCAGAACTCGCGCCCCTCGATCGCCCCGACGTGCCAGGCGGCGGTCATCGTGTGCCCGCTGGCGGCGAGCACGGCGATCCCTGCGGCGAACGTGAGCCAGAAGCCCACGGCGACCTCCAGCAGGCGGAGTCGCCTCAGGATCGCGATCCCTCCGCAGACGATGATCGCCAGGGCGAGTACGAGCGCCGGGGACAGCGGCCCCCACCACAGCGCCAGCGGGTCCGCACGCGACGATCCCAGCAGGACGAAGGCCAGGACGAGGCCGAAGTTCGAGGGGTTGAACACATGGCTCCCGCGAACGCGGAGCACGTACTTGGACAGGAGGGCGACGGCGGAAGTCGCGGCGAAGATCCACCAGCCGTGCATGCTCCACCAGTCGCCGTGCTCCGTGCCGGGCACGCGGAGCACGAACGCGACTCCGTTCCCGGTCAGGAGCGCGCTGGCCGGCCACATGAGCACGCGCTGGCCCCGGAACGTGATGACGAACTCGAGGAGGCCGGCGGTGAAGAGCGAGACCAGGATCTGGGCGATCGAGAGGTTGAAGTCGAAGGCGACCTGGCCCAGCACCTGCAGCGACGTGATCACGGCAGCGAGGTGCAGACGGGGATCCCGCAGCTTCGGCAGCAGGACCGGGTACTGCGTACCACGAATCGTCAGCGAAGGAGCGCCGAGTGCGGCGGGCGGTGCGCTCATGGGTCGTCCATGCTACTCCGGCCCGCCCGGCGATCTTCCTGGATGTAGGCTCGACCTGCCGTGCCAGAGACGAGATACGACGACCTCGTCGCCAGGCTCCGCGAGGCCGCGAAGCCCGACCGTCCCGTCCCGCCCGACTTCGGCCCCTACCTGGACAAGGTGCGCAACGGCGCCTACGCGGTCACGGACGAGGACGTGAGGTCGTTGCGTGCCGCCGGCTACTCCGAGGACGAGATCTTCGAGCAGACCGTGGCCGCGGCGGTGGCGGCCGGTCTCGTGGGGCTGGAGGCCGGCTTGAGGGTGCTGCCGTGAGACTGCGCTGTCTCGAGTCCGGCCACGACCCGCAGGAAGCGATCGTGCTCGCGCTCATCCGCGAGCAGCGGGGCATGGAGCCCCCGGACGTCCTGAAGACGCTCCACTACCGGCCGGAGCTCTTCGGCCGCCCGTTCTCCGACACTCTCGAGCTGGCGATGCGCGGACGCTCGGACTGGAGCGCCGGTGAGCGCGAACTGTTCGCTGCGTTCGTCTCCTCGCTGAACCAGTGCCCCTTCTGAACGGGGTCCCACGGCGCGGTCGCGGCGTACGCACTCGGAGATGCGGTCTGGGAGGCGGTTCGACGCGACTGGCGCACGGCGCCGGTGGACGACCGGGTGCGGAGCACGCTGGGGTTCCTCGAGAAGCTCACCCGGGAGCCTGACGCGCTCACCCGGGAGGACGCCGAGGCCGTCTTGGCGAGCGGTGTGAGCGTCGACGCGCTCGTCGACGCGATCCACGTCGCGGCGCTCTTCAACATGATCTCCCGCCTCGCCGACTCGTTCGGCTGGTTCGTGCCGACCGACGAGCAGCTGGCCGCACGCGCGGACGCGATGCTCCAGGGAGGCTATGCCCTTCTGACGCCCGGAGCCGCCGATGCCTGAACCCCAGCGGCTGCGTAGTATCGCGTCATGGCGACGTCGGACACCGGCGTCCGCGAGCGGAACGCCTTCGGACCGCTCCCGGGTGCCGACGACTGCTGAGAGGCCGCGCCGTGCTCACGCGAGAGGAAGTGCGGGCGGCCCAGGAGCGCGCCGGCGCCGCGCTGGCCGACGCGGGCATCATCGTGACCGACGCGGAGCGGGCCGAGATCGAGGTCGCCGACTTCGGGCTCTCGCGGCTCGAGGAGATCGGCCTGGAGATCGTCGTCTACGTCAACACCGAGCGGGTCTGCGCCAAGGAGCTCGTGCTCTTCCCGCGCCAGACCTGCCCGGAGCATCGCCATCCGGCCCACGGCGACTCGCCCGGCAAGGAAGAGACGTTCCGCTGCCGCAGGGGTGTCGTCTACCTCTACACGGCGGGCGAGCCCACGCCCACTCCCGCGTGCCGCCCGCCCGGAGACGATGCAGGCGCCTTCACGGTGTGGCACGAGATCGTGCTCCGGCCCGGCGACCAGCACACGATCGCGCCGGACACGCTCCACTGGTTCCAGGCCGGAGACGAAGGGGCGATCGTCTCCGAGTTCTCGACGACGAGCACCGACGAGCTGGACGTCTTCACCGATCCGCGCATCGGGAGGGCGACCGTGGTTGCGGACGGGTGAGCCCGTGCGCGCGCCCGTCCTGAGCGCCGGCATCCTCGTCGCCGACATCTTCGTGCCGCCGCTCGAGCGGCTCCCGGCATCCGGAGAGCTCGCCTCGACCGACGACTTCCTCGTCCAGCCCGGCGGCTGCGCCGCGAACACCGCGCTCGTGCTCGGCCGCCTGGGAGTTCCGGCGACCGTCGTCGGACGGGTCGGAGACGACCTCTTCGGTGAGATGGTCGAGCGCTACCTCGCGGAGCGGGGGATCGACACGTCCGGCGTTCTTCGCACGCCCAGCCAGGGCACGTCGAAGACGGTGGCGCTGTCCGTGATCGGCGACGACCGCCGCTTCGTCCACACGTTCGGGGCGAACGCGGCGCTCACCGCGGGCGACCTGCCCGAGGCCGCGCTCGAGGCGGCTGCGGTCGTCTACGTCGGTGGATACCTCGTCCTCCCCTCGCTGCGCCAGCACGAGCTCGCCGAGCGATTCCGGCGAGCGCGCGAGCACCAGGCGAGAATCGTCCTCGACGTCGTCGTCCCGATCGACAGCCACGAACTCTCGCTCGACGCCGTACGGGAGCTCCTGCCGCTTACCGACTACTTCGTCCCCAACGAGGACGAGGCGCGGTCCCTCACGGGCGAGGACGACCCGCGCGCGCAGGCGGGCCGTATCCTCGAGGCCGGCGCGCGCACGGTCGTGATCAAGCGGGGCGCGAGCGGCGCGTTCGTATGCAGCCGCGACGACGAGCTCGACCTGCCGGCTCCGCCGATCGACGCAGTGGAGCCTTCCGGGGCGGGAGACGCCTTCGCCGCCGGTCTGATCGTCGGGATCCTCGAGAGCTGGCCGCTCGAGCGCTCGGTTCGCTTCGCGAGCGTGATGGGCGCATCGGTCTGCACCGCGCTCGGCTGTCACGGAGGCGCGTTCACGCGCGAGGAGGCGGACGCGTTCCTGGCGGCCAATCCCGGTTGGGCGCGGGCAGTCGGCCGGACGTGACCCGATGGCTCTCGTCCCGATGCAGACGCTGCTCGCCGACGCCCGCGCGGGGGGCTATGCCGTCGGCTACTTCGAGGCGTGGGACTCCTACTCCCTCGAGGCCGTCGTCGAGGCCGCCGAGGAGGAGCAGGCACCCGTCGTCCTCGGCTTCGGCTGTCTGCTCGTCGATGGAGCCTGGCTCGAAGGCGGCGGCATCGAGTCGCTCGGCTGCGTCGGCCGCCGGGTCGCCGAGAACGCGCGGGTCCCGGCCGCGTTCCTGCTGAACGAGGCCCGCACCCTCGACCAGGCGCTCCGGGGCCTCGAGGCCGGCTTCACCGCCGTGATGATGCACGGCGACGGACCGTCGCTCGGTGACTCTGTCGACGAGGTCGGCACCCTCGTCCGTGCGGCCCACGCGCGGAACGCCGCCGTCGAGGGTGAGCTCGGGACGCTGCCGGACGCAACGGGCGGCGAGATCGACGCCACCCGGGCGTCGCTCACGGACCCGGGCGAAGCGGCCGCGTTCGTGGACGCGACCGGCATCGACTGCCTCGCCGTCTCGTTCGGGAACGTGCACCTGCTGCAGGGGCGAGCGGCGCCGGTCGACCTCGATCGGCTCGCCGAGATCCACCGCCGCATCCCGGTGCCCCTGGCCGTGCACGGCGGGACGAGCTTCCCGCCCGAGGCGGTGAAGGAGGCGATCGCGTGCGGCGTAGCGAAGTTCAACGTGGGGACGGCGCTCAAGCAGGCCTTCCTCGAGGGTGTGCTCGAGGCGGCGGGCGCGGCGGGCCGCCTCGGCCCTCACGAGCTCCTCGGCTCGCACCGCGAGGCGGACATGCTCGAGGTGGGGAAGCGGGCGCTGGTTCCCGTCGTGCGCGAGCTCGTCAGGCTCTACGGTGCGAGCGGACGTGCGATCTGAGGCAGCCGAAGTACTCGACCTCTACCGGACGATGGTGCTCGTGCGGCGCTTCGAGGAGCGCGTCTACCTCCTGTTCCTGGAGGGGGAGATCCCGGGCACCGTTCACCAGTATCAGGGCCAGGAGGCGGTCGCAGTCGGCGTCTGCTCGGCGCTCGGCCGGAGCGACTGGATCACCTCGACGCACCGTCCGCACGGGCACGCGCTTGCGAAGGGCGTCAGCCCGCGGGCGGCGATGGCCGAGCTCTACGGGAAGGAGACGGGCTGCTGCCGGGGCCGGGGAGGCTCGATGCACCTGGGCGACCCCGACGTCGGGATGCTGCCGGCGATCGCGATCGTCGGAGGCGGCAACACGGTCGTCACGGGCCTCGGGCTCGCGTTCAAGCTGCGCCGGAGCCAGCAGGTCGCCGTGTGCTTCTTCGGGGAGGGGGCGGCCAACGAGGGCGCTTTCCACGAGGGCCTGAACTTCGCTGCCGTCCAGCGGCTTCCGGTCGTCTTCGTGTGCGAGAACAACCTCTACGGCGCATCGACGGCCTGGGATCGCGTGTCTCTCGTGCCCTCGGTCGCCGCGCGCGCGGGGGCCTACGGCGTCGACGGGCGCACGGTCGACGGCATGGACGTCCTCGCCGTGCGGCAGGCCGCCATCGCCGCCGTCGCCAGAGCACGGGCGGGCGAGGGGCCGACGCTGCTCGAGTGCACGACGTATCGCTTCGTCGGGCACAGCCGGAGCGACGCGCGCGGCTACCGCAGCCGCGAGGAGGAGTCGGAGTGGAAGCAGCGCGACCCGATCGACAGGCTGCGCGCGCAGCTCCTCGACAGCGGAGAGGCGGACGAGAGCGGGCTCGAGACGCTCCTCCGCGAGGTCGACGAGGTGATCGAGGACGCCGTCGGGTTCGCGCGCGCGTCGCCCGATCCCGACCCCGCCGAGGTGCTCGGAGAGGTGTATGTCTGAGGCGACGGCCGGGACGCGCCGGCTCACCGTCGCCGAGGCGCTGCGCGAGGGGATCGCCGAGGAGATGCGGCGAGACGAGTCCGTCTTCCTCATCGGCGAGGACATCGGGATCCCGGGCGGGTTCGGCGGAGCGTTCGGCGTGTACCTCGGGCTGACCGACGAGTTCGGGTACGAGCGGATCATCGACACTCCGATCAGCGAGAAGGCAATCGCGGGGGCCGCGGTCGGCGCGGCGCTGATGGGGATGCGGCCGATCGCCGACATGCAGTACTCGGACTTCCTCTTCGAGTGCATGGACGAGCTCGTGAATCAGGCCGCAAAGATGCGGGCGATGTCCGGCGGCCGCCTCAGCGCGCCGCTCGTCATGCGCGCTCCAGTCGGTGCGACGACGCGAGGCGCCCAGCACGGCCAGAGCCCGGAGAGCTACTTCGCCCACGTCCCCGGCCTGAAGGTCGTCTGCGTGTCGGACGCCTACCACGCGAAGGGTCTCCTGAAGAGCGCGATCCGGGACGACAATCCGGTGCTCGTCTTCGAGCACAAGCTCCTGTACGGGTCGAAGGGCCGCGAGCAGGCCGGAGGGCTCGACCCGAGCTCGGAGGTGCCCATGGAGGAGTACCTCGTGCCTCTCGGACAGGCGGTCGTCAAGCGGCCCGGGACCGACGTGACGATCGTCGCCACGCACGTCTCGCTCTACCGGTCGCTCGCGGTCGCCGACCAGCTCGCCCTCGAGGCGGGCATCCAGTGCGAGGTGATCGACCCGTTGACGCTCCTCCCGCTCGACACGGGGACGATCTGGGCGTCGCTGCGAAGGACGGGGCGGCTCGTGATCGTGCACGAAGACACGCTCACCGGGGGCTGGGGCGCCGAGGTGGCCGCGCGGGCGGCGGACGAGTGTCTGTACGAGCTCGAGGCGCCGATCAAGCGGGTCGCCGCGCTCGACGTCCCGATCCCCTACGCACCGGTGCTCGAGCAGGCGGTCGTCCCAACCACCGAGCGGATCCGAGCCGCCGTGCTCGAGGTGTGTCGATAGCCATGGCCCAGGCCGTGGTGATGCCTCCGCTCGGAACGACGAGCGAGCGGCTGCGGATCGTCGAGTGGCTGAAGGTCGAGGGCGACGAGATCGCGCTCGGGGAGCCGCTCCTCGCCGTCGAGACGGACAAGGCGACGCTCGAGGTGGAGTCGGCCGTCGCCGGGACGCTCCTGAAGGTCGTCCAGGAGGCCGGTGCGGTCGTGGACGTGGGCGCGGTCCTCGCCTACGTCGGGGCGACGGGCGAGGACGTGCCCACGGAGGGAGTCGAGGAGCCGGCGCCCGCTCCCGGGAGCGCCGACCGCGGGCCCGAGCGGCTCGCGCGCTCCGGGAAGGTGACGGCCTCGCCGGCCGTGCGCAGGCTCGCGGCGGAGCGCGGGCTCGACCTTGCTCGGATCGAGGGGACGGGTCCGGCCGGGCGCGTCGAGAGGCGGGATGTCGAGGCGGCCGGGCAGCCGCCCGGTGCAGAGATCGCGTCACCGCACCGGCGCGCCCTCGCCCGCCGCCTGGAGCGCTCCGCCGCGATCCCGCAGTTCTCGCTCGGAGTCACCGTCGTCATGACGCGGGCGATGGAGCTCCTCGAGCGTGAACGCTCGGCCGGTCTGCCAGGGCTCACGTACACGCACCTGCTCCTGCGGTCGATCGCGACCGCGCTCCGAGCCCAGCCGAACGTGAATGTCCTCTGGGTCGACGAGGGCCCGTGGCAACTGCGGCTGGAGAGACCCGACGTCGGCCTCGCGGTCGCGGGCGAGGACGCGCTCTACGTCGTGACGATTGGCGAGCCCGACCGGCTCTCCCTCCCCGACCTCGTCGGGCAGTGCGAGCGGGCCGCGGACGAAGCGCGGGCGGGGAGGATCTCCGAGAGATTCCGGAGGCCGGTCGCCGTGTCGCTGAGCAACCTGGGGATGGTGGGGGTCGACCGCTTCTCCGCCGTGATCGACCCCGACCAGACGGCGATCGTCGCAGCGGGGGCGGTGATGGAGCGGCCAGGACTCCTCGCAGGCGGAGTCGGGCTCGTCCCGCAGCTCGAGCTCACGCTGACGGCCGATCACCGAGTCCTCGACGGCATGGCGGCGGGACGCTTCCTCGCCTCTATCCGCGACGAGCTCGAACGGGGCGACCGGGAGTCTCGGGCGCCGTAGAGTCCAGTGCGTGAACGCGCGCCTGAATCGCCTCTTCGCGGCCGACGGCAAGTGCCTCGACGTCGCGGTCGACCACGGGCTCTTCGGAGAGCCGTCCTTTCTCGCGGGCATCGAGGACCTCCCTCGCGCGATCGCGTTGCTCGCCGCGGCCGCTCCGGACGCCATCCAGCTCTCCCCCGGAGCGGCGCCGCTCCTGCAGGGGCTGCCGGGGCCCAAGCCTGCGCTCGTGCTCCGCACCGACGTCGCCAACGTGTACGGCCCTGAACCCTCCCGCCCTCTCTTCTCCGAGCTGGTCGAGGACGCGGTCGAGCAAGCGGTGCGCCTCGACGCGGCGTGTGTGTGCGTCAACCTTCTCGACGTCCCGGGCGAGTCAGAGCTGCGCCGGCAGTGCGTCCGGAACGTCACCGCCCTCCGCGCTGCGTGCGACGACGCCGCGATGCCCCTGATGGTCGAGCCGCTCGTGATGCGGCCGGCCGACGGGGGCTACGGCGTGGACGGTGACGTGACGAAGGTCGCGGCGCTCGTGCGACAGGCCGTCGAGCTCGGCGCCGACGTCGTCAAGGCCGATCCCACCGACGATCTCGGCGAGTACCCGCGCGTCGTCGAGGTCGCGGCCGGTCGGCCCGTTCTCGTGCGCGGCGGCGGCCGCGCGCCCGAGGAGGAGATCCTCGAGCGCAGCCGGCAGGTGATGACCGCAGGAGCGTCGGGCCTCGTCTACGGGCGGAACGTGATCCAGCACGACGACCCCGTGGGGATGGTCGGGCGCCTGCTGGCGATCGTCCACGAATGAGCGAGCGCGCCGTCGGGATCGGGATCGTCGGCGGTGGGCTGATGGGCCGGGAGGCCGCGAGCGCAGCCGCGCGCTGGCTCCACCTCCTCGACGTCGGCGTCCGCCCCGAGATCGTCGCCGTCTGCGACACGAACCCCGAGGTCCTCGCGTGGTACGAGCGGCTTCGGCCGTCGCCACTTCTCTACCGGACGCACGGCGAGCTGCTCGCGGACGAGGCGGTCGAGGCGGTGTACGTCGCCGTCCCGCACTACCTCCACGCGGAGATCTACGTCGACTGCCTGGAAGCCGGGAAGCACCTCCTCGGCGAGAAGCCGTTCGGCGTCGACCTCGAGGCGAACGCGAGGATCGGCGAGGCGATCGCCGCCCGTCCGGAGCAGCTCGTGCGCTGCTCGTCCGAGTTCCCGTTCTTCCCGGGCGGGCAGGAGGTCGCGCGCTGGATCGCGGAGCGGCAGTTCGGCCGCGTTCTCGAAGTCCGCTCCCTGTTCCTGCACTCGAGCGACCTCGACCCGGCCAAGCCGATCAACTGGAAGCGTCGGGCGGAGCTGAACGGCGAGTACGGTTGCTTGGGCGACCTGGGCATGCACGCCGTGCACCTCCCGTTCCGCGCGGGTTGGGCGCCGCGCGACGTGCGCGCCGTGCTCTCGGACGTCGTGCCGGAGCGCCCCGACGGAGAGGGCGGCCTCGCCGCCTGTGACACGTGGGACAACGCGGTCCTGCTCTGCGAGGCCGAGGACGACGGTCACGCCTTCCCGCTCCGCATCGAGACGAAACGCATGGCCCCAGGCGAGACGAACACCTGGGTGATCGAGGTCGACGGGACCGCCGGGTCGATCGCGTACACGACGAAGTTCCCGAAGACGCTTCGGATCATGGACTACGAGCCGGGTGCGCCCCAGGCGTGGCAGCTGCTCGATCTCGGCTCCCAGTCGGCCTACCCGACGATCACCGGGGCGATCTTCGAGTTCGGCTTCTCGGACGCCGTGCTGCAGATGTGGGCCGCGTTCCTCGACGAGCTCGTCCACGGGTTGGAGGGCATGCGCCAGCCTTTCCACTGCGCGACGCCGGAGGAGGCGACCTGGTCGCACCGCCTCTTCACCGCCGCGCTCGAGTCGCAGCGGACCGGCGCCGTCGTCAGGATGGCGGCGTGAAGCTCTCGCAGGCACGCGCGATCGTGGACTTCGTGGTCGAGAACGCCGCTTCGCCCGTGTCCGTCTTCGTCGCGGACGACCACGGAGAGCTCGTCGCGGCGGCGACGATGGACGGGGCTCCTCCCGACACGCGCCTCAACGCCCAGCGCAAGGCGTACACCGCGGCTCGCAGCGACGCCCGCTCGACCGCCGAGCTCGCCGAGAAGGCACGGGCGGATGCCGCCGAGCGTGCGAGCTTCGACCCCCTCTTCACCTTCTTCCTCGGTGGTGTCGCGGCCTTCGACGGCGAGCGACGCGTGGGCGCGGTCGGCGTGAGCGGGCTCCCGGGCCCCGAGGACGACGCCCTCGTGCGGCGTGCGATCGCTGCGTCCGGGCTCGCGGCCTGAGCTGCTCTCAGCCGAGCTCGAGCGGTTCGATCCGGCCCTCGACGATGCGCCAGGCGGCGAGCTCGCCCGTCCGCACGGTGTAGATCAGGTACGGCCGCCCCGCCCAGAGCCCCACGTTCTCGACGTCCGTCCGCGAAGGCCGCGGCGGGGACGACAGGTGCGAGTGGAAGACGGCGAGCTCGTAGCCCTCGTCCTCGAGGAACCACGTCTCGGGGTCGACGTCGAGCTCGAACCGGTACGGCGAGGCCGCGGCGTTGCGTCCCGGCACGTACCGCTCGGCGACTCCATCCTTGAGCACGACCAGCCCGCAGGCCTCGTTAGGTGCCTCGGAACGGGCGTGTTCTTCTAGTGCCCGGCGCGTAGCGGCGGGCACTACCACCAGACGGAGCGCTCCATCGCG
>Ga0233417_10000437_pt1 | contig 12481 bp, 12 predicted proteins | sample Sed_MG_FD_189023 | JGI IMG/M metagenome (GOLD analysis project Ga0233417, IMG submission 189023) | Sediment microbial communities from Lake Towuti, South Sulawesi, Indonesia - Sediment_Towuti_2014_0.5_MG | ecosystem: Environmental > Aquatic > Freshwater > Lake > Sediment | place: Indonesia... | reverse complement strand
GGATGAGATTGATAAACTGACCCTCGACTTCCATGGCGACCCGGCTTCTGCATTGCTGGAGGTTCTCGACCCTGAACAAAACAGTGAATTCCGCGACAATTATCTCGAAGTCGCGTATGATCTCTCGCAGGTGTTCTTCATCACAACCGCCAACACGCTCGAGACGATCCCCGGCCCATTGCGCGACCGCATGGAGATCATCTTCCTTTCCGGCTACACCGAAAAAGAGAAGATTGCAATCGCGAAGGGATATCTCATCCCGCGCCAGATCCGTGAGAACAGCCTGCGCGAAAATGAAGTGAAATTCACGGATGAGTCGTTGCAGAAGATCATCCGCGAGTATACGCGTGAGGCGGGTGTCCGTAATCTGGAACGCAAGGTCGGCGCGGTCTGCCGCAAAGTGGGGACGCGTATCGCCGAAGGAAAGATCAAGAAGGCGAGGATCACGCCCGACAAATTGGAAGATTATCTCGACCATCCGATCTTCCACGGCACGGAGGAGTTGAACCAGCGCACCTCCATGCCGGGTGTTGTGCCGGGACTCGCATGGACTCCCTACGGCGGCGATGTGCTGTTCGTCGAAGCGACAGGCATGCCCGGCGGAAAAGGTTTCCAGGTCACTGGTTCCATTGGCAATGTGATGAACGAGTCGGCGCGCGCCGCGCTGTCCTTTGTCCGTTCTCGGGCGAAGGTTCTCGGCCTGGACTCTGACTATTTCAACAAATCCGATATCCATTTGCACATCCCATCCGGCGCGCAACCCAAGGATGGACCCTCCGCGGGCGTGACCATGGCGACCGCCATTGTTTCGCTCGTCTCCGGGCGCAAGGTCAAACCGCATCTTGGCATGACCGGCGAGATCACATTGCGCGGTCAGGTTTTACCCATTGGCGGCGTTAAGGAAAAAGTGCTCGCAGCGCATCGGAACGGCTTGAAGACGGTCATCCTGCCCAAGCGCAACGCGGATGATATTGACGATGTCCCGGATGAGATCAAGGAGTCCATGAAGTTCGTTTATGTCGAAACCGTGGATGATGTTTTGAAATCTGCCCTTGAAAGCGACCAGGCTGGCACGAAGAAGTCCACAACGAAGAAGGCAAAGACAAATGGCAAAAGTACTTCTCGCCGAAGATGATCGGACAATGGTCTCGCTTTTGAAGACTCTCCTCAAAATGGAGGGCTTCGATGTGGTCGCACTGGAAAGCGACACGAATGTGCCCGACGCCATCCTGCGCGAAAAGCCCGATGTGCTTTTTATGGATGTGCATCTCGGTCAACAAAGCGGATTTGATATTGTGGAATCGATCCGAAAGAATCCTGAAACTTCCAGCCTGCGTGTTGTCATGACCTCCGGTTTGAACGTCAAGGAGGAATGCATGCGCCGCGGCGCCAATCATTTCCTGTTAAAGCCATTCATGCCTGATGATCTCATTAGTGTGTTGAAGCAATAAATAATTGGTGTTGTGCACCGTCCCGAAGGTTTTTTCCGAAAACAACCTTGAGTTGTGGAAACCATCGGGACGTTCTGCGTGAAGTGAATATACAACAATGACCCTCGCCTCCATACAAATCCGTGAAATTCGGTTCCCCGCCGATTACGAGCAGGTTCAACGTTTGTGGACGGGGATCGAAAAAGGCGTGCGTATTGGGCGTTCGGATACCCCGGCTGAGATCGAAAAGAAACTTTCCCGCGACCCCGATCTGTTTCTCGTTGCCGAATCAGATGGAACGATCATCGGTTCCGTCCTGGGCGGCTTCGATGGACGCCGCGGTTTGATCTATCACCTTGCTGTCGCGGCAGAATATCGCACAAACGGAATCGGCACGCGGCTGATGGATGAAGTCGAATCGAGACTGCGCGCAAAGGGATGCCTGAAAAGTTATTTGCTGGTCACCGTGGATAACCCCGAAGCCGAGGCATATTACAAACATCGCGGCTGGCAATACATGGGTCATCAAGTCCATTTGCTGGGAAAAGAATTGGTATGACTCTTCGGTTTGGAATTTTGACTCTCTCGGACCGTTCCTCACGCGGCGAACGCGCGGACTCCTCCGGACCCGCGCTGGCGGCTCTTGTCCAAGCCGAGGGCTGGTCGGTGACCAAACACGAAATTCTCCCCGATGAGGAATCTGCCATCCGCGCCATCCTGATCGAGTGGGCAGACGGCGGCGAACTGGATGTGATCCTCACCACCGGCGGAACCGGCTTTTCTCCGCGCGATGTCACCCCCGAGGCGGCGCGCGCCGTCATTGAAAGGGAGGCACCCGGTTTGGCAGAAGCGATGCGTGCCGCCAGTATCAAGATCACGCCTCACGCCATGCTCTCCCGCGTCGTGACAGGGATCCGAAAAAGGACGCTCATCATCAATCTGCCGGGCAGTCCCAAGGGCGCGGTGGAGAATTTGCAGGTGGTGATCCCTGTCCTGCCGCATGCTGTGCAACTTCTGCGGGAAGACCCTCGCTCCGAGTCGACACACTGATTATCCCTCTGGTATAATCCCGCCGCTTCCGACTGCATTTCATGCAGTCATCATCTCAGAAAAGGAAAGTGCATGAATGATAGACGTAAATGAACTCCGCAAAGGTGTAACCTTCGAACTGGATGGCGGCCTCTTCAAGGTGCTGGATTACAGCCACAACAAGACCGGCCGCGGCAATGCCAATATTCGCATCAAGGCGCGCAACCTGCAAACCGGCGCCAATATCGAGCGCACCTTCAACTCCGGTCAATCGGTACAGGATGTCAGCCTCGATTTCCACAATGTATCCTATCTGTATACTGACGGCGATTTTTACCATTTCATGGATAACGAGACCTTCGAGCAGCCCGCCATCAAAAAGGAAATGCTCGGCGACGATGCCCTTTATCTCAAGGAGGGTATGGAAGTCAAGTTGACCTTCTACAAGGGCGCGCCGCTCGATATCGAGATCCCCAGTTCCGTGGATATGAAAGTTGTCGAAGCGGAAACCGCCATCCGCGGGGACACCGCCACAGGTGTGACGAAGAAGGTCATCACCGAAACCGGTTTGGAAGTGCAGTGTCCCCAGTTCGTCAAGGTTGGTGATACCATCCGCGTCAATACTGAAACGGGAGCATATGTTACACGTGTGTAACATGTCAGGGTCTGGTTGATTTGAAGATTAGAGCGAGCGGTCTCGGTAATTAAACTGACTGCTCGCTCATCGTTTATGTGTGGCGTGTCGGCAAAGCGATACAGAAATTATTGAACCAACCAGGGGCGCAAAAGGTCACAAAGTTTTTTTGGTCTTCCTTTGTGTTCCTTCGTGACCTTCGTGGTGATATCTTTTTTCTTTTCGGCTTGTCTGAGTTAGGGCTATAATTCAAATATGAAAACCCCTGCCGGCAACGAATGCCCTCATTTCTACGGAGATTATTTCCGCGGGCGGAATGTGGAAGAATGCCGCCTGCTCAAAGCCGCGGGTCAACGCTGGTCTCCTGACCTGTGCAGAACCTGCCCGGTGCCCGGTATCGCGCGCGCGAACGCCTGTGAATTTTTGAAGTTGAATGCAAGCATTGGCAGACCCATCACGGCTGTTTTCCAGCGGCGGGTTCAGGCAACTGCCTATTGCGAAAAATCAAAAAGAAACGTTCCCGAGCCGCACGTGGGTTGCGGGGAATGTCATGCCCTGCCATTCAAATTTGAAGTCAAATCCTGAAATTGTTTAGGGGAAATCCATCTATCTGAAAGCTGGTCGGTCTATGTCACTTACATTGTTGTTTGATCTCGACGATACCCTGCTCGATACGAACATGGGTGCTTTCATCCCTGCGTATTTCCAGGCTCTATCGAAGCATTTGTTCGGCACCGTTTCACCCGAAGTGATGTTGCGCGCGCTCATGCACGGGATGTATTTGATGAACGAAAACGCTGACCCCATGCACACCCTGCAGGAAGTCTTCGAAGCGGATTTTTATCCAAAGATTGGCATCTCAAAGCAGGAACTAACCGAAGTCCTCGATGATTTTTACGACAATGTTTTTCCCGCCATCGGCGCACACACGCGTCAACGACCGGATGCCGCGCCGTTGATCGAATGGGCGCTGACACAGGGGTTTCGTGTGGCGATTGCAACCGACCCGTTATTTCCGCGTAAAGCCACGTATCATCGAATCCGTTGGGCGGGGCTTGACCCGGGGAAACTCGAGTTGATCTCTTCCTTCGAAAACTTCCATTTCACGAAAGCGCATCCAGCCTATTATGCCGAGGTGCTTGGTCAACTCGGCTGGCCCGAGGGACCGGTTCTGATGGTGGGGAATGATGTCGGCCGGGATCTGCTCCCCGCGCACCGGTTGGGGCTGAAAACATTTTTCATTGATGGAGACTCTGCATCCAATCCCGGCTTCGAAGCGGGGCGCGGCAAATTATCGGACCTGCGTCTGTGGCTTGAATCAGTCAATTTATCCATGCTCGAGCCGTTGCTCAAATCCCCTGAAGCGATATTGGCGACCATGGCGTCCACCCCCGCGGTTTTGCGCAGTCTCACTTCCATGTTGAACGATGTGCAATGGCGGCACGGACCGGCGCGCGATGACTGGGCGATGAACGAGATCGTTTGTCATCTGCGCGATACTGAACGCGAGATTCATCAAGTTCAGTTGAGCTTGATGCTCGAGCGGGAGGACTCTTTCATCCCGCGGCCTGATACCAGTGTGTGGGCAAGTGAACGTGATTACTTGAAGGAGGATGGTCCTGCCGCACTGGCTGATTTTGCTTCAGCGCGTATCGAGAATATCGGCAGACTCAAAAACCTTGACCCGGCAATTTGGTCGCGCAGGGCGCGGCATGCAATTTTCGGTCCGACGAATTTTCTTGAAGTGACGGGATTTCTTACCGATCACGATAGGATGCACATCCAGCAGGCTTGGAAAACATTAAAACAACTTTAGTACTTAAAAAATAAGTGCTTGTACAAAAAACAGGAAAAATTAGGCTGGGGAGTTAGCCGCATAAGCGAGGGTGGGAATAACCACCTTCTCACGCACCTTCAAGACCATAGCTGCAGTCTGACGGCCGAAGTTGGTGAGGTAGTATTTATAGCGTTTGCCAACCTTTTTGATTACGCCATGCGCACGCAACCGTTTGAGCAGGCGTGTGATTTGGGATGCAGATTTGCGCAGTGCAGGGTTTTTCTGCGCAGAGAGAGATATACGTAACTGCTTGTTGGTGAAACCGCGCACGAAGAACTCGCCCTGCATCAAGGTGCGGAATAAACAGCTATCCTCTTCGGAGAAGAGATTGAAGCCCTTGAAACGGTGGTCGTTCTCGGTCTTGGTTTCAGCCAATTTATGCAGTTTTTCCACGCCGACCTGCAGGGTGGCGATGGACGAGATGAACTTGAGGTAACGTTGATTGGCGGCGGAGAGTGCTTCCCGCAAAGCAGGCAGAGAGTGAGCGGTCTTCTTCATGGGCGCCTAACGATTGCTGGAGGTTCCGTCGCCATGGTGCACCTGACGGAAGTGCTTGAAGAACGAAACATTGTTGACGGTGGTCTCGAGGCTGCCAAGTTCCGGCAGTTGTGATCCGCTGATCAACCCCAATTGATACGCCTGAAGTACGCGATCACATCGCTCTTGCTGGTGAAGCGTGCATCCAGCCAGCGCCATTCCCCCGGCCCACAATTGGGGAATAACTCAAACGGCAACAGAAAATTGACTGCCGGCAGAGCCAGCGGTATCGCACTCCAAATCATCCGGCGGCGAATATATTTTCGTAACATATATGCCCCCGGTTCACATACAGCATTCTGTCGGAAAATTCAAATCGTCCCGTGCGAACCATGATAGGGCAGGTCAATGCGCTATCTACCCTGTGTCCATTTGCGGCCGGACCGGCGGAAAATTCGATCAGGAATTTGTTACAAAAAGGCTTGAAATGATGCGAATTATGAGATAAGATTTTAGGGGTATTCAATAGGATTTGTTTAGTGTTATTAATTTGAAGGTATGAAGTGGCATGAGACCCTATGCTAATTCTCAAGGTTTGGTAATATTTCTGGCGATCCCTGTCATTTGTCTTCTGGCATTTGGCATCCCGTTCCTGTTGTCCGGGGAAAGAGTGGATCGGCATGCGGGTGTTGTGTTACAGCCACAAGTTACTGCTAGTGCCACCCCTGCCGACCGGGCGTTGACCCAGGAAGCGTTTGCCAGACTTTTCTTCACGCCCACGAAACCGTCCCTGTTCTTATTCGACAGCACACCTGTCCCGCCTGATACCGCCGCTCCCACACTCGAAATTCCCATTACCGCGCCAAGCAGTACACCCTCCGCAACCTCCACTTCCACTCCCTCGAGCACTTTCATTCCAATGACGAACACCAGACCCCCTGGCAGTAATCCATCGCTCACACCCACCAGGACCCCGTCGCTTGCTCTGACCATCAACTCGAGCGCCTCGCCGATATTGACTTTGACCCCCGTTTCAACTGCGACTCCAGTAATTCCGCTGACCGATACTCCGATCCCTCCGCCGCCAACCAGCACTCCGATCCCTCCGCCCCCAACCAGCACTCCGATCCCGGTGTCAACAAACACAGCAGTCCCTCCCAACACACCAAAACCTACCAATACGCCCAGGGATACCAATACACCCCGACCCACCTTCACTGCGAAGCCAACCAATACGCCAAAGCCAGTCCCCACCAATACTCCCGTCCCTCCGCCGCCGACCGATACGCCTGTTCCTCCTCAGCCCACGGAAACGCCGATACCGGCTCCGGGTGGGAATGGTGTCGGTGTGATCCAGGCTTGGATCAGAAAACTGATCCTATTCATGATCACATGAAAATTTCATCCATGTCATGATGCAATAAAGACCTGGCAGACACGCGTGTCCGTCAGGTCTTTTGATTCCCTGTACACTAATTGCAATTGCTATTCTGCACTGACGGGATTTTCAATCCTGTACATTTCACTCTTCAAATAGAACAGGCTGGTCACAAACCCGATCCACATGACTATCGAGCCGGTTATGAAGGGGAAACTCAGATTCAAGTCCAATACCATGCCTGCCCACATCAGTCCGATCACGCGCCCGAGACTCATGAAGGCATTGTTGAGTCCCATCGCCGCTCCCGCCGGATTTTTCCACGAGGAATGACAGGATCGGGATGATCACGCCAAAGCCGAGCATGACCACGATGAGTGTAAAGAACAAAATGGCAAGGTTCTGGTTTTCGAACATGCGGGCGATTGTACTCCGCGTGATTAGGCGTCGGATTCCAAAGCCTCCCGACTTTGGCAATTCACCCAGGCGCTGTTGGGAGACGTTGGACTCCGGCAGACAATCCTGACGCCTGATACTGAATTTCTTGGCATTCTCCCATTGTGTGTTGCTCTTCCAAAATCTATACTTTTTATGAAAGAGAGGTTGGTATGTCCCCAATACTTTCGCGCATCATACAACTGCTTGGCTTGGTCGTCGTTCAAGCCGCTCTGTTGTTCGTCAGCGCGGGATCGTTACGCTGGTCGGCAGGCTGGTGGTATATCGGTTTGTACGTGCTCATGTTGTTCCTGGCATCCTTTGTGATGATTCCCCAACGCAGGGAAGTCATCGAAGAACGCAGTAAAGGGACAGCGGGAGGAAAAAGTTGGGACCTTCGCATCACCCGCTTGATGGCAATTCCCGCGCTGGGATTATAGATCCTATCGGGACTCGATCAGCGTTGGAATTGGACTCCGTCCCTGCCGTTATGGCATCGATTGTTCGGCGTTCCTGCCTTTATCGCGGGTTATTTTATGGTGTTGCAGGCGATGTACACCAACCAATATTTTTCCCAGGTTGTGCGGATACAATCTGAACGCGGCCATATTGCTGTTACGGATGGACCGTACCGGGTCGTGCGTCATCCGGGATATTTGGGGATGTCCACTTCGATGCTCGATTCTCTCTAGGGTTTGGCCTGCTTCGCGTTATACATGGCGTTGGTCATCACCCGAACCGCCCTCGAGGATCGTACCCTACGCGCCGAACTTCCCGGTTACGCGGATTACACAACCCGCACGAAGTATCGTCTCATTTCCGGTGTATGGTGATCATATTGTTGTAAAAGATGTTTTAAAACAACGAGACCTGACGGTGCCGTACTGAACACGGTCACTTTCTGCGCTTTTTTCTTACCGCTAAGATTGCAAAGAAATTACTCTTATCTTAGCATTCTTGGCGTGCCTCGCGGTTCAATTTTGTCGAGTCTTAAAACCGCAATTTGCGGCCGTGCGCGGTATATCTCACCATCAGGTCTTTCCGTTCCCATTCGCCCGCGCTGACGGGGAGATGGGCAGCTGCAGGTAAAACGTACTGCCGGTGAAATTTACTTCATCATGCCCTGCGCTCTCCACCCATACCTTGCCTCCGTGTGCGCGGGCAACGCCGCGTACGATTGCCAGCCCCAGCCCGGGTCCGCCGCCTTTGAATGTCGTTTTGCCGGATGAGTGTAGGGCGACGCCGCCAACCTGATAGAATTTTTCGAAAATCAGTTCGTGATGTTCAGCATCCAGCCCGACGCCTCGATCCCTCACGGCGATCTCCACGCCGGTTTCATGATTATCCATCATGACCGGACGCGTCGTGATCATCACCGGACTGCCGTCGGGTGAGTACTTGATGGCGTTGACGATCAACTGGTACAGCGCCTTTTGGATCAAGGCTGGGTCTCCGTTAATGTTGGGTACGCCCTCTGCATGTTGGGAGGAGATCCTGATCTTGCGTTCCGCCGCGGCCTTCTCAAAGCCGTGGATCAGGTCATCAATGATTCGTTTTAGTGGCACAGGCACAGACGCGATCTGCAATGTTTCATTGCCGATCCGGGTCACATCCAGCATCATATTCACCACCTCATGGATGCGCTCCGTCCCGCGCAGGATGCCCTGGATAACCTCCCCGTTCGCGTTCGATTGCGAACCCAGCACATTCACATATCCCTTCAAGACCGTCAGCGGCGTGCGGAGTTCGTGCGCGGCGACCTGAATGAATTCCAGTTTGTTGCGGTCCAGTTGGCGAAGTATCATGTTGGTCTTCTGTAAATCTGCGATCATCATCTGGTCGTTGGCGCGGATTCGGTCCAGCGTGATGCGGATGATATCCATTGCCATGCGCGGGCTGTGGCTGAGAATGGTCTCGAAATCCTGCTTCTCCATTTCCAGCACGGTGCATTCGCTGGTCGTCCGCACAGTGGCGGCGCGCGGCGCGTTCTGGATCAATGCCATCTCACCCACCATATCGCCCCTGAGACCCACGCGCAGGATCCGATCCGGCTCACCTTCGATCATTTTCTTGGTGATTACGATTTTACCGTCTGCGACGATATAGAAGATATCCTCATACGCGCCTTCGTGGCATAATACATGACCCGGCGGATATGTATGGAACTCGGTCAAGCCTGCCATTTCCTGCAGTTCGGAATCCTCCAGCCCTTTGAATGCCAGCCGCAACAGGGAAACCTTGTCGTAGGTGAGCGTCTCGTCCATCATGGCTTAGTATAGCCATGACCGCGCTCAATAATAACAACAATTCAGTTGCAGTAAACCTGACATAAAAGAAAAGACCTGACGAATATTTCGCCAGGCCTTGTCATGCGTTATTCTACCGCCTCTACTCAACGATATTGATCGGCAATTCATTCCTGGTACTCAATGCCGCCACACTCACTTGTGCGGCGATCTTCTGCGCGATCCCGGTCAGTGATTTGGCAACGGGTGAGTCGGGGTGAGTCACCACGATCGGTTTACCGCTGTCACTGCCAATGCGGACATTCTGGTCGATCGGAATCTTGCCCAGGAAGTTTGTTTGTGTTGCCTGCGCCAGCTGCTCGCCGCCGCCCGAACCGAAGATGTCCATGCGCGTGCCGTCTGGCAGATCAAGGTAGGACATGTTCTCGACGATTCCCAGAATGGGGACTTCGAGTGTCTTGAACATATTCAACCCGCGCCCGGCATCTTCGAGCGAAACCAGTTGCGGGAGGGTTACGATCACCGCGCCGCTCAAAGGCAACGCCTGCGCCAATGAAAGCGACGCGTCGCCTGTTCCGGGCGGCAGGTCAACGATCAGGTAATCGAGTTCACCCCATTCCACGTCGCTTAGAAATTGACGGATAGCGGAATTGAGCATCGGTCCGCGCCAGATGAGCGGCTGACCCGGTTTTACGAGCAAGCCCATCGAGATCATCCTGATCCCATACGCCTGCGCGGGGATGAGTCGCGGTCCCTGGGGCGGCGGGAGTCTTTCCACACCCAGCATGGTCGGGATGTTGGGTCCGTAGATATCCGCATCCATGAGACCCACGCGCGCTCCGCTTTGTGCAAGCGCCACGGCGATATTCACCGACACTGTGGATTTTCCAACACCACCTTTCCCGGAACCGACCGCGATGGCATTGCGGATAGGCATGTTGACCAATCCGCGCATGCGGCCGTCATTGGGAACATCCGAGTCCATTTTGATCTGGACGGACTTCACGCCTCCAACTGCCATCACGGCCTGCCTCGCCTCCGATTCGATTTTTCCCCGCAACGGACAGGCGGGAGTGGTCAGCATCACGGTAAACGAAACTTTGTCGCCCTTGATCTCCAGTTCGCGGATCATGTTAAGGGTGACAAGATCCTGGTGCAATTCGGGTTCCTGCACTCTGCTGAGTGCGGCTAATATCGCTTCTTTTGTGATTTGATTTATCATTATGTTTTACCAATATGTTATGTCATTGCGAGGAGCGTTTGTTGCGACGAAGCAATCCTCATGTACTCAAAAGATTGCTTCGTCGGGTTTCGACGCTGCCGCGTCTCAACCCTCCTCGCGATGGCGAATCATCCTTACGCCCGGGCAGTCGCTCCAGCCGTCTTTGCCGCTTTGGCGGCTTCCTTTGCCTTGCGGGCTTCCACTTCGCGTGCGTTGTTCTCCGGGCGGATGCTCGCGTAATACGAAGCAGGCTTGAGCAGTTTCTCCAGGTCATACAGGTTGCGCGAGTACGAAGCGATCTCGAAATCGTGATCCATCTTGATCGCGTCGAATGGGCAATACTCCGCGCAGAAACCGCAGTTCATGCAGATGTCCGCGTCGATGTAGAACTCGGTCGGTTCAGGGACGGGGCGGCCCGTATTCGGGTCGTTCGATCGCACGATCCAGATGCATTGCGGCGGGCAGACCTTCGCACAGATGCCGCATGATGTACAACGTACTTCCTTTTTCCCTTCCGCGCCTTCATCGTACACAAGGAACGGCACAAAACGGAACTCTTCCGGTGTGATCAATTTCTCTTCGGGGTATTGCACTGTGAAGATGCCGCGCGCGTTCTTGCTGGAACGATGAACTACACCCTCAACGGTTTTGTAGCGCTTCTTGCCCTGCAAGAGCCAGACAATATCGTCCCAGTACGTGTTCCAGAATCGTTTTGCTGTGACGCCCAAGCCTTTTAGAATGCCTTTTCCGTTCATAGTAAAAGTTCTCCTGTGTCATTGTGAGGGCGAAACCTGAAGCAAATCTCCAACAGCGTGCGGGGATTGCTTCGCGGCACTCCTTCGTCTGCGTTACACTCCGCTCAGGGCGAATCGCCGCTCGCAATGACGGGTGGTTATTATCTATCCAACTCGCCCAAGACAATGTCCAATACTGCGAGCAGGGCAACGAAGTCCGCGATCTTTGTGCCAACGCACATCTTTTCCAACGCGGTGATGTTGATAAAGGACGGTGTGCGAACGTGATAGCGATAGGGATTCGGCTTGCCGTTCGAGACAATGTAGTAGCCGAGTTCCCCCTTTGGCGCTTCGATGCGACCATACGCTTCGCCTGCTGGGACCCGGACCTGATACTGCGGTTTCTGGGAGTTGATCGGTCCCTGGGGGATCTGTTTGAGAGCCTGTTGCAGGATGCGGAGCGACTGCCGGATCTCGTCGAGGCGGATGTAGTAGGTATCATACATATCGCCGTTTTGCCGCACCGCCACATCGAATTCGAAGCGGTCATAGAGGCTGTATGGATGGGCGCGGCGGATATCGTAGGGGATACCACAGGCGCGCAGGACAGGTCCTGTCACGGAAAAATTCACGGCATCCTCCGCGCTGAGAACCTTGATGCCTTTCAAACGGGCATTCAGGACTTCGTTTTCGCTCAACAGGCGGTCCATCTCATCCGTCTTGGCGGGGAGGCGCTCAAACACAAGTTCCTTGAGTTTTTTCAGTGCGTCCTCGGAAACGTCGCGTGCCACACCGCCGAAACGGAAGTAGTTGCACATCATGCGCGAGCCGGAGACCGCCTCGAAGATATCGAGGATGAGTTCGCGTTCCTCAAAGGCGTACAGCGCGGGGGTGTACATCGCGCCGAGATCGTTGAGCAACATGCCGATGAAGATGAGGTGATTTTGGATGCGGCTCATCTCTGCCATGATGACACGGATATAGTCGGCGCGCTCCGCCACCGGGATGTTCATCAGTTTTTCGACGGCAAGGGCGTAACCAAAGTTATTGCTCATGGAG
>Ga0233417_10000435_pt1 | contig 12533 bp, 11 predicted proteins | sample Sed_MG_FD_189023 | JGI IMG/M metagenome (GOLD analysis project Ga0233417, IMG submission 189023) | Sediment microbial communities from Lake Towuti, South Sulawesi, Indonesia - Sediment_Towuti_2014_0.5_MG | ecosystem: Environmental > Aquatic > Freshwater > Lake > Sediment | place: Indonesia... | reverse complement strand
ACGGCCCCCAGTCCCGGCACAAACCCCAGGACGGCGGCCAAGCCCGGGCTCTTTTTCTCTGTCGGCTGCGGCTGCGCCACCATTGCTGCCAGGCACGGCTCGCAATAGAGGATTCCGCGCACGTCGTGCGCGGTCTGCTCGGTGAGCGGCGTTCCGCAATTTCGGCAGTAACCTCTTGGTTGTGGCGCACCTGTCGCCATTTCACTCATTGCGTCATCCTCCCCGGCATCAAGCTGGCTGTCATTGCCAGCAACGAATAGTTCCCGTAGCTTTCATTGGCCCGGTTCTGTTGTCTGGGCTGTTCCTTCTCTTCTGGCCCCTGCGACTGCCCCGGCGCGGGTTTCTGCTCCGTTGGTGCCGGCTGCTCCGCCTCCGGCCGCAACCGCGACTGAATTTCGTACACTACCCTCAGATCGGTCACAAACTTTGCCCCGCGCGCGTACACCAGGTTCGCCTTCCGCGTGGTTGCCCGGTAGAGGTTTGGCGGATACAGGTCCCGCAGTTCCACCTGACTCCACTGCACGCCGAACGCCTGCGACAGCACCATGACCGTGATCAGCACAGTGACCGCACCATAGGCAAACCGCTGCGTCATCACCGGTGCCAGCCAGCCGAGCCAGCTTCGCACGCCTTTGCGCTCCGCTTTCGGCCCCAGCGTCTGCTCCAGAATTCTCCGCTCGAGGCCCGCCGGAACCGCCTCCAGCTCGAGTTGGTGCAACCGCGCGAGCATGCCCGTCACGCGGCTCACCAGCGCCCCGCACCGTGCGCAACCCCTTGCGTGCGCCTCGAAGTAGCCCCGCTCGTCAGCGGGCAACAACCGGTCGGCGTATTCGCTCAATCTCGATTCGATCTGTTCACAGTTCCAGGTCATGGCTTACTCCGGACGCACGCCCATTTGCTCCAGCAGTCGTGCCAGTTCGATCCGGCCTCGGTTGATCCGCGACTTCACCGTTCCCTCCGGCACGCCCAGCACGTCCTGGATCTCCGCGTATTCCAGGCCCTGTAGGTCTCGCAAAATCACTGCCTCGCGCAAATCGGGCGAGATTTTCTTCAACGCGTTTTGTACTTGACCGCTCAGCTCGTTGGCCAGCGTCGCTTGGTCCGGTCGTCGCACCGGAGAATGCTTCTCCTCCAACCTTGGCATAGCGTCATCGAGCGAATCGGTCAGCCGGTCGCGTCTGGTCCGGCGGTAGTGGTCAATCAGCAGGTTGCGCGTCACGCTGGTCATCCACGTGGCGAAGCCACCGTGCGCCGAACGGTAGCTGCCCAGGGTCTTGTACACCCTCAAAAACACTTCCTGGGTCAGATCTTCCGCTTCGTGCCGGCTGCTTGTGAACCGCCAGCAGAGGTTGTAGATGCGGCGGGTGTGCCGCCGTACCAGTTCCTCCCAGGCGGAGCCGTCGCCTCGGAGGCAGTTCTGAACCAGTTGAGCATCTGGCTCCACCTCTGCTGCGTCCTCGCTGCCTGCTCCACTTTCCGGCCTCATCCTATGGAACGCAGATTGCCTCCGGAAAGTTCCGCTGCACCAGACCGGGCCTCCCGCTTTAGGAAAGCCCCTTCTCGCCGCGGATCATATCCGCCACCCTGCTCCCTTACAAGTAGCGTCTGCAGTCCCCGCCACGCCTCCGGCCCCGTTTCTCTCAGGCTTCAACCTTCCATGGTCCATGATTCAACGGCTCAACGACCCAATCCTTCGTTGACACGCCTGTTTCTCAAAGCTACTCTCCCTGCTCGAATGCGTCCCAACCTTCGCAAGCTTCTCCTCTTCGTTCTGACTCTGGTTGTACTCGTCGCGATTCTTTACCGTTCCCGCCAGGCCATCGGCCTCGAAGGCTTTTCTTGGGACCGTTTGCTCTTGGCCCTCGCTCAGGCCCGACCCATGCTCTTGCTTCTCTCTCTAGGTGGCATCTTCGCCAGCTATGCGGTTCGCGCTCTCCGCTGGCAGCGTTTCTGCCGCTACCTCGGACATCCGCCCTTCCACAGTATCTATTCCTCGACCCTCATCGGTTTCACTGCCATTTTTCTTCTTGGCCGCGCCGGGGAGCCTGTCCGCCCTCTGCTCATTGCGCGCAAAGACCGCCTCCCTGCCTCCAGCATGTTCGGCATCTATGTCCTCGAGCGCATCCTGGATGCTGCTTCCACCGCCATCCTTCTTGGTCTGTCCCTGCTCATTTTTCCCAGCATGCTCGAAGTCGGCGGCCCCAATAGCGCCTGGCAGACCAGCGCCCGCGCCACGGGGGTCGCCATGCTTATCGGCCTACTCATCGCCACCACGTTTCTCGTGTACTTCCGCCTCCACGGGGCTCGCGCCCTTGAGCGCAAAATGGACGCCTGGCGGCACGCTACTGGCCGTCGGCGTCATTTCGCCAACCTCTTTGCCGGCTTCGGACACGGTCTGCAAGCCATCCGCACCTGGTCGGATCTCGGCACGGCCCTCTCCCTTTCGGCCGTTCATTGGGGACTCATCGCCCTGATCTACCTCTGGGTGGCCCACAGTTTCGGAGGACGCCTCGGTCAGATGGACTTCTCCGGCGCTATGCTCGTTCTCGCCTTCACCATGGTTGGCTCCACGCTCCAGCTTCCCGGAGTCGGGGGCGGCTCGCAGGTGGCCAGCTTCCTTGCGTATACCGTTGTCTTTGGAGTAGAAAAGGAACCCGCAGCCGCCGCGAGCATCGTGCTTTGGCTGGTGACCTTTGCGGCTTCGAGTCTCGTAGGTGTACCGCTATTGATTAAGGAAGGATTCTCGATGGCCGAGCTGCGCCGCATCGCCCGCGAGGAAGAGGAGGCCGCCGAAGCTGGCGCGGCCACTGCTCCCGTCGACCAAGGAGACCTCCTCCCGTGAAATGTCCTTTCTGCGGTCACATCGAGGACAAGGTCATCGACTCGCGCGAAGGGCGCAGCGGCGACCTCATTCGTCGCCGCCGCGAATGTCTGCGCTGCAATCGCCGCTTTACGACCTACGAGCGCATCGACGAAATTCCCTATATGGTCATTAAGAAAGACGGGCGTCGCGAACGCTTCGACCGCCAGAAAATCTTTGCCGGTTTACTGAAGGCCTGTGAAAAACGTCCGGTTGCCACTCCCAAGCTCGAATCCCTGGTGGATGAAGTCGAACGTTTCGTTCACGAATCCAGCGAACGCGAGCGCACCACCTCCGAACTGGGGGAACTGCTGATGTCGCGTCTCAAGCGCCTCGATAAGGTCGCCTACGTGCGCTTTGCCTCGGTCTATCTCGACTTCAAAGACGTCCGCGAGTTCATGGCCGAGCTCAAGAGCCTGCTCAAAGACCGCTCTGTCCCGCGCCGTTAACTTCGCGCTCCTTATTGCTTTCTGCCTGCCCTGTCCGCTTTCCCCATCGCACGCCCTGCCGGCCCCTTGCCCTTCAATGACCCGATGGCTCAATGACCCAATCCCTCAACGGCTCAATTCTTCCCACACGCCCGCCGCAAATGTCTTCCGGGTATGAAACCCCAGCCTTTCGTACACCTCCACTGCCGACCGGTTGGCGCTGGTCACCGTCAGCGACAACTCCTTGAACTTCTTCCTCCTCAACGCCTCGATCGATGTCTCCATAAGCCGTCTGCCCAGTCCGCTGCCGCGGTATCCCGGCAGCACACACACTTGCGTTGTGTGTCCCACCTCTGTCGCCACGGCCGAGGTCAGGACCATTCCCACCAAATGCTCCGTGGCCACGTCCCGAGCTACAAACGACGCTTCGGTCAGAAACTGCCCGCATCCCGGCAGCACAATGATGTTTTTCAGAAAGCGCATGGCTCCAGCTTCGCTCTGGTACTGATCGTTGATTTCGCTGTCTACGTGACCCCGGTAGGCTTGCCAGATGAGCCGCGCACAGGGCTCAAAGTGCCTCTCCTGCCAACATTCCAGCCGGATCGCGCCAACCCCGGCTCTCTGCGTAAGCTGCGTAATGTCGGCCTTCTCCACACCTATCCCCTCTCGCTCCAACTCAAGCAGCATGAATTGCCGGGTATACAACCGGAACCCTTCCGCTAGCAACACCGCCTCCAACTCGCACCCGAACGGCATCAGTTGTGCCTCGATCCGTTCTAGTCGTGGCACGCCGCGCAATGTTGCCGTCATGTCTCCCAAGACTTGCCGGCTCAGGGCTGCCTGCCCGACTCCGGGTCTCACATACATTCCCCCCACCAGTCCTTTGTGCTCCTCGACCACGTAAAAACCGTACCCTACCGGACGTCCGTCTTCGATCGCCACACATCCAGCCAGCGACTTCGACTCCACGAATCTCTTGATGAGCTCGAGCGATCCTCGATAGTCCCAGTGCAGTTCTTCCCGCCAACGCAGCGCCTCTTCCTCGAATAGAGGCTCCAAGGCCCGGGCGCTCATCTGTCTTAGGTCAACCAGTGTCATCGCGCTGATCCGAACACCCACCCCGCCTCTCATCTTAATCCGGCCGCCTGCGCTGGGGATACACAGGTCTCTCTTCGCCCTGCGCTCCTCGGCTTCTGTGTTAGACTGCAGCAGAGTGGCCCGCGCGCCACCTGGGCCATCCCGTTTTGGCCTCCGCTGCTCCGGCGGCCTTCTCACACCGCATGGATTTTCTCTCCGAGCTTCGCTATCCCAAGAGGTGGTACTCCAAACTTTTCGCCGCAACTCTCTCGGTGGCCTTCTTCTCCCTGCTGGCCACTGCCTCCATCTCCGGCTATTTGCTCTACCGCATCGTGTCCCCGTCGCAGACGCCCACAAACATCAACCTGCAAAACTTTCCCGGCCGCCCCGAGCCCCTCTCGTTTCCCGGGCCTGGCGGCCAGCGACGCGAAGGGTGGTTCTTCCCCGGACTCACCACCGCGCCCACGATAGTCCTCTGCCATGGGTATTCGTCGCAGCGCGGGGAACTCCTTACGCTCGTCTCCGCTCTGCAGGATCATCAATATAACGTCCTCGTTTTCGACTTTACCGCGCACGGCTCCAGCCCGGGGCGCTCCACGCTCGGCTATCGGGAAGCCGCCGAGCTTCGCGCCGCTATAGACGCCGTCGCCACTCGCCCCGACGTCGACGCTTCTCGCTTTGGCCTTTGGGGCAGCAACCTGGGCGCCTACGTTGCCCTGGCCGTAGGCTCCTCTGACCCCCGCATCCGCGCCGTCGCCGTCGAATCTGTCTATGACTCCCCCCCCGAAATGCTCCGTCTGCTGCTCGACAAGTCCGGCCTCGGTGCCATTCCCTTTATGCAACGCACAGGCGCCTGGGCTTTTCGGATGGTGACCCGCGAGTTCGCCAAGGAACCACCCCTTTCCCTGCGCCTCGCTCCTCTTCAGGACGTGCCCAAGCTTTTCCTCATGGCCAGCGACGAACCCATCCTCGGCGAGTCCACGCGCCGCCTCTTCCTTGTCTGCCCTGAGCCTCGTGAGCTCGCCGTTGTTCCGCGCGGGAATTACGCCTCGCTATTGGACGACGAAAAGCGCGCCTACGAGAACCGCATTGTCACCTTCTTTCTGCGCTCACTGCCCACCACGCCCGCCGCCGCTCCTTCTCCTCCCGCTCGCCGTTAGGCCGTTCTTTCCGACCGCTATCTGTACGTATAGACGAGGATCGCGTTGGCCGACTTCGCTTCCACTACGTTCACCCTTCTCCCGCTTCTTTCCATCTCCTCCTTTCCTTCCCGCGTGGTGAACACCCACGCAGGTGTCGCAACCCCTTCGTTCCACTCCTCCAAGGCTTTCTTCTGGTAGAACTCCAGCCCGTGCTTCCAGGCCCGGTGCACCCTGTACACGTACACATTCTCTCTCGCCGGCTCCCCGCCGACCCCTTTCGCCGCCTCCCGTGGCGAGTAATGTGCGTCCACCTTGCCGAGCACGGTCCAGGAAAGCACGCCCGCGAGGCAGCTTACAATCAGCGCAGTTGCCGCTTCGGCCGCGAAGACCTTTCGCTTCCCGGCGAGCACCGCGACACTCAGACTGGCGACCGTAATCGCTATCGTCAGCGCCACACCGGCCGGACTCTCGAGGTTGAATTCCAGGTCCGCGGCATAGACAAGCACTGCGACGAATAAGGAGAGGAGCACAAGCGTAATTCCCACAAGGACCCCGATTCTCGCCGTCCATTTGTCTGCCGCTTCCGCGCGGGCGGCAACGCTCCTCGCCATCACCATCGCAAGAGGGGCAACGACTACCAATAGGTACCCTGGTAGTTTGGACTTCGAGAAACTGAAGAACACGAGCGGCCACACCGCCCAGCAAACATAAAAAAGACCTGCGCTCCCGGTCCAACTCCTCTCCCTACACACATGCCATCCGTCTCGCACCACCCCCGCCAGCAGCGCTGTCCATGGCAAAATTCCAATCAGGGCCACCGGCAAGAAAAACCAAACCGGCTGTTCATGCCGGTACTCTGGAGTCAGGTACCGCAGAAGATTGTGCTCGTACAGGAACACTCGCAAAAACTCCGGATTCCTGCGCGCGCAAATCACATACCAGGGCATGGAAGTCGCTGCCCATGCCCCCACGGCCCACGGGTGCAATAGCGAAAACGCCGTCCGCCATCTCCGCGCCGCGGCAGCCCACAGCAAAACACTCCCTCCCGCCAGGATCAATGCCGCTGGCCCTTTTGCCAGCGTTGCCGCCCCCAGTGCCACTCCCAGCCCGATCCTGAAGCCGACCCGGCGCCAGGCCCTTTCTCTGGCGTCGTCTCCCGTGGGCCTCCCTGCTTGCTTTCCCTGCAACCCCGCAGCCTCCGCCGCGGTCACCATTGCCACGGCCAATGCCGCTGCAAACAACATGTCCGGTCCTGCCGCCCGCGCAAACCCAATTACACCCACGCACGTCGGAAAAGTCAGCGCCACACACGTCGCCGTTCGGGCATCGTACTGTCGCAAGGCCGCCCACACCAGGGCCGTCAACGCCACGAGTGCGGCCAGCGCCGAGGGGAGTCGCGCGGCAAACTCGGATGCGCCAAACACACGCATGGCCGATGCTGCCCCCCAGTAGTACAGCACCGGCTTCTCAAACCAGGCTTGCCCCCAAAGCTTCGGCGTCACCCAGTCGTCGGTTATCGCCATTTCTCGTGCCACTTCGGCGTACCGCGGCTCATCCGGTCCTATTAATCCAATCGCGTCCAGCCCACTCAGCAAGCACACGCCCGCTACTCCGGCCGCCACGGCCCACTCCCGCCACTTCACAGTCCTCTCACTCTCGTTCATGCGGCTCCTGCCAAGGTTCTTGCCCGCTCCATCCGTTCGGCTCCTCTGACCTCCAGATCTGCGGAGTCTAGCATTCCCGCTCACTGGCCACTAGCCACTCACCGCATCCCGGCTCATAATGTCGCCTCGTGAAGCGCTGGATGGAATTCGCCGCCGCCTGGCTCTCTCTGAAACTGCTCGAACTTCTCCCTCGTCCCGCGGCTCGCGCCTTTGGCTCCTTCGTCCTGCGTCTCGCCTACGCTCTGCGTCCTCCCTTGCGTCGAGCTGGCCTCATCAACCTGCGCATTGCCTTTCCTGACTGGACCGATCGCCGTCGCCGACAGGTCCTTCGCCAGCTCGCCCGCCATCTGGGTTGGATGGCCGCCGACTTGGTTCATCTTCACGAGCTCGACCGCACGACCGTCGATCGCGTGGTCATTCCCGACGGCTTCGAAAACTTCGCTGCTGCTCATCGCCGTGGAAAGGGTGTTCTCTATCTGACGGGACACATGGGCGCGTGGGAGCTCGGCCCTCCTGCCCAGGCGCTTTTCGGCTTCCCGCTGCATTTTCTCGTCCGGCCGCTCGACAATGCCCGCGTCGACGCCCTCATCAATCGTTACCGTTGTTTCTCGGGCAACGTCCCGGTGGACAAATCCAACTCGGTGCGCACGATTCTCCGCGTCCTGCGTTCCGGGGGCGCAGTTGGCATCCTCTCCGACCTCAACGCGCTCCTCGACGACGGCGTCTTCGTGGATTTCTTCGGCATTCCGGCGTGCACCACCAGTGGCATCGCCCGCCTCGCCCTGCAGACGGATGCCGCAGTCGTCCCCAGCTATTGCTACTGGGACCGCGACCTGCGCAAGTACCGTCTCTGCTTCGAGCCTCCTCTAGACCTGATTCGCACAGGCGATCCCGACGCCGACATCCTCGCCAACACCCAGCGCTTCATGCGCGTCATCGAAAACTTCGCCCGCCGCCATCCCGAGCAGTGGCTCTGGGTGCACAAGCGCTTCAAAACCCGCCCCCTCGGTCAGCCTCCCCTTTATTAGCACCCGCCCCTAGCCACTCACCCATTTCCCCCTGTAACCTACCACCTGCAAGTCAACGCCCTTTTCAGTGAGGCTGCTATGACCACCGCCCGTGAACTTGCCGACCACCTCGGCATCACCCTCGACGGCGACCCCTCCGTCTGCCTCTCGGGCTTGGCCTCTCCTGAATCCGCCAGCCCCGCCGACCTCATTTACGTGGACTCCCCTCGCCAACTCGAGCGCGCCTCGGCCTCCAAAGCCCGTTGCGCGCTCCTCCCGCCGGGGCTCTCGCTCCCCGGCAAGACCCTCCTGCTCTCCCCTCGCCCAAAGCTCGACTTCGCCCGTGCTGCCTCGCTACTTGTCCCGGCCCTTCCCATTGCCGCAGGCATTCACCCCACTGCCGTCATCGCACCATCGGCAAACCTGGGCGGTGGCGCCGGAGTCGGCCCCTATGCCGTCATCGAAGACAACGTCTCGATTGGCGAAGCTTCGCAGATTGGTCCTTTCTGTTTTCTCGGCCGTGGCTCGCAGCTTGGCTCGCACTGCCGACTCTATCCGCGTGTTACGCTTTATGCCGGAGCACGACTCGGCAATCGTGTCATCATCCATGCCGGCTCAGTGATCGGCTCTGACGGGTTCGGCTATGTCGCCGGACAAGGGCAGCACTGGAAGTTTCCGCAGTTGGGCTCCATCGAAATTGCCGACGACGTGGAAATCGGCGCCAACTCCACGCTTGACCGCGGTTCGCTCGAAACCACTTGCCTCGACTCCGGCGTGAAACTCGACAACCTTGTGCATGTTGCCCACAACGTTCGCATCGGTGCAAATACCCTCGTCGCTGCCCAGACGGGCATTTCCGGCTCTTCGATCATCGGCAAGGACGTGGTTATCGCCGGGCAGGTTGGCATCGCCGACCACTGCACGCTGGAAGATGGCTCTGTCGCAGGCGCCCAGGCCGGCATCCCCACCGGAAAGACTATTCGCGCGGGGCAAGTTGTCTGGGGCACCCCCGCCCGCCCGCTCGACAAATTCAAGGAAGCTTACGCCTGGTTCGCCCGTCTGCCGGAGCTGGCCTCCCGCCTCCGCAACCTTGAATCCAGACTTGGTCTGTGACACCTGCGACCCAGGAGGTTGCTTCCTCTGCCCTTCACGTCTTGTGCTAAAATAGGTGCTGAATACCAAATCGCTTGTGACGTTACGATTCTCGCTTTGCGAGTCACGTCCGGTGCCTCTCCTCCTCATCGGCGGCCACACCCGCAATATCGGTAAGACCGCTCTGGTCGTTGACCTCCTCCGCGCCTTCCCAGGCACCTCTTGGACCGCTGTTAAGATCACCCAATACGGACACAGCATCTGCTCCCTGCACGGCGAGCCTTGCGCCTGCGCTCCTCACGAACATCCCTTCTCTCTGACCGAGGAACACGACCGCTCCAACCACACCGACACCTCTCGTTTCCTCGTCGCAGGGGCTGCCCGCGCCCTCTGGCTCCGTGCCCGTCAGGGACAGCTCGCCGAGGCCCTGCCTCTGCTTCGCGACGCCCTGTCCCCGGCCTCCCAAGTCATCATTGAAAGCAATTCGCTCCTTTCTTTTGTTCACCCCGCCCTGTATCTCGTCGTCCTCGACCCTACCGCCTCTGATTTTAAGGACTCCGCCCGGTTGCATCTAGACCGCGCCGATGCCTTCGTCCTGCGTTCGCTGCTTTCTGACCAAGCTCCGGCGTGGCCCAGCGTCCCCTCGCGCCTGATTCAGGGGAAACCTCAGTTTTGTCAACCCCTCGGCTCGCCTCTGCCTTCGGAGTTGGCCGATTTCGTTCGTCTGCGCTTCTTTGGAGTTCGGGGTGTTTCTCCCTAGGACATACTCTTTTCTTGCCTGTTGACCGCTTTCCAATTCCCATACATAATGCACGGTTTAGGAATCGGGCGTTAGGGTGCCTCCGGGGGCGTCCTGCCGTATGTGTTGGGCCGGACGGGCGGAGTGGCGATGGCTATAGCGGGTCACACCCTCTCGTTTTCAGCCTTGCGCAATCTGTTCCAGCGTCATGTCCCGCTGCTGAGGAGGCATGAGCAACGCCTGTGTCGTCGCGTTGCCGGAGATATTGAATGGCATTAGGAGCCAAGATTGAGTTTGACCCAGCAAGCCCAATAGCTGCGCCTGAGGCGGCTCTCGCGGGTCTTGAGCAGGCGCTCCAAGAGGCAGTTGACCGGTCCGCCGGGTACATGCTTTCGCTGCAAGCCCAGGAAGGCTACTGGGTTGGCGAGCTGGAAGCGGATACCACCCTCGAATCTGACTACATTTTCTACCTAAACATCCTCCACAAGGCGGAGCCCTCGCGTATCGCTCGCTTGGCCAACTATGTGCGTCGCCGGCAGCTCGAGGACGGGGGCTGGCCGATTTTTGTCCATGGCCCCTCCGAGGTGAATGCCACCGTCAAGGCCTATGTTGCCCTGCAGCTTGGCGGCGACTCCCCGGATGCCCCCCACATGGTTTGCGCCCGGGACTGCGTCGTCCGTCTGGGCGGCCTCGAAAAGACCAATTCCTTCACCCGCTTTTACCTGGCGCTGGTGGGGGCCATCAGTTGGGATCTGGTTCCCGCTGTTCCACCGGAGATGATGCTTCTCCCGAACTGGTTCTACTTCAATATCTACGAGATGTCCTCCTGGACGCGGGCCATCGTCATTCCTATGGCCATTCTGTACCACTACAAGCCTTGCTGGGCTCATGCCGGTCGTTTTCGCGTGGACGACCTCTTCGCCACCCCCCATCGCACGCTGCCTTCGTTCCAGTTTGACCGCCACCTCGTCACCTGGCGCAACCTCTTCCTCGTACTCGACCGGTTCATGAAGCTCTACGAGCGCCTTCCTTGGCGTCCTCTGCGTTCTCGGGCGCTCCGTCAGGCTCGTCTGTGGATGCGGCAGCACCTCGAACGTTCGGACGGTCTTGGTGCGATCTACCCCGCGATGATGAACTCCATCTTCGCTCTTCTGGCCATGGGTCACGGCCCCGACGATCCTATTACCGCCCGCGAAATTGGCCAGATGGCTCGTTTTGAAATAGAGGAAGGCGATACGATTCGGGTCCAGCCCTGCCTTTCTCCCGTCTGGGACACGGCCATTGCCATGGTAGGCCTCGAGGAGGCCGGCCTGGCCCCCGATCATCCCTCATTGGTGCAAGCCACTCGCTGGTTGCTCGAGAAGCAGCTTCTCGGCGACGGAGATTGGTGCGTCAAGAACCCGAACGCCGAACCCGGCGGCTGGGCGTTTGAATTTCGCAACGATTTCTATCCAGACGTGGACGACACAGCTTTCGTCCTCATGGCCCTCCAGCGCGTTCAGTATCCCGACGCCCCCCGCCTCGAGCGTGCTATCCGTCGAGGCCTTTCCTGGCTGCTTTCCATGCAGAATCGCGACGGGGGCTGGGGCGCCTTCGACCGGGATAACGATTGCAACATCCTTACCCGCGTCCCTTTCGCTGATCACAACGCCATGATTGACCCCTCCACGGCAGACGTCACTGCCCGCGTTGTCGAATGCCTCGGCCGGTTCGGCTGGCCCGCCTCCCATACGGTCATCAAGCGCGCTCTGGCCTTCCTCCTGCGCGACCAGCACGAAGACGGCTCCTGGTACGGTCGCTGGGGCAGCAATTACGTTTACGGGACGGGCGGCGTGCTTCGTTCCCTCGAACCCATTGGACTCGCTGCCAGGAAGGACTTTGCCTATCGCGGGGCCGCATGGCTGCTCTCCGTTCAGAACCCCGATGGCGGCTGGGGTGAATCCCTAACCTCCTACCACGACCCGGGCCACAAAGGCCGCGGGCCCAGCACCCCGTCGCAAACGGCTTGGGGCCTGATCGGCCTCCTCGCCGCAGGCGAACTCGACCATCCTGCTGCCACCCGCGCCGTCCAGTTTCTCCTCTCGCGTCAGAATCCCGACGGCTCGTGGGACGAAGAGGCCTTCACGGGCACTGGCTTCCCCTGCGTCTTCTATTTGCGCTATCACCTCTATCGCAACTATTTCCCGCTGTATGCCCTGGCTCGCTATCGTAACCTGCGCCGCGGGCAGACCGAGTCTCGCGACTTTCGGGTTCGGCCCGATCAGTTCGCCCGGCGCAACGGCAATCTGGAGAACGGATGAGATTTCCGATCAAGCTCACGGCCAATCTGACGAAATACATCGTCAGCAAGCGCCTTCGGGGTGCGCAGAAGTTTCCCCTGGTGATGATGCTCGAGCCTTTGCACGCCTGTAACCTCACCTGTACCGGCTGCGGCCGCATCCGCGAATACAAATCTACGATCAACGAAACGCTGACCGTCGAGCAGTGCCTTGCCGCTTTGGACGATTGCGGCGCCCCAGTGGTC
>Ga0233417_10000433_pt1 | contig 12542 bp, 9 predicted proteins | sample Sed_MG_FD_189023 | JGI IMG/M metagenome (GOLD analysis project Ga0233417, IMG submission 189023) | Sediment microbial communities from Lake Towuti, South Sulawesi, Indonesia - Sediment_Towuti_2014_0.5_MG | ecosystem: Environmental > Aquatic > Freshwater > Lake > Sediment | place: Indonesia... | reverse complement strand
CGCCGTCGCCTCGCTCCGCTACGCAGGGCTTCGCTCCGCTCCGGCGGCTCCGTGGTCGCTGGACCAGGCAAGCCATAACCCGAGGCTTGAACCTCGGAGTAGACAAACATCATAGGAGTGACGCATGCAACTGGGAGCGTTTTCGATTAGCTTGGCGGTCAAGGATCTGGAAGCTTCGAGGAGCTTCTACGAGAAGCTTGGCTTTAAGGTCTTCGCGGGAGATGCCTCGCAGAACTGGCTGATCTTGAAGAACGGCGATCACGTCATCGGGCTCTTCCAGGGGATGTTCGAGAAAAACATCCTCACGTTCAATCCCGGCTGGGACAGCAACGCCCAGCCGCTTGCCGCGTTTACGGACATCCGCGACATCCAGCGGCAGCTCAAGGCCCGGGGATTGCAGTTCCAGCAAGAGGCGGATGAGTCGTCAACGGGGCCGGCCAGCTTCGTTGTCGTGGACCCCGACGGAAACCCGATCCTCGTCGACCAGCACGTTGGAAACGCCGGATAGCACGCGCTCCATCAGCCCCGCTTCCCATCCTCCGCGCCCTGAATTATCCTGCTTACGTGAACTCCGTAAGAGGAACCAAAAGCATGTCTCGATTATTCGGCATCTTCCTTACCGTCTCCGCAGTTCTCCAGGCCGTCGAGCCTTCGGCGGTCAGAATGTGGGAAGAAGACACAGTGCTTCCCACCTATCTGGCGGGCGAGCCTGAGCCCAATCCGATGTTCTACTTCGGGCGAGCCTCGCAGGGAGCCGAAGGCCGCGTCTACCCCTATCCGCTTTACGACAAGCTCACCGGCAGGAAGGTGAACAAGACCTACAAGCTGGTCTACCTGGAGAACGAGTACATCCGCATCGGCGTGCTGCCGGAAATCGGCGGGCGCGTTTTTGAGGGCGTGGACAAGACGAACAACTACCACTTCTTCTACCGCCAGCGTGTCATCAAGCCGGCGCTGATCGGCCTGATCGGCGCATGGATTTCCGGCGGCATCGAATGGAACATCCCGCATCACCATCGCGCGAGCACGTTTCTTCCGGTGCAATACCGCCTGGAGGAGAACGGCGACGGCAGCAAAACCGTCTGGGTCGGCGAACTGGAGGTAAGGCACCGCATGCGGTGGGCCGTCGGCTACACGCTGCGGCCGGGCAAGGCGTACATGGAGGTCTCGTTACGGATTCTGAACCGGACGCCCGTCGTGAACACCATGCTCTGCTTCGCCAATGTGGCGGTTCACGTCAACGAAAACTACCAGGTGATCTTTCCGCCGCGGACGCAATTCGGCACTCATCACCACAAGCGCGAGTTCACCGAGTGGCCGGTCGCCAGGGGAAACTATGGCGCGGCCGACTTCAGTCCGGGCGTCGATGTCAGTTGGTTCAAGAACCACTTCTCGGCGAATTCGATCTTCGCGTGGAATTACGAGGACGATTTCCTGGCCGGCTACGACCACGGCAAGCGGGCCGGCACCATGAGCGTCGCCAACCATCACATTGTTCCCGGTAAGAAACTGTGGACCTGGGGCAACGGTCCACGCGGGCGTATGTGGGACCACATCCTGACCGACGAGGATGGGCCGTACATCGAGCTGATGGTCGGAGCGTACTCCGACAACCAGCCCGATTACAGTTGGCTCCAGCCCTACGAGGTCAAGTCTTTCGAGCAGTACTGGTATCCGTTTCGCGATATCGGAGGCGCCAAGAACGCGAACCTGGACGCCGCCGTCAATCTCGAAGTAACAACAGACGGCGCCGCCGTTCTCGGCTTCCACGCTACTGCGCCCCACCAGGCGGCCGTGGTTTCGCTGAAAGCCGGCGCGAAGACGCTGTTTTCCGAAACGGTGGCCATCCATCCGGGCAAGCCCTTCACCGCCAAGGTTTCCCTGCCGGCTGGCGTCGGCCAGCACGACCTACGGGCCGCGCTTTCCGTGAACGGCCGCGAGCTGATCGCCTATTCGCCCGTGCGCCTGAAGCCCGAGCCCATGCCCAAGCCGGTCGAGGCTCCGCCGCCGCCGGCCGCCATCAAAACCAACGAAGAGCTCTATCTCACCGGCCTGCGCATCGAACAATTCCACAATCCCACCCTCGATCCCGAGCCCTATTGGGAGGAAGCGCTGCGCCGCGACCCTGGCGACGCGCGGGTGAACACGGCGCTCGGCATCAACTACGTCAAGAAAGCGCAGTTCGCCGGCGCGGAGAAACTGTTCCGGACGGCGCTAGCCCGGCTCACCCGCGACTATACAACGCCCAAGGACGCCGAGCCGCTGTACTACCTCGGCGTGGCCTTGAAAGCGCAAGGAAAGCAGGACGAGGCCTTCGACGTTTTTTACAGAGCCACCTGGAACATGCCGTGGAGGGCGGCCGGATACTATTCACTGGCCGAGATCGCCACCGCCCGCGGCGACCTCGCTGGCGCGCTCGACCTTGTCAACCGTTCGCTGGAAGCCAACGCGCTCAACATTCGGGCGTTGAGCTTGAAGGCCGCCGTTCTTCGTCACCTGGGGCGGGGCAGGGAAGCACTCGAAGTGGTAGACGCCGCCGCGCGGCGGACCGATCCTCTCGACGTGCGCCTGATGGCCGAGCGCTGGCTGGCCGGCAAGAGCCCAGAGGAGGCCGGGTCGCTGGCCGCCGCCATGAACGGGCATCCCGCTACGGCCGCCGAGACGGCGGCCGAGTACGCCAATGCCGGCCTGTGGCAGGATGGGTCGGCCGTGATGCTTGCCGCGCGCGACGCTGCCACTGACAAATCCAGGATTTCACCCGTCCTCTACTACTACCTTGGCTATTTTGCCGGCAAACTCGGCAGGCAACCGGAGGCCGCGGAATACCTCAAGCTGGCTGCGAACATGTCGTCGGAGTACGTGTTCCCCTTCCAGCACGAAGTCATCGATGTGTTCCGGTATGCCATGAAGGCGAACCCGGCTGACGCGCGCGCTCCTTACTACCTCGGTAATGTGCTGTTCGACTGGCAACCCGAGGAGGCCGTCCGAGCCTGGGAGAAGTCCGTCGCGATGGACGGCACCTTCCCCATCGCGCATCGCAATCTCGGTATCGCCTACTCGCGCCGGCGCGATTCGGCCGATCTTGACAAGGCCATCGCGGCGTTGGAGAAAGCCGTTTCCCTGGAGCGCAAGTACCCGTTGCATTTCTACGAGCTGGACCAGCTCTACGAAGCCAAGGCGCTGGCTCCGGAGAAACGGCTCGCCCTGATGGAACGCAACCACGGCGTCGTGCAGGAGCGCGACGACGCGCTTTCGCGCGAAATCGCGCTGAAAGTGTTCGCCGGCAAGTACGACGAGGCCATCGCCCTGATGAGTGGCCGGCGGTTCAACGTCTGGGAAGGGGGCTCGCTGAACGTTGCCGGCGACTGGACCGATGCCCACCTGCTTCGCGGCAGGCAACGCCTTGCTGCCGGCCGTTACAGCGAGGCGCTGGCCGACTTCCAGGCCGCCGCGAAGGTCCCCGACAACCTGCCTTCAGAAAGAACCGGCGGCGGCCGGCCGGTGGAAGCGTCTTACTGGATCGGAGTCGCTTATGAGGCGCTCGGCCAGCCGGAGCAGGCAATGCAAGCCTGGCGGAATGCCACCGAGACGGAGGGTTCTCGCCGCCGGCGCTCCGGTTTGGGAGAGGCGCCGCTGGCGAGCCGCGCCGAGCTGTACTACCGGGCGCTCGCTTTCCTCAAGCTCGGTGACGCCGAACAGCCGGCTGCGCTGTTCCGCGATCTCATCAATTCCGGAAACGAGGCGCTCGCGCAGACGTCCCAGAAGATCGACTTTTTTGCGTCCTTCGGCGAGCAGCAGTCCCAGCGAAGCCGTCTGGCGGCGGCGCACTACCTCGTCGCCCTCGGACAACTTGGCTTGAAGGAAAAGGACAAGGCGAGGCAGCAGTTTGCTCGGGTCCTGGAGGTCAGCCCCGATCACCTCGGCGCCAGGACGATGCTCGCCGAGCTTCGGTAACCTGTCCGGTGCCGGCGTCCTGGAGTATATTCAGGAGAACCGAGGTGTATCCATTGAAGCGATTCGCTGTTGCCTTTATCTTCGGCCTGCTGGTTTGGGCCGCTGCGGAAACAAAGAGTGTCGTGCGGGAAATCGCGCCGGGCGTCTACGCACGCATCGGCGACCGCGACCGGCGGCAACCCGCCAATTGCGGCTGGGTGGTCTTCAAGGACTACGTCCTGGTGATTGATGCCAACTTTCCCTGGGGCGCGCGGGAAATCCTGCCGGAAATCAAGCGGGCCACCAACAAGCCCATCCGTTTTGTGTTCAACACCCATTACCACGGCGACCACGCCTACGGCGGCAGCGTGTTCACCGACCAGGGCGCCACGGTGGTTTGCACGGACGACTGCGCCGTCGAGTCGCGCGCCAAGGGCCAGGCAGGCTGGGACAAGAACACGGAGACCGGCGAATTCAGCCTGAAGCCGTATCGGCTGGCTCATCCCACTATCACCTTCGAGAAGGCGATGACGTTTGACGACGGCGAGCACCGTGTCGAGCTTCATAAGTTGGGTCCGGGACACAGCAAGGGCGACGCAGTCGCCTGGCTGCCGAAAGAGAAGATTCTGTTCGCCGGTGATCTGTGTGTCAATTGGGGTTTCGGGAACAACGTCGCCGACGCCGACGCCGATCACGACAACTGGCTGCGGGCGCTGGACGCCATGGCTGGCATGGGGCCGAAGCTCGTGGTCGTCGGGCATGGCGAGCCTGGACCGGCCGAGGTGCTCGGCGCGCAAAAGGCCTACCTTGGCGAGATGCTTGCATTGGTGCGGAGAGGGATGCGCGAGGGAAAGACCGCCGACCAGATCGCGGCCGAAGCCGATTTGACGAAGCATAAGATCGGCGTGGACAAAGAGCGTAACGCCGCCTCGGTGCGCGCCGTCTACCGAAAGCTGGCGGGCCGCTAGGGGCGCGTTCATGCGGCGCCTCATTCTGATCCTGGCCGCCGGTTGCCTCTGCGCGGCCAACCGGCCGGACCTGAGCGGTGAGTGGCGTCTCGCGCCGGCCCGGAGCCGCTTTGCCAACGAGCCGCCAAAATCGAAGATCCTCCAGATCGACCATCGGGAGCCGGCGCTTGTGCTCACCACCGTCGAGGAGGGAAGGACCACCTTCCATTCAACCGATGGAATTGAACGCGTCAACGACCTCGACGGCAGGCCATTGCGCTCGATCGCCCGGTGGGACGAAACAACACTGGAATTGCGCGCGTCCGGCAAATCCGAAGCCGGCGAAATCGTGCGGGTCGATCGCTACCAGCTCTCTTCCGGCGGGGAGACTCTGATCCAAAAACGCCGTGAAGGATCCGCGGAAGGACAGGAGCAGGAATTGGTCTACGAGCGGGTGCCGTTGAAAGCCGGGGTGGCGCGCGTCGAGATCACTCCCTCGGAGTTCATGCCGATGTACGGCTACGCCAATCGCAAATGCGGCCCGGCGAATGGCTATCACGACGCGCTTTTCGCCAAGGCGCTCGTGCTGGAAAGCGCGGCCGTGCGCATGGCGATTGTCACGCTCGATCTCGGAAGCATGGTGTCCGACCGGCTCCGGGGGGAAGCGGCGGAGAAGCTGAAGATTCCGTTCCTGCTGCTGGCCTCCTCGCATACCCATTCGGCGCCCTTTTTCCTGCCGCCGGCTGTGACTCCGGCGTCCGCGCTGGGCCCGGCGCCGGAGGGCGCGCCGGCGTTTCTCGACGAGGTGGAGCGAAAAGTACTCGATGCGCTGGGCCGCGCCTCCGAATCGATGTTCCCCGCCCGGCTCAGGGTGGCGAAAGGGTCCGCGCGGCTGGGCTACAACCGGCTCGTGGCGCGGGAACATGGCCGCGCTCGCGCCGTCTTCGACAATCTGGAGCGCGTCCCCTATGGCCCGGTGGATCCGGAATTCGACCTGCTGGAGGTCAGCGATGATCGCGGATCGCCACGCGCGCTCCTTGTCCACTACGCGGTTCATCCGGTGGTGCTCGGTCCCACCAACTGCAAGTACTCGGCGGATTTTCCCGGCGTGATGCAGGCGTCGGTCGAATCGGCGGTCGATGGCGTGCAGGCGATGTTCGTGCATGGCGCCGCCGTGGACATCAATCCCCTCTTTCTTGGGCGAAGCGGGAAGGAAGAGGAGGATTTCGCCCAGGTGCGGCGCATGGGCGAGTTGCTGGCCGCCGCTGTGATCAATACCAGGTCCGGGCTGCGTGAAGTGAGAGGCGCCAGCCAGCCGCTCCGCGCCAAGAGCGATGTCCTGCGCTTTGCCGACCGGTGGGAGAACGGCCGTACTCACGAGGTAGGCATCACCACGGTGCTGATCGGACGCGAGATTGCCATCGCTGCGATGCCGGGCGAACCGCTGCACAGGCTGCAACGCAGGTGGAAACAGGAGGCCGATGTTTCGACTCCCCTCTTCTATGGCTACACGTACTCGAGTGGCGGCCACTGGACCGGTTACATCCCCGACCTGCGCTCGGCGGCCTACGGCGGCTATGGAGCCGACTCTACAACGACTCGGGTGGAGGTGGGCGCCGGGGAAACCGTTCTCCAGCGCCACTTGACCAATCTCTTCGCGCTGCGTGGCTTCTGGCGCGCCAGCCCGGGACTCCCGTGAGCGGCGGGAATGCGGCATGGCGGTGGGCCAACCTGACGCTGCTGGGTGGCCTCTTCCTTTTGACCGCGTATCGTGCCGCTACGCAATCGATTGCCCATGACGAGGCGCTCACTTGGCAGCTCTATCTGGCTGGCCCGGCCGCCGTCATTTTCGAGCGTTACGACGCCAATCATCACTTCCTCGCCACCCTGCTCATGCGGCTGTCGACCGGGCTGCTCGGCTATTCCGAGTTGGCGATGCGGCTGCCGGCGATTGCCGCGGCGGCATGGTATTTGCACACTGCGTGGCGGCTCAGCCTGTTGCTGCTCGGCGGCGGTGGACTATCGTTTCTGTGCCTGGCCCTGCTGTGCGGGAACCCTCTGATTCTGGATTTCCTGGTTGCGGCGCGCGGCTATTGCCTGGCGCTGGCGTTTCTGCTGTACGCGCTTTACCAGGTCGCCATCGAGCTCGTGAGGCCGCAGCCCGGCGGCGACAGGGCGTTGGTCAAGGCCGGCGCGGCGCTCTCGCTGGCGGTGATGGCCAACCTGACCTTCCTATTCCCGGCCGCCGCCGCCGCGGCATTGCTGCTCTGGCGTCTGCGCGAACGCGCAGCGGCGCGTCTGGCCGCCGCTCCGGCGAAACGCAAAGGGAAGAAACAGGTCGGGTGGAGCCCGGAGGCAATTCTCTTTCTGGCGCCGGCCGGTGCGCTGGCCGTGCTGTTCTTCTTGGCGGCGCCGCTGCACAGCGTCCAAAGCGCTCACTTCTACACCGGCGCGCAGAACATTCTCGATTCGCTGCGTAGCTTGATGGCGCCGGCATTCTCCTACCAAGCTGGAATGGTTGGCATGGGGGACGCCGGCTCATGGCGGGGTCGCTTGCTGGTGGCGGGCGCCCTGATGGTGATCGCCGTTGTCGCCGCGGGCTGGCACACGGGGCGTAAGCGCACGGCGCACACTGCGCGAGATGAGATGATGTGGTTCGCGGCAGGCACGGCGCTCGGCGCGGCCCTGCTGGCGCTTCTACTCCGGTTCGCGGTGGGCTTTCCCTATCCCGCCGAGCGCACCGGGATCTACTTCTATCCGCTGGCCACCCTGTCCTGCGCCTGTCTTTGCCAGGCCTGGCGGGAAGGCAAGCGGGAGGCGCGCCCGGCGGGGATGGCTATGGTGGTCATCGGTGTGGTGGCGGCTGCCACGTTCGCGGCCCAGTGGACAACTTCGAGCTTCTACCTGTGGCGCTACGACGCCGACTCGCGCGCCATCCTCGAATACATTGGTGAGCTGCACAGCGGCAAGCCGGGGCTGGCCGCGATTGGGGCGCCATGGCAGCTCGAACCCTCCTTCAATTTCTACCGTGTGGCCAGGGGCCACACCTGGATGCGGCCGGTGGACCGCTCCGGGCCGCGCGGCCGCTTTGACTACTACGTGTTGCGTCCGGACGAAATTCCCCTGGAGAAGGAGCTTGGGCTGCGGATCCTCCGCCAGTTTCCCGTCTCGGGCGCGGTGGTGGCCGTGGCGCAATAACGCCGCTACTCGGCCTCGGCCATGGCGGCTGTCAGCGCACCGCGCGCGGTGGCCGTGAGCGGCTCGCGGGCCAGGCGCACATCGGAAATTTCGATCGGCAGTTCGACGTTCTTCAGCGCGCTCTCGAACCGCTGGGCGAATCCCTCCGGGCAGGCTGTTCCTCCGCTCAGGACAACCGGCATGGGCCGGCCTTGCTTGGGCAAGCGGCGTCCGCCGGCCATTCCTTCGTGGATGCCTTGTACCAGCGCCTGGATGACGTCGTCGTAGTAGACGGCCAGCGCCTGCTGGATCTTGCTCGAGTACTGGCCGTTGAAGTGAAACGACTCCTCCTTGACAAGGCGGATTCGGGTCGCCAGTTCGCCGGTGACCGTGGCCGCTCCGGCGTCGATGAAGTCGCCCGCTTTAGGAATGCTGAAGGCGGCCACCGGCATCGAAAGCCAGGCCAGGCAGACATTGCATAGGCCGCCGCCGCAACTGATGCCGATGCCGGTGTAGTTGGTGTCTTCCAGTTCGGAATAGACGACGGCAAGGCCCTCGTTGATCGAGGCCGGCTCTGCGCCCAGCTCTTCCAGCAACTGGCGCAGCGCGGCCTCGTGAAAGGTCAGCGTTTCGCCGCCCTTCAATGGCGCCGCCGGAACGCTGAAGAAGACGCGAGGCTTGCCGCCGGCCAGGCCGTCCAGCAGCGAAGTGACGATGCCGCGGACGACGGCCAGGCCGTCCGCTTCGGCGGCGTTCAACGTGCCTTGCTTCATGGGGCGGCGCGTCTCCACATTGAGAAGGTTGGCAAAACGCTGCGCCTCGTTGCCATGGACGATGATCTCGTCGCCAGAATTCGTGGATGGGACGTTCTACTTCCGGAGCGCCTTCTCGGTCATGCGCGAGTACGGTATGTTCACGAACTCGTTGAGCTGGCTCCGGCAGTCGATGCCGCCGCCGTTCCGCCGGGCGAGCACGACGCGGCTCGTGCCGACGTCTAGCCCGAATAGCCGGCTATCGGTTTCGTTGTTCGCTTTCATCCTGATCTCTCCTTTTCGTTGGCGATCTGCGGTTTTGCCGGCAGCAGGCGCCGGTAGAGGCGCTGGCGGGCAATCCGGTGCCTCTCGATCGAAGTGCCTTCCAGCAGGGCCTGCTGGCGCAGGATTTCTTCCGAAAGTAGCAGGGACTTCCACAGCCTGCTCCCCGTGGCCGCCAGGTAGACGCCGTCATACCGAAGTCCGAACACTGAAATGGCGGGCAGCGGGAGCTCATAGTTGTCCGGCAGGCCAAGGGCGGCAAAGGGGAAGTTGGCGGCCCAGTCCGTGTGATTGCCGATGCGCATGACCGCCGGGTTGACCGACACCTGGGCGTGAGTAACGCAATTGCCGGCGGAGATGCGATAGCGGCTGCGCAGCATTTCCGTCAGCATGCGGCCGGCGCGCATTTGCGCTGGGCTCAGGTGGCCGGGCAGGGAATCGCCGGGTTTCGTCTCGGATTCAAACGCGACCCCAAGAAAGCTGTCGTTGAGGCCGCAATAGATCTGGCGGCGGTCCGCCCAAATGCTCCACCCGGCGTGGGCGGCCGGCGAGCTTTCCACGACGGTGCGGTGGACCCGCCCAAACCGGTCGACCAGGTAGTGGTAGCTTCGATGCGTCCGCACGTAGTCCAGCAGCCAGCGCCCGATCCGCCGCAGGCGAAGGTTGTTCGCGCTTTCAAAGGACGCGATGTGGCTCTCGGTGGTGTGAAAAACGATGCCCGCCGGCTCGCTTCGCCACAACTCCGGCGTGGCATCGAGCGCAAGCGCCTGCCACCGCCGCGCGCCGTTGGCGGCGGCGCCGGCGGTCTCGATGCGGAGTCCGTTGCTGTATGTTTCCCAATCGCGCCCCGTTTCCACCAGCCACACCTCGGCGGCCTGGCCGTGGGAGGCCGGCATGGCCACGGGGGGAGCAAGCTGTTCCTGGCGGCGGCTCTCATTGCCGGTTTCGGCCGTTGGCGAGACGAACAAAGCAAAGGCCGTCGCGGCAATCGCTGCCGCTGGCAAGCGAAGGCGCTGGCGGCGCGGCCCGGGTGGCGCCCAGCACCGGCGCAAATACCGAAGCCGCGCCACCGGATCGGCAATCCTGCGCGCGCGCCATTCCCGGTACACTGCGCGCATACAGTTTGTCTCTATGATGTGAGTCGCAGCAAGGAGGGAAACTTCTCTTGAGAACCGCGACCGTCGTGGTGCGGCGAGCCTGCCGGCGCCCTTAGACGTGAAACTCCAGAATGTCTCCGTCCTCGACCACGTGCGAGCGCTCCACCATTCTGCCATCCATTTCCACGCCGGCGTGGAAGAGGCGGGCAAACTTCAGGTGTTCGGCAAAGTCGCGATGAACGTGGGCGGCCGCGTCGAGCACCGTCTGGCCGTGGCGCAGAATGTAAGGCGCGGAAAGATCGGCTTTCCTGCCCGGGGGCTTGGTGTAGACTCGGACGACCCCTAGCGAGTCGAAGACGGCGCGCGCGAAGCCGTCGAGATTCTCGCCAGTCTCGGCCGATGCGGCCACCCAGCGGAATCGGCCGGGATAGAGCTCCTGAATCGCCAAAAAGTTCTCGCGGGCTCCCTCCAGGTCAATCTTGTTGGCGAGCAGGATCCGGGGCGGCGCAACGTGCCAGGACTCCAGCCGGCCCAGCAGAAACTCGGTCTCTCCGAGGACATCGGGATCGTTGGGATCGATGACCAGCACCGAAACGTCCGCCTGGCGGAGGACCTGCGGGAGCCACGGCTCGTGAAACTCTGGCGAGGCTGCGGGCAGATCGACCAACTGAATCTGCACATTCTCGAACCGCATCATCCCCGGAATCGGCGCGTGGGTGGTGAACGGATAGCCCGCCACTTCGGGCTGCGCATGCGTCAGCGCGCGGACAAGGCTGGACTTGCCCGAGTTAGGCGGGCCGGCAAGGGCTACCTGGCCCGCGCCCTCCTTCTTCACCTGCCAAAACGGAGCGGTGTGGCTGCCGCCCTTCTTCTGCGCCTCCTTGCGCGCTTGGGACAGTCTCCGCTTCAAGTCGGCATACAGCTTTTCCGTCCCCTTGTGCTTGGGAAGCGCCGAGAGCATCCGCTCCAGCGCGGCGACCTTTTCGTCGTGTGTCTGCGCGTGCCTGTAATCCTGTTCCGCCGAAAGGTATTCCGGCGTCAGGTTGGCGGGCATGACCTTACGGCTGCAAGAATATCATCGGCGCGGGCTCACTGTGCGGCGGTGCTGGAAACCACGTGCGAGTCCGACTGAAACCGGCGGTAGTCGCTCCAGGTGTTTTCCAGCTCGACCCGGTAGTCCTTCAATAGTGCGATTCGCGCGCTTCCCTTGAGGTGAAGGCGGCGGGGCAGCCACACCTCGTCCGGCATTCTCGCCAACTCGAAGCTCAAGGTGGTTCCGGGCCGGATGCGAAGTAGGAACCATCCGAAGGAAACGGTATCGATGACCTGCGCCTCGACGCGGGCGATCCGGCAGGTCACCGGGTCGAGCCACATCTTGCCGCGGAAGTTCCGCAGCATCCTTCCGCCTCTCGTCTTGCCCCGGTACTCCGGGATCGGCGTTGCATTCAGGATCAGCGTGGACACGCCGGACACCACCTCTTCCCCCTCCAGGCGCCAGCGAAAGCCGTCCGCCATCTCGCGCAGCATCTCGCGGCGCTCCTCCGCCTCCTCGTGTTCTTCTTCGCGCAGTTTCTCGCGCTGGCGCGGCGACTCCCGGCTCCGCGTAGCCGTCTCCTTTTCGAACTTGGCCTTCTCCTTCCGCTCCTCCTCCGGGCTCAGCGGCTTATCGTCGATGCGCACCAGCCGCGCGTAGGGCCGTCCGTACAGGAACAGAACCTCGTAGGTCTTGATTTCGGTTTTGACCACGTTCCCGCGCTCGTCCAGGCGTTTCTCCACGCTGCGCCGCAGGAAAGTGTAGTTGCGCGTTGCCTGCATGTTCCGGTCGCTGTGGCGAGAGGCGCACCTGACCAGTTCGACAGGATCTGGCTGGGCCAGGCACAGTCCCGCTCCCGCTACCAAGCCGAGCGCAAACCTTCTCATGGGCTGACTACTGCAAGCTGACAGCTAGCATACCTCCACATGCGGAACCTTCATCAACCCGGCGACCTTTGCGATCCGCCGGCTGATATGGCCAATCCCCAGCGCGCAATGATGCGTTGGTCCTTCCTGGCACCATCGATTGACGAACATGGCCGGGCCGAGTGGGAAGCGCAAGCGGCTGTTGGTGTTGCCGATCTTCATGGTCGGACCGGGAATGGACTCGCCTTGGGCGGTAAGCATCTTCAACTCGCCGGTCGCCGTCTGGGTCACTCCGAGGATGGTCACCGGTCCGGTCTTGACGTTGAACTCCACCGAGACGCCGAAGCCGCGCTTGCCGTGGTATAGCCCCAGGCCGCGCAGCACCGGCCTACGGTCGCTGATGGCGATATGGCCGGGGCCGTCGTGGCCCATCAACACGAACCGTTCCCGGAAGT